>Ga0210044_10002249_pt1 | contig 28917 bp, 34 predicted proteins | sample CryGey13umfilter_2_FD_183959 | JGI IMG/M metagenome (GOLD analysis project Ga0210044, IMG submission 183959) | Groundwater microbial communities from aquifer in Utah, USA - Crystal Geyser 4/9/14 3 um filter (SPAdes) (version 2) | ecosystem: Environmental > Aquatic > Deep subsurface >... | reverse complement strand
AAACAAGGTTAAAAAATTATATTCTTTGCTCAACAATCTTAGATTGTTCTCGCATATCATGGTGAGTATCAGTCTCATCAACTATTTCCATCTTGAGAATTTCTTCTATCAAATCTTCCATAGTCACTACACCAACGAAATTATCATGGGTATCGACGACATAAGCCAAATGACTTTTTCTAGTGATAAATTGATTGAGGAGATTGTCCAATTTTTTGTATTCTGATACCTCAAAAATTTTTTCTTCAGAATAGACATCACTAACCAACTTATTATCACCCAGATTGATAAGCGACTTCACATTCAAGACTCCTACTATATTGTTTTTTTCTTTGCGATAAACAGGAATACGAGAAAAACCAGAATATCTTATTTCATTCAAAACATTTTCACTCAATAAGACTGATTCTTCCAGTGAAAAAACTACATTTTTTGGAGTCATAATTTCTTTGACACGTTTATCAGAAAAGGAAAGCGCACCGAGCAATATTTTTTCTTCATCGCCATCTATTTCTGAATCCTCAGAATCTTCATGAATTTTTATCATCTCTTTCATTTCACGCTTAGACCAAATTGTTTCTTCTTCTTCACCTAAGACTACATCCAAAATTTTGGACAAAGGCCAGGCTAATGGATAAAAAATAAAAATAAAAAACTTAACCAAGGGTACCAGAATTGAACCAAGTTTGAGGGCGTGGCGATAAAAAATTGCTTGCGGCACTATTTCACCAAAAATAACAATCAAAGCAGTAGAAAATACCACAGCAATTGTGCCAGAAAAAATTGAACTCAAAAAAACAGACAAAATAGAGTTCACCAAAACATTACCCATCAACATAGTAACAAGTAACAAATTACCATTTTTTCTAACTGCATATATTTTTTGAGCTTTTTTATTACCAGCTTTTACTTTACTTTCCAATTCAGTCTTTTTGAGACCTAAAAATCCAATCGTAATGGCTGAGAAGAAAGCAGAAAGTAAAATAGAAATTGTGATTATTAAATATGACATAAGTTATTCACAGACAAAGACGCCAAAAAGCGTCTTTGTCTAAATTTAAATTTTTATAAACTAAACTTTTGGTAATTCATCATCATGATGTACACCTTTGCCAACTATTTCCACAAACCTTTCTTCTTCCACTGTTTCATCTTTGACAAGTACTTCTACCAGCTTGTCCATTTGAGCACGATGTTCATCAATAATTCTTTCAGCGGTTTTTTTGGCTTCCAACAAAATTCTATCGATTTCAGAATCAATCATTTCTGCTATTTTTTCACTATAATTTTTTTTGTCATGGATTTCTTGAGCTAAGAAAATCATCTCTTCATTTTCAGCATACTGACGGGGCCCAAGTTTATCACTCATACCATAGCGAAGTACCATTGAGCGAGCAACTGAAGTAGCTTTTTTCAAATCACTAGAAGGACCAGTAGAAAGCATATCATCACCATAAATAAGTTTTTCAGTCACATAACCTCCGAGCATCATGGCCAAATCATTTTCAAATTTTATTTTGGTATTGTAGTGCACATCTTTGTCAGGCATAGAAAGTGTGTAACCACCTGCCATACCACGACCAATAATAGAAACTTTGCGAACACGATCACAATGTGGCAAGAAGTGACCTACAATTGCGTGTCCAGCCTCATGATAAGCTGTCATCTCACGATCTTTTTCAGTCATTACACGATTTTTCTTTTCAGGTCCTAGTATTACTTTTTCAATACTTTCTAACACATCTATTTCTTCTACTTGTTTTTGTTTTTTTCTCACAGCTAAAATAGCTGCTTCGTTCAACAAATTTTCCAAATCAGCACCTGAAAAACCAGGAGTACGTTCGGCAATTTTACGAAGAGAGACTTCTTTGACAAGAGGTTTGTTTTTGGCGTGAACAACCAAAATTTCTTCTCTATCATTGATATCTGGCAAGTCTATGACAATACGACGATCAAAACGACCAGGACGAAGCAAAGCCGGATCAAGAACATCAGGACGATTGGTAGCAGCAACGACGATAACGCCAAGATTTGGATCGAAACCATCCATCTCTACTAGAATTTGGTTCAAGGTTTGTTCTCTTTCATCATGACTTCCACCAAGACCAGAACCACGTTTGCGACCAACGGCGTCGATTTCGTCGATGAAAATAATAGCCGGAGCGACTTTCTTCGCTTTGTTGAAAAGATCACGGACACGAGAAGCACCAACACCTACAAACATTTCTACGAATTCAGAACCAGAAATATGGAAAAATGGTACGCCCGCTTCACCAGCAATAGACTTGGCAAGTAAAGTTTTACCAGTACCAGGAGATCCCATAAGAAGTAAACCCTTTGGAATTTTGGCTCCCATGTCGGTAAATTTCTTTGGATCTTTTAGAAAATCCACTATTTCCATCAATTCTTCTTTGGCTTCTTTGGCACCAGCTACATCTTTGAAAGTCTTTTTGTTTTTGTCATCTGGCTTGGCTTCTTTAGCACTACTTTGACCAAAGCCCATAGCTTTGTTGTTGACACCTCTTACTTGACGAGTAAAGAAAAAAATAAGTACTCCAAAAAGTAATAAAGGTATAATCCAAGGAGCCAATACACTGACCCAAAATTGCCAACCTGTTTGATCTTTGACAGAAACATCTACTTGAGCAAGTTTTTCTGGAGCTACTCCATAATTGCTCATAAGTTCAGAAAAAGATTGACCAGCTTCCTTTTTTATTTCCAATTGTTTAGCATTTTCATCTTTCAGGGTGACATACAAGTAGTCACCTTTGACTTCTATACTCTTTACACTTTCGTTATCAATATCTTGTACCAAAGTATTAATACTAGCTGTTTCTGGTTTATTACTACCAAAATTAGCTGTACTTAGCACAGCTGTCACCAAAAGTAAGACACCAAAAACGATTAAAAAGTTTTTTATTAGGGTTTTCATAGATTTATGATTAAACGCGGAGATTCTCTGACTTTTACGCAGATTCGCACGCATATTTAGTAGGTTAGATTATATGGTAAATGGGATGATTTGTCAATGTGTGGGTGAAAGTGCTAAGTCCATAAAGTCAAAAGTCTGTAAAGTCATAAAATATTTGCTAATTTTGGAGATTATTGTGTATAATATAGACAATTAAAACAATTTTATTTAAAAAAATTTATTTATACAGCTGGTTGTCGTATGATCTAAAAAATGATAAAATAGCATTATAAAATAATATGACAGAAACAGAGGGAATACTACAACTTCAAAACTTTTTTGGTATTAATCCTATTTATTCTAGGACTGTTTATGATTTGGCTGATAAAAATAATTTGATAGAAGATGCCACTAAAATAATAAGTCAGAAACCAAAACCATTTGTAAAATGGGTTGGAGGAAAAAGACAACTGCTGAAACAATTCAAAGACTTAGGGCTTTATCCTCCAGAAGGTTTCAATCCAAACAAAGCGACCTATTTTGAACCATTCGTCGGTGGTGGTGCGGTATTTTTAGACTTGTTACCACAAAAAGCCGTTCTTTCTGATATGAACCAGGAATTGATAATCACTTATAACGTCATAAAAAATGATGTAAAAAGTCTTATAAAAAGTCTAAAAAAATACAAATACGACAAAGAATTTTTTCTAAAAATTCGTGCTCAAAAAATAGACGAACTTTCAGATTTGAAAATAGCCTCAAGATTCATTTATCTAAACAGGACTTGTTTCAATGGCATGTACAGAGTAAATAACCAAGGACAATTCAACGTACCTTTTGGAAAATACAACAATCCCCTAATTTGTGATGAAGAAAATTTACTAAAACTTTCCAAAACATTAAAAAATATCAAAATACTACATCAAGATTACAAACAAGTTTTGAAAAAAGCCAAAAAAGGAGATTTTGTATATTTTGATCCTCCATATTATCCAGTAAACAAGACTTCTAGTTTCACTAATTACACCAAAGAAGCTTTCTTAGAAAAAGAACAAGAAGAATTGCGTGATACTTTCGTAGAACTTCACAAGCGAGGCTGTTTTGTCATGCTTTCCAATTCAAACACACCTTTTATAAACAAACTTTATTCTGGAATTGATAAAAAAATAAAAGTACATAAAATAGACGCCAATAGAATGATAAATTCTAAAACAAGTAAAAGAGGGAAAATTAAAGAGGTTTTGGTGATTAATTATTAAAATATAAATATGAATCTAATAGACAACATGGAGGTTATAAAATGGTGTTACGAAGGAATTACTGACGTTTCGCTTAAAAATACAGAAAATGAAAAGAAATTGAAGGAACCAAAGGCGATAGAGACTAATTGGGGAAACGAAGTGATTAAAACTATTGGAGGTAAACAATGGTCAACAGTATTATGCCAAGATTTAGTGAAAGAAGCATTAACAAAATTTGGGAGAAAAAATGTAAGAAAATCAAAACCAACAAAAAGTACCCTTAGAGAGAAAAAATATCAACCAGACTTAGAATGTGACGACTATGTTTATGAAGTAAAAGGTAGAAGTTGGTGTACTGGTGGTACAGCTGGAGAAAAAATTCTCGGTGTTCCTTTAAAATATGGTGAACTCCCTCGTCTCTATCATAAACCGCTTAGAATAGTTTTGGTTGGATACCAAGAATATGAGGCTCGAAAAAAATTTGGTTTTGGAGATTTGTTGGACTCACAAAAACAGACTAAAGAATTAAAAGATTCTTTGGCTTATTTTAAAGAACATAACATTGAGTACATTGCTTTTACAGATATTCTTAAAAAAATAGGTTTACCAGATGGATGCTGGAACAAATGATTTATAAAATAATTGTGGATAAGTGTAAACTTATTAGTTTACACTTTTAAAGTAAATTGATATAATAGATATGTTAGAAGAAAAAATTAAAGAAATTATAAAAAAGAAAAAAATTAATCCTGTTGATATTTACAAACCGTTGAAAATAAACAGAGTTAATTTTTATAAAGCTATAAAAACTTCTAACTTAAAAAATAAATCACTACTAAAAATACTAAATTTTTTAGGATTTAAAATATCAATTACTTTAAAAAAGAAGTATGACAATAACAAAAACATTTTATAAAAAAATTTATTTTATAGACGAACCTGAAAAATTAACTCGCAAAGAATGGGACAACCTATTGATGCCAGGAAAAATAAACTGGGATAAATATTTTACTCCGTTTGAAACAAACAAAGAGTACGAGGAGATAAAAAATGTAGAATTATTAGAATTTGATATAGAAGACGAAATGTTTGAATATATAAAAAATCTGAGTCCAATATCTTTTATAAATTTTTCTCTTGAACACGAAAAGCCATGCCTTTTAAAACTTGCTTAATTATGAGTAATGCTTTTAAATTAAAACTTCACCCAGATAATTTTGACTTAGAATGTTCAACAGTCTGGTCTTTCCCGAGACGTGGAAAATGGGCAACACACAAATCAGACTGGAGGGGAAATTGGGCACCAGAAGTTGTGCGCAATCTGATTTTGCGTTACTCAGACGAAAAAGATCACTTACTTGATTGTATGATTGGTGGAGGTACGACAGCGATTGAAGCCAAAATACTCAATCGTCATATCACTTGTATAGATATAAACGAAGAAGCACTAGAAAGAACTAGAAAATCATTAAACTTTGAAGTAGACAACAAAGCCAAACAAAGAATAATAAAATGTGATGCTAGAAAAATGGACTTTATAAAAGATAATGAAATGGATTTTATCCTTACTCACCCACCTTACGCTGATATTATAAAATATAGTGAAGGAAAAATAGAAGAAGATTTATCAAATATTCACGATATAGAAAAATTCGCCGAAGAAATGAAATTAGTGGCAAAAGAATTATATAGAGTTTTAAAACCTCAAAAATATTGCGCTATTTTGATTGGAGATACTAGAAGAAACAAAATGTACCAACCAATGGCTTACAAAGTCATGGACAAATTTTTGAAACAAGGCTTCAAACTAAAAGAAGACATAATAAAACAACAACACAACTGCAAAGCGACAGGTTTCTGGGTAAAAAAATCAAAAGAACTTAATTTTTTATTAATAATGCACGAACATTTATTTATTTTCCAAAAATAACAAAAAACAACCCCACTCTTCGCGAAGGGTGGGGTTGTTTTAATATTTTTATATTTTAATGCTTTAATGCAAAACTACGCTCCCAATTGTTCATTCACTTCAGCCACAAAGTCAGTTACTTTCTTTTCAATACCTTCACCAACTTCGAAACGAGCGAAGCGACGAAGACTGATTTTTTCACCAATTGATCCAGAAGTTGCTGTGAGTAATTGTTCAATAGTTTTGTCTTCATCTTTGATGAAAGCTTGTTCTAGAAGACAAACTTCTGAATAAAATTTACCCATCTTGCCTTCCAAGATTTTTTCAATCATAGCTTCTGGTTTACCTTCGGCAGTAAGTTGGGCGCGGTAAATTTCTTTTTCTCTATCCATATCAGCTTGTGAAACTTCATCACGAGAAAGATATTTTGGATTCATCGCAGCTATATGCATAGCGATGTCATTGCCTAAATTCAAGAAATTTTCATTCTTAGCTACGAAGTCTGTTTCAGAATTTAGTTCTAACATCACACCAATTTTGCCAGCACCGTGAAGGTAAGTAAATATTTTTCCTTCAGCAGCAATTTTACCAGATCTCTTGGCAGCTTTGGCAGCACCTCTTGTGCGTAACCAATCAATTGCTTTTTCGAAGTCTCCATTGGATTCTTCCAAAGCATTTTTACAATCCATCATGCCAGCTCCAGTTTGAGCACGAAGCTTGGCAATTTCAGAAGCAGAGATAGACATATATGTTCTTTGTTTAAAGATTAAATATTTTTGTGATATTTTACTTTTAGCTACGTTTTAACAAATATTTATACATTGCCCAATTGCCCTACTGTCTTATTGTCAAATAGACAATAGGACAATATGTCAGTAAGACAATTAATTACCAAACATTTATTTAGCAACGCTCTCTTTCTTATCTTCAACTTTTACAGTAGCAGCATTTTTTTCTTTTTCAGCCACACCTTCTTTGACAGCATCACGTACTAGACCGACCATCATTTCAATAGATTTGACAGCATCGTCGTTGGCTGGGATGACATATTCAGCTTTATTTGGGTTAGCATTGGTATCGCAAACACCAATAACTGGAATTTCCATACGACTGGCTTCAGTTACAGCTGTTTTTTCAGCTTGCATAGAAGGAATGAACACAGCATCAGGCAATTTGTCCAAACTTACTAAACCTGATAAATATTTTTCCATTTTTTCAATCTTTTTTCCGATTTCCAATTGTTCTTTTTTGGTATATTTACCCAATTGACCTTTGTCTTGTTGGTCTTTTAGAGTCATATAATTTCTTACCAATTTCTTGATTTCAGGAAAGTTGGTAAGCATTCCACCGATCCAACGATCAACCAAAAAAGGCATTCCACAATCTTCAGCAGCTTTGCGGACGATTGCTTTGGCTTGAGGTTTGGTAGAAACAAAAAGAATTTGTTTGCCTTCTTTAGCCATTTGTTTAATCTGTGGCAAAACTATTTCTAGTTGAGCCACAGTTTTTTCCAAGTCCACAATATGTACTTGGTTACGTGATGTAAAGATGAAAGGTTTCATCTTTGGGTACCAACGAGACCCTTTGTGTCCAAAATGAACACCAGCTTGGAGCATCTCCAAGACTGAAGGAATTTTCATATAGCATTTTCCTTAATCCTCTCTTCCAGGTAACCCGCCGATTCGGCGGGCAGGAAAACATCAGGAAGGTGAGGGATTTATAAAACGTTCAGCTAAGCTGTAACGGCTAGAATAATATAACATTATAGAAAATTTGTCAAGAATAAGCTATAAACAGTTGAACTCCAATTTAGATAGGTGTATGATATAAGTAAGAAAAATATTGTCATATTGCCGTATTGTTGTATTGTTGAATTGACAATACGTCAGTACAACAATACGACAATCCACTAACTAACTTTGGCTAATTTAACATAAAATTACCAATAATTAACTTTTAATACAAAAAACCATATGCAAGGTTACATCGTAAACATCGAAAAAGAAACTCTAGAAAACACAGATTACCGCAGAGTGCTATATACAGCCAAAAATAGTCAACTAGTACTTATGAACATCCAGCCGGGCAGTGAAATAGGGATGGAAGTACATCACCTAGATCAATTCATCCGTATCGAGCAAGGTACTGGCAAAGCCATTCTAGATGGTGTCGAACATGACTTACAAACAGATTTTGCAGTTGTCGTCCCAGCTGGAGCACAACACAATATCCTCAATACTGGTGACACTGAGATGAAACTATATACAGTCTATTCTCCGCCAGAACACAAAGATGGAATTGTCGAGCATACCAAAGTTGATGAAATAGAAGAACATTTTGATGGAAAAACGAGTGAATAATTATTATAAAACCCCGCCCCTCGCGAGGGGCGGGGTTTTTGTTTTGTTTGAGTTTTGTTGGTATAATGAATTTAAATAATTTTATAATGTAAATTATATGCCTTATCATAATCTACAAGCAACATCCTCACCAGAACAGCAAGAAGCTGCAATATCTACTAACAACAGAGATAATGATTGACAAATTTATTAGAGAAACTGGAAAAATCACAAAGATAAATTTATACACCACAGGAATTATTACTGCATTAACTTTTATAAATGTTGTTTTAACATTAATTTCAATATTAAAATAGTGATTTAAGTTTGATAAAATAAATATGATAAAAGCAATAATATTTGATTGGGGTGGTGTACTAATAGACAATCCTTCAGACGATCTAATTACTCATTGTGCAAACCATTTGGGGACAACAAAAGAAGTATTGAAAAAGACAGTAGATAATTATATTTTTGATTTTCAAAAAGGAACATTGTCCGAAGAAGATTTGTGGAAACAAGTCTGTAATGAATTAAACATCAATACACCAACTACAAATTCTTTGTGGCAAGAAGCTGTAAAAAATGTTTTCGTAGATAAAAAAGAAACACACTCTCTAATAGAAAAACTAAAAGAAAATGGTTACAAAATAGGCTTTCTTTCTAATACAGAAATACCAACCATGACATACTTCCATGATAATAATTATGGAAGACATTTTGATGAAACAGTATTTTCATGTCTAGAGAACACTGCCAAACCAGAAAAAGAAATTTATCATATTATTCTAAAGAAATTACAACTAGAACCTCATGAGACAATTTTTATTGATGACAAACCAGAATATATAGATGGTGCTACCAAAGTAGGGATCAATGGAATAGTCTTCCAAGATATAGAACAGGTAAAAAAAGAATTGAATGATTTGGGAATAAAAACTAATTAAAAGTACTTTTTCTACAAAAAACAACCTCACTCCCGAGGTTGTTTTTGTGTTCTAGTGTTGTAATGCTTTTATGAAACTGAAATTGCCCCAGTAGGGCAACTCTCCTCAGCCATCTGCACAGATTCCTCGTCACAGCTACCATTTTCCAAGACTTCTGCTTTGAAATCATCATTTAGACTAAAACAACCTGGCGCAATAGCACTACAAGTACCACAACCTGTGCAAAGATCTTTGTTTATGTGTATTTTTTTAGAGTTCATATTTAAATTTGTTAAAGATAATTTTTCCAAATTTAGAGGTTTTTTAGTCTAAAAACGGTTTAGAATTGTTAAATTGTCAAATTGTTACATGGCTTTATTTGTCTAAACAACAATTTAGCAATTTAACAATGTAGCCATTTTTGCTTTGTTTACATAATAAACCACTCTTACTTCATAGTCAACAGTGGATAGCTAAGACTTGACAAAAAAAGAACATCTTGCTATAATCCACTCGCTATTAAAAAACTAAATCCGCGTCTATCTGTTTAATTATCCGCGGAAATCAGCGTTTAAATATGAAACCAAAGATACACCCATCAGTAAGCCCAGTAGTTTTTATAGACACCTCTTGTGGTGCTGAATTTTTTACTACCTCTACTTTGAAATCAGACAAAACTCGTGAAGTAGACGAGGTTAAGTATTTTGAAATTCCTATCGAAATTTCTTCAGCTTCTCATCCATTCTTTACTGGAAAACAAGTACTTGTTGATACAGCTCGTCGTGTAGAAAAATTCAAAGAAAAAATGGAAAAACAAACGGCAGCTGCCGATATTCGCAAAGGTAAAAAAGCCAAAAGAACAGCTCGTGCTACAAAAAGAGAAGCCACAGAAAAATAGTTTATACATATTATAAAAACGGGTCCTACTTTGGCCTGTTTTTTATTTATCTAAAATAAAGACCACTAAAAAGGTTCTACCAAATAAATTCCAAATAACAAGTAACAAACAAATCGTTAGTAACAATTTAACAATACGACAATACGACAATACGACAATAAGATGCTATAATTATCTCAACCTTATTTCCACTTTATCTCTATTTATAAATATATGTTGCAAAAGTATATAGATATACAACAAAAATTCTCCCAATTAGAAAAGGATCTACAAGACCCCAAAGTTATTGCTGACCAAAAAAAATTGAAAACTGCTGCCCAAGAATATGATGATTTGAAAGTAGTAGTTGGAAAAGTAAATGAATTAGAAAAATTAGAAAGTGATCTAAAATCTAATGAAGAAATAATAATAGCCAATGAAGATACTGATTTCGTCGAGATGGCTCAACTAGATTTGGAAGAAATAAAAATAAAAAAAGAAAAACTAGAGGAAGAGCTTTCAGAAATGACCCGTGAAGTAGATCCAATGGACAAGAAAAATGTCATTGTGGAAATCCGAGCGGGTGCTGGTGGTGACGAAGCTGCTCTTTTTGCTGGCGTACTTATACGTATGTATATGAAATATGCTGACCACAAAGGTTGGAAAACAAATTTGATAGATTCCAACCAAATTGGTATTGGTGGTTTCAAAGAAGTCATCTTCTCAATAGAAGGAAAAAACGTTTACAAAGAAATGAAATATGAAATGGGTGTCCACCGAGTACAACGAATTCCAGAAACTGAAAAATCTGGACGTATTCATACTTCTACTGCTAGTGTTGTTGTTATGCCAGAAGTTGAAGAAAAAGAATTTGAAATAAAAGATTCTGATCTTCGTATAGATACTTACTGTGCTGGTGGCAATGGTGGACAAAGTGTCAACACGACTTACTCTGCTGTCCGTATCGTCCATTTGCCAACTGGAACTATTGTTCAATGTCAGGATGAAAAATCTCAACAACAAAATAGAATAAAAGCGATGGGTGTTCTCCGCGCTCGTCTTTATGAAGTAGAGCGTCTCAAACGTGAAGCCGAAGCCAGTGCCAAACGCAAAAGCCAAATTGGTACAGGTGACCGCAGTGAAAAAATCCGTACTTACAACTATCCCCAAGATAGAATCACCGATCACAGAATCAAAGAAAGTTGGAACAATATTGCCAAAATTTTAGATGGTAATCTGGAAGAAATAATTGAAAAAATGCGACTAGCTGATTATGCTGAACAAGATCAATAAAGCAGAGTAAGTAAATTAAGCAGAATAGGCAGAATAAGTTATGGACATCAAAACTTTTTTATATAACTCTTCAAAAAGAATCAACAAACTTGATGCTGAAATTCTTCTTGCTCATGTTATACAAAAAACACGTGAGTTTTTATTTGCCAATCCTGAATTTGAAATAAATTTTTGGCAAAAAATAAAATTTGAACATCTGGTCAAACAAAGACAAAAAAATATTCCTGTAGCTTATCTAATTGGACATAAAGAATTTTTTGGTCTAGATTTTTTGGTTAATAAAAGTGTGCTTGTACCCAGACCAGATACTGAGTTGATGGTGGAAACAGCTACTACAGAAATCAATAAACAAATATCAATAAACAAAAAGTTTTTACTAATTGATGTTGGGACTGGTTCGGGGTGTATTCCAATTTCTATCTTAAAAACACAAGAACATAAAAACATAAAAACAATTGCGATTGACGTTTCAAAAAAAGCTTTGTGTGTTGCAAAAAAGAACGCAAAAAAACATAATGTTGAAATTGAATTTTTACATGGCAATTTATTAGAACCAATGTTTCAACTCTCTGAACTAAGAACTAAAAACACTGAACTTATTATAACCGCTAATCTCCCTTATATCACCGAACAACAATTCCAAAATGAACCGTCAATACAACATGAACCAAAACTCGCTCTCGTCGCTGACAACGAAGACCTAGCACTCTACGAAGAACTTCTCAGACAAATTTCCTCACTTGCCCACCGAAGCTCTGACGGAGTACAGAGCGAAGGAGGGTTCCTCGTTCCACATTCCTCATTCCTCGAGATAGATCCTTCTCAAACTGAAAAAATAAAAATCTTAATAAAAAAATACTTACCTGAAGCAAGTATTAAAGTGGAAAAAGATTTGGCAGGATTGGATAGATTAATAATAATAAAAAACTGAGTTCTAAACTCAGTTTTTTATTTTAGTCTGTTGTTTTTTCATACTCCAACAACTCAGCCAACATTTTATCAACATCCCAGTCTTTACGTTTCAAAATGATATAATCTTCCAAAATATGAAAAAAGTCTACCAATATCTGTCTCTCTGATATCTACACCAGCACATTCCCAATCTATCAATTTTATTCCACTACTAGTTACCAAAATATTTTCTTTTTTTAAATCAGCATGGCACAGACAAAATTCTATAATATTTTCAAAAATATCAAGATTATTAAACCATTCTCCCAATCTTTTGTTTATCCTATTATATGGTTCAACTACTTTTTCCATACCCTCTAAAGCAAAATATCTCTCAATTTTTTTATCTTCTCCATTAGCAAATTCATTATAAATATTACAATGATAAGGTAGATCACCATATGTTGACAAAGTGTCATCACATTTATCAAACTGAAACGATGTGTGTAATTTATGTAAGTTTGTTGCAATATCCAAAATATTCTTTTCTGAAATATTATTTAATGTTTCACCTTCAATATATTCTACAATAGTTAGATCTTGTTTTATAGAATTTTCATTACTAAAAAAATAAACTTTAGGCGCTATTTTCAATGGTTCTATAAGTTTGAGAACATCAAATTCTTGTTTTTTCACTCCCCACTCATTTTTTCCTTCATAATAATTTATACGAGCCAAATATTTTTGGTTATAATTTGCTACCAAATATAAATGCGTACCACCTCCACTTTTAAAAAAGCTAATATCTATTAGATGTTTATAATTCACCCAATCAAAATGTTCATCTTCAAAAAGATTTTTCAAAAATAAAATATTTTGTTCGTGAACTTTTTCCATAAAAAATTATCTCAACCTTATCTCTATTTTATCTCAATTTATTTTTCATAATCATTCCTCACTTGCCCGCCTAGGGCGGGTTCCTCGTCCCACATTCCCCAAAAAACTATTCCCACTCCACATCTCCCCTATCATTCACCACTTCAATCCAAATCTTTCCAGGTTTCAATGGTATAGGTTGTCCATCCGGACCGTCAAAATTAAACCATCCAGTCCTACCAGTCACACTATCTTTTCTCCATTCACCTTCTTCTTTGTGACCATTCTGAAAAATAATAGCCTCACCTTTTCCAATTGTATTTATTTTCAATCTACCATAATCATCAAGCACCTCACTGTGAACTTTTTGGACAATGACAGTGTCAGCCTCAATCGCGGTTCCGTCTTGATCAAGATGTCTACCTTCCATCTGATAACGAGCATATTTCCTGGTACTACTATTATATTTCCAAACAGCTTCATAGCTTGGTGACAAAAATAATACAGTAATTTTATTGACACAAGTTTCCCCCACCCCTTCACAATTGCCAATATCACGAAAATTCCAAGATTTGAAATCTGTATTTTCTTGCACACCTTTATCTTCCCAGGCCTTTGTCCAATTGTCACTAGAAGTATAGACATTGTGAGGAGCATAGCGGTCAGTACTACGCCAAAAATATGGCCCATTGAAAAATTGATCAAAATTAAAAATATTATTATCCGTTTTTATAATATTTAAAGCATCTGGAGAGCCACCAACATGCATATACATAATGTCTTTGCCATATTCACGCAACCAATCTAGATAATAAGGTCTAGCACTACGCACTGAACCGACTTTGTTGACTTCAGTAGTTACTGGGAAAATTGCCATGAAACGAGAATAATTAGCTTCAACAGGCGCTTCATAAACTACAGAGGCTTTGACCAAACCAGATTGTGGTCTGGCATCTACATGATTTTCTATCATCACGGCTACCAATTCTGGATTTCTTTCCTCCACACTATTTACACACACACCATCTAGCAAACGAGGAAATTGGCAAAGAGAATTATCTACTTGACCATCTATTTGACTATCTACCCCATCATCCACAACTATTTTTGAATTTTTTTTGCCAAAATAACTCCAAGAAAAAATAGACAACAAAACCAGAGCTCCCAAAAAAAGGATAGTTGCCAAAATATACATAACTTTTGGATTCAAATCTGGAAATTTTAGTTTCATAAATAGTAATTATTTTTATAAAGAATATACCAATGTATTTTAGCACACAAAAATATTTCAATCAAAAAACCGTTCACAAAGAACGGTTTTCCTTTAGTACAAAAATTATTTTGAACCTTTCTTACTATCTTTCTTTTCATCTTTTCCACCAGAGGTAGATCCGCCTTGGGCGAACTTATCTTCTTTTTTACCATCAGCAACGACACCTTCTTCTTTCTTACCTTTTTCTTCTACTTCAATATCTTCAATACTAGTAGCGTCCCCTGCTTCCATAGCCTTTTGTTCATCTTCAGAAAGTGGTGCAACTACTTTGGCCAAAAGTAAATCTAAACTTTCTGTAGAAACTACACCTTGTGGTAATTGCAAATCTTTGACATGTATAGCATCATCAAAACTATTCAAAACACTAATATCAACTTGAATAGAAGTAACCAGATTTTCTGGTAAACATTTTACATCCAATTCATCTTTCATCACAGACAAGGTACCACCAAGTTCTTTCACAGCCGATGACATACCTACATACTCAAGCTCAACAGTAGCTTCCATTTCTACACCCATTTGAATTTGACGGAAATCTACATGAGTAATGTTTCCTTTGACAGGAGCATATTGCAAATCTTGGATAAGGACTTTTACCATTTTTTCACCTTCAAAAGTAAAATCAATAAGAGTAGATTCACCTGCTTCATTATAAATTTTTTGTAGTTCTAGTGCATTTACACTTACAGAAGCAGATTCACGATCTGGTCCATAAACTACACCAGGAACCAAACCTTTGGCGCGAACATCTTGGGCATCTTTACCACTTCTCTTTTGAGCTTGTAATGAATATGTCATAACTGCTATTTTTTAGAAATTAAATATTTATTAAATGAAATGTTTTGAATAATTTGGTAAGCATCCAACAAGGAATCATCATCTATGGGTGACTGATTATACAGTCGCTTGGCATCATCATAAGTCAAGTCGCTTATCATACCTACCAGTCCTACCCCAATATTATTGATTGAGGCGAGCAATACCAAGGCATTGTCACAATGGCTACAAGATAGATGTAGCATATAAGAATTATCTGCTTCACCAACTATTTTAATTTGTTTATCACCAATTTCACGTTTACAGACCAAACACTCCTTCATTATCATAAATTGAGAACGAAGTGGGTCAATAATTTGTGAAAGTCTTGATTTTTCAAACATATTAAAGCGAAAGAAATATAACAAAAAAGCTAAGATTAGTCAAGCCCTAAGCTGTAAATAACTACTTCTCCAACAAATAAAACCTTCTTTAGTATAAGGTCAAATTAGCTATAGACGGTTTTTAATGGTTACATTGTTAAATGGTTACATGGTTACATTGCTACAATGAGACAACAATTTAGCAATGTAACCATTTAACAATGGAATAGTTGTAAAAAACTTGTTTGTTTAGACCAACTTTTCAAAATGGCAATTTTATATTTAACACGCTAATATTATACCATACTTAAATAGACCGTGCCGAGCTTTCAGCCATACCAAGCAACAAAAAATTGATAATCAGCGAAGAACCTCCATAACTTAAAAAAGGTAAAGTGACCCCAGTGACAGGCAAAAGACCCATAGCCGCCCCAATATTGACTACAATATGCGACAAAAATACGAGACTGACTCCCAGCGATAAATAGGCGGAAAAATCATTTCTAGCCTTGTAAGCAATAATGACAAGACGCCAAAGTAAGATGAAATAAAGAGCTAAAACAATAAAAAAACCAACAAAGCCCAATTCTTCACTAATAACTGAGATAATAAAGTCAGTTTGGGCTTCTGGTAAAAAATGCAATTGGCTCTGAGATCCAAAACCCAAGCCCCGACCTAAAAATTGACCAGAGCCCACAGCAATAATAGATTGGGTGACATTGTAGCCAGAACCAAGTGGATCACGCGTTGGATCAATAAAGGTCAAAATACGATCTTTTTGATAATCTTGAAAAACAAAAAACCAACCCACTACACCCACCAAAATAGCTAGAGCAATAATACCAAAAATATATCTTTTTTTAGTACCAACCAAAACCAATAGACCAAAACAAACAGCAAGCAGGATAGAAGCTGAACCAAGATCTGGTTGTAACAAAATGAGTGACACCAAAAAAAGTGTGAGAGTAAACATTACTAATACAAATTGCCATTTGTCAAAACACCTAGCTTGTCTCTCTATCCGCCAAGCCAAAAGCATTACCAGAGCTACTTTGGCAAATTCAGCTGGCTGAAAAGAAAAACCAAAAAGTCGAAACCAACCAGTTGTACCACGGATAGATGCCCCAAAAAACAAAACTGCAAGTAGCAAAATAATAGCTAAAAAATAAACCGGCCGAGCAGCCGATTCGTAAAAAGATATATGCATTTGTGAAGCAACAAAAAAGACAATAACGGCCAATCCTAAAGAAATCATTTGTTTGGATGTCAAATCCAGAGCCACCCCACGAGACAGATCAACACTGTAGATAGTAGACAAACCAACCAAAGACAAAATAAAAGCTGAAAAAAACAAAATCCAATCAAAATTCCTCCAATTTATCTTAGGTAGATTAAACATAATTACTATTACAATGACAAATAAATACTACCATCAAAAACATTTACGACAGGCTGCAACTCGACGGAATCTACTTCCAAACTATTATTAAATAGAGAAAAGGCGATATTTTGACTAGATAAAGAATCAAAATTTGTTATATAAAGAGGTGTCAAACCAACTAATTCTCCATTCCTACGCAATACTACCACAAAATCAGCAGATTTGAAACCAAACAAAGTATTGTTGATCACATCAAAACTAAGCAACTTACCCACACCAGAACCAACAGTACCAAAAGATTCAAATTTGATATTGTCTATAGAAAAATTTATTCTTTCAGATATATAAATTAAAGGATCAGGTACCTCGTGAGCATCAATTCTTTTCCAAGAAGACGAAAGTAATTGAAATTGAATATTAGCTGGAACAAAATCTGGAGACTCTACACCAAACTCTGTCAAAAATCTTTGATCACCTGGCAACAAGATGGCTGACCTATTTCCAGTCTGACCATTTTCATAAGAAAATCTGTAAACAACAGTGGCTATCCAAGCTTTATTAGGATTAGTAATTTCTACCGCAAAATCATATTTATCCTTGGAACTTGAAAATATATATTTATTGGCAACTTGTAAATCAACTGGATTGTTTCTCTGTATTACTGCTTGAGAAACATTAGTTTTGATCATGTTGTAAACATTTACATTGTCATTTTGATAATCAAAAAAGAAATATTTACCCCAAAAAAACAAACCAAAGATACCAGAAAAAATACACCAAGCCAACAAAATACCTATCAAAATTTTCCTAAACAAAATCTTGTGTAGCAAATAAAACTTAGCCTGTTTTAGGCTATCATTAGAAAAATCCCCTGACGTGTCTATATAACTTTCAAACTTTTCTTTTTTCATATAAAAACATTATATCACATTTTTAATAATTGGTTAATTGCTTTATTTGTTTATACAAAAACTCCTTCCTATAAAAATAACAACAAAGACACATAAACTAAAAAATTAATTTAACCTTGTTTTTCTTGTTACTCAAATTCATTATTAGCCACTTGTCTAGAACGCAAATACATGCTATAATTGTATCCATAATAAAATATCAAAATACACAAAACATAATCTGTGTAATCACTCATAAATTTTGTAATCAGTGTTTCTATATGGCAAAAAGTACAACACAATCATCTTATAGCGCTAAAAATATTCAAGTTTTGGAAGGCTTACAAGCTGTCCGCAAAAGACCAGGTATGTACATTGGTTCTACTGGCGTAGAAGGTTTACATCATCTTATTTGGGAAGTTGTTGACAACTCTATTGACGAAGCCATGGCTGGTTATTGTGATACCATTATCATCAGACTTCTACCAAAATCTTGGGTCGAAGTGACTGACAATGGTCGTGGTATCCCTGTAGATATGCACCCAGTAAAAAAAGTCAGTGCCCTACAATTAGTTTTGTCCACTCTTCACGCTGGTGGTAAATTTGGTGAAGAAGGTGGTGGCTACAAAGTCTCTGGTGGTTTGCATGGCGTTGGTGTCTCAGTTGTCAATGCTTTGTCCACACACTTGAAAGCTACGGTCTATCTTGGAGGCAAAATCTGGGAACAAGACTACGAAATTGGTGAACCAAAAAACAAAGTAAGAGCCATAGGTACTACAAAAAAAAGAGGCACAACCATTGCTTTTCAAGCTGATCCTACAATCTTTGAAACCATTGAATACGAGTGGAAATATATTATTGACCATCTTCGTCAACAAGCTTACCTAACCAAAGGTATTACACTTTTGATAAGTGACGAAAGAACACCAGAAGAAAAAGAGAAGGACAAAACCTCTGTTCCCTTTACAAACAACCAATACAAATTTCATTTTGAAGGTGGTATTGCTAGTTATATCAAACACATCAACAAAAATCGTGAACCAAAAAATAAAACCGTTTTTTATACTGAAAAATCAGAAGGTGATATTAGTGTAGAGGTAGCTTTGCAATATACCGACGAATTCAGTGAATCTCTCTATGCTTTTGCTAACAACATTACCAATCCTGAAGGAGGTACTCATGTCTCTGGTTTCAAAACAGCTTTGACTAGAACTTTGAACAACTATGCTAGAGGTAAAAATATTTTGAAAGAAAAAGATCCAAACCTCACAGGAGACGACGTACGAGAAGGACTTACTGCCATCATTTCTATCAAAATTCCAGAACCACAGTTCGAAGGCCAAACCAAGGCAAAACTTGGTAATACTGAAGTAAAAACTGTAGTAGAAAATATTTTTGGTGAACAATTCACAATCTTTCTAGAAGAAAATCCAAAAGATGCCGAAGGTATTATTGGTCAATGTTTGATTGCAGCCAAAGCTCGTCAAGCTGCCAAAATGGCGCGTGATACAGTTCTTCGTAAAAGTGCACTGGAAGGATTTACTCTGCCAGGTAAATTAGCTGATTGTTCAAGTCGCAAAGCCGAATCAAGTGAACTCTATATTGTAGAGGGAGATTCTGCTGGTGGTAGTGCCAAACAAGGTCGTGATAGACATACTCAAGCTATCTTACCCTTGCGTGGAAAAGTCTTAAATGTTGAACGTGCCAGATTAGACAAAATTCTAGCCAACAACGAACTCAAATCCCTTATTATTGCCCTTGGTACCAATGTGGGAGAAATGTTTGATATTGAAAAACTACGTTATCACAAAATTATTATTATGACCGATGCTGATGTTGACGGCTCTCATATCCGTACTTTATTATTAACTTTATTCTTCCGTTATTTTCCAGAGCTTATTACCAGAGGTTTCATATATATTGCCCAACCTCCGCTCTATAGTATCAAAAAAGGCAAAGATATCACTTGGATTTACAATGCTGAAGCTCTAGACAAATACAAAGCAAAATATGATATTGTTGACTCTGATTTGGAAGTGCTAGAAGAAGAAAATGATAATGAAAATCAAGAGGAAGAAGTAGAAGAAAAAAGCAAAGCCACTGTCAATCCAAAAAAATTGAATATCCAACGCTACAAAGGTCTTGGAGAAATGAATCCTGAACAACTTTGGGAGACTACAATGAGTCCTGCCAATCGTGTTCTCAAACAAGTCAAAATAGAAGACGCTGAGTTGGCCAACCAAACATTTGACATACTTATGGGAGCAGAGGTTGCTCCTCGTAAAAAATTTATCCAAACTCATGCTAAGAGTGTGAAAAATTTGGATATTTAATTTAATTTTTAAATATGGAAAAAAAACTTTCGCCAAGGATAACAGAACTTAACTCCCAAATTCACGAAAGCGTAACCAGTGGATTGAGACATAGATTAGATGAAGGATTTGAAGAAACTTTCAGAAGTACCAGAAATCCTGCAGTAAATACTAGAGAAAGTATACACGAGACTTTTGGCTTAGACCCTGGTAGTAATTTTGTCCACATGAATGAAGAAGATTTTATGTCAGAAAACAGACCTTTACCTGATACCAAAGTACCCAAAAAACCTACCAAAAAATACAGATCATAGTAACCAATAAAAGCCAAATTACATCAAATTTGGCTTTATTATTATTATCCACCACCTTCCCTTGACAAAATCTCCAAAATACCCTATACTTAGTTCATAAATCGGTCAAAAGGCCGTTTTTTAATAAAGTAAAATCTCTTAGAGCAAAAATATGAAACTACTCTCAAAAATTGGACAATACCTAAAAGACTCTATCAAAGAGCTAAAAAAAGTAACTTGGCCAACAAAAAAACAAATCACAGTCTATACCATAGTCGTTATAGCCATGAGTTTGGTTGTTGCTATATATTTTGGTATTTTAGACTACTTTTTCAACTGGCTACTTGAACTTATCATAAAAAAATAAAATATGTCCAAACAACAAGAAAACTTAGGTCGCCGTTGGTATGTCATCCATACTTACAGTGGCTACGAAGAAAATGTCAAACACAATCTAGAGCAACGTATTGAATCTTTTGAAATGACCGACAAAATCTTCCAGGTACTTATTCCAAAAGAAAAGAAAATTAAAATAAAAAATAACAAACGTAGTGTAGTAGAAGAAAAAATCTTCCCAGGTTATGTCTTGGTAGAAATGATTGTTGATGATGACTCTTGGTATGTAGCACGTAACACACCAAACGTAACAGGTTTTATTGGTACAGGCACAACACCTACCCCAATTGATGCCTCCGAAATGTTGTCTTTGAACAAACGTATGAATGTTGAAGATCCTACCCACAAAATTGATGTTGAAGTCAACGAAGCAGTCAGAATTTCCGACGGTCCTTTCAAAAACTTTGAAGGAAAAGTTAGTGAAGTTGATGAAAATCGTGGTAAAATAAAAGTATTAGTAAATATGTTTGGTCGTGAAACTCCAGTTGAACTTGATGCTTTACAAGTAAAGAAAATCTAATCGGACGACAGACTACTGACTAAAGTCAAAAAACATGAGCTATTACAAATTTGAAAATTTAGATGTTTGGAAGTTAGCTCGTCAATTTACCAATGTAATATATAAAGTCTAGACCAAAAGATGATAACACAAAAACAATTTGAATTTATTTATGAATCAAGTAATAAGCTGGCAAAAAAATTAAATGCATTAATAAATTATTTAAAAAAGACTCAAAACAAAGGAAAAACAAACTTAGCTTTTTTATAAAAGTGCTTCTCTAAAGTCTGTAGTCCTTAGTCCATAGTCTGTAGACTAACAAAAAATATGGCCAAAAAATTAAAAACCCAAATCAAATTACAAGTTATGGGTGGCGCTGCTAATCCAGCACCTCCAATCGGTCCAGCTCTTGGACAACATGGTCTAAACATTCAAGATTTTTGTACTCAATTCAACAATGCCACAGCTGACAAAAAAGGTGAGGTAGTACCAGTTATTATCAACGTTTACGAAGATAGAACTTTTGACTTCATCATGAAAGTTGCTCCAGCAAGTGAACTTATCAAAAAAGCAGCTGGCATTACCAAAGGTGCTGGCAATCCATTGAAAGAAAAAGTTGGTAAAATTACCAAAGCTCAAGTAAAGGAAATTGCTGAAAAGAAAATGGAAGATCTAAATGCCCATGATATTGAAGCTGCTATGAGAATTATTGAAGGTACAGCTAGACAAATGGGTGTTAAAGTAAAATAAATTGAATAGTATTTTAAATAAAACAGTCACTGAATAAGTGATCTGTACCCCAAAAAGTGGACACGAAAGTGTCTGCTTTTTGGTATCTCAGTTATAATACATTAAATATATAATTACATATTCATATGAGCAAAAGAAGATTTAACAAGGAACAAATAGAACAGTTGGTAAATAATCAGAATGTAAGTAAATGCAGTGAAAAGGCCATCACATATAATAAGGAATTTAAAATAAGAGCTGTTAGAGAATATCAGAAAGGATTGTCGTCTAGACAGATATTCAAAGAGGCAGGGTTAGATATAGATTTGGTCGGTAAATATTCAGCTAAAAACTGCGTTATGGATTGGGTGAAACTATATAAAGTTAAAGGAATAGATAGTCTGTCTGTCGAGACTCGTGACCGCTATGGTGGCCGGCCGAAAACGAAGTGGTCTACAGATGCAGATAAAATAAAGTATTTAGAAGCAAAAGTTGCCTATCTAAAAGCCGAAAACGATTTTTTAGCCAAGCTCCGGGCCAAAAAAGCGGAGTAAAACTAAGGCCGTACCAGAAATACAAGATAATGAGAGGCTTACCAATGGATGTAAAAATATTATGTAATATTGCAAATGTGTCGCGAAGTGGATATTACCGGTGGCTAAAAAATACAGACAAGCCAGACAAAGATTATGAAGAATATTTGTTAATCAAAGAAATATTTGAAAAAGGTAAACGTAAATGGGGTTGGCGAACAATACAAATGAAATTGTTTTCAAACAAGCAAATAATAATGAATCACAAAAAGATTATACGGATAAAAAACAAATATCATTTGTTTACCAAAATTAGAAGAACTAATCCTTACAAAGCAATCATGAAAAAAACGAAAGAGCACCGAACCTTTGGAAATATACTCGACCGTAATTTCAATCAAACGGCACCATTCCGTGCCTTTGGCACGGATATCACATACTTGCCGTTTAATCACCGAATGGCTTACCTGTCGGCGGTTAAAGACTTTGCTAGTGGTGAGATAGTGGCTTGGGATGTGTCACAACATTTAGAGATGGATATTGTGTTAAATACTGTAAAGAATATGCAACAAAACAAAAATATAGTTTCGTTAGCAGATGTTCTAATTCATTCGGATCAGGGCGTTCACTACACGAGTCCTCAATACAGTAATATGCTTAAAAAATTAAATATGATACAATCCATGTCGAGAAAAGGAAACTGTATAGACAACGCACCAACCGAATCTTTCTTTGGACATCTCAAAGACGATGTAGATTATACAGACTGCAAATCCTTTGAAGAATTAAAAGAAATGATTGACCAATATATTAATTATTACAACAACGAACGACAACAATGGGATTTAAAAAAAATGACTCCTGTGGAGTACAGGAATCATCTCATATTTTCACGGAAGTAGAGTTTTTTATTCGTGTCCACTTTTTGGGGTACAGATCAAAGTGGCTGTTTTTATTTACAAAAATAATCATAATTTTCAATTTAGCAATTTTGAATTTTAAAACAATTATAAAATGATCAAATTTTAAATTATCTCAATTTTATCTCCACTTATCTCAAACTGTTTTATAAACTCCACATCTTTCTACTAATACAAAACTTTGATATAATATAATCAACTAATAAACTAATAAACAAATCTATGTCAAAATTATCTTTTTCTAGCATCACACCAGACCTCAAAGACTATGTCAGAAATAATATCAAAGGTCACAGTCTAGAAATTTCAGAAAAAACACTTGACTTAACTAAAACAAAAAAAGATACAGAAATTCTAGGAGTCTTTGTGGATTCCAAAGTAGATAAAACTGTTTTTGATGCTCTACCAAAACTAAAAATGATTGCCACTTTTTCAACAGGTTTTGACCATATAGATTTGAAGGAAGCAAAAAAAAGAAAAATAACAGTTTGCAATGTCCCAACTTACGGTGAAAATACTGTTGCCCAACATGCTCTTGCTTTGTTACTAGCTTTGTCTCGCAAACTTTTTCAATCAGTCAAAATTGTCAAAGAAGGTGTCTATGATTATCATGGACTTCGAGGTTTTGATTTGAAAGGTAAAACTATTGGCATTATTGGCACTGGACACATTGGCATCCACCTAGTGGATATGCTAGATGGCTTTGAAGCTACTAAAATAGCCTACGACGCTTTCCCAAACCCAGAGCTAACAAAGACTCACAAATTCAAATATGTCAGCCTCAATAAGCTTTATAGTGACTCAGACGTGATATCTTTACACGTTCCACTCTTCCCAACTACTTACCACATGATAAACAAGACTGCTGTCAAAAAAATGAAAGATGGGGTTTATATCATCAACACTGCCCGTGGTGGACTTACTGATCCAGAAGCCCTTGTTTGGGGATTGGAAAATGGCAAAATCGCTGGTGTAGGCACTGATGTTTTGGAAGAAGAAACCTATTTCCAAAATCCTGAAAAAGTTCTCAATCTAAAAAATGGAGAGGAACTGCGTCGTACACTCATGGAAAATGTCCTGATAGACCACACAAATACTATTGTCACCCCACACAATGCTTTCAACAGTACAGAAGCACTCAAAAGAATCATTGATACCTCACTTGATAATATCAAATCTTTTTTAAATGGCAAGGTACAAAACAATGTAATAAAATAATTCAAAGATTAGTCACGTAACTCATAACACATACCTCGTATCAATTTTTGCTACATGGTATGTGTTACGTGGTACGTGATTTTTTATTGACAAATACCCTAAGATAGGTTACTATATCCGCTGTAATCCTAAACACGGGCCCGTAGTTTAATGGATAAAACAAAAGCCTTCTAAGCTTTGGACCAAGGTTCGATTCCTTGCGGGCTCACAAATTCACAAACAAACCATTCTTTATACCAAAAAGATGGTTTTTTTTGTTGAAGGTCAAAAATAAACAGACCAAATAAATAGTTTTTATCTTGTTCATAACTATTTGCCAGCTTCTAATTTCGTTGCTATACTAAAAATAGCTTTAAACACACGCCTTTTATTTATTTAACTCAAAATATATGTACTATTTTTTGACAATTATATTAGTGGTTATTATTGTCAGTATTAGACAAGTCAACCAATATCAACGTGGTGTCAAATTTCAATTGGGCAAATACACAGGTATGATTATGCCTGGCTGGAGAATTATTTTGCCAGTCATCCAAAGCATGAAAATAATAGATATCCGTACCAAAGCAGTGGACGTCCCTTATCAAGAAGCTATTACCAAAGACAATATTTCAGCCAAAATAAATGCTGTTATTTACTACAAAGTAAGTGATGCTTCCAAAGCTGTTTTGGAAGTAGAAGATTTCTACTATGCTATCAGTCAATTGGCACAAACCACGATGAGAAATGTAGTAGGTGAACTTGAACTTGATCAATTGTTGGCAAATAGAGATCAGGCCGCCCAAAGAATTAGAGAGTTAGTTGATATTGCTTCTGATCCTTGGGGAATAAAAGTAGAAGCTGTAGAATTAAAAGATGTAACTCTACCAGATGAAATGCAACGTGTTATTGCCAAACAAGCCGAGGCTGAACGTGAAAGACGCTCAGTCGTTATTAAATCAAGTGGTGAAGTTCAAGCTGCTGCCAACCTAGCTCAAGCAGCCCAGATGCTTAGTGCTCAACCAGGCGCCTTACATCTTCGTACTTTGAACACTCTAAATGACTTAAGTTCAGACCAATCAAACACTGTTATTTTCGCAATGCCCTTAGAGGTTCTAAGAGCCTTTGAAAGAATTGGCGACAAATAAAATTCTTTGTAATTAAATAAAAACGCTGGATATAATCTGGCGTTTTTTTATTTTTACAATAGCTTACACAAATGACTAAATTATTAAATTGTTGACTAAATAAAGAAAGCAACATAACAATTTGACAATTCAACAATAAAAGACCCTATTAATTTCAAAAAATATCAGATAATAAAAAACACCTTATACAAAGACCTTTTATTGACAAAATTACAATTTTTCTTTATAATAGCTCCTGTCTAATATACAAAAGTCCCTAGTGGGGTGGCCATTGTATAATGGTTATTACTTCGGTTTGTGGTACCGACAATACGGGTTCAATTCCCGTTGGCCACCCCTTTGGGGATTTTCTTTCAAAAAATACACGCCGCGGTGGTGAAACTGGTATACACGAGGGACTTAAAATCCCTTGACAGCAATGTCGTGCGGGTTCAATTCCCGCCCGCGGTACAACAAGCAGATCAAACAACGGTCTGTTTTTTTATGTATATTAAAATTATAAACACAAAATAATTTATTTATAGGGACTGTCGCCGAATGCCATTTTTTAACAATTTTTGAAAAATCAGTGGCTTATTTTAACCAAAAAATTTTTCAAAAAAGTCAATTTTGGTCATTTGGCGACAGCGCCTTATAATAAAATTTTCAATTTACTAATTTACAATTTTCAAATAATTTTAAAATTTATAAATTAATCAATTGTTTGAAAATTGATAATTGAAAATTCGTAAATTAAAAACGTTCTTATAAAATAAGAACGTTTTTTATATATGACTTTTAACTCATTCTAATTATCTTCTAAATCTTTCTTATAATAATGCTCATAAATAGCCATGACCGAAATATAAAGGGCAGCAAGCACAGGACCAATCACAAAGCCAGAAACACCAAACAAAAACAAACCACCAATAGTACTAAAGAAAACTAGCAAAGGATGCATTTGGGTATCTTTGCCAATGAGCGGTGGACGAAGAAAGTTATCAACAAAACTAATAATAAGAGCTCCAACCAACAAAACAACTGCTTGCCAGACATTGCCAAAAACTAACATAATGATAGCCGCTGGAATTAAAATTATAGAAGTACCGATGGCAGGAATGATGGCAATAAGCACCATAATCACACCCCAAACAAAAGCGCCCTTGATACCAGTAACCCAGAAAAGCATACCACTCAAAATACCTTGAATACCACCAACAATGAGCGTACTCTTGAGAGTTGAACGCGTGGTGGACACAAATTTTTCATACAATTTTACTTCATAATTATCACCAAGTGGAGATAATTTTTTGAGCCAAGTCAAAAACTTGTCGCCATCTTTGAACAAATAATACAAAGTATAAAGCAAGACAAATAAAGTAAAAATAAAACTAACTGAATTTTGAGTAATATTTTTTACACTATTAAAAAGTACACCACTGACCCACCTAGTCGCTTCTGTAGCATAATTGGTCCAATCATTTCTTACACTACTCACATAGGGAGCAAGTGGAGTTTTTTCCAGCCAAGTAGATACTTGCTCAGGATGTTGAAACAAACTACTTTGGGAAACATCATTATACAAAGCCAAAGATCTACTGACCAATAAAATAGACAAAATAGCCAAAGGAATAAAGATAACAAAAGCCGAAACAAAAACAGCAATAAAAGAACTAAGTCCTTTGTGTTTGAAAAATTTCAAAAATCTTTTGTATAAAGGATAAAAAATTATAGCAATGACCGTTGCCCAAAATATGGGATAAATAAACGGTCTAAATAAATAAAGGATGGCCAATGTCAAAATGCCGATAAGACCAAAGAAAAATATTGAACGCATCTTGCCAAAACTTACTTTGTTGTTACTATTTACTGGCATAATTGTTTGTTAAAATAATTATAAATTAAGTATACCACAATAATCCAAGATCTAAAATACTCTCATAACCACATCTTAAAAACTTACTAGACAATCTTATCTCTACTCACGTACTTCCACTTTCCAACAGGCATGACTCCCAGAGTCAATTTGTTTATTCTACTACGTCGCAAAGTCATGACACGATAACCAATATTTCCAAACATTTTTCTGACCTGTCTATTTTTTCCTTCTGTCAAAATTGCTGTAACAATAGTATTTCTACCTTTTTTGAATTCCTTAACAATCTTTATTCCTTGTACATAACCACTAGTTATTTTCATACCCGTGGTCAATATTTTTCTAGAATCAGCATCGAGAAACCCATCTATTGTAATCTCATATTCTTTTTCATGTTCATACCTCGGATGAGTGATCTCATTGGTCAATTCGCCATCATTAGTAAGAAGTACTAGGCCTTCAGAATCCTTGTCAAGACGACCAACAGGATAAACTCTTGTTTCCAGTTTCCTTCCTTTAGCCATACAATTATTTTCTGTCAAAAGATCAAGAACTGATTCACCCTGTTCACTAGAAGCACTGGTGATATAACCAACAGGTTTGTTGAGGGCAATATATATTTTTTTATTGTCAAAATTTTCTGCACTTTTTTTTGAAACAAAATATTTTTCTGACAAGACTTCTACTTTATCCTTTTCCGGATCTACTTTCACACCCATTTCTGTCACCAACTCACCATTTACTTTTACTTTTTTAGCCAAAATGAGTTCTTCAGCCTTGCGACGAGAACATATTCCAATATTAGACATGTGTTTTTGGAGACGAACGAGCATAATTTAAAAAATTACTACTTAACAAAAGTATTTTAATACTTTCATATTTTTATGTTTTAATAATAAATAGAGATAAGTAGAGATACAACGGAGATAAAAAGCTGTCTCTGCTGTATTTGCTGATAAACTTTCTATAAAAAATACCCCTAAAAATAGAGGTATATTTTAAAAACAAAATCAATGTTTAAAATCTAAAAATACTACTAATCAATCTGCGAAACCAACTTTTGGCAGTATTTTCTACCATACTTTTGGC
>Ga0210044_10002246_pt1 | contig 28938 bp, 28 predicted proteins | sample CryGey13umfilter_2_FD_183959 | JGI IMG/M metagenome (GOLD analysis project Ga0210044, IMG submission 183959) | Groundwater microbial communities from aquifer in Utah, USA - Crystal Geyser 4/9/14 3 um filter (SPAdes) (version 2) | ecosystem: Environmental > Aquatic > Deep subsurface >... | reverse complement strand
CATCGCCACCATCTCCAGTTAATACCATCTTAACCTTTTTAACAGCAAATTGAGATACTTGAAAAGTCGGTATGGCTGAACTGTCGCCAAAGGGTTCATCAAAATGAAAAACAGACCGCTTGATGGCGTCTTCTAATGAATCTGGCTGAACAGTTCCTAAATGATGATTGGTTTTAAATTTATCAGCAACCAACTGTGCCAAATGCGATTCATCAAAATCTTTTTGTGGAAAACCAATGGTAAACGTTTCAACGGGATGAGGAGAATTTTTTGACATCAAAGCTACGATACTTGAAGAATCTAAACCACCACTTAGAAATGCACCAAAAGGGACATCAGAGCGCATCCTAATATGCACTGAATCTTCAAACAAATAAGCAAATTCATCATAAATAGCTGATTTGTTTTGTAGCATATTATTTTCATCCATTTCGGGCAAATCCCAATATTTATGTTCTTGGATACCATTTGAATTAGCAATAATATAATATCCTGGCTTTAGCTTAAATATATTTTTATAGAAAGTATCTGGACCTGGAATATTGGTTAAAACCAAATATATTTCAATTAACTCTGGTCGAATCTCACGTGGAACTCCATATTCAAAAAGCGATTTTATTTCAGAAGAAAACACAAGCGTGTTATCGACTACTGCGTAATTTAAAGGTTTTTCGCCTATACGATCACGTGAAAGAAACAACTGTTGTTTCTTGGTATCCCACAATGCAAAAGCCCACATTCCATTGAACTTATTTTGACATTCAACACCCCATTCTTCATAAGCTCTAATAATCACTTCAGTATCAGAAGTAGTTCTAAATTTATGACCTAACTTTACCAACTCTCCCCTAAGTTCGACGTAATTATAAATCTCGCCATTAAGAACTATTGCAACGCTTTTATCTTCGTTATACATTGGCTGATCGCCTGTGGCTAAATCTATTATGGAGAGTCTTCGATGTCCAAGACCAATATTCCCATTAATAAAAAATCCCTCACCGTCAGGCCCACGATGCTGGATGCTATCCGTCATTTTATGAAGCCTGTTTTTATCGATCGGCCGCTGTTTATCGAAATGAAAAATTCCTGCTACACCACACATAATACCTATTTTGATTTACTCTTTATGCTTTACAAAATTATCAATCTTTTTTGACTGATTGATATAATTCAAATTATCATTCATCCAATCATATCCATTTGCTCCTATTTTATAGCCTTCATTTGGATTTTTAATTAAATACTCGAAAGCCGTAACTATTGAATCAATATTCTCTGGTTCAGCAAAAACCACTTCCTTTTTATCAATAAAATAATTTTTCATAAATCTGTATTTTTAGACTAAAAGAAGGTAGTACACCTATATTCTATTAATCCATTATTATTTATTAATTTGACAACTGATTTTCGTTGGGGCGATCTCTTTTTTCATATGCTGTCTCACAGGAAATTGTATAATATTGTTAATCATCAGATACCGGTAGGTCGCTCCGAATATTATTATCATTAAAACAAGTGATACCTGATTCCAATTGGCCAGCATCGGAACTAGTCCTCCCACAAAGGCCGTACTGGCATATATGATAACGTTTGATTGTTCTTTTGTAATGAAGCGTTTTTTCAGGTATCTTACAAAGTACAGTGGCATGTAAACCCACCATATTATTAATAGGATCAATAAAGGAAATCCTCCCGTCAAAGCGTAAATATAAAAAGTGGGGATATCATCTGTATCCATTACGGTCATATAAGAATAATAAGGGGAGCCGTGTCCCAAAAGAGGCTTCTCCATTATGTATTTTGTGGCTCTGGGAAGCCGGTCTTGACGTTGTGTAACATCATTCGTCTGAAATGTAAAAAAATAAATCTCATCCACAATGGTTTTCACGACAGGAACAGAATTATAAAGGATTACTGCCAATAGAGAAGCGGCAATAAAATATCGGACAATAGACCATACTTTCGTTAGGAACTGCTTTTTCAGATAACTCAGCCAAAAGATAATAAAAACCAAGGTAACAACAAACGAAATATAGGCGGCCCGGCTCATTAACAGCAATATAGCGCCTGCTATAATAACAGGAATGATCAATCTAAACAGTCCCTTTTTTAACTTCCAATTCAATAAAGCAATCGGAAACAAAACCACCAATCTTGTTGCTGAATAAATCGAATTCCCATCCCACCCAGCAACCCGACTCAACCCTGCTCTGATATCATTAATCTGAATAAAGTCCAAGGAAAAATTCGGAGACCATTGGGCAACAATCAGTTGAAGATTTATAATATTGAAAAAATCCAAAAAGACCACAGCACTGAAAAGCAATGCCTGGCATGACAATATCTTGATTAATACTTTATAATCCTTCTCTTCTTTAATTAAAAAGTAACCCAATGTTAAGGAAATATACAGGTTTGGGATATATGAAAATATCATGTTTTTCGCACGGTCTCCTAAGGATATCAGGATGACCCAAACCGAAAAGAACAGGAATATCCTGATAAATTTACTCTTTAAAAGGAGATCAAAACGAAGTCTCTTTCCTCTTTTCAAATGAACAGCAAGTATCATGACAGAAGAAATCCTTGAGATATTCAAAAACAGGATTTCCGAAGGGATAATGGTCACATTGGCCGGATTTAACAACGGAAAAGTCAATGCCACAAACCACAACGCTTTCCTCGGATAAAAATATCCGAAAAAGAATGATAAAACAATTATTATTAAGCTTAATACTGCCATATTATAGTTCGCACGTTATAACTCTCAAGATTAATTTGATGGTATTTATTGTAGTCAAATAAATTTTCATCCTTTAGTCTTTCCGTTCTCGCAGTATTCAGAAGCAACATTTTCAAATATAACCATTTGCTTAAGGGGGTTCTAAAAATTCATTTTTATATTTTTTCAAACACAAATTAAAACAAATTTAAATTTGTGTTAAAAAGCAAGATCAATTATTTTTTCCAAACCAGAAGTTTTAAGAGGCGAAAGTACATACAACCAATACATCATTCATTATTTAATGTTCAGCAATGATTCTCTAGGATAAAAATGGCAATCTTCCTTTCCTACGTAGGTATTGATCCCATATTGACTTAATGAAATCCGAACCCAAAAAACTCAAAAAATAAAATGCAAAATACTTTAAATCTTTGAACACGTAAGGCCATATCTTTCTCCTGCCCCTTCCTACATGTCCATTTAATATATCATTGAGAAATTTCTCCCATGCTATCTGTCCGGATTTCAAATCCAACAATTCAGGATTCTCTTTAAATGCCTTTTCATTGATCAATAACAGCTTGGAATTAATGTATTCATTCTCCAAGATCCCTCGCTCAAAAAACTTTAATGTCTCCTGTTTTTCATGAACCCGGTAAGATGCTAGGATCTTCCTTATTCGGATTGCCTTGTAATTGAGGCAAATTCTCAAGAAAAGGTCATATTCTTCTGCATACACCAGAATGTTGTCAAAAAAACCATTTGCTGAATTAAGAGCCTGGGCTGATACTATGGCTGAGGATAATGTTATGTCATAGTTTTTAAACAAATCGATAAAGGAAATTTTTGAATGATTATGATCAGCGCTTTTCCCCTGCGAATCCAGCACTTTACCTTTGGAATTTATGCGATTTGTATTACAATAAACCAACCCTATCTCCGGTTCATTAAAATGTTGAATCTGTTCCGCCAATTTTTCCGTTAACCAGACATCGTCAACATCCAAAAAAGCAATGTATTTTCCCTGAGCTTTTTGAATGGCAAGATTTCTGGCCTCTCCCAGCGACACATGTTTTTCAGCCAGAAAATATTTTATCCTTTTATCATGATACGAATCGACAAGGGTTCTTGTTGAATCTGTAGAAACATTATCCCAAAAGATAATCTCAAAATTAGCATAAGATTGGGTCAAAACACTTTCTAATGCTTCCTTTAAGTATCCTTCTCCATTATAACAATTCATTATAACAGAAACCAGTGGTTCAATCATAAGCAAATTATAGTTTTGAAAGGAGAGTATCACATACATCATCTACGTTCTCCAAGGACAAATCGGGATGCAACGGTAATGTCAGAATCTCAGAATAATATTTTTTCGTCAAAGGTAAAGTATAATTTGTTTTATAGAAGGACAGCAAATGATTTGGCTTATAGTGGATACCCGTTTGAATACCTTCGTTTTGTAATTTTTCCCTGATATCGTCTCTGTCTCCCCTGAGAATCCTGACGACAAAAATATGGGGAACAACCTCATCGTAATTGAAGTCAAATATTTTTAGTCCGTCAATTTTACCAAGTCTCTCGACATAATGTTTCGCCAATAATTGTCGCTTGGCTTTGAATAAATCAAATTTTTTAAGCTGAGATCTCCCAATAGCAGCCATAATATTACTCATGTGAAAACGCCATCCTTGTTCGACCACATCAAAATCCCAACTTCGTTTATTTTGATACCGATTGTCTGAATCATTTTCTACTCCCAGAAGTCTCAGGTTTTTTATTTTCTGTATTACTGCCGCATCATTTGACACGACGCCTCCTCCTTCTCCTGATGTAATATTTTTTATCCCATCAAAGCTAAAACAAGCAATATCTCCAAAACTCCCTATTCTTCTATTTTTATATTTAGTGCCAAATGCATGAGCAGCGTCTTCAATAATACGAAGATTATATTTATTTGCAAATTCATAAATGTCATCCAAATTCCCCACATTACTAGCATAATGGACAGGAATGATTGCTTTAGTTTTGGTGGTAATTTTAGATTTGGCATCTTCTAAATCTATTGTAAAAGTATTTTCATAAACTTCACATGGAATTGGAATAGCTCCTATAGCAGAAATAGCTTGAAATGTAGCTAAAAAAGTCAAAGATTGAACTAATACCTCATCTCCTCGTTTAATATCAGTTGCTTGAAGAGCAAGTTGGAGTGCTGCAGTTCCAGAATTAACACAAATGGTTTCTCTGCCAAAAAAAGTTGATAATTCTTCTTCGAATTTCTGAACTTCAACTCCCATTCCTAAGAATTCATCTTGAAGCACTCTTGTAATGGCTTTGATTTCATCTTGACCTATTACTGATTTAGATAATCTTATCATAATTCATCTATTATATCCACGGGGTTTCCATCCTGTTATACATATCTTCCAAAATATTTCTGTCTCTAACAGTATCCATAGATTGCCAAAAACCTGGATGTTTATAAGCAACTAAATTTGATTTTTTGGAGAGCATTTCTAAAGGTTCTCTCTCTAAAATAGTGTTATCATCTTTTATGAAGTCAAAAAAATCGGATTCAAATACAAAAAAACCTCCATTTATCCAACCCTTTGTTGTTTGAGGTTTTTCTTGAAATGAGTATACAACGTTATCATCGTTAATGGATAATTCTCCAAATCTTGCCGTTGGACGAACTGACGTAACCGTTCCTATTTTGCCGTGTGTTTTATGAAAATCAACCAATTCTTTAATGTTAATATCGGCAACAGCATCTCCATAGGTTAACATAAAGGTCTCTTTACCAATGTATTCCTGTAGCCTTTTTACACGCCCCCCTGTCATAGAATTACTTCCAGTATCTACTAAGGTAACTTTCCAATTTTTCTTTTTCTCCTTAATATATGAAATACTTCCATCCAACAAATTTACTTCAAAATCACTACTCAAAGCATAATAATTGAGAAAGTAATCCTTTATTACTTCACCCTTATATCCTAGGGCTATAATAAACTCATTATATCCATATTTTGAATAAATATTCATAATGTGCCACAACATAGGATGACCACCAATTTCTACCATTGGTTTTGGAATTAAGTTGGTATATTCAGCCAGTCTTGTGCCAAATCCACCAGCTAAGATTATTATTTTCATTTTAATTTACCATTTATAATTAATAAACTCTTGTTCTTCATTAAACTGTTCATTTGGGTCATGAGAAATATTTGCAACATTAATAATCATGTTTGAGCCTTCGCTTAAACCCATAAATCCATACCATAAATTTGGTGGTATTGTTAACCTAATATAATTATCTATTGAAAGAATATACTCATTAATTCTTCCATAAGACGGTGAATAATCTCTCAAATCTGCTATTATAAATTTGACTTGCCCTATTGGGACAACAATATTTGAAATCATTTTCTTATGTCGTTTCCATGCTTTAATCTGCAAATAATTTATTGTTGAAATATAAACTTCGCCAAAACCATTATATCCTTCATCAAAATTTCTCATAATGTGGTATAAATCTCCTTTACTATTGTTAATTTTTTTTAAAGGGGAAACAATGACGTCATGAATAGCAATATCTATTTTGTCCATATAATATTTTTCTTTTTAGCTATATTCTCATACTCTTTTATTTGGGCTAATGTGTAATTAAGCATATCGTTATTCCCATTATAAAATTCATAATACCAAGTGCTCGTAAATTCAATAAGTTTATTATAATCAAGTGTTGGAAGCCATTTTAAATAAAATAACGCTTTGTCACAATTCAATTTTAGAAGTCCCGCTTCATGAAATTCTGATAATTCCTCTGACATATAAGATGGTTCTTGTTTTAGTTGCCAGTATTTACTTAAATCTTCTAATAACTCTTTTACAGTTTTGGTATACTCTGCATGAGGTCCAAAATTAAAACTTTCTCCGTTTAAATTGATATCTTTAGATAAATTCTGTGCTATTGTTAAATATCCACTTAAAGGTTCTAATACATGCTGCCAGGGCCTTGTTGCTTTGGGGCTTCTAATTTCAACACTTTCACCTTTTACCCACGCCTTCATGCAATCTGGAACAATTCTATAGGCTGCCCAATCTCCACCTCCTATAACATTTCCTGCTCTTACAGATGCCACTCTAACATTTGATTGTTTCTGGTTACTAAAAAAAGAATGATAATATGATTTATATATTAATTCTGCAGCTCCCTTCGAACCACTATAAATATCTTTTCCTCCAAGTCTATCAGTTTCTTTATATCCCCATACCCATTCAACATTGTCGTAGCTTTTATCACTCGTGATAATGATAGCTGTACATGGATGATTTACATTCTTTAAGGCTTCTAATATATTGGTAGTACCCATTACATTAGTAGAAATTGTATCAACAGGATCTATATAAGAAGTAACTACAATAGGTTGAGCCGCCATGTGGAACACAAAGTCTGGCTTAACTTTCTCAATTATTTCATGTATAGCTTTATAATTACGAACATCTTCTTTGAAGTGTGTAACAATCCCTTTCAGATTTAGTTCTTCAAACATTGATGGACTCGTTGGAATATCTTTAGAGATACCATATAAGTTTGCACCTAGACCATGTAACCATACACTCAACCATGAACCTTTAAAGCCTGTGTTCCCTGTTATTAATACTTTCTTGTCTTTAAAAGTTGATCCAAATAAATTCATTGTTTTTTCTTTAATATATATTGATCCATAAAGTATCTGATATACTCTGCATACTATTACTTGAAGTAAAGTGCTTAATTTTCATACAATCTATTGTATATGTTTTTATACCTGTAAATTTTTATTCAATAAACTGAAATATTCTTTTTCGTAATGCTCAGGTATTAAGCATGGTAAATTAACAATACTTCGTCCAATAGATTCAGCAATTGGACAATCACCGTTGCAATAATTCATTTCTTCTAAATCAAAATTTGTTCCGATAATTGGTCTTTTAAACCAAATCTGAGAAAAATCAATAAAAGTGGATAATTTAGATCTTATAGATCTTAATTCGGCTGTAGATTCTGATAAAAAAACAAATCTCAGAGGAACAATACTAATTGTCTTGTCAAAATAAACGGCTTGAATGTTCTTTTTATATTTGGAATTTAAAAATATTTCCAAATGTTTATTTAAAATAGCCATTCTTCTTTCTTTTTCAGATTCAAAACGCTCTAACTCATAAATGCCAATTTGGGCCAAAAAACAAGGTAATTTAGCAGGATAAGGGTATTTAGGTTGAATACGATCTGGAGGACCATTATCTCCATCCATAAACAGAAGCTTCTTTCCAAATAGCTTCTTTATTACTTTAGCATAATAATGAAAAACTTTAGCAAATTTATATTTTTTTGAGGAATGCCATTTTTGCTCAAACAGTAGTTGTTTAAACAAGTTTTTCTGATGGATAGGACTAAGCTCTGGAATATTAGCAACAAGTGGAATTATTCCATTAAATAACTTTTTATTCGTAGTGTAAAAGAAACCGCCTATTAAGGTATTCAAAGGCTTTGAATGATCCGTAGAAAAAATAGCTGCATCCCCAAAATTTCCTACGGCAACGCCACCAATAGTGGAGCCAATGGCTAAGGCACAATCTTCTAAAACAAATAAATTATGTTGTTTCCCAAGTCTAACAATTTCTTCAATATCACAAGGAATACCAAAGGAATGTTGAGCTACTATCATTTTAGTATTTACAGAAATCTTTCCTTCAATGGCTTTTGGATCAGATCCAAAAGTTAAAGGGCTGACATCCGAATAAATTGGAGTAGCACCTACTCTAAGAATCGCATTTATCATTACGGAGCACGTAAAACCTACAACTATTACTTCGTCGCCTTTTGCGATACTCAAATGCTTTAAAAGTAAATAAAAGGCCATTCTGCCGGAAGCAATACTAATGCCATATCCTTTGCCAATAGTTTCAATAAACCTTGCTTCATAGTCATTGATAACTTGAATATCATGCTTCTGAACTAATTTTTTAGCATCCCTAAGCTGTGATAAATACAACTTATCATGACAAGAATTAAATCCAAAATATAGTGAGCTCATATTATTGCTTAGGGTTTAATATTTCCTTCCAAACTAATTCATTCAATTCCGAAAACAAAGGTATTGCTTTATGAAATTCAAGATCCTGAATTGAAATATCTTGTATAGAATTAATAATTGATGGACTAAAACTGTTTTCTGCAGTTTCCAAATCCATATATTGTGTGCGAAAACGAAAGACAGGTATCCCCTTGCAATAAGCTTCTATTCCGCTTGTACTTGAACAATAAACAATGGCGTGTGTCTTTTCATACAACTCAACAGCGCTACCATTAAAAATCTTAATGTTACCTGTAGTTTGAACAGAAGTATCTAAATCGGGGTGTAGTTTTATCAAATATTGAAAATCTAAGTTTGCATTTTTCACTATATCAGCGATCATTTCTTCTGTTTGAGATCTAATACAGGAAAGCATAATCCCGATTATTGGTTTCTTTTTTTCAAGATTTAAAGTCGTAATAGTATTATTAAATCGTAATGACCCTGCATTAACTATTTTTACTTTTGATGATCCATAATATTCTTCATAAAGGCATTGTGTACTCTCTGAGTTAGTAATTATTTCATCAGGAGTTGGCATATACTCCATTTCATCATGTGTAGTATGAAAAGGCAGTAGCAGGTTATGTATTGTAGTGTGCAGTACACCTGATAACTTCATTTTCTTATTGGCCAAAATCATTATTTTTTCCCAAGGTTGATTTTCAAAAGGATATACCAACTTACCATTATTCTTATTAAAGAAATTTCTCCAAGCAAAGAAATCATGAATATGAGAAACATAAGATGTGCCTGCATTTTCTGACAAAACTTCAAAAAACCATAAAGATTTCAAATTATAAGATTTGAAAGGTTTAATGCCTTTAGGGATAAAGAAATATAATAACGAGTTGAAAACCTTAAAAAACGAAGAGTAATTTGACAGTCCATCTAATTGATATTCCTTTCCGAATTTCTTAAAAAACTTAGGTTTAACATAATAGGGACAAAAGTAAACAAGGTCTTCTTGACGTTCTATAAACTTATTGATATTTGGGAAATAAGGATCATTATAACACTTTAAGTCGTTATTAAAGGATCTTCCTTCTACCCATGAATAAAGAAATAACTTTTCACCCTGATGGGTTTTAAGATAATTCCTTGACTTTAGATTAACAAATGATCGAATTATTAAAAAATAAAGTCGGTTTATAAAGAGTAAAATTATCTTCTTTGAAACTATTGTTAATAATGAGATTAGAGCCGATAATAATGAATAGTTGCTTATATCAAACTTGAAATTTGACTTTAGCATCACAAAGACTCTTAAATCATCTGTTACTACTGCTATTTGACGTGATTTTATATTATTATTGCTTCCAAATGCATGTAAAAGGGAAACTATTGAGAAGAAATCAGTCTGCAAATTACTTTTACTTGCTATTTTTGAAGACCACCAATTAAGTTCGTTTTTTTGCTTTTTCCCAATTTCAGTGATGTAATTGATAAAATCAAACTTGATTTCATGAGCAGATTTTGAAATTAATTCGCGTGTATCAAATAAATCAATTCCTATATCTAACAAACGCTGTTTATTTTCAAAATTAAATCCAAAATAATAGTATTGCCCATCCTTATTATTTTTCCTAATTACATTATTTATCCCATAAACTAGTTTCATATTAGAAAATAAATTGTTTTAATATAAAAGTCTCAATGTGTCTTTTTCCATAACTCTTCTCACAACCTCAACATCTTCGGGCATATCGATACTATAAGTTTCATAATCCGTTTCAACAATTTTGATTCTATGTCCGTGCTCTAAAAACCTAAGCATATCAATAGACTCAATAATTTCAAGTTTTGTTGATGGAAGATTTGTAAACTCTTTTAAAGATTTGTTCGTAAAGGGGAATACACAAACTTCAATATAATATGGAAAATCTTTATCCCCCATAAACTTTGATGGAATTGGTTCCCTTGAGAAATATAATGCTTCATTATTTTCATCGAAAACAACTTTAACTTCGTGAACATTCTTAGCTTCTTCGTAATTCACTCTTTTAGCTAAATTAACACATGATAGACTTGGGTCATCTAGTAAAGGTTGAATTGCTTTTGCTATCATATCAGGAAAAACCAATGGCTCATCACCTTGAAGATTTACAATAATATCTGCGCTTTCGATCATTTCAGCGGCTTGTGCAACTCTATCGCTTGCTCTTCTAACATCATCTGAAGTCATAAGTGCTTTTCCACCAAAAGCCTCAACATGATCTACAATCTCCTGATTTGGTGTAGCTACATAAACTTCATCAAGTAGTTCACATAACTTAGCTCTTTTATATACGTGCTCCAACATTGATTTTCCACAAAGATCAACAAATGGTTTTGTAGGAAATCTATATGATCCTAATCGAGCCGGAATGATACAAACTATTCTTTTCATATTTATCTTTTTAATTATTATGTACTTATTTTACTTTTTGCGTTTTTAATTTCAAAGCCCAATCTATCATCTCTTTAAGTCCTTCATCCAATTTAATTCTAGGCTTCCAATTAAGAGTTTTAAATGCTTTACTGTTGTCGCCAACTATTCCAAAAATATCACCAGAAGTAGAACCCTTAAACTCAGTTGTTACGTCGTAAGGGATATTTTCCTGAATAAGACGAATAAGTTGTTTTACGGTTGTTTTTTGTGCTGTTGAAATATTTACATCCAGATAATGATTGCTTTCTCTTTCGTAGGCAGCAATAAAAGCATCAACTGCGTCATCAACATTAACAAAATCTCTGAATCTATCAGCACTACCTTTTACATGTATATGTTCATTATAGACTGCCTGAGCTACAAAAATACTAACCATCCCCTGACGAAAATTCTTTAAATTTTGACCTGGCCCATAAATATTAAATAGCCTTAAAGCTGTGCTTGTGATTCCATAATCCTGATAGATTCTCATATATTGTTCACTGGCAATTTTGCCAACACCATAAAATGATTTAGGCTCTAGTAGTTCATCCTCAGCGATTAGCCTATCTTCTTTTGCTCCATAGACAGACATAGTTGAGGCATAAATAAACTTCTTACAATTTGTCTTCAAAGCTAACTTCAACAATAACAAAGTAGATTGTGCATTTGTTTGCAAATCGTATACTGGGTCATCATAACTTATTTCACCTGAACTTTGTCCAGCTATATGAAATATTGCTCCAAAGGAATATTTTTCTAATTTATTTATTAAGCTATAATCCTGACAATCACCTTTATAAAATTCTACCCCTTCAGGTATAGCTTCTCTATATCCAGTTGACAAATTATCGATGGTTACTACTTTATGACCTTGGTCTATTAGCTTTTTGGCCATTGCTCCACCAATAAAACCAGCTGCTCCTGTTACTAAAAATGTGCTCATTAATTATACTGATTTTGAATAAATTTATCTTTGTTTTTAAATTCCATGGCATTTTTCCTGATTCTATCTTTATCCCAGTTCCACCATTTTATATCTAATAATTTCTTAATACTCTCTTCATCAAACCTATACTTCAGCCTTTTGGCAGGATTTCCGACAACAATGGAATAAGGCTCTACATCTTTGGTAACAACTGAATGAGCGCCAACAATGGCTCCATCTCCAATCTTTACATTATCCATTACAATAACCCCTTGACCAATCCAAACATCATTTCCAATTTCTACCGAGATTTTTTCTCTTTTTTGTATAATTTCATCATCATCCTCGGAAATGAAGTTTCCATAATCTTTTAGAAATGTAAATGGGTGTGTACTTACAAAATTCGTAGGATGAGTTCCTGGTCCAATATACACATGAGAACCAATTGAGCAAAATCTACCAATTTTTGCCCTAAGGATAAATGAGTGCATATTTACATAGGAGTAATCTCCAAAAGTAGCTTTGTATAAATATGTATTTGACATAATCCTACACTCATCACCAATTTTACTATTGATAATACTCACATTTTTACTAATCCAAACGCTATTTTTAATTTTGCTCTCAATAACCATCGAGGAACAATGGATTTTAAGGTCATCTCCAATTGATGAATCTGTAATATTACTGAATAGTCTAGTCCATCTTAATTTTTCGATATAATTTCTTATACGAAAATACCTTTCCAATTTTTTCATCACATTAATTTTAAAATCTCTGGCAGTTCTTTTAATGAATTAACCGAATATTTTTCTTCCTTTATTAGTTCTGTAGTGGTATACCTTCCAATAAATTTTATTCCATTATTTCTTGCAGCATCCCTGTCGGTTATTGCATCACCTATAAATACAACTTCATTTCTATTATAATTATGCTTTTTAAGTATTTTCTGTACATGAATATCTTTCTTTTCAGGAGAACCATATACTTCTTTGAAAAACGCTCTTAAATTTTTCTTTTCAAGTATAGTTTCTATCTCATTATATGGTGTACCTGTGGAAATATAAAAATCATATTTCAAAAAATTTGATGAAATAAAATCGTATGCCCCTATTACATAAGGCGATTCAATCACTTTATGAAGAACCAATCTTGAGAATTGACTTGCAAGTTCATCTACCTTAGATTGGTTTATTTCTAATCCCAAAAATTCTTTGTGGTAAATCTTAAACTTTTCAAAGCGGGATATTCCGCCATTAGCTTCGTGATGTTCCATCACTTTTTGACTAATTTCATCACCATAAGGCTTATATAGTTCTGCAAAAGCTTGTGTCTTAACATTAACCGATTCGGCTATGACACCATCATAATCAAATATTACAGCCTTTATTTTATTCATACTCTGCAATTATAGTAATGGGACAGCCATCAATTTTATCGATCAAAATTGGAAGTGCTGTTACTAATTTTATGGTTTTACCTTGTATTTGGTCCAATTTCATATCTTCAATAATAAGAATATCATTATGCAATAAAAAGGCTTTGTGAGCTTCTCTACCTAATAATCTATTTTGATAACTTGAAACAGAAATAAAATCGAATCCAACAGCTTTTAGGTTGGGGCATCTCACCTTTAAGGGTGCCGCAAGGTTTGGTGAAAGACCAGGATTGTTATTCCAATAAATCTTTTCTTCTCTATGGCTTCCAAAATTTGTATTTATAATAAGGAAATCTGTATCTGTAGGAATATCATAATTATCAACTAAAGATTTGTCAATTATCTCATCATTTTTAGCTATATAGGAAATAGCGTGGACATTTTTGAACCTCCAAAAAGAAGCTGAATAGTCGTTTATAATTTTGCCTTCATCTGAAAAATGATTTGGGAAATCAATATGCGTTCCCGTATGATTAGGTAGTTTAAGATATTTAGTGTTAGAGCTTGCTCCATTAGAAATTTGGCTCCTTTTTTCAATTAATATAGCATTTTCACCGCCATATAATGGCGTTTTTTCATTTATGAAGTATGATAGAAAAATAGTCATTTAGTATATTTCTTTTAAAATTATAATTACTCTTTATTTAGAAAATTCTCTTCTTTAATTTCACCATTAGATAGAAGTTTCTCGTAATTAAAATAAATCTGTTCTAAAATGCCTTGACCCAAATCATAATAACAATTCAACTGGTATTTCTTAGCCACTTTAGGTTTGAAATTATAAGGTGTAATATTATAATGCTCTTCCAACACATTATTTGTATATTCAATTTCTATTTTGTTAGATAGTATTTCTTGGACCATAGAAAGTAAATCTTTTATCCTCATAGACTTTGTCCCAGTTATCATAATATTTCCATTTACAAAACCATCGGTAAGTATTTCTACACTTGCTTTGGCTGCATCAACCACATGAATATATTCTCGAAGTTCTTCACCATTTCCTTCTCTAATAATTTTTTTGTTTTTAATTGCCTGAACTATAAATTTATTAATGGAATTGAAATGGTTAGCTCTTGGCCCATAAAGTGACCCATATCTTAAAATAGTATAATTAAGGCTATAAATTTTCTGATAGTTTTCAATAATTAGTTCCGAGGCTTGTTTGGTACTTCTATAAAAAGAGCCATGCTCACTATAAACATAAATTGTGCTCCCATAAATAAAACGCTCCACTTCGAACTCTCTGCATGCATCTAATATATAAGTTGTACTTAATATATTGACTTCTACTGCTGTAACTGGATTGTCCTGAGCTTCTTTAATGTCAGCAATAGCAGCAAAATGATATACATATTTAGCTCCTTTTACAACTTCCCTTATCTGATTGCGATTCTGAATGTTGCCAATGAACATTTCCTGATTATCTCTAATATATTTTGACTGTTCTAAATCAAATATAACCACTTGATAGCCTTCATAAGATAAGGTATCTGCAACATGACTTCCTAGGAATCCAGACCCTCCAAATACAATTACTTTTTCATTCTTCATAACTTTATGTTTAATACATTAAACAAATTATCAACAGCCATTAATCCTTGGCGTTGTACGCTTTCGTAAGTTCTTGACCCAATATGAGGGGTTATTAAAACATTATCGAATTGCAATAAAGGGTGATTTTCAATTATGGGTTCTTCTTCTAAAACATCTGTCAAGAAAGCTTTAATTTTACAGTTTTTTAATGAATCTATTAAAGATTTTTGATCAACAATTAGGGCTCTAGATGTATTTATAAGTACCAAATCTCGTTTCGCTTTAGCTAAAAGTTTGGTATTTACCATACCTCTTGATTGTTTGGTTAAGGGTAAAGTTAAGGCTAAAATATCAATATCAACAACCAAATCTTCGGGGCTATTTACTGGTGTCAATTTATACTTTTTTATAAAATCTTTGTCCAAATAAGGGTCATATACCAACACCTCTAAACCTAAGGCTAGTGCCCTAACAGTCAATTCTTTGCCTATTCTACCTAAACCTAAAATTCCTATTTTCTTACCAAAAACCTCATGCCCAATAAGTCTTTTCCACCCCCCCTTTTTGGTGATGTTGTATTCTAAATGAATATTTTTATAATATGAAAAAAGTAGCGCAATAATATGTTCTGCCACAGCCACTTGATTTACTCCGGGACAATTGGTTACAGGTATTTTAAATTCTTTAGCAGCTTCTATATCTATTTTATCTAAACCAATGCCATATTTAGAAATCACTTTAAGTTTTCCTTCACACCCATTTCTGATAACCGCCCTAGTAATCTCATCGTCGCCACAAATTATACCATCATATCTCGAAATTATTGGTAATAATGTAGCTTCTTTCACAGGCCCTCTTAAAACATCAATTTCCAATCCTGAAATATAAAGTTTTTCCTGATGCATTCCAGGAGTATCCTGAAAAGATGTTGAGGTCAAAAGAATTTTCATTAGTTTAGATATTGTTTGATTAACACATCCGTTTTCATCTTCTCTATTACATGCTCCAAATCTTTTTTATTATCTACTGCATATGATTCTTGTTCTGTATAAATCATTTTCACCTTCATTCCATTCTCCAAAATCCTCATCATGTCAACAGATTCAATAATTTCAAGTGTTGTTTGTTCCATTCCGTTATATTCTAAAAGGAAATCCCTCTCAAATGGTATAATACAAACTTGTTTATACATAGGCACACTTAGGAATCCCTTTTTACGAGAGGGAATTGGTTCCCTTGAAAAATACATAGCAAATTCATTTTTATCAATCACTACCTTTACTTCGTTAGGATCCTCAAATTCCTCAACATTCATAATCTTTGCATAAAGATTAGATATTTTAATGCTCTTTGTATCAACTAAGGGCTGAACAGCAGCTTGTATCATTTCTGGAGTAATCATGGGTTCGTCACCTTGGAGCATTACAACAATATCAACCCTTTTACCAGATATTTTTTCTATTTTTAATAGTGCTTCGGCTGAACGATCTGAAGCTCGTTCATGAGTATCGGCTGTCATCACCGCCTTACCACCAATGCTTTCTATATAATCATGAATTTCCTTATCACAGGTTGCTACATAAACTTCATTCAACAGATTGCTCATTTTGCTTCTTTTATAACAATGTCCAATCATGGGCATTCCTAAAATATCTGCCATGGGTTTATTTGGAAAACGGCTGGAAGCCATACGGGCTGGTATAATTCCTATTATATTCATGCTAATTTTTTTAAAATTTGTCTTTAAGTCGTTTCATTTGATTCCGTGCAATTGAACCCAAAAAAAGCGTATCTAAGCTAAAAGCAATAAAGTTATAGCCTTTATTTATTTTATCTAGTACTAATTTATAATCGGGCTGAATAACGTGGAATCCTATAAGTTTGTCATATTTTCTAGCTGTATCTTCATAACGTTGTAATACTTCCTTTACATCATCATCATCATATTTACCAGGTTTCCCCATAGATCCCGACAAATCATAAGGACCAATAAATGTTCCATCAATTTCTTCTAAAGATAGAATTTCTTCAAGATTATTTACAGCATCGACGTGTTCAATTTGAACAATCAATTTAATATCATCAGCATAATTATCTTTATACTCTTCAAAACCAAAGCCATATTTCTGGGCTCTGGCTAATCCAACACCTCTTTTACCTTTAGGTGGATATTTTACAGCATCAATGGCTTTTAGCGCCTCTTCTTTTGAGTTTACCATAGGTACAATAATACCTTCTGCCCCCGCATCTAATACCCGTTTAATAATGCGCGTATTATTTTCCCCTACTCGAACAAAGGCTTTTAATCCTTTTGCCTGAATTGCGGAAATTATTTGTTGTGCTTCGGCATAATCTGTAACCGAATGTTCCATATCTACACAAAGCCAATCGAAACCTGCATCGGCCATTATCTCAGCTATGGAAAAATGATTTAAGGTTATCCAGGAACCTATGCTTGCTTTTTTCATTTGTTTCGTCTTAATATTTTAGCAAAATAATAGTTAAATTCTGTTTTATAATATGCAGAAATAAAATAAAGTGTTATAAATCCTAATAGTGTGCCGAGACCTCCAACTCCTAATACTGTAAGTAAATGCAATTTGCTTTTGGTTTCTGGTAAATATCTAGTTATCAGCATAAGGAATGCCCCTTGAATAATAATTGGAATGATTAATTTTGATATCGTCATTTTAAAAAATCTATAAAAGCTTATTTCCAAAAACCCCAATAAAAACCTCAAATAAAATAACATGGCTAAAGTCCCTGATGCTAATTTAAAAATAGCAAATGAATTCACTCCAAAATAATTTTTTGTTAATAAAACACCCGACCAAAACACAACAACCGTAAGCAAATTAATCCAATACATCTCCTTAATTCTAACTAAAGTTTGGAGCATAGCTGAACTAGGATCTTTAATAAAAGCAAACATAAAATTAATAGCAAGAAGCGCTAATATGGTACCTGATTGTGTATAGTTCTTGCCCGCCCAACATTGTACAATATTATTACTTAAAACAATAATGCTCAGAATAATGAAAACAAAAATTGGCATTGTAAATAGAATCACTTTATTAAGAATCACTTTTAGACCTGTCATATCATTTAAACCTACTAAATGATTATACCTATTTTGAAAAGGACTAAAAATAGTTGATGAAAGAGACCTGAGAAATTTCATAAAGGTAAAGGCCAGTGCAAAGACGGCAACTGCAGATGCTCCCAGTAATTTACCTACAGCAATAACGTCCAGTTCGTAATATAATATCCACATAAAAGTAACAAACAAGGAACTAAAAGCCAAGCCTTTCGTTTTTTGATAAACCACCTTATCAAATTTGAAAGCCTTAATATAATCAATAAAAGGTAATTTATATTTCGTATTGATAATCCAAACACCTATAAACAATGTTAGGAGTTCTATTATTTTGGTAAAAAGGAAATAGCCCACAATATCATATTTGTCAACACCAAAGAAATAAAATACGGATACTATTTTTATTAAAGCTCCGACAATCGTAATGCGCTGAAAAACAAAACCTTCAATTCTTATTTGAAAAACCCCTGATACAAATCTTTGTAAGATAGTATTAAAAGAAAAAACAGCCTGAATAAAAAGCAAGCTTGAGGCAATTGATAAATAGGCTGATTTTTGAATATCATTGATTAATAGGGATGGGTTATAGGAAAGCAATAAATAAATTGCTGCAATTAAGGCTACAAAAACAAATAGAATAAATCCCGAAAATCCAAGTAATTTTAATTCATCATTTTTTTTCCCTTTTGCATACGATTCACCAGCATACTTATAGGCTGCTGTCATAAATCCCAAATCAGCATAACTTAAAAACATGGCTGTAGAAATACAAACAGAATACACACCATAAACTATTTTATTATCCGTTATCATAGGGATCACAATAAACATGGATGCCAGATTCATAATAATTGCTATACCCTGCCAAAGATAGGTTTGGAGGTAATTTTTGATATAAGATTTATTCGTAATGCCCATAGGTTATTTACCTAGATTCCATAAGGTTTTTGTCCAAATCCAAAACCAGTTTCTGTCAGCTCTTGCGTATTTATCCATCCATTCATGCCTTAATTCCTGTATTTCTTTTCCATTCCACCATTCGCTCAAGTCATCATACTCCTTCGTGATTGAATTCACTTTTTTTGCTGCTTCCACCGGGTCATCAAAAAATAACCCCAGCATTTCAAACTTGTCCAAAAAAAATTCAGCTTCCTTATTAAACGGAAAATTTTCCCTTTTCCAAAAGCATACCGTTGGTGTATTCATAGCCATGGCAATATTCCATGTTGTCCCCGGATGATCTAAAACTAATAAATTGCACTTTTTCAAATCGCTACGTAAATCTCCTTTGTGAATGCTTAATTCGGGAAAGTCATTCAATATATAACTTGAATCTAAAAAACTAGTTTTCTTTTCTGGATATGGGCGATAAAGGAAAAGACTTTTTATTTCACTTTCTAATTTTTTAATAAAAATAACTTTGTTTTTTCTATAATTAATATAGGCTATTTCATCAGGACTAGAGTCAAATCTTGTGGAAAAACCAACCATATCTGTCCCTACCATGATAATATTATTATTTGATTTTTTATGTGTATCTAAATATTTGGATAATAAAGGGGAAACTAGGGCTAATACATTTATATCATGAGCCTTCCAACCCCATGATATAAAAACATCTGATTTAAATTCAATTTCAGTTCCATATTCAAAAGCAAAAGCACTGCCATAATTATGACCCCCATGTTGCGTTGCAATCACAATCTCATCATTTTCATAAGCATAAGCGGCTTCAAGTTTTGTATTAAAATCATAATACAACCTGTTCGAATAATTTACTAACTTACCTTTTATAAATTTTCTTTTATTTTCTTCAAAATTTATTTTGGAGAGACTTTGCGGAACTAAAAGTTCTATTATTTGAACAATATTAAAACCCCAATTAATTTGACTTTTTTCGGGATTAGAAACATCCGCCTTTCGATTAATTTCAATTGGAGGTTTAAATGATTGTAAAAAGTGAAAATATATATTATTTATAATATTGAGGCCATAAACACCTTTTGAACGAAAACCTATCTTACTAAGATTATCGACTATTTTCGATTTTAATGATTTTGTTTTATTAAATCGAGATATCGTTTCTTTATCGCTTTTATATGAGCCCTCCTTATAAATGATCTTCCAATTATCCGGCAAATTTCTTTCTATTATACGTGAATATATCAAATCATTTATGGTTTGATTCCATATGCCATCAATTATAAAGTCTATTTCATTTTTTACTTCAAAAGTAAGATTCTCTTCAATCAATTCAATAGTGACGTCCTCATTTCTATATTTTTCGATTATTTTGAGAATCAATAATTGTTTCCTATAAAACCAGGGGATTACCAAACCCAGCCATGGAAAATATAAGGTTTTCCAAAAACGGAAGCTGTGTTTATAAAACTCATCAGGATTGTACTTTTTTGCAATAATATTTACCCAATATAGTGCTTCTTTCGTGCATAATTGATCATAATTCTTTAAATCAACCCTGCTTTTAATAATACTTAAATAATCTAGATTTTCAAAGTCAGGAAAAATATCCTCCTTACCAATAAAACAGCTAGGCGAAATAGGGATATGGATATCCGAATCGAAATTATCAGGTATTTGGCCAATAATGAGCTTTTTCATTTAATCTATTAGTTGTTAAGTTTCACATCAATTAGTTCCATTCCAATAGGAGTTCCTTTCTGAATATTCTGATTAACTGTTTTTCCAATGATATCTTTAATGTGTTTCGGATGCAGCCCAAACCCCGGTCTAATTGACCTCACATTCTTTTCAGTAATAACTTCCCCGGCTTTTATATCTTCCACTACATAAAGTGAGCGACAAAAATCTTTCCCTTTCACTTGTTTATCCGTCAAGGTATAGTCCACAACACCAATTGCCTTTTCTGCTTCTCTAACGGCCTTTACCATTTCGGTAAATTCTTTTTCGTCCATAGAAAAAGAAGCGTCGGGGCCACCAATAGAATGGTTTAAAATAAAATGTTTTTCAATTATTTTTGCGCCAAAACAGGTTGCAACCACAGGTACGGTGCTGCCCATTGTATGATCTGATAGACCAGTAACCACCTTAAAGCGCTCGGCCAAATCTTTTACCATACACATATTGGCTTCTTCTATCGGTGCAGGGTAACTGGAGGTGCATTTTAAAAGCGCAATATTATTATTCCCCATTCTATGGCAAGCATCTAATGCCAATTCTATATCGGCTATTTCAGCAATACCTGTAGAAATAATAATTGGTTTGCCTTTGGACGCCACATATTCAATTAAAGGGATGTCCGTAATTTCAAATGAGGCAATTTTATACGCAGGTACGTTCAAGTTTTCTAAAAAATCAACAGCTGTTTTGTCAAAGGGTGAAGAAAAGCAAATCAACCCTTCTTCTTTAGCTATTTGCATTAATTCTTTATGCCATTCCCATGGCGTGTAGGCTTCTTGGTACAACTCATAATACGTTTTACCATCCCAAATAGAACCAGATTTTACGATAAAATCTTCCTTATTACAATCGATAGTTAAGGTATCTGCTGTATACGTTTGCAATTTTATGCAATCGGCACCAGCTCTTTTGGCGGCTTTAATTGTTTCAATTGCAGTTATAATACTGCCATTGTGATTTGCTGAAAGTTCGGCAATTATAAAAACCGGACTTTCATTATTTATAGTAAACGAATCTATTATCATTATGTTAGTATTTTATTTTGAACAAATTCAACTTCATTATTTCTAATTAAATCAATGTTAACAGCTCCATTTGATGTTTTAACAACTAGTAAAGGCTTAACTTGAAGAATAGTGCCATTTGACAAATCATTGTTAAATCCCATTTCGCAAAAAGAAATCTTATCAATTATTATTTTTTGATTGTCAAAAAAAGTAAAAGCACCAGGATATGGATCCGTTTGCGCACGTACCCAATTTCTAATTCTCTCTTTTTGCCAATCCCAATTTATTTTTCCATCGTTAGGCGTTCGCTTCCCGTAAATTGTAGCAATAGAACTATCTTGTTTTTTCCTATTGATATTTTTTGTTTCGAACATATCTATTATTTCCCTAACCATTATAGGGTAAATTTTAATATAATTTTCTAAAATAGAAAATCCTGTATCATTTTCTAAAATCGGAATTCTTTTTTGTAATATAATATCCCCAGTATCACATCCTTCATCTATAAAATGAGCCGTGATTCCTGTTTCATATTCATTATTAATTATGGACCACACATGTGGTGTTCTCCCTCTGTATTTTGGCAATAAACTACCATGGAAATTTATTGGATATTTGAATTTTTTTATCAAATCTTCCTCTACTAAAAAAAGGTAATTAATTGATAACAACAACTCATTTTGAGTAGTAGAAATAAAAGCAGCTAGTTTGCCATTTCTAGGGTTTCCAATAAATAAAGGAATGTTCTTACTTTTTGCGAAATCAATAATGTCAGATGAATTTTTATCTGTTGCAATTAATTCGATCTTGGTGTAATTGTGCATCTCAATCAATAAATTGTATCCCAATTTACCTGATATTAATAAAGAAATATTGGTTTTCATTACCTCAAGAATTTTGAATAAATAAGTACGTCAATAAATTTATTTCCAAAAAAGCAATGTTCTTTTAATCTTGCATCTTCGCTATAATCTGAATTTTCTAAAACCTTATACAAGTGTGGCCTTAGATCAAAAGCATAAACAAATATTTTATGAAATTTTATTTTATCAAAAGCCACTTGCTCAATTAAGTTCAGAAAGTTGCACCAATGAGTTTGAAAACTATTTTTTTCAAGCTCAGTGTCCATTATAAAGGAAATCTCGGCATTTTTATCAATCCAGTTGATATGTACCAAACCGCCATAACCAATACACTTGTCATTTTCTAAATAAGAAAACAAAAGCTGGTTGGGCTGTTCCTGTTCAAAAAGCCTAGCAACTACCTTGTTAAAATAATTTTCTTGATCTTCATCCGTTAAAGGTTTATTTTGCCTTAAATGATAAATCTGTTCATTGCGCCATTTCATAATATCAAAACGATCTTCATATCGAATGGGAACAATGGAAAAGGAATCCTGTCGAAAAATAGAATTATTTAAACAATTGTAATTTCCCATTATTTAATTTAACCTTTTAAAACCACCATGACAAACAGGTCCTTCTAATAAATCCGCAATTTTCAACTTTCCTTTTTCGCAATTTGAAATTTGTTGATAAACCAATTCCAATGCGTTAAAATACAAGTCTAAATTATCATCATTATGGGCAGTGGAAGCATAGAAATTAGTACTCGCCAAGAAACCTTTTTTTAACAATTCTTGCGCTATCAAAGTTTTATATGCCAAAGCATCCGGACTGTTAAAACTATAGGTACTCAAAGATGGAATTCCTGAAATTGAAATTTCTAATTTATAATTATCCGCTAATTTCTGCCAGCCATTTCTCATCTTATTTCCCATGTCGGTAATAATTTCCCAAGATTTCACACGTTCCATCACTTTTAATGTGGCCAGTGCTGCGGTTGGCCCAATTCTTTCAGTCCAGAAAGTACTGCTGATAAAGGTAGTCTGGGCTGCCTCCATCACAGATCTTTTTCCAACAACTGCTGTTAAAGCATAGCCGTTTCCAATGGTTTTGCCATACATCGCCATGTCAGGCTCTACTCCATATTTTTTATAAATACCTCCAAAGGTTTCTCTAAATCCCGAGGTACATTCATCAAATATTAAAATAATATTTTTTTGTGTGGCCAGCGCTCTTACCTTATGCAAAAAATTGTCTTCCGGACCAAAATTACGAACCACTTCCATTTTTATGACACCGATGTCATTATTTTCGACTAAAGCTGCTAATTCTTCATAGTTATTATAATGAAATGGCAGAACGGTATCTTTTAAATTTTTTGGTACTCCTTTAGCATTTAATCCTGGCAACAAGTGTCCAGACAAATCATCCCCTCCATTAAGATTGGCAGACAAATACCAATCATGCCAACCATGATAACCGCAAATGGCTACTTTATCTTTACCTGAGGCAGCACGTGCTATTCTTATGGCAATCGCATTTGCCTCTCCACCACTACGGGCAAACCGAACCATATCGGCCCATGGATTCATCTCTACTAATTTCTCGGCTAAATACACTTCTTCAGGACAACTCAGGGTGCTCATGTTGCCTTTTTTAACAGTTTCCATTACGGCAGCATCTACCTCCTCATTACCATAGCCCAAGGTATTGGTGCCAATGCCCATAATTGACATATCTAACAATTCTTTACCGTCCAAATCCCATATTTTACAGCCTTTAGCTTTAGAGAAGTAGGCAGGCCATTGATCTGGTAAAAACATTTCAGGCCTTTTTGATAAAAGCATTGTTCCACCCGGAATCAATGTTTTTGCTTTTTTGTATAATTCTTGTCCTGTTCCCATTAGTTATCATTTTTTAATGACTTTAAAAGTCCTTCATTTCTAATAATCTTATCATTTATTTTTGTTAAATTATTTTCTATAATATAATTGGTATATTCTATCCAAGATTTTTCAATTCCCAATTTATTTATTAAAATTTCGATTAATTCAAAATCGTAACTTTCATCTACTGTCATCCTAATTTTAGAAAAATCGGATTCACAGGGATAATTAAGAGCCGTAAATACATTACCTTTTTTATAGTCTGAATTGTTTTTAATATAGGGTGTAACATGCTCTCTTTCCGATAGTAATTTTGCATTTTTCCAGGCTGTTTCCAATGCCGTAAATTTAAAAACTTCCACATCCTGACCATCCGGATAATTCTCAATAAATACGTTTGAACAATAATCAACTCCATTTTCCTGGGCAAATGTAATTACTTTATCAACTAATTCAGGATCTATAAGCGGGCAATCAGAGGTTACCCGAACAATCCAATCGGCATTTTTATCTTTTACTGATTGATAGAATCGATCCAAAACATCTGATTCCGAACCTCTTGAAGCGCTAAAACCCCAAGTAATTGCTTTATCATAAATTATCGTATCTTCTTCATTAATGGTAGTGGCAACAATAATTTTGGAAACCTTTTTACATTTTTTTAGTCTATTCAAATGAATTTGGAGTAATGATTTTCCTCCAATTTCTTTCAACACTTTACCCGGGAGTCTGGTACTTCCAGTTCGAGCCTGGGTAATTAATATCGTTTTTACTTCCATAATGACGGATTTAATAAATCTAAATTTTTCACTTCAATAGCATTTATTTTAGTGATTATTTTTGGGTTGATTTTATAATTTATTGCCTTAAAATTTTCTATTAACTGATTAACCGAATCTACTCCTATTAGAACTTGGTCAATAGTATCTTGATTTAAACAATAACTTAATGCCAATTTAGAAATGCAGATATTTGCTTCATTCGCTATATTTTTAATGGCAATCAATTCATTGGATAATTTATGAAATATGGGATTGTTATCAGAATGTTCTTTAAAAAACAAGCCTTGCAGGAAGGCTGATCTTGTATGAATGATTTTCCCTTTTTCTTTTAATCTATTCATCAAATCTCCTCTTATCGATACATTGTCTAATAAATTAAATGGCATTTGAACCACAGTTATGTCATCATCCAATAACAAAGCTTCAATTTGGTCATTTGTATAAACAGAAACTCCTATGTGTTTAATTATTCCCAAACTTTTCAAGTCCTTTAAAACTTCAATGATTTGACGATTATTTTTATAAGAATCAAAAGAATGAAACATCAAAACTTCTAAATAATCAACCTTTAAATCCTCAATATAAGTCCTAATTTTCTCATCAATTTTGTCAAGAACCGTATTGTGAGGAATTTTTGTAACTACCTTAAATTTAATATTGGGATTTAGTCTGTGGTAATCTCCTATAACTTGATGCGCATTGCCGTAAGCTTCGGCTGAATCAAGCGTATCAATTCCTAATTCAAAGGCTTTTGATAAAATAGCACAACTATTTTCAAAAGATATTTTTCCGAAATTATTATTAATTCCATAATTCAAGCCCATTTGGACTGTTCCCAGAATAAGTTTATTCATATTTTTATTTGTTACTATAAAAATCTTTAATCTTATTGATAACAAATTGCTGTTCTTTGCCTGTCAACGTTGGATAAATCGGCAAACTTAAACAATTCTTATAATAATTTTCGGCATTTGGCATATCACCTTCTTCCCAACCAAATTGCTTGTAATAAGGCATTAAATGACAAGGAATGTAATGTATTTGGGCAAAAATTTGATGTTCTCGCAAATAATTATACAAGCCCAATCTATCTTCAACTTCTATGATGTATAAATGATAGGCGTGACCTTCTATAACACCCGATTGTCCTTTTAAAAAACTTTTACCCTTAAATGAATTCAAATAAGTTTGTGCAATTTGTTTTCTTTTCTCCAATCCTTCATCTGCACGATTCAATTGCGATAGGCCTAGAGCCGCTTGAAAATCAGTTAAACGATAGTTAAAACCCAGCATTTGCATTTCCATATACCAGTTGGGGTATGTCTCAACTGAGCTCTTACTGCCAGAAGAACCAATAGCAAATTCAGCAGAATTTTGAAATTTATCAGATTCTTTAGTTATGCCGTGCGTACGTAGCATCAATAATTTTTCATAAAGCTTTTCATCGTTTGTGGTAATCATTCCACCTTCTCCTGCCGCAATATGTTTGACGGGATGAAAGGAAAATATGGCCAAATCAGCAAACATACTATTCCCACAATTTTGAGCAACTCCATTTGAATCCTTAAAATAGCCTCCCGGTGCGTGACAAGCATCTTCAATAATCCATAAACCAAATTCAATGGCTAATTTTTTGAATGCTTCCATATCTACTGCCCTACCGGCAAAATCTACTGGAATAATCCCTTTATAAGTGTCCTTTGGGGAAGCTTCTAATAAAATCCTAACTTTTTCAATATCCAATAAGTATGTTTCCGGATCAATATCTGAAAATACCACTTCGCCTCCGCAATAACGTACGCAATTTGCTGATGCTGCAAAAGTAATAGGCGTTGTGATCACTTTATCTCCTTCTTTAACATTCAATGCCAATGTGCATAAATGTAAAGCTGCTGTTCCATTGGCTACAGCCACCGCATATTTACTTCCAATGTATTTAGCAAAAGCATTTTCAAATTTAAGAATTTTTGGTCCTTGGGTTAAATAATCAGATTGTAATGTTTCAACCACCGCTTGAATATCATCATCGGTAATATGTTGTCTTCCGTAGGGGATTGGCTTCATCATTATTCTATAAAATCAGAATCAACATGTTCTTTGATTAAATTTCTCAAACTTTCAACGGTTTCCCATTCTGTATTTTCACCTGAACTATAAGAAAAACCAAATGGTACTAATTTTGCCTTAAATGCTGTGATAAAGTCTTCTAAATTCCAATTATGTGTTGCTGGGATAATGGTGTAATATTTACCTAAATCATAAGTATAAAATGAATCAGAAACTGTAATCATCTCTTCATGAATTTTTTCACCAGGTCTAATTCCAACGACTTCAAGAGTACAGTTTGGTGCAATTGCTTTGGCAACATCTGTTATTTTATAAGAGGGGATTTTTGGTATAAATATCTCTCCTCCCCAAGCTTTAAATAGCGCATGCATGACCATATCAACACCTCCTTGTAATGAAATGTTAAATCGTGTCATATTTACATCTGTAATGGGTAATGTTCCTTCTTTTCTTTTCTTAATAAAAAATGGAATCACTGAACCATTTGAACCCATAACATTACCATACCTAACTACAGAAAAGCGGATTGGGTTATTCCCTCTGATATTATTTGCAGCAATAAATAATTTATCAGAAGTTAATTTAGTTGCACCATACAAATTAATAGGTGCACAAGCTTTATCAGTTGACAATGCCACCACTCTTAAAACTTTAGTTTGTAAACAAGTATCAATTACATTTTGTGCACCAAAAATATTTGTTTTTATACATTCATCCGGATTATATTCTGCAATGGGTACATGTTTCATTGCAGCCGCATGAATTACATAGTCTATTCCTTGCATTGCTCTTAACAATCGCTCTTTATCTCTTACGTCACCAATAAAAAATCTCATTTGATGATACTTAGTCTCTGGATAATTTTGAGCCATTTGGAATTGTTTTTGCTCATCTCTAGAGAAAATAACCAATCGTTTTACATTTGGCCATTTTTTTAAAATATTTTCAGTTAGTGCTTTTCCTAAAGAACCTGTACCTCCTGTAATTAATACTGATTTGTCATTTAAATCCATTTTTTCATTTTTAAAATTAATCTTTTCTTTTATTCGTGTTTACTCAAAATAATTCAACGTCGTATATCCACCATCTTTTAAATACTGGTCTTTTTGCATCAATTTCAGGTCGCTTTATCATTGCTTTTACCAAGGCGGGTAATTGTTTAATCGGTGAATCGTTTAATTTCTTTACCTATTAACCTTTTTCCTAACCAATTAACCTTTTTCTAAACAGTTAACCCCTTTTCCTAAACAGTTAAACAGTTAACCGATTAAACAATTACCCCCTTTCCTAAACAGTTAACCCCTTTCTTAACCGATTAACCTTTCTTTTTCAACGTTTCTTTATTATTAATCTGATATTTATAAAGTGCATTGAGTTTATTTAAAATAGTATCCAGTTTTATTCTAAGTTCTGTATATTTTTCTTCATTGATGTACT
>Ga0210044_10002245_pt1 | contig 28939 bp, 26 predicted proteins | sample CryGey13umfilter_2_FD_183959 | JGI IMG/M metagenome (GOLD analysis project Ga0210044, IMG submission 183959) | Groundwater microbial communities from aquifer in Utah, USA - Crystal Geyser 4/9/14 3 um filter (SPAdes) (version 2) | ecosystem: Environmental > Aquatic > Deep subsurface >... | reverse complement strand
TCGTGTCACTTGGACTGCCCAGACTGACTGTTCCGAACAATGCTTAATCCGCCGAACCGCCGTGTACGGACCCGTACGCACGGTGGTGTTACAGGGAAAGCAGGCGACTGCCTACCTATGTGAATTGGGTGCGCCGGATGGCTCGTGCGGGGAAGCGCGAAAATGAATTCCGAACCTTCCCCCTGCTCCGAGCGGAGCTTCATGCGGCCTCCGTGCTTCTTTGCCGCGAGCTTGCAGAACGCAAGACCGAGTCCTACGTTGAGCGCGCTCTCCTCGAACGAGCAGAACTTTTTGAAAATCGTCTCACGCAGTTCAGGGGGAACCCCGGTTCCGTGGTCTCGCACGAAGAATTCGACATCGTCGTTGGAGAGCCGTGCGCCCAGCGTGATCGTGGAGCCCTGCGGACTGTTTTGCTGGGCGTTTTGAATCAGGTTCGCGACGACCCGCTGAATGATCAGACGGTCGGCGAGGACCGCGACCCCCCGCGTGCGCTCGTCTAGATCAAGCTCGAGGCGCCGCCCCTGCCATGACAGCGGCTTGGCTTGTTCGTCCTGCACAATGCGCAGGACGCGGCCGGCGTCGAGGTGTTCTCGTTTGATTCGGGCCCCGCTGTGGTCAATGCTCGCGACCTGCAGAAGATCGCGAACCATCCCTTCAAGACGGAAGAGGGCGTTGCGTCCGCTCGCGACCAGCCGAGACCGTTCTGCGTCCGTCATATCCATGTCCATCGCGCCGAGTGAAAGGCACAGTACGGACAATGGGTTCTTGAAATCGTGGACGAGCATCGAGAGCCAATCCTTGCGCACGGACTGTGCCTCACGCCGCCGCTTCTTTTCCAGCTCCAATCGACGGCTGAGGCTGTAGAAGGCCGTCGCCAATTCTCCGATCTCGTCCTCGCGCGAGGCGGCGACAGGAGCCCCAATGGGTTCCCCATCGCGCAGCCGACGCGTCATCGCGACGAGTTCATCGAGATTGCGGCCGATGCGGTCCCCGATCCAATACGAGAACGCCGCGATCAACAGCAAGGAGCCGGTGCCGAGCGAGATGCCGCGCCAGAGGATGGCGTTGAAGCGGTCGGGGGACACCGGGACGGCGAGCGCGGCGAGGCTCCGATCGGCGACCATGAGCGCCACGCAGACGCCCGCGATCGAGAAAAACGCGGCCATGAGCTTCAGGCGAAGGCTCACCCGGAAAATCCCGCCGCGGCGGTTTCATCGTCTACTTGGAGGGTGTCGCCCCAAACCACGGAGACGTGAATCCACCCGATTGCTCCGTCCTCGTCGTCGACCTTAATCCAGGGGCCTTGGCGCAGGAGCACGCGCAAAGTATAGCCGGCGTCCAGGACCCATTCGGGGTCGGCATGCATTCCGGGAGCGGCCCGGAGATTGGCGGCTTCGGCCGTCACGACGACCGAGGCTGAGCGCCGGACGACCGAGGCGTGAATCCAGCCGGAATCGTCTGCTCTGTCGACGACGCGATACCAGGGGAGGCGCGTTTCGAGAATGCGCAGGGGTTCGAAACGGGGCGCCTCCCACAGGACCTCCGCGCGGGTCGTCGGGCTCGCTCGAACGTTCGCCCATTCCGTCGCGACCGAAAGGAATCGTTCGGATTCGGCGGCGGCCGGCACGGCGAGCAGCAGCATAAGCGCGAGGGCAAGCATCCCCTTAGGATAGCCCCCGAGGCAAACATTTATAATGCCATTATGTAAATTAGTACCGTTTATTTTTACGATGATCCCGCTCAATTATCACCATCTCTATTACTTCTGGAAGACCGCAAAGGCCGGCAGCATCGCAAAGGCCCGGCGCGAGCTCATGATCGCTCAACCGACCCTGAGCCTGCAATTGCGCGAGCTCGAGAAATTCTTCGGCCGCGACCTGCTCCGGCGCAGCCGTCAGGGAGTCGCGTTGACCGCAGAAGGGCGCGTTGCCTTCGAGTACTGCGAACGCATCTTCTCCCAAGGAGAGGAACTCGCGAAGACGATGATCGCGGGAGGCGCAGCGCCGGAGCCGCTGTTTCGGATCGGTCTCGACCGGTCGGTGCCGCGCGAGGTGACGGTCGGGATCGTCGATTACCTGCGCAAGCAGCACACGGCTCTGCGCGTGACCATCGTGGGTGGGACGACCGCGGAACTGCGCGACCGCCTGCGTCGGCACACGCTGGACCTGGTGCTGTCGAGCACCTATCTGGCCGCTTTGCTCGGCAAGGAGTTCGTGAGCAAACAGAAGGCCCGACTGCGGGTGGTCTTCGTCGCGCAGCCTGCGCTGGCCAAACGTCTTCCGCCGTTTCCGGCCTGCTTGAACGAGGCTCCGCTGCTGCTGCGCACGGCGGAGGACCCGGTCCGCAAGGACCTCGAGCTCTACCTGCAGCGCAACGGCGTGACGCCGAATCCGGTCGCCGAGATCGACGACGACGATCTTCTCCGCTTCCTCGCGCTTCGCGGCAGCGGCGTCGTCGCGCTCGATATCCTTTCGGCGCGCACGGATATCCGGCGCAAGCGTCTCGTGCCCCTCTCGAAGAAGGCGACAGGGGTTCGCAAGTTGATTTGGTTCAATTGGGGCAAGCGCCCGAAGCTGAACCCGCTGCTCGAAAGCGCCCTCCACGATCTCACCTCCCGCTATCGGTTATCACAGTGAGCGCGGCGCCCACCGACGATTTGCATGCGTCGATTCCAGCGGTAGAAAATATAAACATCTGATTCGGCCCGATGGGAGCGGACACATTTTTCGCCTACGTCGTTGGATTCCCGTCGGAAGAGAGAGCTATAATGGGGTTTCAGAACCCACGGAGGAGCCTCGCCATGCCCCATGAAGATACGATGTTCATCAAGAGCCATGTCGACGTCTTGAGCTTTATGGACCCCGAGCAGCTGCGCAAGATTACGCCCGATATCGAGCATTCGACCTACCAGAAGGGTTCTCCGGTCATTTTCAAAGGGGAGATCACCGAGGGGTTCTATATCGTCAAGAAGGGTTCGGCCGAGGCGATCCGCAAGGCGGGCGAGACGGCGACCCTTAAAACAGGAGACTTTTTCGGAGAAATTTCGCTTATCGAGGAGATCGGATCCGTCGAAACCGTCAAGGCGCTCGAGGACGGCACGGAGATCCTCGTGATCCCCCACGAGTCTTTCGAAACGCTGACCAACGCGTTTCCGCTGATTTTGAAAGGGCTTAAGGACGCGATCGCCAAGCGGAAGGCCGAGAAGAAGTGACGGGTTTCTGGATTTTTTTCACCTTGTGCTGGGCGCCTCCGATGGCGCTGGTGTTGTACTTCTACCGGAAAATGGGCGCTAGGCAATGAGCGCGGACGCCGTGATGAAGTTCGGCGTCGTGGGCGTTTATTTCGCCGCGTTGTTCGTCATCGCGTACTACGCGTCCAAGCGCATCAAGGATATTCAGGACTACTTCATCGCCGGCAAAAAGCTCAATTATTGGATCGTCGCCTTCTCCTCCCGGGCCACGGGGGAAAGCGGCTGGCTGCTGCTGGGCTTGACCGGTATGGGCTTCGCGGTCGGCGCGCACGCGTTTTGGGTGTTGATGGGGGAGATGATCGGAGTCGTCTTCTGTTGGGTATTCTTGACCCAGCGCTTCAAGGCTCTCACCGATCGCTACGAATCCATCACGGTGCCGGATTATCTGGAGAGCCGCACGGAGGACTTCGGTCACGCGATCCGGATCGTTTCCGCGGTGGTCCTGGTCGTTTTCGTGACCGCCTATCTTTCCGCGCAGTTAACGGCGGCCGGAAAGGCGTTCGAAACCTTCCTCGGCATCCCTCATCTGTGGGGCGTGTTCTTGGGATTGGGGATTATTCTCGCCTACACGGTGGCGGGAGGCTTCGTCGCGGTCGCCTGGAGCGACTTCCTCCAGGGCGCGATGATGGTCGGCGGGCTCACTTTGCTGCCCTTGGTCGCGCTTTATCACGTAGGCGGAATCGGCCCGTTGTTTGAAGGATTGCGGGCGCAGGATCCCGGGCTTATCGGAGCTTGGGGCAAGGACGGGTTCGGCTTGAAGGCCGTTCTCTCCGCTCTCGGTTTGGTGACGATTGGGCTGGGGTATCTCGGATCGCCGCAGCTCGCCGTTCGCTTTATCGCGCTTCGGGACATCAAGGAAATCCGACAGGGTTCGGTCGTCGCCGCGCTTTTTACCCTGTTCGCCGACGGCGGGGCCGTGCTCACGGGACTTTGCGGACGCGTCGTCTACACGGCGCTCGCCGATCAGGAGACGGTGCTTCCGCTGCTCGTCAACGACTTCATGCATCCGATCCTGATCGGACTCTTCATCTCGGTCGTGCTCGCCGCGATCATGTCCACCGCGGATTCCCTGCTCATCCTTGCCTCGTCCGCGGTGGTGCGCGATGTGTACCAGAAGGTGCTTCATCCGGAGGCGTCCGACGCAAGCCTGACGAACGTGAGCCGGGCGGTGACGGGGGGACTCTGCCTTTTCGCCCTGATCTTTGCGCTCAAGGGCGGAAAACTCGTCTTCTGGTTCGTCCTGTTCGGGTGGGCCGGAATCACTTCCGTTTTTTGCCCCGCGATTGTGCTGTCGGTCTTTTGGAAGCGCCTGACGCGGCAGGGAGTGCTTGCCGGGATGATCGTGGGATTCGTCGTCACCGTCGTTTGGAACAGCGCTCCGATCGGCTGGTGGACGGCCGTCATCCCCGGTTTCGAAGGTTGGCTCGCCGCGCACGGATTCTCGGCCGCGAAGACGCTCTCGAGCGTGCTCTACGAGATATTCCCCGCCGTCGTCGCCTCGACCGCGGCCACCGTCGCCGTGTCTCTGAGGACGACCCCGCCCGAGCGCGCCTTTGCGGATCTCGACGCCATCCGACTTGAAGTCGTCGATGTTTGGCGCTGATTATAAGGAGTAATTGAGCAGGTATTCCTTCTTGGCGTCGAGCAGGGCGCGAACGTCTTCTCCGTCGAAGGGCTGGGTCGGGCCGAGGATGGAATGTTTGAATCTCAGCCCGTCGGGAGTCAAATCCATGAGGTCGGCGATTACCGGCGGGGCCTCCTCGGGTGCGGCGTCCTCCGCCGGGACCGCCCCGTTCTCGGCGGGACCGGACGTCTGTCCCGTTTGAACCGAGGAGTATTCCCCGGCGTCCTCGGCGGATACGCCGAACAGATAAACTTTCGGGCGTTCGACGTTTCCCGGTTCCGCTCGCACGACGATGCCGCGGTGCCCGTTCTCGAGACGTACCATCGTGCCGACCGGGTAAAGACCGACGAGTTGGGCCAACAGGTTCGCGGTGGTCGCGTCGAAATGCTCTCCCCGTCGTTTTAAAATTCTGCGAAGAATCCGGTCCCGTCGTCCTTTCCTCCAATAGTGACGGTCGCCGATTTGGGCGAGGTCGTAGGTATCCGCCATGCGGACGATTTTATGGAAAACGTCGGGGGTGTATCCGGCGTCCGATTCCTTTTCGTGATGCTTTGCGGCGAGGACGGCGATTTGCGGGGGAATCTCCTTGTCGCGCAGCAGGAGCAGAAATCCCCAGACGGAGTGCTGTTTCGCCGCGGCCTGTTCGGGAGGGGAGAGGGGCTCCGCGCGCGTGATCCAAGCCGGGGGAAGCACGCAGCGGCCTAGATCGTGCAGCAGCGCGGCGACGACGAGAGTCTGAAGCTGCCCGGAGTTCAATCCGTGCAGTTCCCCCAGCGCGCAGGAGGTGATCGCCACGTTCAGGCAGTGCGCTGTGTGCGCGTCCAGGCCGTGCTCTAAATACGGAAGCAGCAAAAACGGTTCGTAGCCTTTGGTGCGCATCGTCGCCATCATGTCGTCGGCCAGGCGGTAGAGCGATTTAAGATCGGCGGTTTGCCCCTTCTTGATCGCCGCGTGAATCAGCTGGAGGGTTTCGACCGCCTTCCGGTACCAGTCCAGCAGGGTTTTTCTGCGCGCGAGCTTGGATTTGCTGGCGACGTCGTCCACCTCGGCTTCGACGATGTGGATGTGCTCGACCCCTTTCGCCGCCACCGCTTCCGCCGGGGGACCGATCGCGTCCTTCTTCGCCTCTTCCGTGATCGCGATGAAGAACTTGAGGAGATCCTCCTTGCGGACGCCCTTCATGATCGTCATGTACTTCACGCGGCATTTGGAGAAGCGCTCCACGAGCATTTCATTCTTTTTCGTTTCGTCGATGGACATGGCCCCTTCGATATAGAGCATGTCGTCCATGAAGCCGAAGCCGACGTCTTCGAGTTCCTCGGTAAGCGGAACCAGGGCCGCGTGCAGTCTGGAGATCACCTGATTGACCTCGGTGTGCGTCGGGGGATAGATGCGGACGTTGTTGAAGGCGAAGTTCATATCCCGGAGAATCTGAACGAATTGATTCCACCGTTCGAGCCCCGCCCGCGATTTCCGGACGCGCCGGGCCATCTATTTCTTCTCCCCGTCGATCTGCTTGAGGGATTTCAGCGCGACGACCCGCAGACTTTCCTTCGCTCCCCGGATCTGAGCGAAGAAATCAAGAATTCGTTCTTTGAGCGTCGCCTGCGAAACCGTTCGCAGAAAATCGGCGGTGTCTGGGCCGGGATGACGTCCGAGCGCCGTGACGATCGCGATTCGGACCTCGTAGTCGTCGTTCTTGCCGTAGGCTTCGACGAGCAGGTCGTCGACGCCTTCGCCGGGCAGCAGCGAGAGCGTCGTGACCGCGATCTGAGCCTGTTCGTCGTGTTTTCCGGAGGCGATGAAATCCGCCAGTGCCCGGGCGGCGACGGGGCCGCCCACGCGGCGGAAGGTCTGGATGACGGCGGCTCGGACTTTTTCGTGTTCGTGATCCAGCAGAAATCCGATTCGCTCGGCGATATCCTCGACGCCGAGTTCGACCAAAATTCCGATGACGCCGATGACGAAGAAATAGTCCGGGTCTTTGAGGCGCTCGAGCAGGGAGTCGGATCCGAAGCGGGCGTAAAGACCGGCAAGAAACTTCGTCAGCCGGGCGCGTTCCTCCTTTCCCGTCGTCTTTCGGAATTCCTCCAGGAGCGGCGGCATCGTCGTCGCTCCGACCGTCAACACAAAGTCGTGGAGGGTCTGAAGCGACTCGTCGCCCGGTTCGCGCTCCGTCGCCGCCCGTGCGAGGTTCGCCGCCAGCGCGAAGGACGGCACCTTGGCTTGAACCTGCCGCTTCAGTTCTTCGAGCTGCGGCCTCCATCGCGGATCGGCGGCCAGTTCCCGCCACATCCCGAATTCCTCGAGAAGCGCTTTCAAATCCCCGATTCGCCCGAGATCCTCGAGCAGCCGGGCGTAGGCGAATAGCGCGAAGCGGGGCTGCTGCTCTCCGACGGGATTGCGCAGCACTGTCCGAAGGGCGTCCCGCGCGTGGGAGAAAGAAGACAGCGCGTCGTGAGCGGCATGGTCTTTTCGCGCGCTCAGGGAGGCTTCATCAATCAGCGTGAGACGGCCGACGAGCGCGGGACGCGTGTTCCGGTCGGCGCGTTCGAAATCGGCGCGGAGCGCGTCCCAGCGCGCTCGCAGGCGCTCGTCGTACGAGTCCCAGGGCATCGCCGCCTCGAATTGTTCGATGGGAATGTCCCGGTTCAGGGCCTGGTCGAGGATTTGGACGATCTCCTCGGCGGCTTTGTTGTTGACCGCTTCTGCCTGCTTGAGCAGGAGGTAGAGAAAATCCGGCGCCGTTCCCGCGGAGGTTATCGCGGCGATCTGTTCTTCGGTCAATTCCCCGGGATTTCGGGAGTCTTCCTCCTGCTCGCCGGTGACCACAAAGCTCAAAATGCTGATGATCTGCAGCCCGTCGATTCGGCGCGTCGACAGTTCCTTCTGCATATCGCTGAGCGACTTGTCCGCGGTCGGTTTCCAAACCAGCAGCCGCATGAATCCCAGGAGCCCCTCGTCGCTGAGGCGGGGAGTAAACACGACCTGTCCGACGCCCAGGGAATGCAGCGCCGTCGCGAATAAAACGGTTTCCGGGCTTTCCGTCAGTTCCTCCTCTTCGAAGAGGATTCGTTTTGATTTGAGCTCAAGCGGAAGGTTGGGCTCCTCGCCGATCGCGTTCTTGAGCAGTTGGTTGACCCGTCCCGTGACCTGGCCCACGATCGAGTGGCCTTCCTTATAAAGAGTCACGGTTCGGGAGCCCTTTACAAGCGCGCCCAGAAAGCCTTCGATCGCTTCGCGCCTGCGTTTGGCGATCCCCGTTTCTCTGAGAATTTCCGGCATAGCGCAAGTGTATACGGGCGCGGGAAACCGCGCAAGGCCGCCATAGGGCAATTTGATAGAATCGCCGCCGATGGTCTTTCCGCTCCATTGGAAACCCTTATGGATCGCCGCGCTCCTGCTGGCTTGCGGCGTGCAGGCCGCGCGGGCCGCGCTGTTTCCCTATCCGGTTCAAAAGCGCACGCTCGACAACGGCCTCGACGTGCTCGTTGTGGAAACCCCGGAGTTCAAGGGCGTCGCGAGCGTCAACATCCTCGTGCTCGCGGGGTCCCGCAACGAAACCGAACCGGGTAAGACCGGTCTCGCCCATTTGTTCGAGCATATTCTTTTCCGTCATCGGTTCGCAGGGGAGGAGGGCGGCTACGGAAAGGCCGTCGACGCGTTGGGGGCGCACAACAACGCGTGGACCTGGTTCGACGTGACCTACTACCACCCATTGAGTTTTTCGGAAAATTTAGAAAGGATGCTGGAACTTGAGGCGGACCGCTTTATCCGGCTCGATTTCGACGAGGCGACGTTCAAAACCGAGGCGGGCGCCGTATTGGGGGAGTACCGCAACAACGCGTCGTATCCTTCGACGAAGCTGTCGGAGGCGATGCTCGCGCGGCTTTTCCCCGATCATCCCTACGGCCACACGACGATCGGCACGCTTGCGGACGTGGAGGATATGCCCAACGAGTTCGACGCCGCCCGCCGCTTCTACCGGGATTTTTACCGTCCCAATAATTGTCTCCTGGTCGTGGTCGGGGATGTCGACGCCGAGAAGGTTTTCGACGCCGCGCACCGGCGTTTTGCGCAGTGGAAGCGCGCGGACATTCCCGTCGTAAAGCCGGCGGCGCTTCCCCCGGCACCGGGCGCAAGAACGCGGTTGGTTTGGGACGCGGATGTGGCGCCCGTCGTATGGGTTTCCAACGGGATGCCGGCCTTCGATCCCTCATCGACGGAAGGCGCCGTCATGGAACTGCTCGCGGAACTTCTCGTATCCCCGGCGGCGCCGCTTTACAAGACGCTTCGCTACGAAAAGAAATCGGCGAGCCGGCTGAAATTCGCCGACGGTTCGAGCGGGATTAAGAGCGTCGATCCCCGCGCGCTGACGATATCGGCGACGCTGTACAAGGAACGGTACCGTTTCGAGGGAGAGGCTTACCTCGACGAGGTCGAACGGGACATCGCTTCGGGGCTGGGGGCGTTGAGCCGCTTTTCCAAGGAAGACGGCGCCGAGGATCGGCTGGCGCTCCTGAAGAGCCGCTTTCGCTACGACTTCCTCGGGGATCTCTCGAGTCCGGCGAACATCGCGGCGACGCTCTCGCAGTATTACCGGTTCGGACGCGATCCGAAGGTTTTCGAAGCGCTCGACGCCGCCATCGCGCGCTTGACCGCGCGGGACGTGGACGCGTTTGCCTCGCGCTGGCTTACCGGAAAGAACAGGATCACGGCGGTTCTCGTGCCGCCCGCGGCGGAGGCCGTCCCGTGAGGGCCCCGTCTTTTTTCGCCGTTCTCGCTCTCTGCGCGCTGTCGGCGGACGCGTCGTTCGCTTCGGGGCCGAGAGTCGTCCGGCTGCCGGGTGATTCCGCCGCGCCTTTGGTCACCCTCGTCTTCCAGGTGCGTGCCGGCTCCGCCCGGGACCCGAAGGGGCTCGAGGGGTTGGCGCGTCTGACGGCGAAGATGGTGCTCGAGGGGGGATTCGGAGACCCCGATCATCCGGTCACGAAGGAACGGCTCGCCGATATGACGCGCGCGTGGGGCGAGCGGGCGACGCCCAAAGTGTTCTCGGCGAAGGAAGCGACGACTTTTTCGATGACCGTGCCCCGCGACGCGCTGGTCCATTACGCGACGGACATCCTGATGCCCATGTTCACGCGCCCGCTGTTCGCCGAGGCAGAGTTGGACCGCCTGCGCGGGGAGGCCCGCGAGAATCTGCGCGCGCTCCGGCTGGAGGAGATCGAATCGTTCGGCCTCGACGCTTTGGACGCCTTGGTTCACTCCGGAGACGGCCGCGCGCATCCGACGATTGGAACGATGCGGGGCCTCGGCGCGGTTGAAACGCGGGACATCCTCGGCTATTTCGCGGCGTACTACGTCCCCGAAAACACGACGCTCGGCGTGGCTGGGGCGGGGCCCGAGGAACTGCGGGCGCTTGAGGACGCCTTCTCCGGACTCGGCCGAACGGACTGGCCGTGGGTTCAGGGACGCGCCTTGTCCGAACCCGTCGACGACGGCGTTTCGAAGGCGGTCGTGATCGCGCTTCCCAATGCGCAGTCGACGGGACTGCACGCCGCGGTGCCGATTTCGGTCCGGCGCGGACATCCCGATTATTGGCCGCTCTACGTGGCCAATGTCTGGTTCGGAACGCATCGGGACAGTACCGGACGGCTGTACGGCGAAATTCGGGAAAAGCGGGGCTACAACTACGGGGACTACTCGTACATCGAGCATTTCCCCGGCAGACCGTCCGCGCTGTTTCCGCCTCCGAACGCCCCGCGTTCCAGCCAGTATTTCAGCCTCTGGGTACGACCGGTGGATCATCGCTACGCGCCTCATTTACTGCGCGCGATCGCCTCGGAATTCGAACGCTTCGCCAAGGGGCGGTTGAGCGATTCGGAATGCGGCGCGGCCAAGAAGAAGGCGAAGGTGCTCTATTTGAATCTGGCCGAAACCCGCGGCGATCTCGTGGGTTCGGCGGTCGACGACGCGTTCTACGGTCTCGAGAAGGGATGGCTTCCCGGCTATCTCGAATCGGTCGAAGGAGTCGCCTGCGACGACGTCAACGACGCGCTGCGTCGGCATTTGGAGGGCAAGGCGCTCGACTATCTTGTCGTGACCGACGACGGGGCCGCTCAGGCGATCGCGGACGCTTTGATTTTTCCGGACGCGGTATACGGCAAGGGCCCCGCGGACTACCGGATCGAAACGGAGGATTCGTCCGAAGGCTCCCTTTGGAAGATCTCTCCGAAGACGCTGGAACTGCTTCGCCGGGACGCGGTGTGGGCGCATCACGATTTGGGTCTTACCCGAGGGCGCGTGAAAGTCGTCGAGGCCGAGGAGGTTTTTGAAACCTCCGAGGCGATTCCTTAAGAAGCAGGCGGATTCGGATTTGTCGGCGGAACGGCCGGGGCGTCGGACGTCTTGGCCGGGTTCTTCTCGGGAGCGGCTTGTTTTACCGCATGACGGCCCTTCCAGGTCGCTTTGAGCAGCGCGGGGACGCAGGCCAAAACGCCCAAGGCCGCACCCAAACCGAAGGTCCCGAGAAGCACCAAAGCCAAAGAGGCTTCCTTCCTCCAGACGAGAAAGGAAACCGCCACGGGGTCGGTGTTCTGCAGGGCGAAGACCGCGGCGAAGGCGCTGATTCCGATCGCAAGGGCGAGAAGAGCAGGCATGCTTTCATTGTATCATGTCGGCGTGAAATCGAAGGGGGAATGGACGGTCTACATCGTCCGCTGCCGGGACGGGTCGTTCTACACCGGCATCGCGAAGGACGTTGAGGCCCGCATCGCCGTCCACAACAGCGGCAAGGGCGCCGCGTATACGCGCGGCCGGGGTCCTGTGACGCTGCGCTGGAGCGAGAGCGGTTTGACCCGGTCCCAGGCGCTGATTCGCGAAGCGGGCATCAAATCGCTGTCCCGTTCGGAAAAAAAATCCCTCATTTTAAACCGGCGTTGAGCCGCCGCTCTTGACGGTGCCGCGAACGGCGTTTATAGTTGAAGAACGCCGGAAACGAGAATCGAATATGCCGAAGGTGAAGCGTACGCCTAAACCGAAAAAGAAAACCGCCGGGAAAAACGGCGGGACCGCGACGCCGGTCGCCGAGGAGGAAGAGGAAGCTCTTCCGGAAGGGATCGACGCCTTGGTGGGCGCGGTCGACCACGACGCCGAAGCCGAGGAACACGCGCGTTCGCAAAAGGGCGCGGGCGATGATGAAGAAGAGCCCGCCGAGGGCGATCTGACTTCTCTTAAAAAGATGTTCGACGACGCGGTGAAGGTCGAAGACGCGCGCGCCGCCCTGCAATGGACCGAGGTGGAATGCCCCCATTGCGGTGAGGCGTTCGAGGTCTGCGTGGATCCCGAGCAGGACGGGCAGGACATGGTCCAGGACTGCACCGTTTGCTGTCGTTCGATTCAGATGTCGGTCGAGATGGACGGTGACGACGTCGTCGTCACCGCGTTCCACGAATAGTACTTATTCGACGTTTCGGATCTCGGTGATTGAAAACCGGGTGCCGAGATTATTCTTGCGCGCGGCGAGCCGCAGCGCGCGCAGCACCTTTCCGGTGCGTACTTCCGCTTTAGGCGCCACGGTGATCCAGAGATAACCTTCTTCAAAGTCGAACTCGGCGTTTGCGATCCCCTTAATTTCTTTAAGGCGCTCGACGATGGCCCGGGTGCAGGAGTTGCAGAGGACGCCGTCCACGATCGCCCGGAACTTCCCTTCCCGGAGCCTCTTGATTTTTTTGATGGAATAATGAGGCGAGGGTTTGTGTTCGGGTGCCGCGACCGCTGAGGGAGCCCCCGCAGCCGTCAGGCCGATGAGGAAAATCGTGAGTAAAAACTGGTACTTTCCGAGCATGGGAACAGGGTACAAAAATCACGGGTTTTAGGAAAGCACCAGGATTGACAGCCTCCGATTATCCCGCTAAACTCCCATTCGGGCGTTGGGAATCGCTTAGCTTTTCAGCCTAATTCATGAAAAAACGATCCTGGGTCGCGGATTTTTTAATTGGCCTATTGTTGACGGCCGGGGTGGCCGGGGCGTATCTCTTTCTCCCTGAATCGCCGATCGAACGCCTCGAACTCCAGGCCTACGACGCGCGAATCCAGTTCCGGACCAATCTGGACCCGTCGACCGACATCGTTCTCGTCGCCATCGACGACGCCTCGATCGAACGCTTGGGCCGCTGGCCCTGGCCCCGGACTCATTTGGCCTCGATGATCGACTTGCTCGCCGCGGCGGGGCCCCGGGTCATCGGGCTCGACATCATGCTTTCGGAATCATCGAGAAACCCCGCCATCGAAGAGCTGGAGGCGATGCGGAACCGTTATTTGGAACTGGTTTCCAGCCGCAAGGTGCTGCAGCGGGGCGGCGTGCGCTTCGAAAATGAGTTTTCATCGGCCGCCGTGCGTCTCGACTACGATTCTCCGCTTGCCGCCTCCATCCGCCGGGCCGGAAACGTCGTCCTGCCGATCGATCTTGCGGCGGTCGGTCTTTCGGAGGACGCGCGGCCCCCCGAACTCCCCGCGGTTCTTTCCACTTCCACTGTTCGCGAGAAGATCGTGCGCCGCGCCGAAGGCGACGTCGCGGTGGAGTTGGCGTCCATGAAGGCGACGCCTCCGCTTCTGTCTTTCGTCGAGGCCGCGTCGGCCGTCGGTCATGTGTGGGTCTCCGGGGATCAGGACGGCCTTGTGCGTCGGGAAACCCCCGCGCTGAAATACGGAACCCAGGTCTTCCCCTCGTTCGCGCTCCAGTTGGTGATTCGCTACCTCGGTTTGACGCCGGGCGAGGTCCAGGTCGCCGCGGGACAAGAGGTCATCGTAGGAAAGAAGAGAATCCCGCTGGACGAACAGCAGTCGATGCTGGTCACCTATAACGGACCGAAGAAGACCTTCCGGTATTACTCCTTCCACGAAGTCCTCAGCGGCGGCGTTCCCCGGGACGTTTTCAAGGACAAGATCGTCATTATCGGGACCTCGGCCAACGGGGTCGGGCAGGCCTATTCGACGCCGGTATCCCCCGCGCTTCCGCCGATCGAATACATCGCGAACGTGGTTGAAAACGTGATCAGCAACCGCTACATCGTTCGTCCGGAATGGAAGCAGGAGGGGGAACTCGGCGCGATCGCGTTCATCGGACTTTTCATCATGTTCGTGCTTCCGCGCGTGCGGGCTCTTGGCGGCGCGAGCCTGACGGTGCTGCTTTTGGCCGCGATGCTCGGAGGCGGATTCTACGCGTTTCAGGAGCGGGGAGAATGGGTCAAGGTCGTGTATCCCTCCTTCCTGCTGCTCGCCGGCTATATCGTGATCGTCACGCGTCGGTTTCTGTTTACCGAGCGCGGCAAGGAGATGGTCGAAGCCTCTCAGGTCGAAACGAACAAGATGCTCGGACTTTCCTTCCAGGGGCAGGGGATGCTCGACATGGCGTTCGAGAAATTCCGTCTGGTCCCCGACGATCAGGTGGACGAATCGTTTAAAGAGACGCTTTACAATCTCGGGGCCGATTTCGAACGTAAGCGCCAATACGCGAAGGCCGTTTCGGTTTACAGGCACATCCAAAAGACCGACGTGAAGTACAAGGACATCCAAAGCAAGATCGAAACCCTCGGGAAGGCCGCCGAAGGAGCGGTATTCGGAGGGTTGGGGAAATCCTCGCCGGAGGGCACGGTGATGGTGACCGGCGGCGCGTCGAAGCCGACGCTCGGCCGCTACGAAATCGAGAAGGAACTCGGGCGCGGGGCGATGGGCATCGTCTACCTCGGAAAGGATCCGAAGATCAACCGCATGGTGGCGATCAAGACCTTGATGCTGGAGGACGGCGACAGCCCCGCGGAGCTTAAGGAAGTCAAGGAGCGCTTTTTCCGCGAGGCCGAATCCGCGGGGACGCTGAACCATCCCGGAATCGTCCGGGTTTTCGACGCGGGTGAAGAGCAGGACATCTGCTATATCGCGATGGAATTGCTCGACGGCGACGATCTTGTGAAGTTCACGAAGAAGGACGCGATGCTGCCGATGGAAACCGCGATGGAGTATGTCGCGAAGGTCGCCGAGGCGCTCGACTACGCGCATCAGCAGGGCATCGTGCACCGCGACATCAAGCCGGCCAACATCATGCTGATCAAGGACGGATCGGTCCGGGTGACCGATTTCGGCATCGCGCGCATTCAGGCGTCTTCAAAAACCGCGACCGGAACGGTGATGGGAACGCCTTCCTACATGAGTCCGGAACAGATTGCGGGAAAAAAGGTGGATGGCCGCTCCGATCTTTTCAGCCTGGGCGTGACGCTTTATGAATTTTTGACGGGGGAAAAACCTTTCAAGGGAGGAGAAGGGATCGGAACCTTGCTGTTTCAGATCGCGAACGATCCGACGCCCGACCCGACCGCGGCGAACCCGAAACTCCCCGCCCAGGTGAAAAGCGTCGTCGAAAAGGCGCTGATGAAAAAACCCGAAGAGCGCTACCAGCGCGGCGGCGAATTGGCGAAGGATTTGCGCGCCTGCATCGCGGCGCTTCAAGCGGGCGACGCCGCCCCTGCCGCGATCCCCGCGGCCGTTCCCGTCGCGGCGCCGTCGGCCGCCGAAATGATCGCGGCCGACATCGAGATGCCCGGGGACGCGTTCGCCGCTCCGGCGGCCGGACCTCCCTCGCCGGCTTCTGAAATCGAACTCGGTCCGAGGGCGGGGGCGGTGCTCGGAGCGGGAGAACCGCCGCTCGATCTGGGTTTCGGCGGTGAGCCCGCTCCCGCCGAGCCGTCCATCGATTTGGGAATCTCTCAGCCGGAGCCGGAGCCGGAACTCGAGCCTACTCCCGCCGAGCCATCCATCGATTTGGGCATAACCCAGCCGGTGCCGGAACCGGAACTGGAGCCCGAACCTGCGGCTGCTGAGCCGTCCATCGATTTGGGCCTCTTTCAGCCGGCGGCGGAGTCCGAACCCGCGCCGGAACCGGCGGCCCCTGCCGCCGCGGCCGATTTCGGCGGCTTTACCCCGGAAGAAATCGCCTCGACGATCGATTTCGGATCCGCGCCGTCGCCGGAACCTGCGCCGTCGCCGGAACCTGCGCCTGAGCCCGAACCGGCGCCCGAGCCGGACCCCCCGTACTCCGAAGAGACCTTGGTCCTGAGCCCCGGTGACGCCGCCGGCCTCGGGAATTTCGGCGCGCCGACGCCTGAGCCGACGCCCGAGACCTCGGCGCCGTTGGAACTGCCGCCCGAAATCGAGGGCGGCCTTTCGATCGAGTTGCCCTCAAGCAAACCCCCGGAGTCGGACGAAACCTTGGTTTTAAGCCCCGGTGAAATCGAAAAATTCTCGCAACCCTCGGGGGAGCCGCAGCCCGCAGTGGATCCCGACAGCACCGCGGGTCAGGCGGATCGGCTCGTCGATTCGATCATGCCGGACCTCATGGGCGGCGGCGCGAGCGACGACGAATCCGTCAATCTCATCGACCCGACGAAACCTTCAGATTCATGAGCGTCAACGGCTACGAGATCGCGGGAAAAACGGACCCCGGCAAGGTTCGGGACCGCAACGAAGACAGCATCGGGCTGCTTCCGGAACTCGGGCTGCTCGTCGTCGCCGACGGAATGGGAGGCCATAATTCCGGAGAGGTGGCCAGCGGCCTCGCGATCGAGACGATTTTGAACTTCGCCAAGAAGATGCTGGGCGGGACGAAGACGGTGGTCCCGGAGGGGGGCGATCCGAAGCTTTCCGTTCCCGCGCGCCAGCTCGCGCATTTCATTAAAAGCGCCAATACCGTCATTTTCGAGAAATCCCGCGCCTACGCGAAGGATCACGGGATGGGAACCACCGTCGTCGCGGTCTTGACCGCCCCGGAGGCGATCACCGTCGCTCATGTCGGCGACAGTCGGCTCTATCTGCTGCGCAACGGGGTGCTGCAGCGGCTGACCGAAGACCATTCCTTGGTGATGGATCAGGTCAAACACGGACTGATCACCGAGGAGCAGGCGGAGAAGTCGCAGTTGCAGAACATTTTGACGCGCGCGCTCGGTACCGAGGAGAAGGTCGAGGTGGACGTGCAGGACCACCCGGTTTTTTCCGGCGACATCTTCATGCTGTGTTCCGACGGCCTGACGAAGATGGTAAGCGACCGCGAGATGGTGGAGGTGTTGTCCTCGCCGGGAACCCCCCAGTCTTGGACGGACCGCTTCATCGAGATGGCCAACGCCGCTGGCGGCGTGGACAACGTGACCGTGGCGATCGCCCGAGCCTCTTCCGACAACAAGAGCGGTTTTACGGGCTTCGTGCGCCATCTGTTGGGCAAGTGAGAGAGGACTCGATGCCGAAACTGCTCTTGAAATTCAACGCGGCGGTCATCAAGGAGATCCCGATCGATAAGTCCGCGATCACCGTCGGCCGCAAGCCCGACAACGACATCGTCATCGACAACCCCGCGATTTCGGGACATCACTGCAAGGTGGTGTTGAAGGGGGACACGCACTACGTCGAGGACTTGGAGTCGACGAACGGCACCTTCGTCAACGAGAAGAGAATCATGAAGGCGGGCCTGCATCACAACGACGTGATCGGATTGGCCCGCCACGCTTTGGTCTTCATCGAGGACGCGCCGCCGCCCGAAGCCGCTCCCGCCGCCGCATCCGCCGACGGGGATGAGACCATGGTGCTGTCCGCGGAGAAAAAAGCCGAGATGGCCGCCGCCGCCGCGAAGAACTCCGAGGGGGAAGCGGCGAAGCAGGGCTTCCTTCGGGTTCTCAAGGGCGCGGTCGGCGAGACCGAGTACGAATTGAAGGGGCTGTCCACCTATATCGGAAAATCCGACCGGGTGCAGGTCCAGATCAAGGGCTCCGGGCTGTTCGGCTCGGCGCCCGAGGTCGCGGCGTCGATTCACCGCAAGCCGGACGGCTTCGTTCTGAGCGCGGTGAAAAACGGCTACCCGGTCGTCAACGGCGCCAGCGTCAGCGGGCAGGTGCCGATCAAGGACGGCGACATCATCGAGTGCGGCGGGACGACGCTGCAGTTCTTCTTTAAGTAGCCTGCTTCTTCGCTTCGATCCTGCGGAGCACTCGGAGCCGGCGACGATGGACGCGGATGACGCCGTCGTCGACCGACCCGATGGGGTGACCGACGATGCTATTCACGCGCGGAGTCAGAACGGCAGGATGCGGCGCACGCGGGTCTCGAAGAGGAAGAAGGCCGAGTCGCGACCGTCGTCGTAAACGGAGTAGGCCGAGGCGGCCTCCATCGCCCGCTGGAGGCCCTCCAGGCCGCGCTTGGCGTCGCCTTCCTCGGCGCGGATCATGATGCCGGCGTTGAAGAGGTCGCGACCGCGCTTGGCGGCTTGCGATTCGCAGGCCGAGACGAGCCGGGCGCGGTCTTCGTCGAAGCCGGGATATTCCTTGGGGAATACGTAGAAGCGGCAAGCGATGGGGCAACTTACGCGGTTGCGTCCGATGCGCTTCGCCAGCCCCGCTTTATCGAGGAGGTGGATCGCAGCACGGACGGCCTCCTCTGTTACGCGCAGCACCTCGGCGAGCCGCTCGACCGTCTGAGGCTTCCTGCTGTTGACCAGACATTCGAAGACCCAATGCGTGTTCGGCGACGAGGCGACGGCGGCGAACTGCGCCGGGGTCAGGTGATAGGCTTGCTCGCTTATGAGACGCCGAACCGCTTTCGCGACGGGGGCGGGGGGGGCGCCCTCGACACGAAGCATCGGGCGGACGAACACATCGAAGAACATCCTGTCGGAGACAAGGTCCTGCAGGTAATCGTGGATGAGGGCGCGCAACGATGCATCGTCCGGGGGCAGCCTCAGCGCCGAGACGATGCGCGCAAGCCAGGGAGGGCGGGGAAGCGCCCGGCCCTTCTCCAGCTTTAGGTAGAAGGAATAGGTGAAGGGGAACACCCGTCGTCCGCCGTTGCGGTGATAGAAAGCGTAAGCCGAAGGAAACCCCGCCTCCGTGCGCAAGCGGGCGACGGCTAAACCTGTTCGTTGGCTGGTGGCCACGGCGGTAGCTTAGCAAAGCAGGACGCTGTCTGCGCTTTTTCGTCAGGCCAAGGGCTGGGTAAGAGCCGAAACGGCATCTAATCATCATGTATTCACGAACAAACCGTCATGGGCCTCTTGTACGGGATATAGCGGATTCCAATGGAACTAGCGTGATGTTACCCTGCTTAATAAATGAAGGAAGTGAAATCCGTCCAAACCGCATCGCTGGGCATGACGGCCGCGAAGGGAGCGGTCCTCTTGTGCGCCGCTACGCTTACCGCCGGGAGCGTCACGGCCCTGGTGTTCACCCGGTCCCTCCTCGCCAGCCAAGCCCGCGAGGCTCTTCGCGAGGGGCATCTGAGGGCGGCGCGGGTGGCGGCCGAGGCCCTCTCTGAGCAAAGCGATGCCGTCTTCTTCGGCTACGCCCGGACCTGGTTCTCCGAGGGGGCGGCCGTCGAGGCGGTCATCATCTCTCCGGAAGGCAAGGCCTTCCTCCACTCCGGCATGGCGAAGGGGGGCCCGTCTTTGACCGGCAGCCCTTACCCGGAGGCGGCCTGGGCAAGGTCGTCACGCGGTCCCGAGGAAGTCCTTATCGCCGAGGGGGAAGGTCGGCTGGCCGCTTCGTGCCGATTGCCGCAGCCGCATGAAGGCTACGCCCTGGCAGTCCGCTACAACCCGCCGGCGGTCTATCGTTGGCGCGACGAGGCCGTGCGCGGTCTGGCCGTGCGGCTGGCTTTGGCGGGGGCGGCGCTTCTTGCGCTTGCGGCGGCCGGCGCGCGGCGCTTCGGCGGAGGTTTGGCCGCTCCCATCCTGGACCTCCTCGGCGGAGCGCGCCGTCTGGGCACACGCCTCGACCCGGCTCCCCTCTCGCTCCGGGGGCCGCGTGAGTTTAGGGAGTTGGCGGGCGAATTCAATGCCCTGGCGGCCCGGCTCGCCGAGTCGCGCGCGGCCCTCGACCAGCTTCTTACGGGGGCGGCCCATGACATGCGCGGCCCCCTGTCCGTGTTGCTCGCCGCCGCGGCCGAACTGGCGAAAGCCGCCGGGAAGCCGTCTGAAGCCGTTCAGCGCGTCAAGATGGCGGCTGAGTCGCTTCGCCTGATGGTCGACGATCTCCTCGACGCCGCGTTGGCGCGCGAAGGCCGGAGCCTGCGACTGGGGCCGGTCGACGCCGAGGAGGTGGTGCGGCGGGCGCGGGACTTCTACTTCTCCGAGGCCAGGGCCCGGGGGATCCGCCTGGAGGCTGAGCTGGCCGCCGACCTCAAGCCCGTCTTGGCCGATGCCGCGGCTCTGGAGCGGGTGTTGGGGAACCTCATCCTCAACGCGCTGCGCTTCACGCCGCCCGACGGCTTCATCGCCCTGCACCTGGAAGTCGATGGGAGCCGCGCGCGCTTCTCAGTCTTGGACAGCGGCCGGGGGATGGAGCCGGAACGCTTGCCGCGTTTGGCCGTGGGGCTGCCGGAGCGCAAAGGCGATCCCTCCACACCTCGCCATCTCGGGCTGGGCCTGCCGCTTTGCCGGACCTTGGTCGAGGGAATGGGAGGTCGCCTGCGTGTCTCCTCGGCGCCCGGGAAAGGGACTTTGGTCGTTTTCAGCCTCCCCTGGGCCGATGCTTGACGCCTTGATCGCGCATCCCGTGCCGGCGGAGGCGGCCCGCCTCGCCGCGCTCCTCACCGGGGCCTTCCGATGCCGGTCGGTGGATTCGGCGGGCAGCCTGCCGAAGGCGCTCTGGACCCGCGCTCCGCGCCTACTCGTCCTGCATCTGTCGCTCTCGGGGCTGAACCTCGACGAGACCCTGCGCTTGTTGCGCGAGGACGACGCTTTGAGCGCTACCTGCGTGTTGGCCGTCCTAGAGTCGCGCGAGGAGTCCGGCATCGTCGCGGCTCTGGAATCCGGGGTCGACGATTTCGTGGCCGAGCCGCTTCATCCCGCAGAGTTCCGGGCGAGGGCGCGCGCTCTGGTAAGATCCCCGCGCGAGTTCTCCGCGCCCACCGCGCACATTAAGGTTGCGGGGATCGTCGTGGACTCCGCGCGGCGCGTGGCGACGGCCGGGGGGCGGCGCGTGGTACTCAGCGCCACCGAGTGCCGGTTGTTGGCCGAATTGGCGGGCCGCCCTGGCGAGGTTAAGTCTAAGGAGAGCCTCATCGCCAATGTGTGGGGCATGCCGTTTGACGTTTCGGCGCATACGCTCGACTCCCACATCAGCAACCTGCGTCGAAAGTTGGGGCCGCCCGGTCAGCTCATAGAGACGGTGCGCGGCGTAGGATACGTTATTGGGAAGAGGAAGAGATGAGACAATCCGTTCTGACGTTGTTGTTCTGCTTCGCCGCGCTCCCCTGCAAGGGGGAGTCGGCGTCCATGGATCAATTGGGAGCGTTGCGGACTCTCGATTCAGGAGGGTCCGTCGCCACTTTCGAGCGCCTCCGGGAGGAGGCGGCATTCGAGACAGGCGTCCGGCCCGGTCGGACGGCGTTCGCGCCGGCCCTGCGACCGAGCGAGGGCCGCACGCGCCGGCGCGTGGACCCCGGGGAATCCCGCAAGAGGGCCGTCGAGGCGGGTGCCGTCCTCCTAGGCCTGGCCGGCTTGATCGCCGGAGGGCCAGCCGGCCTGCTGGCCGGGGCCGCGATTGGGGCCGTTCTAGGCGCGATAGCATTCCTCCTTCTGGGCTGAGTCGCCGCGCCCCTTGCAACATATACTCCTATCGCATACACTTATGGCGATGGCCGGAAATCGCGTCCCGTCACGCCGAGAACCACTCAGGGTGCTCCTGGCGGGTGAGGCTTCGCTGTTCCTGGAGGGACTACGTTCCATCCTGCGCCGGGAGCCCGGCGTCAAGGTCATCGGCGTGGCGCGCGATTGGGCGGCGTTGGTCAAGAGGTCCACTCGCCCTCCTCCGGACGTTCTCATTGTTCAGGCGGACTCCCTCAGGGAGGTGGCTGCCGACCAAGCCCGCGCCCTAGCCGACGGCTTGCCGGGGACGAAGGTTCTCCTCGTGAGCCGGGTCCGGCCCAACGACTGCGTCTCGTGCTTCGCGGCCTCCGGAGCGCACGGCTGCGTCCCCTGGAGCGCGGATCCGGGGGATCTCCTGCGCGCCGTGCGCGTCCTGCGCGATGGCGATGACGAGGGGTTCTTCTGCCACTGCGCCGTCACCGGACTCGCTCCCGGCCTCCCGGTCCTGCTTAAGGGTCCGCGGGCGCGCGCCCTCCCGGCGCGCAACGCCTGGGACCTGACCCGCCGCGAGACGGAGGTGCTCGCGCTCATCGCACGCGGCCTCGGCAACGTGGAGGTCTCCAAGGAACTCGGCATCGGGGTCCGGACCGTGGAGACCTATCGCATGCGCCTCATGAGCCGCCTGGGCATCCGCAGCGTGGCGGGCCTCACGCGCTACGCAGCCGCAGTCGGCTTGGTCCCTTTTTGAGCCTGGACGAATCCTGGACTGTGGGCATGGCAGAATATCGTGGTGCCCAAGATCCTCATCATCGACGATGACTCCACCTTCCTCGCTTCCCTCATGGAGGCTGTGCGGGACCATCCGGGTTGGGAGGCGGCCGGTTCCTGCGACCCCGATGAACTATCCCGCCTCCTCGTCGAGGAAGCGCCCGACATCCTCGTCCTTGACGGCAACCTGGGGACCTCCGACGCCGACGGCCTGAGACTGGTGCGCGCACTGCGCGGCGACCCGCGCTACGGACTCTTGCCCATCATCCTCTTCACGGGCACGCGCACGGGAGGCGCCGACGCCGCTGTGGGCCTTGAGGCCGGGGCCGACGACTACATCTTCAAGCCGGTCTCCCCTTACGAGTTTCTGGCCCGCCTGGACTCTCTCCTGCGCCGCTGCTCCCGGCGCGCCTAACCCGCCTTGGACGATTGTTGGACGGTCGGTACTCCACACTTGCGGCATGCGCATCCGAACCGTTCTCTTCGCGACGTTGTTCCTCCTGCCGGGGGCGGCGTTTGCCACCCTCTCAGGCGGCCCCTACGAGTTGCGCCGGAGTGTTGTGGCTCCTGGCGGGGAGGCTTTCGGGGGCGCCTACCGGACCGTCTATGTCCTGCGCGACGCTTTGGGCGCCTCTTCGAGCGGCGGGTCCTTGGAAGGGGTGAGCGGAACGCTCATGCCGATCCCCTCGGGAGCCTCGGTCCTGTCCTCTTCGGCGCCGGCGCGTGTCTGCGTACGCCTGGGGGCCCAGGCCGGCGTCCCCGTCGCAGAGGCCTTGGAGGTCACCTTCTCAGTAGCGGTGGAGCCGGCCAGTCTGGCTCGGGCGACCACTGTCCAGGCGGCCTCGCTGGCCGACGGTGCTTCCGCCGGGTCGGTTCCCTACACGGTCGAATTCGATACCAGTTCCCTCATCGCGCGCTTCGTCCCTCAGGACGGCTGGCGGGAGGGGACATTTTACCGAGTCCTGGTCGGCTCGGGGGTCGTCGATCTGGGAGGCAGCCCCATCTCCGAGCCGGCCTCCGCCGGTGTGGTTTCCCTGCTGGACTACTCCCCGGCGCATACCCTTTCCGCCTTCGACGACCCCACGGCGACGCTGGAACTGCCGGCCGGAGCGCTGGGCTCCGGCAACGGTTTCGTCATCTTCCACTCCAGCCCCGCCGCCGCCGGCGACCGCGTGCCGGACGGCCTTATCGCCCAAGCCGACGCCCGGGCCAGGGCCGCGGGGCGGCCCACTTTGCGTGCGGTGGAAATCAACGCCTACGATGCCGCCTGCGCCCTCCGGAGCGTTTCGGGCACCCCCGTTCTCAGCTTGGGCTACGCCGACTCCGACGCGGACGGCTTCGTCGACGGCCGGCCGACGACGCGTGTGCGCTCCCTCGCGCTTTGGAACTTGGATGAAGACTCGGGGAACTGGCTGCGCGTACCGGGCTCTCAGGTGGACGAGGCGGCCGGGGTCGTCCGCGCCCCTTTGCAGCACTTCAGCGTCTACGCCCTGGCCGCCTCCCCTGACCGGGAGGTCTCGGCGGCCTATGCTTACCCCGTGCCCTGGCGCCCCTTCGGCGGCAACCCGGCCCGCTACGGCACGTTGGCGGGGGGGATCACCTTCGCCAATATCCCCCAGGACGGCAACATCTCCGTGTACACGTTGAGCGGCGAACTGGTGCGCCGTCAGGAGCTCTCCGGAGCGCTCAAGTGGGTTTGGGACGTGCGCAACAGCCGCGGCGAGCCGGTGGCCAGTGGAGTGTATCTGTGGTCGGTACGTTCCGGGGACAAGGCGAAGACCGGCAAACTCATGGTGATCCGGTGAAACGGCGGGCCCTGCTCCTTGGCGTCCTGGTGGCCAGTCCTCCCGTTTTCGCCGGGGGACCCGGCAGTCGGGGCGCCGAGGTCCTTAAGCTCGAAGGCGGCCCCCGGGCCTACGCATTAGGCGACGCGCGCGCGGCTTTGCTCGGTGACGCGTACTCGCTCTTCGGCAACCCCGCCGGTCTGGCCTCGCTTGAGCGGGCCGAGACGGCCTTCCTCTATAACCGCGGCGTCGAGGGCATCGGCGAGCAGTCTCTTTTGGGCGCCTTGCCGGTCGGCCGCCGTTCGGTCCTGGCCGCGGGGATGCTGCGCCTCGATTCGGGAAGCATCGATGGCTTCGACGCGTCGGGGGTCGATGCGGGAACCGTCAACGCGGAGGACCTGGTGGGCGTTTTGGGTTGGGCTCGTTCCGCCCCTTTGGGACGGACCTCGCTCGATTTCGGCGCTGCGTTCAAGTGGCTGCGCTCGCGGCTTGACACCGTTCGGGCCTCCGCCTACGCCTTCGATTTGGGCACGGCTTGGCGCCGGGAACTGGCGGGAGGAACTCTCACCCTGGGCGCTTCGGCGCGCAACCTCGGCTCCGGCATCCGCTACGATCGGGAGACGGCCAGCCTGCCGACCCAACTCGCCGTCGGCGCCGCTCTCAGCCGCCGCGCCGCCGGCGGCCCATGGACCACGGCGCTCGAGCTGCGCCGCTCGGCCGACGATACCGACCGTCCCCGCCTGGCCGTCGCCTTGGAGGGCTCGCTCATGGGCGTGGTCCGTCCGCGCGTGGGATTCTTCGTCCCCAACGACCTCGGGCCGGGGCTGTCTTTCGGCCTCGGCCTGGTCGCCCACGGCGTGCGCATCGACTATGCCCTCTCGCTTATGGGCGAGTTCGGGGCCGCCCATCGCATCGGAATCGGCTTCCGTTGGGGAGAGCCCGTCGAGACGGCGCGGCGCGAAGAGGACTTAAGACGCTCGAAAGCTCACTGGGACCTGGGTCGGCGCTTCTTGCGCGAGAAACGAGCCCTCGACGCGCTCGATGAGCTCAACAAAGCCCTGCGCGACGACCCCGGCAACGCGGCCATCGTCGAGGACATGAGGAAAGCACATGACCTGCTCCGTTAGGCCGGGCGTCCTCATAGCCCCGTTGAAGCCTGGCACAGCGGGGCTCCGCCCCGCTAGGCCGGGCGTCCTCTTGGTCGTTCTCCTCGCGGCGTCGGTCCGCGCCCAGGGGGCCCTGGAGCCCGCCCAAAGGCTTTACATCGAGGGGAATCTGCGCGGCGCGCTTCTCGTCGCCGTTGAGGGGCTGAGCGAGTCGCCGGGAGACGCCGCGCTCGCGCGCCTCCAGCGCCTTGTCCTCGACGACATGTTGGAGGCCGAGCGAACTCGGCTTGCGGATACGGGCGAGACCTTGCGGCGCCGCTCCGAGGACAGGGCGGTCGAGGTGAGCAACGCCCTCGATAAGTGCAGGCGGGGGAACCTGGCCGCCTCCGCCGGCGACCGCGAGTGGGCGCGCACGCTCTACACGTGGGTACGGGACACGCTGCCGAACCATCCTTGTTGGCGCATCGGGCTCGCAAATTTAAAGGACGCGACGGCTCCCCCGGATAGTCCTCACCGGCCTTCTGCATCGCGGCGCTTTAAGCCGCGCAAGAGTCAGCTGAATTCGAGGCGCCCCGAGAGTTCTCACGGGGGCTCTTCGCCGCGGCACGCCGCTGTCCGTCAAATCTCCCCCGTGTCCGAGCCGGTCCAGGAGCCCCGTGCTCCTGCTTCTCACGGGCGGGACCCGGCGGCCGCCCACCGAGCCTATTTGAGCGGCCTCTCGGATTATTTGCACGGCCGCAAAGTCCGGGCGCGGGCGTCTCTGAAAGCAGCCGTAAGACTGGATCCGTCCCACGCGCGCGCCGCGAACCTGCTTAAGCGGCTGGGACGGGAGGGGAAACCATGAACGTGAAAATTTTCATCCTAAGTGCGCTGGCTTGGGGGCTACTCGCCCCACCGGCGGCGGCCCTGCCGACCTCGTTCACCTACCAAGGCAACCTGTGGGAAGGAGGTCTGCCGGTCACCTCCACGAAGACGATGTCCTTCCGGGTGACGGACTCGGCGGGTGCGGCGACCTACTGGGTCTCAGGAGACACATCGGTCTTCGTCGACCGAGGGCACTTCGCCGTCCAGTTGTCGCCAACCGGCGTGGACTGGAACTCGCTCACCCCGCACCTGGAGGTGACCGTGGGCGGCGAGGCCCTCTCTCCGGTCGAGACCCTTGATGCCGTCCCCTATTCCTTTGTCGCCGGTTCGGTGGAGGGATCCGTGATTCTGACGCCGCAGGCGACGGCCCCCGCGGCCGCCAGGGGACGGCTCTACTTCGACTCGAACGGGGACGGGGCGCTCAAGGTGAGCCTCGACGGGGCGTCCTTCGTGTCCGTGGCCACCGGTACGGGGGGGTCGGGCGGCCTGGCGACCATCGCATCGGATGCGGGGCAGTTCAGCGGCGACGGGGCGGGGGGGAGCCCGCTGACGCTCAAGTCGTCGTCGGTGACTTTGCAGGGCAACGCGTTCAACGGGGCGGGCCAACTGCTTATGCTCGACGGGACAGGGATGATCCCGGCAACGGTCATCGCCTCATCGGTGGCGGCGGCGGCGGTGGACACGGCCCAGCTCAAGGACGCGGGCGTGACGGACGTGAAAATCGCGGGAATGAGCTCTTCTAAGCTCAGCGGGGCGTTGCCGGCTCTGGACGGCTCGGCTTTGACCGGGGTGGTGGCGACCGTCATCGCGGACAACGCGGTCACGACCAGCAAGCTGGCGTCGGACGCGGTGACTTCCGTTAAGATCGCGGACGGGGCTGTGACGACGGGCAAGTTGGGTGACGGGGCGGTGACCGACGGGAAGATCATGAGCATGGCCGCCGCGAAACTGACCGGGGCGCTTCCCGCCATCGACGGTTCGGCGTTGACCGGGGTGACGGCGACCGGCATCGCGGACGGTGCGGTGACGACGACGAAGTTGGGCGACGGGGCGGTGACCGACGGGAAGATCATGAGCATGGCCGCCGCGAAGCTGACCGGGGCGCTTCCCGCCATCGACGGTTCGGCGTTGACCGGGGTGACGGCGACCGGCATCGCGGACGGTGCGGTGACGACGACGAAGTTGGGCGACGGGGCGGTGACCGACGGGAAGATCATGAGCATGGCCGCCGCGAAGCTGACCGGGGCGCTTCCCGCCATCGACGGTTCGGCGTTGACCGGGGTGACGGCGACCGGCATCGCGGACGGTGCGGTGACGACGACGAAGTTGGGCGACGGGGCGGTGACCGACGGGAAGATCATGAGCATGGCCGCCGCGAAGCTGACCGGGGCGCTTCCCGCCATCGACGGCTCGGCGTTGACCGGGGTGACGGCGACCGGCATCGCGGATGGGGCTGTGACGACCTCGAAGCTCGCCGCAGACGCGGTGACCTCGGTGAAGATCGCCGACGGCCAGGTGACGACGGCCAAGCTGGGCGACGGGGCCGTGGTCGCCTCCAAGATCCTGGACGGGGCGGTCACCACGCCGAAATTGGGCGATGGGGCGGTCACCGACGCCAAGATCATAGGGATGGCCGCCGCGAAACTGACCGGGGCCTTGCCTGCCATCGACGGTTCGGCCTTGACCGGGGTGGTCGCCACCGGCATCGCGGATGGGGCTGTGACGACCTCGAAGCTCGCCGCAGACGCGGTGACCTCGGTGAAGATCGCCGACGGGGCGGTGACGACGGCCAAACTGGCAGCCAGCGGCTGCGGTAACGGTCAGATTCTTAAGCTGAGCGCCGGTGTCTGGGCTTGTGCGGCCGATGATGCCGGCGCGGGGTCCATGGAGACCAAGGTCGGCGGCGTCCAAGCGGCCGCCGCCACCAGCGTCATGGACTTCGAGGGAGCGCAATTCGACGTCTCAGAGAGCCCGGCGGGTGAGGCAAACGTCTCGCTCAAAGACGATGCGGTCACGACCAGCAAGCTGGCGTCGGACGCGGTGACTTCCGTTAAGATCGCGGACGGGGCTGTGACGACGGGCAAGTTGGGCGACGGTGCGGTGACCGACGGGAAGATCATGAGCATGGCCGCCGCAAAGTTGACCGGAGCCTTACCGGCCATCGACGGCTCGGCCTTGACCGGGGTGGTCGCCACCGGCATCGCCGACAACGCGGTCACGACCAGCAAGCTGGCGTCGGACGCGGTGACTTCCGTTAAGATCGCGGACGCTCAAGTGACGACGGCCAAACTGGGCGACGGGGCCGTGGTCGCCTCCAAGATCCTGGACGGGGTGGTCACCACGCCGAAATTGGGCGATGGGGCGGTCACCGACGCAAAGATCATAGGGATGGCCGCCGCGAAACTGACCGGGGCGCTTCCCGCCATCGACGGCTCGGCCTTGACCGGGGTGGTCGCCACCGGCATCGCCGACAACGCGGTCACGACCAGCAAGCTGGCGGCGGACGCGGTGACCTCGGTGAAGATCGCCGACGGCCAGGTGACGACGGCCAAGCTGGGCGACGGGGCCGTGGTCGCCTCCAAGATCCTGGACGGGGCGGTCACCACGCCGAAATTGGGCGATGGGGCGGTCACCGACGCCAAGATCATAGGGATGGCCGCCACGAAACTGACCGGGGCCTTGCCGGCCATCGACGGCTCGGCCTTGACCGGGGTGGTCGCCACCGGCATCGCGGATGGGGCTGTGACGACCTCGAAGCTCGCCGCAGACGCGGTGACCTCGGTGAAGATCGCCGACGGCCAGGTGACAACGGCCAAGCTGGGCGACGGGGCCGTGGTCGCCTCCAAGATCCTGGACGGGGCGGTCACCACGCCGAAATTGGGCGATGGGGCGGTCACCGACGCCAAGATCATAGGGATGGCCGCC
>Ga0210044_10002237_pt1 | contig 28975 bp, 14 predicted proteins | sample CryGey13umfilter_2_FD_183959 | JGI IMG/M metagenome (GOLD analysis project Ga0210044, IMG submission 183959) | Groundwater microbial communities from aquifer in Utah, USA - Crystal Geyser 4/9/14 3 um filter (SPAdes) (version 2) | ecosystem: Environmental > Aquatic > Deep subsurface >... | reverse complement strand
TGTTTGCTGCTTTTTTGACAGGCGCGGGAATTCTTTCGACGACGTATTCTACTGGCACACTGATAGCTTGGACAACATTCGCTTTTGTGGAACTCACAAACGATTGTATATTTTTTTGTGTATTTTGAAGCGTAGCACCAAGCGCGACTCGCAACGTACTGGAGCTATTTGTAAATAATGAAGTAAAAGAAGAACCAGCACTTCCAGTAGAACCTCCTTGTGACGCAGATGCTCCACCGCCTGTACTTCCTGTACCGGTATCTGGACTTCCCGTTGTGCCAGTATCAGTACTCACATCCTCGCCAGTACCACTATCACCATCAGGGGCAGTGGTATCTACCACAGGAGGTACTTCTGGAATAGTTGTGGGCTCCTGTGTATCCGGCACTACTTGTGGTTCATATCTACAGCTATTATCACTGGTATTTGCTTGTGGATTGTAATTTGTCGCTGTACTATCTCGACAGCCGAGTACCACAGCAACACAGCTGCCATCATCTGTATTTGCCGTATCATTGTAGTTGTATGCCGTAGGATCTATACAACCAGGTATTGCAGAAATACATGATCCATCATCTTCCGATGCATTTGGATTAAAATTCGTTGCAGAAGGATCAGTACACCCCACAATAATCACCTCTTGTGGAACAGTGAAGCTAACTTCTGGCGCGACGGTTGAGACATTTCCAGCGTCATCGATAGACGCAATAGAAATAACATAATTCCCCGGCGTTGTCGCAAGTGGAAAAGAAATCTCCCAATATCCTGTTTGGTCAGCCGTTGCAAAATACTCCCCGACAACTCCAGCAAGTAAAAACCACTGCTGAAATGGATCGCTGACAACAACATGCGCTCCTGCCAATAGTAACGAAGGGGCTGATGTATTGACTCCACTCCTTGCACCAGCTGCGCCTGTTGTTCGTTTTTCATATCTGACACGAATTTGTGTCCCAGGTTCTGCGGTTCCACTAAACTGTGGTTGTCCAACAATTTTTCCATTTTCAATACCACTTTTTGCGACACCAATTATAGGGGCTGATGGCGGAGCCGTATCGAGTGTAATACTTGTACTTGACGTAAAGCTGTATACTGTACCATCTACTGTCTTTTTGAACTTGATATAGATTGTTTTGAGTCCATCGCCTGCACTGAGTGTGAACGGAAGCGATGCAACAGAAGATTGGTAACTTGCGCCTGTAAACACACTACTTGTCGAAATCATGATTTGATCTGGAAAGGTATTGTTGATTGTCAGTGTGGTCGTAGTACTCTTTGTAGATTTCTTTCCGCCATTGATAGAAAAGAAAAAGCTCGGTGCTGTCGGTGGTGTCCCTGTACATGACTGTGTCTGTGGATTACACGTCGTATCGGGTGTTTCTGTTGGCGTTTCTGCTGGTGGCGTATATCCTCCGCCACCACCACTTGCTGATTGCGTCGTCCCTGAGCCTGTCGTTGTTGCCGTGTTGATACTATCGCCATTTCTTGCTACAACTCCAACATTGTATGTTGTCCCTGCACTGAGGCCGGTAAATGTTCTACTCGTACTCGTCGCCCATGTCGAGGTTCCACCATTCGTCGTATTGACAACATAGTACTCGGTTGTATCAGGATTACTATTTGCCCCCCATGACACTGTGAGAGACTGTGTACTATTTGCGGTCACTGTCACGGTGCCTGGTGGTTGGGCTAGTGTATACAATGCACTCAAGGTATCATACGTTGAATTTGAATTACTCTTCTGTGCGGCCAGTCGAAATATATACTGCACGTTTGGCGACAAACTAGAAATCGTAGCTGTTGTCGCATCTGCGGCAGGGCTACTCGATTGGCTCGGGAACGTACTACTCGTGTAGCCGATCAAAAAATTATCTTCATCCCCACTATTGTCGGTCCAACTAAAGGCTACACTACTCGTAGATACCGTTGTCGTCGCAAAATTTGTTGGTGCGGTTGGTGGAGCTACCATCGTAAGTGTTACAAGTTCATTTTGCGTATCAAGTGTTGTCCCGGTAAGTACGGTTTCTCCATATGTGCTGGTTGCACTCGCAATGATAGTATATGGATTATATCCACCATTTGTTGTCGCAACAGAAGAGGAAGACATAATATACGAAAGGAGCATGCTCGTATACCACGTATACCCATTTACGGCAGTGGTAGCAGTTGTAGTTACATTATTTCCATTTGAATAATATGAAACATCCACTCCAGCGAGAGGACTTGCACTTCCATTCTTTACATATGCTCTCGAACGAAACGAAACATCTATATCTCCCACATCACTGATACTACTTGAAGTATTCAAAAATGACACATTGCTAAATGTATTATTCAATGTAGAACTACTGAAAACATCGTATGTTACAGAACTCGTTATTGCGCTACTTGTGACAGTATTGCTTCCACTATTTCCGGAAAAAGAAATCCCATAATAATTTCCAGTCGACGTCACATTTGAAATGGTGGAGTTTGATGTGTCAACAAAACGTACACCTGCCATACCTACTATAGAGCGACCAACAACTGGTGGATCTGTATATCCAGACGTTATGCTTATTCCCGCAGCCGATGCTGCACTACTATCATAAGTATAATCACCTCCAGACACAGCAAAAACTGCATCTACCCACACATCAGGAGAAGGACAATTTGCCAATCCTTCAAATGCAGCTTGATTGGCAGCAACACTGCTCGGAACAAGCATCGTGACATAAATTGGGATACCTGGAACAAGAACTTTTCCTCCTTGTGCATAATTTATTAACGCCAAATGATAATCATCAGTACCCATACCAAGAAATGACGTAATATCATTGCCTGAACTAGGTGATAATACTGTTTGTGGATCTGTACAATCAGTATCAATAAAAAGCGTATATCCATCGGCAGGATATCCTATATCTACTGTTTCATTATATGTATTCCCATTATAATCAAAAACCAAACCATCTAACGTATAAAAACTGGCAGTTGTACTTGCCTGTTGCAACAACATATTCTGTACAGTTGCTCCAGAAAGATTTGTAAACTGTACGGTACTTGCTTGTGTGTTTGGTTGTATTATTGTTGAGGATCCTGCGCCTGATATCGTAATGTCACCAGTAAACCGACTGGACATAGCAAGAGTAATTTGTGAGTATGTCCCAGCAGCCAAATTCCACGTATCTCCGTCAGCAGCGACATTTGCTATAATACTTGTTGACGTTGCATCACAGGTAGCATAATCAATGGTTCCAGTATCATCGATAGTAAAGCTTGTGCCACGTGCCGCACTATAGGATCCTATATCTTCATTTCCATTGACATCAAGATACAAACTATAGGGTGCGAGCTCAGTATCATTTGTTAGACTTGCATCGTCTACTTTAAAATACGGATTATCTGCCCTCGCATGTGTTCCTACAGAAGGGAAAAATGTATCATCTATGTTATCATCATATACTCTACTACTAATAGTATAATACCCATTATAATCATTATTTAAACTATAGGTTGAAGACGCATTATCCTTGTATATCTTTAATCCATATCCTAATGAACTATTTGTTGAAGATGCATTATAAAAAATATTGTACTGAGCAGTCAGATCCACAGAACCGACTGCAGAACCGTCCCTCAATGCAATTCCACCATGATACATCTGATACAGCCAGACGGTATTATGTCTTACAGTGGTCGTCAACGTGCTGGCAACAAGGTCTTGAACGATCTCGACACCGTACATAAATTGATATGCATGACCCTCTTGTTCTGGCAACAAAATGGTATTGTATTGTACCGTAGTACTGACCGTATCATAGATGGCAATAGCTCCATTGACCAACTGCATACTTGGTGCAACGGTATATTGCACAGTATTATTTTCAATAAGAACGTCATTGGTTGAACTCACAGTAATTACATGTTGGACACTACTGTCATATGAATGAATCGTATTTGATACGATAGAAATGGTTTGTGCATTTGTCACAGCGAGCACATGAGCTTCTGCAACAGGATGGTACCGTTCAATCGTATTACTTGCAATTGTCAAATTTTGTTGATTACTACCAACGACAATGTTATTGATACCTGTATTATTGCTTATCGTGTTTCCTGATCCTGCGGTAGACGCAAAATAAATGGTCCCAGTAGTTGATGTAGCAAAAATATTACCTGAAACAGTGGCAGAAGAAACACCATTGAAATACAATCGTGTGTTGCTAAGTGAACAATCATTGAATGCAGAACTCGATGTCATCTGTATATCTACCTGCGCAGCAGTACTCGTCCCTACGATAGCACCACTCGATTGACAACTGACCGTAATATTTTGTTTATTATTAAAATCTAATGGGAATGTTTCTGTACTAGAAGCATATGTTGCATCTACATTGATATAGTCACCCGCCTGTACAGTAACATCTGAAAATGCTGAAGTGAGCGTCGTAAAATCACAGCCCACAGCACAGACTGTCCATGGAGTTCCCTGTGATCCATCTCCTGCTTCGGCAATATCGAGCTGTCTATCATAGAGCTGTGGCAAAAAGACTGCAAGTAACGCAATACCAAAAACAACCACAACAAATGAGAGGTGTTCTATGTGTCTCCTTATCGTAGAGCGAAATGAACTCACAAAAAAGTATGAAAGGTAGACAAATTGGGTAAAAAATAGAGCAACACGCGCGTGCGTTTGCTCTATCAGTATACCACCAATTGGGACAAAATTCATCAACAGTTTCTTTACACAACATCCCGGACTTCGAGCACATTCATATTGCCACTTTGGCCGACCGGCTCCCCTGCCACAACAATGACTTTTTGCCCTTTTTTAACACGTTTTTCTTGCTTGAGTGAGACGAGAGAACGCTCGACCAATTCTTCTATAGAACGACACGGATTGAGGATAAATGGGACTACTCCCCAGGAAATATTCATTTGTCTCCGAGTACGCTCACTGCTGGTTGCTACATATATCGGCAATTCTGGACGATGTCGACTAATCAGCCGCGCCGTATCACCAGAGAGTGAGGCGGCAATAATAGTAGAAGCACCCACTTCTTCTGCCAAGAGGCGTGCCATCTGACTCATGACTTCATCCACAGCGGATTCACCACGGACATCATCATGTATGGTCAAATCATCATATGCAGAATCTTCTGTTTCTTCTATGATAGTCGTCATCGTTTTGACTGTTTCCACGGGGTATTCACCTGTTGCGGTTTCATTTGACAACATCACCGCATCGGCATGGTCTATCACTGCATTTGCCACGTCAGAAACTTCCGCACGTGTTGGTCGTGGATTGTGCTGCATAGAATCCAGCATCTGCGTTGCAACGATCACAGGCTTTGCTTTTTTGAGTGCGAGGTCAATAAGTCGTTTTTGGATAAGGGGGACATCTTCGGCAGGCATTTCTATACCGAGATCTCCTCGGGCTATCATGATACCATCGGCAACATCGAGAATCTCTTCAATATTGTCTACAGCCTCTTTTCGTTCTATTTTTGCAATAATGTGAATTGGTTGGTCTGGTGTTTTGCCAAGTTCTTTTTCATATTCCTTTATCAAATACCGGAGATCCAAAATATCTTTTGCACTCGTCACAAATGACAAGGCAACCATATCGACGTCATGTTCGACACCAAACTTTGCATCAGCCCTGTCTTTTTCGGTCAGCGCACTGATATGGAGTTCTGAATCTGGGATATTAATTCCTTTATGAGAAGTCAAGGTTCCTCCAACGATTACTTCTGCATCGATACGAGATCCTGTAATATGCCGAACGGTCGTTTCCATTTTTCCATCATCGAGAAGCATACGCTCCCCTTCTGACACAAGGGTATGAAAATCACTATAATCAACAGGAATAATACCGTCGGTATACCCTTCGAGTGCAGTATCAAACGACACCATTTCACCTGGTGTAAACGGGACACCTTTGTCCGGAAGCACACCAACTCGAATTTTGGGTCCTTGCAGATCCTGCAATATAGCCGTCGGTATACCGAGCTCATCGCTGGCAGCACGCACATGCTCCATCAAGAGCGTATGATTGTCATATGTGCCATGAGAAAAATTGAGACGAACCACGTTCATCCCAGCTTTGAGCATATTGGTAATGATGTCCTGAGACTCAGATGCTGGCCCGAGCGTGCAGACAATTTTTGTTCGTTTTGTAATTGCCATATCTATATTAGTTGGAAGAAAATTGTTCTAAAAGAGATCGTACAGAATCTGCGTCAAAACTTGTGCCTCCTCCAATTCCAAGGATGGTTTGGTATTGATCCCAAATCCCACCAAGGACTGGTGGCAAATAAATAATACCCAAAATAATAGGAATAAGAAATATGGCAACACGCACATAGCCCATAATAGACATCCATCGCAAATGCTTTTGGATTTTCTTATTTTGATTATACACTGCCTCAGACCACGCAATATTTTTTTTCATCAAATCGATGAGTTCTTCATGAGAAGAAGTACTCGTTGATTTTGCTGGCTCTTCGGGAGATTTTGGTGTTTGTTTTTTCATATTGAGTAACAATGCTATAAATTGCCAGAATTTTTTTGTCTTCTTTTGGTGAGTGTTTTCAATTCATGTTGAAATGTTTCCACATCTTCAAATGCTCGATAGATAGATGCAAATCTGATATAGGCCACTTTATCAAACTTTTTCAAATGCTTCATCACAATTTCTCCAATTTGGTCACTGGTAATTTCTTTGTACTTTGTATTTTGTTCGGACCACGTCTTTGCTGCTTTTTTTTGGATATCTCGCTCGATTTCATTGATCATGCTTCGCAATGCTTCTTGGGTGTATGGTCGTTTGGTGAGCGAATGGATCAGCCCTCGTTCCAATTTGTTTCTATCATACGCTTCTCGAGATCCTTTTTGCTTTACGACAATGAGGTCAAGAAGCTCAGTCTCCTCTAGCGTAGAAAAACGATAATGGCATTTTATACATTCCCGACGACGCCGAATAGACATCCCCGCCTCTGCAATACGGGAATCAATAACTTTTGTCTCCTTTGAACGACATACAGGACAATGCATAGTAGCTGTATACTAACATGGAATATGGTAATCAGTAAATGGGAAACAGTAATAGGCAGTAGGCAATGCGTAGTCAGTAATAAGCATCTTATTACTGACTACTTGTTACTTGCTACTTCATGCTTCAACAAAAAGACGATCGCATACTGTTGATCGTCTTTTGCTAACATGTACGACAAATTACCGCCGTTACATTCCCATTTTCTTTCGAATAAATGCTGGGATTTCAAGATCTTCTTCTTCATTTTGGTCTGTGTTCGTCTGTGGGGATACGGGCGACGCTGTCCGTGTAGGTATGGTGTTGACAGAATTCACGGGCTTTGACGTAAAAGTATTTCTTGCTGGTGCCATTGATTCTTTTTCTTGTTCACCTTCTTCTTCCTGCACAGCAGTCTTTCTCTTTGAAAACAAATTATTACTATACATTGGTTTTTTGAGTGGGAATGGTGCATGCAATTCTTCGAGATCATCTTCTGCATCAAAATCCTTGCTGCGTGATGGACGGACGGCTTCTTCAAATCCTGTTGCGATCACCGTAACACGAACATCTTCTCCCATTGTTTCATCAACCACCGCTCCAAAAATGACACGCACGTCATCATCAGCAGAATTGGTAATAATCTTTGCAGCTTCTGCAACCTCTTGCATCCCAAGAGATGTGCCACCGGTAATCGTAAAGAGAATACCACGAGCACCATCGATCGATACTTCGAGAAGCGGACTCGAGATAGCAGCTTGTGCTGCCTCTACTGCTCGAGTGTCTCCACTACCGACACCAATTCCCATAAGCGCTGATCCACGATCCTTCATAATAGATTTTACGTCTGCAAAATCCACATTGATGAGACCCGGCACGGTAATCAATTCTGAAATTCCCTGCACTCCTTGTCTCAGGACATCATCGACAATTTTGAACGCATCAAGGAGTGATGTTTTTTTATCGATAATCTGCAAAACACGGTCATTCGGAATCGTAATAATAGTATCAACATGGCGAGATAATTCTCGATACGCTTTGTCTGCAATCGCTTTTCGCTGTGGACCTTCAAATGAAAATGGTTTTGTCACCACACCGACAGTGAGTGCTCCCATCTCTCGAGCAATTTCAGCAATCACTGGACTTGCTCCAGATCCAGTACCACCACCAAGACCACAGGTCACAAAGACCATGTCTGTTTCTTTGAATGCTTCTCGAATTTCATTTTGTGATTCTTCTGCACTACGCTGTCCAATCTCAGGATTCATCCCAGCACCAAGACCGCGCGTGACGGTTTTTCCAATATGGAGTTTATGTGGCGCACTATTGTGATGGAGCGCTTGGACATCAGTATTCATAACCATAAAATCAACACCGCGAATACCTGCTTTTACCATGCGGTCAATAGCAGACCCACCGGATCCACCGACACCGATTACTTTAATTTTTGCAAATGTTTCTACTTCTGGTTTTACTTGTGGCATACGCAATATCTAAATCTAATAATCCACAGAGCAGGACGATGACAATACATTTGTGAACAACAATGAGAGTCGACTCGTCCCGATCCAATCGGGATTGAACACTTTTTTTACTCAGTTGACATAAAATCTCCTCTTACCCATAGTCTATACTGCATCAAAAAACGTGTCAAGGAAGTCAGCACAATCAGCGTGTACATAGCGCAAATCACAGTATACCGGATATACATTGCTCATATATAAAACATCTCTTGCGAGATGTTTCTTGTTTTTTGTTTATTGATTATGGTGTTATGGAATAAGTGTTTTCCAAAAACCTTGAATTTTTTCTATAGCCTTCCCCGCCCCCTGCAATCGTGACGGGCCACTCCTCATGTGCTGTGAAGCCATAGATGCTCCCCATTCCACAAGTCCAATAGCAGGACTAAAAGAAAGACTATTCACTTTGTCGCTAATACTATCCACATCGATCGGATACCCTATCGACGCAGGAAGCCCAAGTTCATCTTTTGCAAGATCAACAATACCCGAAATATTTGCGCCGCCACCGGTAAAAATAATACCTGCGGGAAGCAACTGACTTCGATGAACAGAACGCAATTCTTCATCTATCTTTTCAAAAATTTCACTCATGCGCGCCTCTATGATCTCAGCAATATAGTGCAGCTTTATAACTTCAGATTCTTTTTGCCCGAGCCCTGCGAGATCAATACTCTCTTTTCGTGGGACATCGGCTGCACGTGCATGACCATATTCTCGTTTTACTCTGTCTGCAACATCTATCGATGTTCTGAGACCTATCGCAATATCATTGGTCACATGATCAGACCCAAGCGGGAGGGTCGCCGTATGTACGACTTCTCCACCTTCAAACACAGCAAGACTTGTCGTGGGGCCACCAATATTCACAACCACGACCCCCAACTCTTTTTGTTTGTCAGTGGCAACTATTTGTGCGCTTGCAAGTATCGATAGCACTACGTCATCAATATCAATACCTGTCCGGTAGACAGCTTTTGTAATATGTTTGAGATGTGCTGCACTCGTATAAATAATTTGTGCATCGACTTCGAGTCGAATACCTGTCATACCAACAGGATCTTTGATACCTGTTTGACCATCGACAGAAAAGCTGCTTGGCAACACGTGAAGCATGTCATAATTGAGCGGTGGCGCGATAGTCCGAGCTGCTTCGACCACACGATCTACATCTTCATCAGAAATTTCACCATCTGGTTTTGCCACAGCGACCACACCTTTGTTTCTTTGGGATTGTGATTCAGAGCTGGAGATACCTATCCACGCATGTCCAACTGGCACACCGGTGAGTCGCTCAATCTGCTCCAATGCATGAGAAAGTGAAGATACAGTTTCATCAATACTCACCACATTCCCTTTTTGGATTCCTTCGGAAGGTACTTCTACAGCACCAATAATCTGGACACGTTCACCACGATTACTCGAGGGATACACTTGTCCCATAGCAACACGAATAGCGGTCGATCCAATATCGATACCTGTAATGACCTGAGGTTGTTTTGAAGATTGTCGAACCATAGATATTGCCTTCGGGTATATATTGTACCACTACTTGCCAAAGAGCTCAATGATATGTGGCATGAATATCATACACCCTATAATGAATGCCCCCAACGAAGCTATCAACACCGTGCCTGCCATAATATCTTTTACCACACGAACATGCTGATGAAGACGAGGCTTTACAATATCAGTAAATTTTTCTATAGCACTATTGATGAGTTCCAGAATCAAAATAAGCATGATCAAGAGTAACACCAACAAACGTTCCCCATCAGAAAGAGGAAGCACCCATGCGAAAATACCAACCAATATGCCCACAATAGCTTGAACACGAAAATTTTGTTCATTACAAAATACATACGAGATACCTCGGCATGCATGCCCCATACTAAAAAAGAATTGCTTGATATACATAGTAGTTATATTTTTTTGAGTGCGGTCGTGAGCAATCGTTCCTGGACAGCAAACATTTTTTTCGCATCAGTTTTTTTTTCATGATCATATCCTTCGAGATGCAATACGCCGTGAATAAGCATACGAAAAAATTCTTCTTTGTATGAGGTTTCAAATCGCTTTGCTTGTTTTGCAATATATGCAGGACATAAAAAAAGATCACCACTATCCGTCACATCTTCTGTACCAAACAACGCTTCTGCAGGAAATGATAACACATCTGTAGGTCGATCAATACCACGAAATACTCTATTGAGAGTTTGTATTTTTTGTTTTCCTACACAATGCACGCTTACTTCATTCTTTTTTTTTCCGAGATACACCAAGGTATGCTGAACAACAGCAGAAATCTTTTGTTTTGATATACCGATATGTTTTACTGTCTGATACAAATTGCTTGGCATACCAAAAAATTATGCGTCTTGAGGAGAAGATGACGGTGTTACCACAGTATTTTCTTGGCCTGGCGGTGTGGGGAGTGCTTGTTGCGTCGGCAGATCTATGGTGTTTGCTGTTGGTCTAAAACTTTCTATCATCATACGCATGACTGTTCGGTATGGGACTGCCCCTGTGATACCTGGATGATATATGAGTACGGTAACATGTGTTGGAGCCAACACATAGGCAACCAATCCATCACGTCTCAAAAATACTTGTTCCTTGAATCTATTCGTTATCGTCTGAATGTCTTGAAATGTCTCACCTTCAATATTTGCAGCAAACCAATCCTGAAATGTCTGCCCTGGCACCCTATCAAACACTCGAAATTCAACAAAATCTCCACTCAGGGTACTCGCAAGAACTTGTCTTCCATCGGTATCGACCGTGCCTATTTGCCATTGTTGTGGATAATATATGCGATATTGCCACGATGGACTGACATATTCTTTGACAACTCCTGAATCGATCAATTTTACCGGAGCAAAACCACTGGCATTATACAAATTCACAATTTCTTGTCCATCATAATATCCATCATTATCAGTATCCCACACATCAGGATTTGTATTGAAGAGCAGTTCTTCCTCGTTGGTAAGCTGATCAGCATCAGTATCTTCACTATTTATGAGAAGAATTTTCGGGAAAGAAACAGGATCAATGGCTTTGACAGAAGCAATATCTTCAGAAGTTGTCGCATCGAGCGTCGACGTTGTGATCACAGCGATTTCTACAGGTTCCGGTATTTGTATGGTTACATTTTGCGTAGGCTGTTCTGGTGTTTGTACGCTTGCAGGAACTACCTGTTTTTTTGCTTCATTGATGTAGTACCACGATGCAAGCACAGTCACAGCAGTCAATACAAGGGCACCACCAATCCAGACAACAATCCTTTTATGTGCAGAAAACCACTGCGTTGAATTGTGATGAGGAACACTGCTTTTTGGCGCATGCTTTTTCTTTTTTTTCCCTTTTTTTATATCTTTTTGCTCGACTCCTTCATTGTGATAAATAACAGGATCATTGCCACCATAAAAAACATCCGGTATTGTATGCATTTGCACACCGAGATCTTGTGGTTCTTTTTTGTTCTTTTTGTTCTTTCCAAATCCAAACATATATAGTATACGCGACAAACGCAGTCCATCAGAAAAAACTATGCAGCGTCACCCGTTGGCGGTTCAAATATTTTTCCTGGACCTGTTGGGCTGTATCCATTTTTTATTTCTTCTCCATCTTTGAATCCATCACCATCAGTATCAGGATTGAGTGGATCTGTCTTCCAAATAATGACTTCGTCTCCATCACTAAGATCATCTCCATCGGTATCCCAATGCTCTGGATCTGTTCCAAGCCCACGTTCACGTTCATCATCTAGACCATCTGCATCGACATCAGGAGATTCTCCAAAAAGAATACTATCCGTATTTTCTGGTGGTCGATTGATCGTCCCAGTAGAAGCCGAGGTATCTACGGTATCAATAGGCTGGATTGTATCAGTCATATCAATAGTATCAAAAGTACTTCCAGCGGTAGTATCTTGGACATCAATAGAAGGCAACGCATTGTTGCTCGTAGAACCCGCAACAAACTGGTTGTAAATAAACAAACCACCGCCACCAAGGACCAGCACAACAACGACAACGACAATAATAGTAATAATACCCTTGCTTACTTTTGGATCCTTCAACGTATACATCTCTGGCGCATCGGTAGGCATCGTATGTGTTGTCATCTTTCCCTGTTGTCCTGGCTGAGTGGACGGCGCATACTGCTCCGAAGCTCCACGAGGGGCTAGTGGCTGGAATGGCTGAGGAGGGGGTGTTGTCTCTGGAGCAAAAGAAGACATAGGTGCATTGCGTTCTGGAGAACGAGCACTCATATCATCCATCTGTTTTGGCTGCAGCATCCCAGCAGAAAGCGCAGTCTTTCCGACAGACATATCGCCCTCTGGTGTCACCGACGGTGGTGTACTCTGTAGTAAAGGAGCTGGCGTATCATCAATACGTTCTCCTGGCACAGCAGCAAAGATATCCTCTGGTTCACCGATAGGCAAATTTGGAGGAACGCTCCCTCCTTGGACTGGAATGTCATCGAACATACAAAAAAGATTATCTAGTAGAAACATTATGCGCTCAGTGGATCGTACCCATTCGCAATCTCGGTAAAATCTGAAAACCCATCACCATCGGTATCTTCTTTTGTGGGATCTGTTTTTGTTTTTTCAATTTCTTGTACATCTGAAAACCCATCACCATCGGTATCTATTCGTTTGTCACTCGTACCATACTCGGCTTCTTGCATAGCTGTGAGCCCATCACCATCCTGATCATTTTCATCAATAGGAGGAGAAATACGTTCTGTCAAACCTACTTTCTGTGTCGAACTTGTGGTTATGTTTCCCTGTTCAGACGTCGAAGGGGTGGTTTGCTTTTGAAAGAAATAAAACCATACTCCCCCACCAATGAGCGCAAGAATAAGAATTATTATAAGTATATCTCTACCTTTCATACACGTAGTATATCACAATTTTTAAGAACACGATTCTTGATTGGTATACATATTATTTTGCAAATCACAATCACTGGTTTCTATAGATTCTACGGGAACGATAGCATAATTTGTTCCTTCTATGATAGGTGATGATATTTCACTCGCAAGCAACTTATCTTGTGGCACAAACGTAAAGACATGCCACAAAAGAGCCACTGCATTACTAGACGTATTTGCTGCCGTTTTTATCTGGTATGAGTACGTAGGAGCGTAGATACTATTGAATGTTTGCCCTTCATGATACGTATACACATCTACGATAATATTTTTGTTTTTCCATGGAGCAATCGGACCATCTTGATTGCGAACAGCAAAAGCAATAGGCTCTGCATTTACACCAGACAGGGCATCCAAATCCAACGTCGTTGCTTGCACAAACGTATTCTCTAATCCTGTTTCTGGATGGATATACATTCCTGATTCAAATGGAGTACATGCCGATGGTACAGTAGCATTCGATTCCTGAACAGCGTCAGAACAAAGATATTCAGACTGAGTCAAGGTATCAGCATATCCGATGAGAGGTGTTGCATACAACTTGTTGTATATGTATCCCAGCATATGTGCATTCTGATCTTTTTCTGCGCGAGTCCACCGTATTACTACACGCACAGAACCTTGTGGCACACTTGGAGAGGTTACATATTCGTTTGTTACTGATGTTGTTTGTCCAGAGACGGTATACGCAAATTTGTCAGCTCCTTGTTCAGTTGCGGTATTTGCGAATGTAACAAAGTATCCATCATTTGCACAATCTCCTCCTACACACTCGGTAGAACATACATTTTGCGTAGCAATCTTTGCCTCAGGATCACGCAATAAGCCTCCAGTTTTTAAAGCCACGTGTGTAATAGCACCTCGGAGCTCTGCTGCCCCAAATGATGTAATTCCAACAGGAATCACCGTCTTGTTACCACGAGATGTTACATATCGATTCAAATATGCCCGGAAAAAAGGATCTGCTACAAATACATTATTTTTGCCAAGCATTGGATTGACTATCGATAGTTTTGCAGTAGCTCCAGTATCACTCAATCCACAATTGAAACAACTATTCGTATATATACTACAACTATTGGTACAAGACACTGTGCCATGTTCAAATCCATCACAACTTTCCACGGCACTGGTGCCATCACTCTGCCGAACAAGAATGGTACCGTCTGAACGTTGCTCGCATGATTCGTATACGTCAAATTCTTTTTGATCCAGCACTTCATTTCCACAATAGGCTTGTGAATCAACAGTTTCTATACGACACGCATTTGAACAATACGTACATGACTGACCGTAACTCAGGTTTGAACATTGTGTCACATCTTTTGTATTTGCTTCGGAAGGATCACATTGTTCTCCTGTGTCCACGACACCATTGCCACAGCCAGGAGTTGCAGAAGGGGCTGTTTCTTCTGGTACGGTTGTGTTTGGTTGATTTTGAGATGGAAGACACTCAGTCTGTGCAGGCGTAAAAGTAAATGCATTTCTTTGCACACATACAAACGGCTGGACATTATCAAGTCGTGATAGGTCTTCAGGAAATTGATATGAAGGGGAAAATTTATTTTTTGTCGAAAGTGCTAGTGGGCCCATTCCTGGTTCTACAAATAATGCTGCACCACCATATATTTGTGCAGTGCGACAATCAGTATCCTCGCTACAACCATAGACATATGCCGAACTAGCAACATCTGCACGTGAATACAACATATGGTAATAATCATTACACACACTCATTTTAGCAGCTCCAATACATGTAGTGTCTTTAAAGGCACAGAGGTTACCCGGCACAGTATCTACTGGAGTAAAGGAGCTATCAACAATCACTTTTGTGTCTTCTTCAGGACCAAAGCTAACATACGGACACATATTCTGCCCAACAATACATGCTGTTGTATCTTGCGGGTATGGAAGAGAACATGTTCCTTCCTCAACTATACAAGCATTATTACAACCATCACCATTTGTATTATTTCCATCATCACAGGTTTCTCCTTGTTCAGTATCTATTACGTTATCACCACAATAGGAACCATATTGCTGACAACTTGAAGAACAAGACAACTCTTTATCAATGTTATATAAACTAACACCACTCACACCCAAATCACAGATTTCCCCTTCTGAAAAATCAACTACACCATCACCACAATACGACCCAAAATCCTGACAATCCCAGCTGCATGAATTTTCTTTGTTTGTAGAATACAGTCCAAATCCAGCTTCACTCCAATCACATTTTTCGTATCCTTCATCATCAAGGTTTCCATCTCCACACGATGATGCAAGGCCATTACATTGGTTATTACATTGTCCATATTGTCCATTGAGTCCTCCATCATCACATGTTTCACCCGGATCAACACGTCCATTTGGACAATTTGTATTTCCTTCACATGAACCATAGTCCCATTGGCAACTATTGTTACATGTATTGACGGCAAATTCTTGTGGATTTGTTTGACAAGAGAGAAGCTGTCCATCTTGGATAGCACCTACACAAGATGCTTGGAATCCATCATAAAATGAAAGTGCATCTGGTTTGAAAAATTCTTTTAGGTTCTCTTCAAGATTGAAACACCCAACAACACGTGATCCATCCCCAACTTCTTTCTGAAATGTTTGAAATGCGGGAATTGTGTTTATCAATTCAAATTTGTTTCCAAATGCACCAAGATCAACCGTATCAAAAATAGTGATACCCTCTAGCGCATCAGGATGTTTTGGTAAAGCATCTATATAATGATCACCATTTGCACAATCTGCATCGATATTACACGAAAATAACACGTAGGTATTCGTATCGATATTAGAAGCTGTATTATTGACAAATATGCCACCCGTTTCATCACCACAATAATTGCCATTCCCGCCAGTATATATAACTTTTTCTACCTGTGTATTTTCTTCTCCTGTTTTTCCAAGGACATCAAAAACGAACTGATCACACTCACTATTATGTAAACATTGTGCATCACCTCTATATTCAATAGATTCAAGAGAGGTGGCATATTCACACGTTCCATATTTTTTTGCAAACACTCCTTTGTTGCTTACCACACTCGATCCTGGAGGATCACACTGTTCTCCTGGTCCGACTACTCCGTCACCACATGCCGATGCAATAAATGTGTAGGTTTGTCCAGGTTGGCATTCGCGGGCTGTGGTGAATGCATCCGTATCACTAATAAATGATGGAGCAAAAAATTGTTCAATCTGTGATTCACTCTTGAAAAATTCAAACGGCATGTGCAGCGTGTATTTGCCCGTATCTTTGTTGTAACTATATTCATAGACACTTTCTTGTTGTGGACATACAAAGGTCGATGAAGCACCGTCCCAACATGTCTGTGCATCAGCAGGTCCACAACCAGACCATACGTTGATAGGGTCTCGTGGAAGATTTGCACCAATACCAGTACCAAACAATCCCCAAGATGACCACACAGATGCAACATAATTTGGTCTGAACGTCCCATTATCCAACGCAGGATATGGACCACTGCCGAGCACTGATTGGATCGTTTCGACATCACGAAGACGCTCCAAATCACGGAATAATTGCGTTTTTTCTGCAGAACAACCTGCTGAAGTGAATGTCCTTGTTTGAAGAGGAACAATTCCCCAACAACTTACTCCCTCACTACAATCAGCATCTGTAACACACTCTGCATTTCCACTATCCTCACATATACCATTTTGTGCTTCCTGTGTGACAACGATCTGTGGCCCAAGCAGACAATCAAAATTCGTCGTACATGCATGTTCAAAGTCAGGCGTCTTTTCATCATACCCAAGACAATACCCATAATCAGTAAGATTGATATTAAATTCCAGCGTATCAATAATTTGCTGGAAGACATCCCGTGTAGATGCTTGCGCTGCCTGACTGATCGTAAAGAGATAAATATTGCTATATACATTTGTCACATTCCCCTTATCATCCTTTACGACATTGAAAGCATTGATATAGTAGTTGTCCTGATCAGCAATCACATCATATCCACTCACCAAAGGATCATCTATAGAAAGAGTAACTTTTTGTGGAATCGGTGCATTTGGGAATTTATCAGCAAACCATGATGCCACACTGAGCCTCTCTGGATTTGCAAAAATCTGAATACCAAGAGCATCTGTATTGGTATCACTGACAAATAATATACGCTTTAATACATCATCAGATGTGAGCACAATGTCATTCCTTTTTATAAAAGGAAGATCATCATTTGTACTTCCACTCACACCCGCATCAGCACAGTAGCTAAATGAATAGTTGAATGTATCATCAACAAATGGTGCCCAAGAACCATCGTCTGCGCGTGCTGGCCACGGGTTCTCACAAAACATAGATGTGAGCGCTACTTGTCCTTCAAATCTATTGCCCAGCTGATTGCCTGTAGCACTCACATCCTCGGTGACAATAGCTTGTGCGAGTGCAGTCACGGTGCCTTCTACATTGGTAGATCCCATCTTGATAAACTGAGCTGTTGCATCCGTTCCTTCGGCAGGAATATTGAAAATAGTATTTCCCTGCGGTTGCCACTCCCATCGCCAACTGTAGGCAGGTGTCGATACAATTTGTTGTCCTTGCTTTGTAATTGCGGCAACACCAAAATCTGCAGAGGTATTTGGTGTGGAGAATAGATAACTTTGTGGATCAACGGCAACGTGATCAATCTTACAAATCTCTGTACCAACTTCAAATGCCCACGCATCAGACGTGATGCTCTTTGTCTTATGTTTGATACCAACTCCATGGATATCTCGAATACCCGTTTTTCCACCGCGCAAGAGGACTGCGTATGCAGAATCCGCTGTCTGACTTCCGAGCAATTGTGAAATGTACAACGGAATAGTTTTTGCAGGAGTATCGATGTCTGTCGTAAGAGAACCTTCGCTACACCACGTACGCATATTACTCACCTGTAGATTGCCGGCAAACACGCGCTGGATCATGCCCTGGAAAAATTGTTTAATTCCATGCCATATCTTTGACCAAAAACCATCGCTACTCGCATCAGCACTGCCATCGGCGATACTGAGTGCTGAAGCAACGTCATCTGTGACATTGGTACCACCAAGTTCTGCACAATTTACCGCTGTTTCGTATCCACGTGCGATGATGGCATTGCCAACAATTGTCTGTGGATCCACCTCGGCATCAAATGTTACTTCTATATAGGTATTGCGACAGAGTGGCGCTTCTGCAGCGACAAATCCTTGATTTTCATCAGGATATTGGTCTGTACGGAATGATCGCTGATAACAACACGAGTTTGATGCAACACCAAGTCCGTTTGGTCCAATTTCTCCATCAACAGGCAACGCACAATCATTATAAAATCCGTTTTGCGGTGTGTCATATTCTGCAAATCCACACTGCAAGGTATAGTTTGCAATCCCTGCTACATTATTTTCAGAAGGAATCGAAGATCTAATTTCTGTTGATTGTTTTCCTTCTATTGTTTCTCCTTCTCCAATAGCCGTTACCAACTGTAGTCCACCTTGCTTGCTTGCATCTACGACCGTATCATCCTCACATACGGCATATTCTCCGAGTCCAACTACACCATCACCGCACACAGATGGTGTGCTATAGAAAAGTGATGAACCACCAAGTATACAAGAAGAAGTACATCCTTCATCAGTCGCAGGATCACATATTCTTCCTTCACTGTCACAAGTATTTTCCCATGTACAGGTATTCGAACAATGTGCAGGCAACACACCATTTACAGCCTCACATTGTTCCCCACTTTCTTTTTCGCCATTACCACACACTGCTTTTGCAGTACCACAAACATCATCAAACCCTGGCAAAGAGCCATATGAATCCTTGTTCTTTGTACACCAATCTTTCAAAATCGGTGTTCCCTGATGAAGACATGATGTATTACATCCAAGAGCGGAAAGATTTGGTGTTGGATTTGTGGAAGAAAAAGGAATACCAATATCACATGCTTCCTCAAGCCCTACAAAACCATCACCGCAATACCCACTAGTATTTGAATTGTAATTTGATGACGAACCTTTTTTCAGACACTCATTTGTACAGTATGGAGCGAGAAAAACAACAGTACCATCTTCGGCAGTAATAGACGCACTAGGATCACACGCTTCACCAACAGTGAGAGCAGTTCCACGTTCAACAGGATTATCTATTTTTTGATTATTTCCACAAGTTCCCCCATCATCTGCCAATTTCCCAGGTCTCAAGCATGAGAGTGTACACGTTGTACCAGCTCTTTCATTCGTAGCGGCGATATCACAATCTTCTCCTGCATCTACAATACCATTGCCACAGATAGGCGTATTGCGTTCAGCAAAACTAACATCACTTCCACGTGGCACACACGCCTCAGTACAAGAACCTGCTCGGCCAGTGAGTGATGCTGCGAACTGTGTCGTAGACGCAACGACCGGGACCGTTGATTCCCAACGATATGTATACTCCGTGCGAGAGAGTTCTTGCCCAAGCGGATTACACGTGTTTGGAGCTCCTCGTGGCGTCGCTGTGAATTTTGTTTTTTGCCCAATATATGTCGCAATAAATGGATGTGGTTTTACTACAATGTTGTCTACGCCACACAATGTATTGTCTGCTTTTGTGCGGAAGATCCACGAGAATGGTGTAAGAGATTGCCCATCTTGTTCAATCAATGCAACACCACCAACAGATTTGATATTATCCGTCAATGATACTTTGTAATAGGTATTGTTCACTAACGCTCCTTTTGGTGAAAGTGTGACATCAAGTTTACTCGTACTATCGATAGTAAAATTATTTGTTACATCGGAAAGATTGGCACAATTTGGGTCAGCACACTGATAGACAATCACTCCCCCATTGTCATATGTCACAGGATCCATGTGACGACTAAATGTTGCCTTCACAACAGCATTCGGACACGACTCAGAACAATTTGGTTCAAATGAAACCACATGCGGTGGTCCGATGTTGATAAACAATGTGGATGTATTTGCTTCGAGACCATCTGGAAATGCTTCTTTGAGTGCTGGTTGATCTTCAAAATCGGTAAACGCACGGAATGTCACACCATCAGCAGCTTCCTCTTCTGCAGCAGCAGTAGCTCTGGTATCCTTATACGTTCCTGAAGCATCAGCAGTAATCGTTGCCTTGTCAGTTCTATTGGATGACCATTTCCATCCCAGACCATCAACATTCAGGATAGTACACGCTCTATCAGCCTTCCCAATCAAGTAATAATAAAAATCTTGATTATAGCTATCGTAAAGTGGCCCGATTTGTGTCACTGTTTTTTCTCTTGGGGTAATATAGGCACTATCGAGACTACACAATCCAGTACCTGTTTGGAAATCATAGGAAAATGCGATTTCAGTATTTTCTGGTACAGTGCCTGGTACACGTGCTTCTTCTACACGTAACGGCGTACTCACCAAATTTCCACCACCAAGAGCCTGCGGTGATGTTTTGATACCAGTGGTGAGGAGCACACGATACCATGTATCTGGCTCAAAATTTGGACTTGAAAGGTCGCTTGCTTTTTTAATAACAATGACATAGCCGTCATCACCTGATTGAACATCCAAATCCAAACCTGACACCTTATCTGCATCAGCATAGGTACAATTGATATTTCCTGTCGTCGATCCACATGTATAGAGGAGAACCGTACTCGTCGTCACGGTTCTTGCGTCTATCTCTCTACTAATAGCGACTTGGGCTGTTGCATTGATACACATTTCTTCTGACTCTACCCATTCGGACGAAGGGATTGGAGACGGTTCAACATTTCTCCCTTTGTACACACCGTCGTCTCCACACTGAACAAGGACATATGGAACTTCCGGCGGAATCCCGGTTGTAAATCGCCAGACATATCCAGAACTGCGTACATCTCCTTCACAAATTGTTTTCCACGAACCTGTGTCTGGTCCTTCTGTACAACACTGCAGTCCTGTACCACTTGGGACACTCCCCTGAACACGACAATCTGTAACAAAATAATTGACACTATTCCCTGTATTTCCATTTGCCGCGACAGCGATTGGCCAACGCCCAAGCGGCATCGTCGGATGAAGGCTTGCGTTCGCAAACCCGACACTCGAGGTAAGTGTTTTTTTGTCGGTACTTACTCCCCACCTATCATCACCTGAATTATCACCCCATGTTATCCAATTGTCACTATCAAGATTGTCGACATCCGTTGAGCTCGTAATATCACCAGCACCATTCCAAAAATATAAATTTGTAGAACCGCGTACAAAGTTTTTTCCACTAAATACCAAGCCTGGATGTTCTTCTGGAAGAATGGCAGGTCCTTGATTTGGAGACAATTGACAAATACTTGGTTTGGGATCACCGCTTTGTATTGAGATAAGATCATTTGTTCCTTCCGTAGACAATCCATTGTCTGCGCGCTCTACCGTCACATAGTATGTTCCGAGACCACTAAATTCATCAGGAATATCAATAATTATCTGTGTGTCTGTCCACGTATTTTGACATGGTGCTGGTGGCACAGTCAGTTCTGTACACGTATCCGCATCATTATTGTGTGAACAGGTTGCACCTGGATTTGGAGAAATATAGACATAGCCTGCCTGACCAAAATGTGCACCATAGATAGTCACAAAACTTCCCGGCGTCGGATCAGTTGGATCAATGTCTGAAATGAGCGGTTTGACATCAGAAAGATCTGGACGTGATACCCGAAATGGGACACCATTGCTTTCAACGCCATTTTTTTCTACATGGACAACTGGATTCCCTGGTGCTACAGCAAGAGGCACCTCTGTCTTGATAAGAGTGTCTTCCCATCCAAAAACGCTAGCAGAAAATGGCGTTTCTGTACCAATATCAAAGGTAATATTGTCAGTATCGTCACGCGTGCCAAATTTTCTTCCCATTGCACGAATACGTATTCCCGGTGGACCAGTCGTGAGACCATCAAGGATACCTTCTTGATCACCATCCACGACAACAGCACACAGTCCAGGACGAGTGGTATTGGTAAAACGAAAGAGACCATCTTCAAAAAGCGTGCCATCAGGATCCGTATATGCAGGCTTTGGTCCAAAATCATCATTGGTAGCATCGGATAAATTTGATGTACTATTGGTGACACGAATAGCAGACGACGTTACCGTACCGGCAAAATCTGCATTGTTTGGGACTTCTACAATGACATACGTATTGTTCCACGAATCTCCTGTAAGGACATCTGTACATTGCACAATGTTGGCAGGAATCCAGCCATCTTCTTCTGTCCCAAACTCCACAGTACCTTCTTCGTTGCCAAAATAATATCCACGAATGGTTACCCAGCTACCAGGTGCGCCGTCCATTGGATCTACATCGGTAATTTTTGGTTGGACAACACATTGTCCTTCTACACACAGGCCACTCGCACATTGATAATCTTCTGTACAACTTGCATCACTTCCACACGCTCCTCCAATATCGATATCTGTCTCACCGAGATCCTCGTCCATGACTTGGTTAAAACAATGATTCCCTACGAGCACAAACGTACCCGTCTGCACAGCAGACACATGGTGATCGATATCCCAGGTTGTGAACGTATATTGATAGCGTTTTGGTGCATTGGTATATCGGACAATACCAGAAGAAAAAAACAACTCTTTACTAAATGCATAGGGGTCGTCAGATGATTGTGCTGACGATGGACCACGAAATATATCTACCGGCGTTTCAGATCCATCTGTTGCTTCGAGATGAAATTGAGTATACCCAACACCATTGTCATCATCTGTCGTCCCTACAAACGTATAGGTTTCACCAGCAGGAAGACGAGGCTCTGGATCGGTAAATGGACTGTTTGTTTCTGGATTGAGAATACCCACACCTTGCCAGGTTGGGTTACGAACATCATTTGCTTCGGTAGGTGCATTGAATTTCGCACTTTTCATCCCATCAAACTCTGTACATGCTGTCTGTTCATATGAAATACCTTGCCCATCAGTAGCAACGACAGTATCAAGAATACTCACAGTGTATGTTCCTACTGGGACACACTCTGTTCCGTCTATATAATTTTCATCACTACAGTTTGCAGCATCAGTCCCCTCTTCAAGAGGCATGGTTGCTTCAATTACTTTTTTGTCTGTACCTTCTACAAATCTATAGGTAAAATTTCGTGATACATCTACATCCTTTTTTACTATTTGAAATACTTCTCCAGCAGGTGTGCCAACAGATTTTGTAAAGACAGCTCGAATAACAATATTATTAACGTCAGCAGTAGACTGATCTGGGGTAATACTTTGTGCAACAAAAACATCTTCACAAGCACCAGGCAAATTGCAGGATACTACGTCTGTACAACCACCTAACGGGTTCGGGTCAGTGACGGTCCCAATACCCGCAGCCTGATTGAGTCGTGTAATGATAAATTGGACAATCGCAAACGAGAACAAAATAATAGTAAGCCCGATCACGCCATTTCGCAAAATCATTTTTGCTTGGGAGACTTTGTCTTCGTTGCCACCTGCAGTCATATATACATAGCCACCGTACAAAACAATAATGACAGCAATGAGGCCGAGAAAACCAAGAATTGCACGGATGACCTTCACGACCGTGACTTGCAAGGGCTGACTACTCAGTCCGAGGCCTTGATCTTGTACATTTTGAACCCCAAAATCAGCAGCTTGTGCAAAGGCTACATGTGGGGCAAGAAAAATAAGGAGCGATACCAAGATGGTCCCTATAACTATTTTTTTGTAAATATTGTGATGTTGAAACATGGTATGACGCATATATTATTGTTGTTGTGTACCAAACTGTGTTGGACTTACCGTATCCGTTTGCAACAATTCTAGACACGTTGCAGTATCTGGCTGTGCTTTGTTTATACCGGTACCAATACTCACACACCCGGTGTCCGTACTACTCGTCACTTGAAAACTGGATGGCACACATGATGAAATGCTTTCTATACTTCCGTCATCATTGTATGAAACCTTACAAGCAGGACTACTCATACCTGCCTGAGGAGCATTCGCAATAGGTCCACGTCCAGGATACATACAAAATTGATTCATTGCCTTTACTGATCCGGGAATAGTCGGGAAATACCAATGATCAATGCCAAACATCCCAAACGGTCTTGCAGGATGGAACAAACTCAATGTCGTTTTGGTAACACCGGCTACGTCATGATCAAATGATCGCTGATAATATCCAAGCCCTACACCAGAATCTGGATATTCCACGAGTGACGCACCATTTGATGACATCATTTCTTTGCTAAAATGTATATCAACAGGGGTGAGTGGCGCAACACCAGGCTGATCAATACCCGGAGACACTTGTTCGATATATGGTGCTTCACTGTCAATTCTATTTTCCACGGTAAAAAACCACCAATAATTGTCTGAAGACAATTCTCCAGGTTGGACAGTTTTTTCATCAAGCATCGGTGGCTTGTGTTTCCAATCAGTCCCTTCTGAAAGAATAAAATCATGTGCACCAGGTGAAAGACTCCTGTCATCATCAGCATATTCTGGCGCACTATCCATAGCATTTGCAGCAAGATCCTCGACTCCATCAAACAGACCAGCAGAAACAAAACTGTCGCCATCTGGAGCGTCAAGAGATGCGGTCCGCGCGAGGACAGAGTATGTCACGGTACATGCCGTATCAGCAGGATCACACAGTGTCGGCAAACAATAAATTGTTTCTCCACAACTGTTGATACCACACGCTTCGTTTGAGACAAATTGAACCGTACGATATCCGTTAGTGATCGTCCAGGTACCATCGACTGATGTTCTGAGTCGAGGAGTTGGTGCAAGTGCTCCATTTCGCCCTGTCATATTGAGGGCAAATATATTTTGACTCGCATATTTTACAAATACAGTACCATTGCTGTAGGTAAAGGATGGCTTATCTTGCGTGTTTGGCAATATAGACTCAGCACTCTCAGGGTACGAAAATTTGAATGTCGGATGCAAAGGATCCACCGCCACTGAAAAAACTTTTACGGCACGTTTCAGACCGATAAAGAGTAAGCCATCATCGAAAAAAAGTGTCCCGATTCCTCCGGCAACAGGAGGATACAAAGAACTGTTGAAAGAAATATTTTCCGGGACCAAATCAGATCCTGGTGACACATCAAAACTCTTCAATTGACCACCATTTGTTGCAACATACACGACATCGCCGTATGCAGCAAGTCCAAGAGGCGCCTGTCCTGTAGATACAGCCGTGATCATTATCGGTTGTGTGCGATCCGTGATATCGACAATACCAAGCACGCCTAACTGTGACACTTTTATATAATACAACTTGTTCCCTTCAATGACCATGCGGAAAATAAAGTTTGTATTTGGATCAATTGGTGTTGCAAGTGTATGGAGGATATTTCCAAATGTCTGAGAGGCAGGTTCGATATCAATGACCAAAATATTCTGCTCAGAACTGAGATATGCATAGCTACCAGAAAAAGCAAGAGCAAAAGGAAAACGCGTCACCACATTTGTGATAACATCAATTTGCTCAGTAGTCTCTGGATCGAACACAACAATGTCGCGATCAACGACCAGATACAATTTTCCATTATGTAATTGCAGCGTATGCAACGTTTTCTGTGTCGTGAAAAACGTCGATACATTTGTAGGATCATTCAAATCAATCTTTTTGGCACTGGTGGCGTCTGCTACATAGAGAAACCTGTCATCAGTTGCCATGGCGAGTGCAGTTCCTACATACGGCGAAATCTCACTCAATGTAAACGGAGGTAACGCTTCTTCCGTAGGAGCAACGACTTCTTCCGTAGGTCGCATATCCACAATAATATTGTGAAAACTTGACTCTGGACTCAATACCCCCTGCACCATCATAGGATCGACAGGCTCATTGAACGTGATTTTAAGTGCTCTATTTTTTTCTACACTCTCTCCTGGATCTGGTGACACATCCACGACAAATGGTGGCGAAAGATCTACTTCGGTATTTGTTTCAAATTCCCAGATATAGCTATCATCTCTTCTGTTTGCAAAAATACTGTCTCCAGATGTGTTCAACACATCATTTGTCACAATCACACGATGCCACTGGTCAGCTTCTTCATTTCCCAGGAGGGTCTCTGGTTTGAACACAAACGTATGCACGTCATCATTTGCTTCATACGATGCCTGCGCGGTAGCTGTAATAACGTCACCTTCCGCTGTATCATTTTTACCATCCAACCGATTGATAGCAATAACATCTGTTTTCAATGTATCGCAGAGCCGTGTTGATCCACTATCGAGACAGTCACCAAAAATTCCATTATCATTGGCATCATCAATAAGACTCTTTGGATCAATGCTTTCTGTAAAGGTAATAACAATTTTGGTATTACGATAGACGTCTCCCTGATTTGGTTCTGGATAATGATCTTTGATCACGTCTCCCAAAGATCCCCCACCAACAAATACTTGTTGTCCAGGAATCGGTGGTTGTGCTTGTGGAATAGCGCCACTTGCCCCGCCGAGAATATTGATAGCAAATTGTACGATGATAAATGAAAATAAAATGATGGCAGTCCCGATCACTGCATTTTTTATAATCGTTTTTCCACGCTCCACCTTTTCTTCATTGCCGGCAGATGTCATGATCGTATATCCTGCATAGATGATCATGACGACGAGAATGAGACCCAGGAACCCAAGCAAGATACGAATAACGCGGAGCATGATCACCACAATAGAATCACCCGAGAGTGCAATCTGTCCATCGACTTGTGCCACACCAAAATCACCTTGTGCGTGTACAAAAGATGGTGCAAAAGAGAACAACACAAGAGCAACAGAAAACACAAGAAGTGTTACCAAAAAAGGAACACTCTTCGCATATCTGCAACGCAATGATTTGAATATCTGTCTCATGAGATGAGAGCAATAAGATTTCTTACATTATAGCAAAATTTTGTATGTATCACAAAGCGTGTATATGACATGTTGTGTGGATATAAAAAAGATCCTTCGTTGTATGAAGGATCTTTCTGTTTTTTTATCAAAATTTTTTACTGTAAGTGCTTCATCACGGCGTCTTTGACACGAGTACCATCGGCTTGTCCTTGCACTTTTTTCATAACGGCTCCCATTGCTTTTCCCATATCTTGTGGACTCGTTGCTCCGACTTCCGTGAGTGTCTCAGCAACAATCTTTTCCAGCACATCATCCGCAAGCTGTTCTGGAAGATATGCTTCGAGAATTGCAACATCTGCCATATTTTGCGCCACAAGATCATCTCTCCCGCCTGCCTGAAAATCAGTCATCGCATCTTTAAGTTGTTTTACTTGGGAGGCAACACTCGCCAGTGCATCGTCATCTGTAAAGGCATCCCCTTTTTCGATCTGAACATTTTTGAGTGCCGACATAGCATTTCTGAGCACGCGGACACGTTCAGCATCCTTTGCTTTCATCGCTGTTATCATATCTGCTTGGAGTTGTTCTTGGAGAGTCATAGGGCTAGGGGTTATATTATTTGTATGTCGTTGCTTCTGCATGAGCAGATTACGCTGCGCTAAGATTATTTTTTACTTCGCAAAAAAAGATTGAAAGAGTATGCAACATACTCAGTGGGGTAGAACATGAATAAATAGTAATCTTCATTCTTATGTTACCGAAGGTAACATATAATCTTAGTTGAACTTGTCTGTCGACAGACAGACAAAGTGAAATGCAATCTTTCATTGAAGTACCGAAAACGTATGCATACCCACACTCAGGATACCAAATCCAAAACAAAAAAGCCACAGATGTGGCCTTTTTGCGGTTCTTATGCGACGCGAGATATATCTGCATCGATTGGAAGTTTTCCAGTTTTTTTCAGGTAGTTGAATTTTGATACTTTCTTTGCGATCTTCAACGTATGTTTCTTTTCGACATTTTTGCTCTTTGTAGGAATGAAAAATTGTACTTTTCGTGCCTGCAAAATGCTGCCGGAATTTCGCCAAGATTGCTTTGTGCGACGCATGAAAGCTTCAAAAGACTCTCCTTTTTTTCGTTTTACTTCGCTCATGTGATATTCACCTCCTCAGGTGATTAAAATATAACATGAGTACATTACATGATTTTGCAGGTTTTGTCAAGTGCTACTCCACCGCATCAAGCACCTCCCCATCAGCATAGACTTCGGTGTCAGGGACTGTGACGATACGGTCCATGCGGAAGCCGAGGGATTTGAAGATGGCTTCGTTCAGAATATGGCGTTTGAGTGTAAGGGCATTATCTGTTGGGTTTGGTTCGAGGCGGTAGACTTTTGCGTTGTTGGTATATTTGATCAGAGTGTATTGGGGATGTGTTGTTTTATCTTGGATTTCTTCTGCGGTTGTATATTTGTCGAGGAGTCGTTGATCTATGTCTTCGATCCATGTCCAGTCATAGTTGAGGGTGGTGAAGACATCTTCATCGGTGATCCAATATTTCTTATCGTTGAGGAGAAGATAGACTTTTGGATCTGATGTTGTTTTGACCAGTGCACCGTATTGTGGATCGTAGAGTG
>Ga0210044_10002236_pt1 | contig 28988 bp, 27 predicted proteins | sample CryGey13umfilter_2_FD_183959 | JGI IMG/M metagenome (GOLD analysis project Ga0210044, IMG submission 183959) | Groundwater microbial communities from aquifer in Utah, USA - Crystal Geyser 4/9/14 3 um filter (SPAdes) (version 2) | ecosystem: Environmental > Aquatic > Deep subsurface >... | reverse complement strand
AGAACGATATTTAAGAATCCATTTTTCTTGTTTTGGTGCGCCAACTCCAATGGCTAAAACGTTAGCAGAAGATTGATTAATCTGATCAATAATAGCTAAACATTCAGATTCGTTATTCTCAAAGCCGAAACTAGGAGATAAAGCGCCAACAACTATTTCTCTTCCTACTTTCTGATTTATATTTATTTTCGCCGAGTGGGGGACACTTTCGTCTCCTCCTAGTAGAAAAATTTTAATATTTTCATTATTTTTATTGTAGTGATAAAAAGCAGGTAGTAAATCTGATCCTGATATTTTTTCTTGAATAGGTGTGCCTAAAAATTTTAAAGCAGATTGAATAATTTTACTGTCGCACACCACATAATCAGCGATTTTATAAGTTTTCAAAAAGTCTGCATCTTTCTGTAATTTTACTAAATGATCCACATTAGGAGTCACAATAAATCCGCCTTTTTGGGTTAATTCCTCTAAAAGATGAGATAAGGAAATATTATCAATAGAAATATTAAGAAGATTGACTTTATTCATGAAAAAGACGAATTAAGGTAGTTTTATTTGATTTTTAATACAATTATTGTATGATACAACTATCAATAGCGAATAATAAAATAAGTAAAAATTATCGTTAATTATTCTGATACGATAAAACCAAGAAAGTTGAGATTATAGTTTTGTATTCTTTCTACCGCTTGTTTAATCAAAGAATAAGGAGTTTGTTCTAATCTTACTACCAAAATAATTCCCTGAGTTTTTTCGGCTAACAAACTAATATCATAGGATTCCAAAAAGAAAGAACTATTATAAAGAATTAATGTATAGTCTTGACTAACTGATTGAATTAAAGATTGAGTTTCTTCTGCACCAAGGTTTAATGGTAAATCTGCATCATCACTACCTGCGGTTAGAATTGACACATTTTTTTCGCAACCAATTTGGGAAATAACGGAATCTTGGCTGATGGGAAACTGTAGTAAATCTCGTAATCCTTTACGAATCGGTAGATCAAAATACTGTTGAATTTCTGAATTAACTACATTAGCGTCAATTAATAACACTTTTTGATCAATTTTAGCAGCAGTTTTCGCTAAATTAGCCGTAATATAAGCCTGTCCATCATCAGGATTTAAAGATGAAATAATAATATAATTTTTAGGGCTTTGAGGTAATTGAAAATGAAGATTAGTATATATTTCTGATAAAGATACTTGAGAAGGAGGAATTGCTTTATCGATAATGGAAGATTCATCAAAAAAGTTAACATCATCTAACTTCGATTTCTTTTTACCTTCGGGATCTAGTAGTACTTTCCCTAATATTGGTAATCCAAAAGAATATTCTAAATCACTTTCCCCGTAAAAAATATCTCTTCTTTTTTCAATGGCGATGGCCACAAATATACCTAAGAAAAAACCTGCCATAATACCAGCACCAAGTTTTTTGGTAGGATCAGGTTTAAAGCCTAAATTACCATAAATATCAGTAAGTATTTTAGGGGTAGAAACTATTTGCCAAGGAAGTTGTGTTTGAGAAATTTCTACACTCAAAGTTTCTTTTTGTACAGAAAGTTTATTTAAAAGTTCTGTATCAAGAGTAATTTGACGTTCTAACTCATTATATTTTTTGATGACATCGGGTATGACATCTAATTCTGCTTTATTATCCGTCTGACTTTGACTAAGAGATTCATAACGAGAAGAAAGTGCATCAATTTGATTTTGTGTATCAATTAATTTTCCGATTAAAGAAAGACGATTATTATCTTGATATGTTAAAACCCGAGGACTTATATTTGGATCAATATTATTTTCATTTAAAATTTTGCTTGTTTTTTTAGTAACTAAATCATTAATATTATCTCGTTGTTCTTTTAAGTTTAAAAGAGTAGGATGATCTGGGGTTAGTCTTGCGGAATCTAAAGCGATTTGAGAGTCAACTTGTTGTAATTGAACCAGTAATTGTTGTCTTTGAGGTTCTTGACTTAAAGTAGAGGCAATTAAAGCATCTTTAGGAGATAAACCAAGATCTTTTTGAAGATTACTAGAAAGAATATTTAACTCTTTTAATTGAGATTGAATAGATTGTAATTCTTTATCGGTTGCTGTAGTTATTTCAAATAAACTATCGCCTTTAATTTGAGGACTAACAAGTTTATTTTCTAACTGAATTTGTTGTTGCTTATTTTGTGCGTCCTTAATTCTATCTTTGATTTTTGGTAATTGATCCGTAATAAATTGAACTCCTGATTTTAAACTTTTTTCTCGTTCTTGACTACTATATTCTAAATATTTATCCGCAACTTCATTTAATACTAAAATAACTAAATCAGGATCATAACCTTTATATACAACACTAATAATCTTCGTTTTATCTATTTTATTTTCTCCTTCTTTAGCTTGTTTGAGACTAAAGTTTTCTTTAAAATCTACTAATAAAAAATCTTTAGGAATCTGAGGATTCTTTTGATTAATTCTTGTAGCTACATCTTCTAAAATATCTCGACTTCTTAATATCCTTGTAATGGTAGGATAATCGAGACTTAAAAGAGTGCTATCAGTTTGACCATCTCTAGCTAAAGCAGTTGCATCGGTTACTTTTTGTGCAGTGGTGAAAGGTTCAACAGTCATGTCAAAAGTACCAGTATAAAGAATAGGATCTCTACTGGTAATAGCAAAAGTGGGGATAAAACCTAATAAAGAAAATGCCAAAATAATTAACCACTTACGTCGTAAAATATTGAGATAAAATTTTAGTTGATTTCCTTTATTGATAGGAGAAGAGGGTAATTCTTCTATTTCTTCTAAGGCAAATTGTTGAGTTTCAGTTACCACAGTTTTAACTAGATTTATAATAAATTATTGGAATTGATCACTATTTTATCTGAATCATTATAGCTTAACTATTTAGATTCATAATCATCAAAAAAAAGATCATCATAACCAAACTCTAGGTTTTATCAAAGAATTAAAACCCTGTTTTTTTCGCAGCAATTGCCATATAGTTATTAAACAATTTTTAGCTTCACTAACGGAATTACCATGATAACGACACAATATTCCTTGTTGTAAGGTAGTTACTCCTAGGGTGATTTGATTAAATTTACGATTAATTAATTCTTTAATAAATGGCAAAAAATCTTCAACAGGGTTACTAGAAATAAAAATTAAGCTACCAATAACAGGTTTATCCGCTAAACCATTAACTGCTGAAAAAAGTTGACTATCACCTGAAAATGATTGTCTATCAATCCACAGAGGTTTATTTTCTTGCCATACCTCAGTATAATTGAGCCATTGACCATCAGTAAAAGTTTCTCCTCGTGCGCTTCTACCAAAACGGATAATTTCCCAACCTAACCAAGTAGCATTATTACCTAATTCGACTCTTAATTTTTGTTGAAATTGTGACTTATTAAAAACGATAATTTCTTGGGGTAAATATTCTAAATAACTATTATTTTCTAATTTAATCAGTATTTCTTGAGTTGCTTTTTTTTCTTCACTACGATAAATTTTAGTAGCAGATGGAGTTGTAATTAAAACATGAGAATTAGGAGATAAATAAATATTTTGAGTTAAAATATCACCACCGACAATACCTCCAGCCGTATGTAAAATAACACTATAACAGATGGAATTTCCTTCAGGATAAAAAGCTCTTTGAATTTTTAAAGGTGCTTGGCAAAAAGCTGATTTTATCTCAGTTTTACCATCACTATGAGTATAAACTAAATCAATTTTTCCATGCCAATTTGTTGGTAAATTCATTTATTTTTAATTTTTATTTCGGCATTTTTGACATTATTTATAGATTATTTTTAAAATCATATTTTTATCTTTTTTACTCTAAATTTTTAGTTAATTAATTTAAGTTATAAAGAAAGATTACACTTTATTTTACTCAAAAAAGTTCGATAAAATCATAAAAATTTTGACTTTAGCATTCCTAAATCATTTATAAAAATTTTGCCCTCTAATCCTTTGGGGAGAAATTAACTGATTATTTTCTAATCACTGACATAGGATTGTCATATTTTTATAAAACGTTTTTTGAGCATTTTTTATTAATGTAGTTTTTATAAAACTGTTTTATGGTTTTGTTATTTTGCCTACTTATTTTAAATTTGCTCTAGCATCCATAACCGCTAAAATAAATAAAACAATGGTTAAAGGAATACTAATAGTTAAGATAATGGCAGTATTAGTTTGTCCTAATTGTGGCATTCCAGAACTTAATTCAAATACAGAACCTACAGAGGCGATGGCAGTTACACAAGCAAGAAGTAGCAATACGCCACTTTTAGGAGTCATATACATAATTATTTGGATGATTTACTTAACTTTTTTTAACATAATAAAGGACAATGGACAATTACGTCTTCCCTAATTAAATTATTCGCCATGAAAAAGGAAGATTTCCTTACCTCAAACTTGCCTCCATTAGATATTCAAACCATTGAAATCATTAAGCAATACTACCTCGTTTACGCGCTTCTTTATAGGATGTACCGACATTATGTAATCCAGCTCTAATCATTTGATCTTCAAGCAAGGCAAAAAAACGACTGCGATCGCCACCTTTAACCACTGCTAAATTATGGGCTTCAGCTAAAGCCACAGGATAACCAAAACCTTTATTAACTTGAGTAAGAGTAATACTTAAAGCCTGATGAAGTAAAGCAGAATCTTGGGCAACCCACCTCGGAAATTCGATACGAGCGACTTCTGTGCCTACATGAAGATAACAAAAATAAATATATTGTTCTTCTCCATATAAATCTAAAATACGAGAATTACTGCGAAAAATAGCACTTCGTTGGCGAGGTTTTAAGATACTACTCCATAAAGTAGCGTCCCGTATAGGTTCAATTTTTTGACAAGGAGTTTTATTAATTTCTTCACCGCAATAAGCCACACAATTGGGTTTTTCGTAGGCACATTGAGGAAGACGCAAAAAGTTAACCGCTTCCATACTCCGAGAAGCGCTGATATAACCAACGAAAGGAATTTTAGCCTCTTGTAGCTGTTGCCATGCTTGTAAAATAGGAGTTAAAATTTGCTCTCTAGCTTCCATTGCGATGGTTTCTAAAAACCAGAATATCAAAGAACCGTCTGTCATGGCTAAGTTGGGGATGTTAAAATGAGCACCGGGAGGATTAACCCAAGTACAAGCCATCTCTGCTAAGACTTCAGCCTCTGCCACGGTGCGTTTATAACTCATCCATTCTTCTGTGCGAATTCCCCATTTTCGAGAGACGTATAAATCTTCAGGTTTATAATAAATTTCGGGTAAGGTATCTAAAAGAGGATGTAAATTTTGCCCATAATGTAGCATAATTCTACCAATATTGATTAAATAACAATAAGCAATTTCATGATGAGATGGGGCAATTTGTGAGCCATCGGCAGAAAACACGCTATGGTTAAATTCAGCTAATTCTATATCAATACAAGTAGTAATCGGCTCTAGGGGAGTTGCTGGAGTAAAAATTAGGCGATCGCACCATTCTTCTTGTATTTTGATAAAAAGATTCTGTGATTTTACTGTTTTGATAAGGACAGATTGGGCTAGTTTTAACCTTTCAACACTAGCTAGAGCGTCTTTTTGCATTTCTAACCCTATATTTGGCATTTGTTGAGCTAATTTGGCTAAATCAAGCATTTTTGATTAATGGATAATAAATAAGTATCAAAATAATAGATCATTAAAAATAAACTAAAGAAAAGAAGAATATTATGTCTTATAAAGAAGGTAAATTTAAAAAAGATTTCTATTTTTTCTCTTCTCATTTTAGTTTAAATAGTTAATATATAATATATTATTACAAATTATCTAAAGATGGTATAATAGATTTAATTTTAATATTAATTAATAAACTTATTATTGAAAACTTTAATGGAAAAAACATTTATTTTAACTAATGATGATGGTATCAATGCAGAAGGAATTAAAGCATTAAAACAAGCCATAAAAGGGAATAAATTTATAGTAGCACCAACCCAGCAATTATCAGGTTGTGGTCATCAATTTACTACCAAAAAACCGATTACTGTTACTAAAAATAATGATCAAGAATATGCCGTTGAAGGTACTCCAGTAGATTGTACTCGCATTGCTTTAAGTTATTTATGTCCTCATGGTAATTATGTTGTATCTGGCATTAATGCTGGAGGAAATTTAGGAGTTGATATATATAATTCTGGTACAGTAGCCGCCGTAAGAGAAGCTACTATTTTAGGTGTTTCTGCCATTGCTATTTCCCATGTGATGAAATCACCGTTAAAAATTGATTGGCATTTCGCTACTCAATTAACAGAAAAAGTATTAGATTTATTATTATCAAAAAAACTACCTAAAGGATGTTTTTGGAATGTTAATTTACCTCCTATTAATACTGATTTTCCTGAACCAAAAATAATATTTTGTCCACCGAGTATTGATCCTTTACCCTTAAGTTTTAAAATAGAAAATAATCAATATACTTATCAAGGAAAATATAATCAAAGAATTTCCTCTCCTAATACTGATGTTGATGTCTGTTTTAGTGGTAATATTGCTATTAGTTTAATTAGTTTAAATTGTGGAATCGATATTAATAATATATAAATTTTAATAATGAACAATCAGAATAATTTGACCGAAACTCAAGCTAGAAAAGATGATCATATTCGTATTTGTTTAGATGAAAAAGTACAGTTTAATCAAGTCAAAAATGGATTAGATAAATATACTTTTACTCATTGTTGTTTACCTGAATTAGATTATAAAAATATTGATATTTCGACACAATTTATAGGCAAAAAATTAGATTCTCCTTTATTAATTTCATCTATGACAGGAGGTACAGAAAATGCTCAATTAATTAATCAACGTTTAGCTATTATCGCTCAAAAATACCGTTTAGCTATGGGTATCGGTTCAGGACGTGTTATCATCGAAAAACCCGATATAGCCAAAACTTTTCAAGTGCGATGGCAAACTCCTGATATATTATTATTAGCTAATATTGGAGCAGTACAATTAAATTATGGTTATACATGGCGTGAATGCTTAAAATTAGTGGAAATATTAGAAGCAGACGCATTAATTCTCCATCTTAATCCCTTACAAGAATGTATCCAACCAGAAGGAGACACTAACTTTCAAGACTTGTTAGCTAAAATCGGTGTTTTATGTGAAAAAATGCCCGTGCCTGTTATGGTGAAAGAAGTCGGTAACGGTATTAGTGCAGTTATGGCAGAAAAATTAATCAATATGGGAGTAAAAGCTATTGACGTAGCTGGTGCTGGGGGTACATCATGGGCAATGGTAGAAAGCGAAAGAAGCGACAATAAATTAAAAAGAGAATTGGGTAAAACCTTTGCTAATTGGGGTATCCCTACCGCCCATTGTATAGCAGACATTGCCAAAAAATATCCGAATATTCCTTTAATTGCTTCAGGAGGTATCCGTAACGGTTTAGAAGTGGCAAAATTATTGGCTTTAGGTGCGGATGTTGTAGGTTTGGCTTATCCTTTCTTAAAAGCTGCGATGGTATCGGTGGAAGCATTAGAAGAATTAGTTGAGTTGCTTAATGAGGAAATTAAAACAGTGTTATTTTGCACAGGAAACGAGAATATCAATACATTACAAAAATCTGATAGTCTTACTTTTCAACCCTAATCCCTGATTCTCTGTTATTTTCTATTTTACTGGTTCGTGATATTCTAATTAAGACTCATTGACAAGCATATGAAAGGAAATAATTATCAATGGAACAAATACCAGAAAAAGAACAAGATTTAGAACAAAATAACCAAACAACTTTCTATATCAAGGAAATTCAAGAATTATTACCCCATCGTTACCCTTTTGCTTTAGTTGATCGCATAATTGATTACACTGCGGGGAAAAAAGCTACTGGTATTAAAAATCTTACCATCAATGAACCTTTTTTTCAAGGACATATTCCTAATAATCCCATTATGCCAGGTGTTTTACAATTAGAAGCTATGGCACAAGTTGGGGGAATTGTTTTAACTTTATTACCCGGTATGAAAGGCAAATTTTTTGTTTATGGGGGAGTTGATAAAGCTCGTTTTCGTCGCCCAGTTATCCCCGGTGATCAGTTAATTATGACAGTCGAGTTACTTGCTTTTAAACGTAATCGCATCGCCAAAATGCAAGGGCAAGGTTTCGTTGATGGGCAATTGGTGGTAGAAGCAGAAATGTTATTTTCTCTTTTTGATTAATTTTTCGTACCGAAATGAGATAAATTGTATATTTTAAAATCACCTTAATTTTCTGATATTTTTTTTGTCCATTTTCTATTTACTTTTCATTCAATATACAATTAATTTTTACGAACCGTGATACATCCTACTGCTATTATCGACAAAAAAGCTGAATTAGATCCTTCCGTGGAAATTGCCCCTAATGTAGTTATCGGTGCTGATGTTAAAATTGGTGCAAATACTGTTATCGGTGCTAATGTAGTTATTAATGGACCTATTGAAATCGGTTGTAATAATCAAATATTCCCGGGTGCTGCTTTAGGTTTACCTCCTCAAGATTTGAAGTATAAAGGCGGTAAAAGTTCGGTAAAAATTGGACATGGTAATACTATCCGTGAATATGTTACCGTTAATCGTGCTACAGGAGAAGAAGAAGAAACCGTTATCGGTAATGATAATCTCTTGATGGCTTATGTTCATGTGGCGCATAATTGTCTTTTAGGGGATGGTATTGTTATCGCTAATTCCGTAGCTTTAGCTGGTCATGTGGAGATAGAATCTAAAGCAGTGATCGGTGGAATGTTGGGTATTCATCAGTTTGTCAAAGTTGGTAAAATGGCTATGTTAGGCGGTATGAGTCGAATTGATCGAGATGTACCACCTTATATGTTAGTAGAAGGTAATCCCTCTCATGTGCGATCGCTCAATCTTGTAGCATTAAAACGCAATAATTTTGACACTGAAGAAATTGCATTGTTAAAAAAAGCCTATAAAATCCTTTATAAATCAGGATTAACGATTAATCAAGCTCTTGAATCATTAGAGCCTCTATGTGACAATGAGCATATAAATCATTTAATTAAGTTTATGAAATCTTCTGTTAATGAGAAAAATAGACGAGGATTAATTAATGGTAATAAATAATAAAATTTTTGATAATCTTTTTTTCTAATCCCTTTATTTATGATCATCTGAACACCTAAACATACAAGTATTTAAGCCTTTTAGTTATAATTAATTAGTGTAATTATTTTGGTTATGTATGAGAATTTTTAACTATAAATTGATTAACTTATTATTAATTTGTACTTTATTTAACTTAGTAGGATGTAATCAAGAAAAAAAAATAGAAAATTTATCTTCAACAAATACAAATATTGAAGAAACTGTATCTAATCCTAGTGAAAATAAACTAAATTTGACAGTAAGCCTTTTACCTCAAAAATATTTTGTAGAGAAAATTGGGGGAGAATTAGTCAATGTAAATGTCATGGTTGAGCCGGGGGCATCGGCAGAAACTTATGAGCCTTTACCCCAACAATTAGCTAACTTAAGTAATTCTTCTGCTTATATTAGTATTGGAGTGCCTTTTGAACAAGTATGGTTAGAGAAAATTAAGTCAGCAAATCCACAAATTCCTATTATTAATTCTGGGAAAGGTATTGAAAAAATAGCCATGATAGGGCATCATCATGACCATGAAAATGAAAATCATCAGGATGAAGATCATACAGATGAAAATCATACAGATGAAAATCATACAGATGAAAAAGCAGAGGGTAAAGAAGGAGAAAAAGAAAGCCTTGATCCTCATATTTGGTTATCTCCTAAATTAGCTAAAATTCAAGCAGAAAATATTTATCAAGAATTAGTAAAACTTGATCCTAAAAATCAAGCTATTTATCAAAAAAATTTGGCTACATTTATCACAGAAATTGAAACATTAGATCAACAAATAACAGAAAAATTTGCTAATGTAAATAAACGAAAATTCATGATTTATCATCCAGCATGGGGTTATTTTGCCAAAGATTATAACCTAGAACAAATATCCATTGAATTTGAAGGACAAGAAGCTACTTCCACCACTTTAGCGAGTCTAATTAAACAAGCAAAAGAAGATAATATTAACGTTATTTTTGCCCAACCTCAATTTAGTCAAAAAACTGTTGAAACATTAGCCAAAGCCATTAACGCAGAAGTTGTAATTTTAGATGATTTAGCCCCAAATTGGTCAGAAAATTTATTACAAGTGGCTGATAAACTATCTCAATCAATGAAATAAAAATAACTAAGTTTAAAGGAAGATTAAGTTAGGATAAATAAGAAAATATAAGCAAATTTATGAATAATTTTAACGGATTTTTATCATTAATTTTAAGTAAATAAAATAGTCATTATTGTGAGCAATACCTCTAAGATATAAAAATTTATGAATGGAGTAATAAAATTATCAAATATTTATGTTAATTATGGTAAACAGAATGTTTTAGAAAATATCAATTTTCAAGTAAATGAATTAGATTTTATTGGCATAATAGGGCCAAATGGAGCAGGAAAAAGCACATTATTAAAAACTTTATTAGGTTTAATTACTCCTAAATCTGGACAAATTTCTATCATGAATTATCCTGTTTCTCAAGGTAGGAAATATATCGGTTATGTACCTCAAGTTTTGGAATTTGATCGAGCTTTTCCTATCTTAGTAGAAGATGTCGTCAGAATGGGAAGATTGTCAAAAAGTCATTTATTTAAGAGTTATAACCGTAAAGATGAAGAAATAGTTACCCATTGTTTAGAACAAGTGGGCATGATAAAGTTAAGAAATCGTCCCATTGGTGAATTATCGGGAGGTGAAAGACAAAGGGTATATATTGCGCGTGCTTTAGCTAGTCAACCTAGTATCTTACTTTTAGATGAACCTACCGCCAACATTGACTCAAAAATTCAAAATAATATCTATGAATTGCTCAAAGAATTAAACGAATATATCACGATTTTATTGATTTCCCACGATTTAGCCGCCATTTCTACCTATGTAAAAACCATTGCTTGTTTAAATCGTACTTTACATTATCACCAAGACAAAATCATTACTTCTCAAATGATACAAGAAACTTATCAATGTCCCATAGATTTAATCGCTCATGGTATTCCTCATCGTATTTTACCTGAACACAATTCCTAGATTTACCGTAATTTGAGAGAAAAAATTTCCCCTCTATCCTTAATTATCAATTATGATTGAAGTCTTACAACTAGAGTTTATGCAAAATGCCATTGCCGCAGGTATTTTAGTTAGTATTGCCTGTGGTATTATCGGTACTTTTGTCGTAGTTAACCGTATTGTTTTTATTAGCGGTGGTATTGCCCATTCTGCTTATGGTGGCATCGGTTTAGGTTACTTTTTAGGTTTTAATCCTATTCTTGGGGCGATGATATTTGCGGTATTTTCAGGGTTAGGAATGGGTTTAGTGGAAAAATATACAAAGGAAAGAACAGATACTATTATCGGCACAATGTGGGCTATTGGTATGGGTATCGGTATCATTCTTATCGACTTGACGAAGGGCTATAAAGCCAATTTGATGAGTTATCTTTTTGGGAGTATTTTAGCTGTGCCTAGAAGTGACCTACTAATTATGTTAATTTTAGATGTAATTATCATCATCATGATCTGGTTATTTTATAAAGAATTATTAGCAATTTCATTTGATCCTATTTTTGCAACTACTCGAAATATACCCGTTAATGGATTATACTTGATGTTAATTAGTGCCATCGCTTTAACCATCGTCATGGTGATGCAAGTAGTTGGCTTAATTATGGTAATTGCTTTACTAACTATTCCTCCAGCCGTTGCTAATCAATTTGTAGGGGAAATAAAACAAATGATGGTATTAAGCAGTATTTTGGGAGTTATTTTTATTTTAATTGGCTTAGGATTGTCTTATACATTCAACTTAACTTCTGGTGCAACAATTATTGTGGTGTCAGGATTTGCTTACTTTTTAAGTTTAGGTATTAAATCTAGGTTTAGGTAAAACCATTAATTTTAACCTGAGTGAATCATAAAATTAATGAGTAATGAGTAATGAGTAATCAGTAATGAGTAATCAGTAATGAGTAATCAGTAAAGGATAGGAGATGTAAATTTTAAAAAATTAAAAACCTTGTTAATTGTTAATTGTTAATTATCAACTAGCCGCTTGTAGTCTAGCTTTTGCTTTTTTTAGATTTTGAGTCGCTTTCATTTCTTGACGGCGATCGCCAGTAGCTTTAGCCTGATCAAGAGCAGTTTGAGCTTGATTTAAGTCGGTTTGAGCTTCTTCTTTATTAATAGAATCTCCTAACTGTGCACCATTAACGAGGATTTTGACTTCATTATTTTCGACTTCCGCAAAACCGCCCATAATAGCAATAGATTTCCAATCTTTATTAGCGCGTACTCGTAAGACACCAATTTCAAGATTAGTTAATAAAGGAGCATGATCTGTTAAAATTCCTAATTGTCCGCTACCACTAGGTAAAATAACCTCTTGAGCAGTTTCATCCCAGACAATCTTATCGGGTGTAATTATTCTTACGGTTAAAGTCATAATGTGATTGTAAATTTAAGATTTAAAATTTTTTCCTTAATATGGACTTGGTGGGCAATGCCCACCCGATGAATTACTAATTGTTCATTAATTTTTCGCCTTTAGCGATAACTTCATCAATGTTCCCAACCATATAAAAAGCCTGTTCAGGTAATTTGTCTAATTCCCCAGCAAGAATTTTTTTGAACCCTTTAATGGTGTCTTCTAAAGAGACATATTTACCAGGACTACCAGTGAAAACTTCAGCAACGAAGAAAGGTTGAGACAAGAAACGCTCAATTTTACGAGCACGATCAACTACTAAACGATCTTCTTCAGATAATTCATCTAAACCAAGAATTGCAATAATATCTTGTAACTCTTTATAACGTTGTAAAGTTGATTGTACAGCACGAGCGGTATCGTAATGTTCTTGACCAACAATACTAGGTTGTAGCATGGTGCTAGTAGAATCAAGAGGATCTACTGCAGGATAAATACCTTTAGAAGCTAAACCACGAGATAATACTGTAGTACCATCTAAGTGAGCGAAGGTAGTAGCAGGAGCGGGATCTGTTAAGTCATCCGCAGGTACATAAACCGCTTGGATAGAGGTAATAGAACCTTCTTTGGTGGAAGTAATACGTTCTTGTAAGTCACCAACATCAGTACCGAGAGTGGGCTGATAACCTACCGCAGAGGGCATTCTACCGAGTAATGCTGATACCTCAGAACCAGCTTGAACGAAACGGAAAATGTTATCAATAAACAGTAGTACGTCTTGTTTGTTAACATCACGGAAATATTCCGCCATGGTTAACGCAGATAAACCGACACGCATTCTTGCTCCAGGGGGTTCGTTCATTTGTCCGTAAACAAGGGCAATTTTCGATTCTTCAGGGTTGTTAGGATTGATTACATTAGATTCAATCATTTCGTTATAGAGGTCATTACCTTCACGGGTACGTTCACCTACACCACCGAATACTGATACTCCACCGTGTTGAATAGCGATGTTATTGATTAATTCCATCATAATAACGGTTTTACCAACACCAGCACCACCGAATAAACCGATTTTTCCCCCTTGACGATAAGGAGTTAATAAGTCAACAACTTTAATACCAGTTTCAAAAACCGTAGGTTTAGTATCTAAATCGGTAAAAGCAGGAGCACTACGATGAATAGGAGAAGTTTCTTTTGTATCAACAGGTCCTTTATTATCAACAGGTTCGCCTAAAACATTGAAAATACGTCCTAAAGTTGCTTTACCTACAGGTACACTAATAGGGCCACCTAAGTCCACAATGTCCATACCTCTGACTAAACCATCAGTAGTACTCATTGATACTGCACGAACTTGATTATCACCTAAAAGTTGTTGAACTTCACAGGTAACAGAAACTTTTTGTCCTGCTTCGTTAGTTCCTTCAACACGAATAGCATTGTAAATACGGGGAAGACTGCCGCTAGGAAATTCAGCATCAACCACCGGTCCAATAATTTGAATGATTTTACCGACGTTTGTTTTTTCTTGTACTGCAACCATGCTGATTTATTTTTAATTTACTTTCGTAAATGTTAATTTATAATAAAATTTGCCACTATCAAGATTATCATGGACTGGTTCAATCTGATCCCAAAATAATTAGAAGATATGGGATAAAAGAGAGAGGGGAAATAGCGAAGATGACGAAAATAAGGAAAAAAAGAGAAAAAAAAGTTAAAATAACCTACAAATAATTTTTTAATTCATACTTTGAGAAAGGTACATTAAATTAGTCAATTTATATAATAATCTCGCTCCAATATTCCCATCCCATTGATTTTGATTAGTTTTATCGGGGGCAACTTCACAAATATCAAAACCGATGATTTTTTTACCTGATTTTACTAAAGTTTGCAGTAAATAAATAGCCTGATTAAAGTCTAATCCTCCAGCTACGGGTGTACCAGTATTAGGGCAAAATACTTGATTTAAACCATCAATATCAAAGCTAATATAAACTTTTTCTGATAAATTATTGATAATATTTGCACATTGTTGTTGCCATGAAATTCCTTCATAAATATTATTTTTTAACTGCCAATCATCGAATAAAATAATACGATTATCCCTATTAATTTTATCCATTTCTTCCTGACATAAATCCCTAATTCCCACTTGTACTAATTTGTCAATATTTGGCAGTTGCATAACGTTATACATTATGGAAGCATGGGAATAAGTAAACCCTTCGTAAGCGTTGCGTAAATCTGCATGAGCATCAATGTGTAAAATACTAAATTGTTGATGATGTTCAGCGAGTGCTTTTATGTAACCCAACGGCACACTATGATCACCGCCAATTAAAGCGATAAGTTTTCCTTGGGATAAGTAGTTTTGGCATTGACTATATACCCATTCATTTAACTCTATACTTCTTTCATTTACCATTGCTAACTCTCTAGTAATGGCTTGATCATGAAGATCATTTCCTGATTCTAAGAACTCTATCACAGTTTTGGCGATCGCCCTTGTGGTCTCACTTTTTGCTTTAATAGTGTTATCAATGGGAATAGTAGCGTAACTCTTTTCCCATGGTTGAGGTAAATCAAAATCATACCAATCTAGTTGATAGGAAGCATCGAGGATAGCTTCAGGTCCTTCGGCTGTACCTTCACCATAAGACACGGTAGCATCCCAAGGTACACTTAAAAAAACTATTTTGGCATCTTCTATGGCATGAGGTAAACCGAAAAAACAGTCATTTTTAATGCTTATTTGATGGGGATTAAAATTAATATAATTCACTATTATTTTTATTCAATTTCTTTTGTTTTATTCTGTGATAAAACTATCATTTTTTAGTAGATAAATCAACATTATTTTCTCTGTTTAGCCTTTTTATAAGCTGGATCATGTTCGGCAAAACTAATGATTACAACCCTTTTTGGTACTGGTTTTTCATAAATGCGATAAACTAGGCGATAACTAATTTTATTCCAGTCTATTTCTAAAGCTCGATAACCTTTTAATTCACCTTTTAGACTATGATTATTTAAGCCAAAACAATCGTAAGGATCTTCGATAAAAATAGAGTTACAAAAATCTTCAAAATCTTGTCTTAATTCCTTTGGTAATAAAGGTAAATCTTCTTGAATAACAAAGTTATTTAGTTTTACTTGGTATTTTGATTTTGTACCCACGATTTCTTAAATTCTCCAAACTAGATTCTACATCAATTTCATCATCAATCTCCATTACTGTTACCCATTTTGTGGGATCATTTATATCTTTAATACGTTCTATTGCTAATTGTTCTGCATATTTTTTATTACTATTTTCTTGTTGATATTTTACCATTAAAAACTCCACAAAATCTAAGATTTGAGTTTGTTTATCTAAGGGTAAATTGACCATTTTTTGTGTAACTGAATCAATAATATTCATAAGTTAAATACCTCTTTAAAATTCGTTATATTTTCCTCATTTATCAACTGTTAATTATCAATTATTTTACCATCTGCAAAATGAATTATTCTTTTCGCTTCTTCTCCTACATCATGTTCATGGGTAACTAAAATAATGGTCATTTTTTCATCGTTTAAGTTACGAAATATTTGCAAAACTTCTTTCGTTGTTTCTGAATCTAATGCTCCTGTTGGTTCATCTGCTAGTAATATTAAAGGATTATTAACTATAGATCTGGCGATCGCCACCCGTTGTTGTTGTCCACCAGAAAGCTGATTCGGCTTATTATTGAGACGATGAGATAAACCGACTTTAGTTAAGGCAGAAGTTGCTCGTTTTTTTTGTTCACCATCAGACACTCCAGCGTAAATCATGGGCAACATGACGTTTTCCAGAGCCGTTAACTGGGGTAAAAGGTGAAATTGTTGAAAAACGAAGCCTATTTGTAAATTGCGCACAGAGGCTAATTTTTGGCTAGATAAAGAAGCCACATTTTCCCCATTAAGATAATAATTACCAGAAGTTGGGCGATCAAGACAACCTAAAATATTCATCATAGTTGATTTTCCCGAACCTGATGATCCCATAATGGCACAATATTCTCCTGAATTAATGATAAGATTTACCCCAGATAAAGCATGAACTTCTGTCTCACCACTACCATAAGTTTTATAGATATTTTCTAAGGAAATTAAACCTTTAGATACAGAAATTTGTTCATTTTCTATTAATGTTGAATTCATGAAAAATATTATATTATCTATTTTTTAAACTATTAATTATCAATTATCAATTGTTAACCATGAACCATATTTATTTTCATAGTAATTTAATATAGATTTTACTTTAATTTCCGTTTCTTTTGTGGACTCATATTCTAACGATAAACCACCCACTTGACTTTGTAAATAATCAAATTCTTGAGAAGTTTGGGGCAATAAATCAGCATTTACCTCCTCAATTTGTCTTAAATGAGACGCTATTTCACGATACATTGCTAAAGGTAATCGATGGCAAGTTAAGTTTATTTTTTTTGTTGATTTATTATTAATAATAGTATTAAACAATATTTTCTAAGCCTCCTCATTTAGATTCTTAATTTATTAATTTATTAATATTATCTCCAATCAGAAAGTTTAATTATTATTTTTTCTCCTTTTTTCAATTCATTTACATTAAATATTCTGCCAGAGAATGATGTTTCTTGACCCTTTCCTAATTGACGACTAACTTTTGTTGCTTGTGCTGTTTTAGTAACGTCTCCTACTGATACTCCCTCAAAGAAAGCCGTAAGAGGAGGGAGTATATTATTTCCTTGACTCAAGCTAAACTCGAGTTCACCCACTCTAACCACACTCCCTGATATATTACATACTGTACCATAAACTGTTATTGTTGTTTGAGGTTCAGGATTATTTTGAACCATGATACGACTCGTTACGACATCTGATACCGTAACTAATTTTAATCCTTGTGATGGTGTATTATTAACGACAAATTGCTCTTTTGTCAATATTGGTTCTACATTTACAGTTTCTTTCTCTTTTGCTAGAGATTTTTCTCCTACACGTTTAACAATAGAAGTACCATCTTCTAGTTGAAAAACAACGCCTCCAGAAATACCAGCTCCAGAAAAATTCGTGAAATTCGGAGTAGCCGCTAAGGTGATATTCGGTCCTAAATTATAAGCTCCAATTTGTTTTACATATACGCTATTATTACCATCGGAAAGATATTCTCCTTGTTCAACTCGACGGGAGGCTTGATCATTTCCAAATTTGACTATCGCAAAGTTTTTGCCATTTACATTAACTATTCCTGATACCATAATATTTGGTTCTGGAGATCTCAATGGAATAGGTGGATCTTTAATAATAGGTGGAATTTTACAAAAATCTGTATTTCCACTACTAACATTTTTTATCTTTTTGTTACTTTTACCATTAACAACATTTTTTTCAGCGTTAATAGTCTTATTATTAGGGAAACTTTTTCTACCAACACTATTCTCCGCAGTATTAGGAAAACTTTTATTGTTATTAACAAAAGTCGGTATTTTTATAATTGCTCTATTTTTGGAACTAGAGGTATTAACCATCTGATTTTCAGATACTGTTTCCACTACTGGAGGAGTTATAGTATTAAAAGGATCATTTCTACCTTGATTAATTTTTCGTAATCTATCGTCAGGATTAGTAGAAGGAATTAAACCGCTTGTGGTATTTGTCTCTGCAATGACAACAGGAGTTGTAGGAGTTTCAGTGGTATTAACAGGAGGTTTTTGGGGAGGAATAGGGGGAATATTTGCCGTATTATCTTCTCCACCGCCGCCGGATGTTGTACAACTTGTTAAGAGAAAAAGGCTTGATATTACTAAAGTAGATAGTTTTTTCATTATCAAATAAAAGTTAAATTAGTTACTCGATCACACTGTGATTATAATAATAGATTGAGAAGATAAAATTACAATGATTTTGTTAAATTTATAGTTGTAGGGAATAGAGATTTAATAATTAGGTAATTTAACTGTCAATCTATAGCTTTATGATAACAAAATTTTATCCTGAAATTAACGAAAGTTCATCTATTACTATAGAAGGAGTATAACAAGAACCGCTCCAAGTGAGATCATTTCCGACAGATTTGACTTTTTGTAAGGCTTGATAAACGTTTCCCGCTAACATTGTGTCTTTGATTCTACCGATAATTTCACCTTTTTTGACACGATAACCTAAATCGATGTTAAAGGAAAAATCCCCCGAAATATCTGCACCTTCACCTAAAATTTGATCAATAATAATACCATCTTCAATATTTTTAATTAATTTTTCTTGAGATAAATTGCCTTTTTCGATGACTAAGTTGATTAAATCGGGAGTGGCATAACTGCCTAAACTTGGGCGAAAACCGTTACCAGTATTGGTTATACTTAATTTTTGTGCGGTTTGTTTATCGGTATAAAAACTATTTAAAATTCCTTCCTTGATTAAATTCAGATGTTGAGTTATTGTACCTTCATCATCGAATGGACAATTATAAGGTTGTAAATTTGGTTGTTGACTTAAACTGAGACAGGAAGAAACCACTTTTTTTCCTTGAGATTCACACCAAGGGGATGATTTATCAAAAATTCTTTTACCGTTTAAGGCTTCGCTGATGGTTTCCCATAAAGTTGTTACGGCATTAGGAGTAAATAATACGGGCATTTTACCATTATTCACTGATGTATTTTTTTCTGCCCATTGTAATCTTTGTAAAACAGCGTTAATCATTCTATCTAAGTCGATAACATCATGACTATATTCGCCGTCATAAATACCTAAAAAATCATCTTCTGTTACTAATTCAATGCCTAAAGATGCACTATAACTATTATCGGTTTGTAAGCAATATAATCCACGAGAATTAATTAAAGTAGTGGTTTCTGTTTCCCATTCTATTTCTACATTCGTGATTACTTCTGGATATTTATCAGTAATAATGGCGATGGCATTTTTTCCTTGAGAAATTAAATTGTTAATATTTGGTTCATGGATAGCATTAGGGTAGATTAACTTATTATTATCGTTTAATAGTGGCTCTTCAGGGTCATTAAGTTCGGAAATTGCTAAGGCTTTACTAATCAAATCATCAGGGTTAAAGTCACCATAAGCAACGGCTAATCCTTGACAGCCTTTATGCCATAATCTGAGGGCGATGCCCGTAGTCTGTGAGCTTTCAATCTGTTTAAGTCGATTGGCTTCAAAAGAAATTGGACGAGAATGGGATTGAACTTGATATACTTCTACATCAGAAACACCTTTTTTGATGGTTAATTCTAATAATTCTTCTGCCAACATCACTTTAAAATAAAATAAATAACATTATTGATCCTAACCTGAATTAATGATAAATTATCTCTTTTTAATGTTGTAAAGGTATAGTCGTGAATAAATTTGACATAGTAATATTATCTAATGGCCCTGGAGAAATAACCACTTGGGTTTTACCTGTAGTTAAAAAAATTCGGGCAAATTTGTCTATATCTCAAGATAATGTTCGCATTTCTTTAATTTTATCACCTTGTCCCCATTCCACTGGTAATGAAGTTAAAATTGCTAGTCAATGGCAGGAAATTAATCGTATTCAATCAGCAAATAATTTTTTAACTTTTTTATTATTTGGTAAAACACAAGATAATTGGGATTGGTATTCTCAGGGGTTAATTATCTTTTTAGGTGGAGATCAATTTTTTACTTTAGTTATTGCTAAAAGATTAGGTTATCAAAGTTTAATTTATGCTGAATGGGAAGCTCGTTGGTATCGATATATTAATTATTTTGCTGTTATGAATCAGTCTGTTATTGATAAAATACCTATTCAATTTCATAATAAATGTACTGTTGTTGGAGATTTAATGGCAGATATAAACATTATAAATCAAGAGGAAAAAGAAGATAATAAAAATACTTTAAAAATAGGTTTATTACCCGGATCAAAATCAAGTAAATTAACCCAAGGTGTCCCTTTTTTGATGGCGATCGCAGAATTTATTAAGCAAAAAAACTCAAATATAGAATTTATTATACCCGTTGCACCAACCATTGATACAGAAAATTTAGCAAGTTATGGAGATAAAAAAAATAACCCTTTAATTAGTAAATTAGGAAATGTTACAGGAGAGTTAATCAATATAGAAAATCAAGTTTATTTACAAACATTAGGAGGAGTAAATATTAAATTAATTAAAGAATTTCCTTGTGATGAAGAATTAGGGAAATGTGATATTTGTTTGACAACCGTAGGAGCAAATACTGCTATTTTAGGAAGTTTAGGAATACCGATGATTGTTTTACTACCTATTTATCAATTAGAAGCCATGAAATCATGGGATGGCTTACTAGGAATTTTAGCTAATTTACCTATATTTGGCGATAATTTTGCGAAATTAATTAACTGGATAATGGTACAATATACCGTTAAAAATAAGAAATTATATGCTTGGCCTAATATTTGGGCAAAAAAAGAAATAGTACCAGAATTAATCGGTTATTTAACAGTAGAAGAAGTTAGTAATTTAACCTTAGAATTATTAGAAAATAAGGACAAATTAAAGGAAATAAAAAATAATTTAAAGGAAATAAGAGGTTTATCTGGAGCAAGTTTAAAAATAGCGAAAATAGTCACAAAAATTATCGAAAAATGTTCATTTTAGAAGTAAAATAAGATGAGTATATAACTTCTATTGCTTAAATAGTCGTCTTTGTGAGGATAATAAGCTAAGACGTATTTTCTATAAATAAAATTAATATGAGTAAAGGAACATTATTTGATAAAGTTTGGGATTTACACACCGTTGGCATATTACCATCAGGGCAAACTCAGTTATTTATTGGTTTACATTTAATTCATGAAGTAACCAGCCCTCAAGCGTTTGCCATGATTCGAGAAAGAAATCTTCAAGTACTATTTCCTGAAAGAACTATTGCTACTGTAGATCACATTGTACCCACAGAAAGTCAAGCTCGTCCTTTTGTTGATACTTTAGCGGAGGAGATGATTCAATCCTTAGAAAAAAATACTCAAGAATATAATATTCGATTTTATAACACCAATTCAGGAAATCAAGGAATTGTTCATGTAATCGCCCCCGAACAAGGATTAACTCAACCAGGAATGACCATCGCTTGTGGTGACTCTCATACTTCTACTCATGGTGCTTTTGGGGCTATTGCTTTTGGTATTGGCACATCTCAAGTAAGAGACGTATTAGCATCTCAAACTCTATCGTTATCTAAATTAAAAGTAAGAAAAATAGAGGTAAACGGAGAATTACCCCAGGGAGTTTACGCTAAAGACGTAATTTTGCATCTTATCCGTAAATTAGGGGTAAATGGCGGCGTTGGTTATGCCTATGAATACTCTGGTACAACCTTCGAGCAGATGAATATGGAAGAAAGAATGACAATCTGTAATATGTCTATTGAAGGAGGGGCTCGTTGCGGTTACATCAACCCAGATAAAGTTACTTTCGACTATCTAAAAGACAAAGATTTTGCACCTAAAAAATGGGAAGAAGCGATGTCTTGGTGGGAAAGTATCCGTAGTGATATAGATGCGCAATATGATGATGTCGTTACCTTTAATGCTAGTGATATTGAACCTACCGTAACATGGGGAATTACACCTAGTCAGGGTGTTGGTATTAGTGAATCTTTACCTACTTTAGACGCACTACCCGAAAATGATAAAGAAATTGCTATGGAAGCCTTTACATATATGCAGTTAAATGCGGGTACTCCCATTAAAGGTACTCCCATTGATGTTTGTTTTATCGGTAGTTGTACTAACGGCAGAATAACTGATTTAAGGGAAGCAGCAAAATTCGCTCAAGGGCATAAAGTAGCTAATCAAGTTAAAGCCTTTGTTGTACCCGGTTCTGAAAGAGTTAAAAAACAAGCTGAAGCCGAAGGTTTAGACCAAATATTCTTAAATGCAGGTTTTGAATGGCGCGAACCCGGTTGTTCTATGTGTTTGGCAATGAACCCAGATAAATTACAAGGAGATCAAATCAGTGCATCATCTTCTAATCGTAACTTTAAAGGTCGTCAAGGTTCTGCCCAAGGACGTACTTTATTGATGAGTCCTGCTATGGTTGTAGCGGCAGCTATTAACGGTAAAGTGTCTGATGTAAGAGAATTATAAATTCAGTCGAATATTGTGGAGGATTATAACTAAAGATATTCTCCACTACAAAAATCTGTTCACGATCAAACGTAAAACAGGCTTCTAGCCTGTACAATTTTCCTGCCAAAAACAAGGATATTCTTCTGGAGTTGTGGCTAAATTTGCCTTGACTGGATTTTCTCGAATATATTGCCAAGTGTTCAAAAATTCTTCTTCATTTCTAATAATTCTATCGTACCTTTCTTCATGCCATACAATACCAGAATGATTCATCACTTTCGGAATTTGTTTAGAGCTATAACTTTTAACGCTATGGAGAATACTACTAAGAGACCAATATTCACCATTAGACTTAGATAAAGGTTGCATTAACCAGTGAACATGATCGGGCATAATTACTATAGCAAAAGTATGGTATCTTTTGTCATTTTGATGGCGACTGTCATCAAAAAATAAACAACAATTTAAAACAATTTTCCTAGCAGAAGGATTTAATTGTAAACGTTGATAAGTATTAAAAGTAATGAAATAAATTGAACCATCTAACTCCCAATGAGGCAACTTTCTTCTTGTAATTTTGAGAAGAGAATCGCTAAAATTCATAAATTATAACCCCCTCCGTACAACAGCCTTCTAGGCTGTCTCTATCATAATCTTTTCATGGGCAAGATGCTGATGTGATGTTTCTACGGGCAAGATGCTGATGTGATGTTTCTACGGGCAAGATGCTGATGTGATGTTTCTACGGGCAAGATGCTGATGTGATGTTTCTACGGGCAAGATGCTGATGTGATGTTTCTACGGGCAAGATGCTGATGTGATGTTTCTACGGGCAAGATGCTGATGTGATGTTTCTACGGGCAAGATGCTGATGTGATGTTTCTACGGGCAAGATGCTGATGTGATGTTTCTACGGGCAAGATGCTGATGTGATGTTTCTACGGGCAAGATGCTGATGTGATGTTTCTACGGGCAAGATGCTGATGTGATGTTTCTACGGGCAAGATGCTGATGTGATGTTTCTACGGGCAAGATGCTGATGTGATGTTTCTACGGGCAAGATGCTGATGTGATGTTTCTACGGGCAAGATGCCCGTTTTACGGTTAGGTGATTGAGAGATTAGCCTAGTTCACAATACAATAGCAGAATGTAGAAATATCATATTAAAGGATTGATCGTGACTGAACAAAAAAACTATAAAGATACAGTAAATTTGCCACAAACAGGCTTTGACATGAGAGCCAATGCCGTTAAAAAAGAGCCAGAATTGCAGGAATTTTGGGCAAAAGAGCAGGTTTATGAGAAATTAGGTCAAAATAATCCAAAAGACCTTTTTATTCTCCATGATGGACCACCTTACGCTAATGGTAGCTTACATATGGGTCATGCCTTAAACAAAGTTCTCAAAGATATTATTAATAAATATAAATTATTACAAGGTCATAAAGTTCGTTATGTACCCGGTTGGGATTGTCACGGATTGCCCATCGAACTTAAAGTATTACAGAGTTTAAAACAGAAAGAAAGAGAAGCCTTAACTCCCATTACCCTCCGTCATAAAGCCCGTGATTTCGCCCTAAAAGCCCAACAAGAACAAGGGGAAGGGTTTAAACGATATGGGATATGGGGGGACTGGGAAAATCCCTATTTAACTCTATTACCTGAATATGAAGCCGCCCAAATTGAAGTATTTGGCAAAATGGCATTAAATGGTTATATCTATCGTGGCTTAAAACCAGTCCATTGGAGTCCTAGTTCACAAACTGCCTTAGCCGAAGCCGAGTTAGAATATCCTGAAGGGCATACCTCTCGCAGTATTTACGCTGCTTTTACCATCACTAAATTAAGCGAAAAAGCTTCAAATTTAGCTGAATTTATGCCTAATCTCGCTGTAGCTATTTGGACGACAACCCCTTGGACAATACCCGGTAATCTCGCTGTTGCCGTTAATGGGCATTTAGATTATGCCGTAGTAGAAGTAACCCCCCCTAACCCTCCCTTAGTAAGGGGGGAGACGGAGTCGGGGGGATCAAATGACTCCCCTCGCTTTTTAGAGGAGGGGTTGGGGGTGAGGTATCTCATCGTTGCCAAAGACTTAGTAGAAAGTTTAACGAAGACTTTTGATTTAGTATTAGACATTAAAACTGTAATTAAAGGAGAAGAATTAGAATATTCTCTCTATCAACATCCTCTCTTTGACAGAGAAAGCCCCGTAGTTATCGGCGGTGATTATATTACTACAGAATCTGGTACAGGATTAGTACACACAGCCCCCGGACATGGACAAGAAGATTATATCACAGGACAAAAGTATAACTTACCAATTTTATCGCCAGTGGATGATCGAGGTAACTTTACAGAGGAAGCAGGAGAATTTGTTGGTTTAAACGTGTTAAAAGACGCAAATCAGGCAATTATTGACGCTTTAACTGCTAAAAATAGCTTACTCAAGGAAGAAGCCTACGCCCATAAATATCCTTACGATTGGCGCACTAAAAAACCGACAATTTTCCGTGCTACAGAACAATGGTTCGCTTCCGTTGATGGTTTCCGTGACTTAGCATTGAAAGCAATTAAAGATGTAACTTGGATTCCCTCTCAGGGAGAAAATCGTATTACTCCCATGGTGAGCGATCGCAGTGACTGGTGTATTTCTCGTCAACGCAGTTGGGGTTTACCAATTCCCGTATTTTATGATGAGGAAACAAACGAACCATTATTGAATGAAGAAACCATCAACCACGTTAAAGATATTATCAGGGAAAAAGGCTCTGATGCTTGGTGGGAAATAAGTGTAGAGGAATTATTGCCAGAAAGTCATCGTAATAATGGCAAAACCTACCGTAAAGGCATGGATACTATGGATGTATGGTTCGATTCTGGTTCATCTTGGGCAGCAGTTGCTAACCAACGTCAAGAGTTAAAGTACCCTGTGGACTTATATTTGGAAGGTTCAGATCAACATCGTGGATGGTTTCAGTCTAGCCTTTTAACCAGTGTAGCAGTAAACGGCATTGCTCCCTATAAAACCGTGTTAACTCATGGTTTCGTCTTAGATGAAAAAGGCATGAAGATGAGTAAATCCATCGGTAATGTTGTCGATCCTAATCTTATCATCAACGGTGGCAAAAACCAGAAACAACAACCGCCCTATGGTGCAGATGTACTGCGTTTATGGGTGGCTTCCACTGACTATTCTGGGGATGTGCGCATCGGTGACAATATCATCAAACAGTTAGCAGATGTTTACCGTAAAATTCGTAATACCGCTCGATTTTTATTAGGTAATTTACATGATTTTAACCCCGCAAAAGATGCCGTTAGTTATGCAAATTTACCCGAATTAGATAAGTATATTCTCCAAGAAACTCACTTAGTTTTTAGCGAAATTACAGAGGCTTTTGAAAGTTATCAATTCTTTAAATTCTTCCAAAAAGTACAAAATTTCTGTGTAGTTGATCTCTCTAATTTTTACCTTGATATTGCTAAAGATAGACTCTATATTTCTGATCCTCATTCCCCCCGTCGTCGCAGTTGTCAAACTGTCATGGCAATTATACTCGAAAATCTCGCTAAGGCGATCGCCCCTGTTTTATGTCACATGGCGGAGGATATTTGGCAGAATCTACCCTATGAAAAGCCTTATAATTCGGTATTTGAGGCAGGTTGGGTCAAATTAGAACCCCAATGGGTGCAAAACCTTGATTTACCATCAAAATGGGGTCAATTACGCAATATTCGTATGGGAGTTAATAAAGTTTTAGATGATGCTCGTAACCAAAAGCTCATCGGTTCGTCTTTAGAAGCAAAAGTATTAATTTATGATACTGAAGGTAAGCTCACGGAAACTTTAACTAATCTTAACCCTAGTAATGCTTTAAATGATGGTAACAGGGTTGATGAATTGCGTTACCTTCTTCTTGTCTCACAGGTAGAATTAGTAACGGATGAATCGGCTTTGAGTATTAGTCAATATATCGGGGATATTCAGCTTGAGGATACTACTTTAAAGGTTGCAGTTTTGAACGCTGACGGTCATAAGTGCGATCGCTGTTGGAATTATTCTACCACAGTGGGAACTTTTAGCGATGAACCTTTGATTTGCGACAGGTGTAAGGAAGCCTTAACGGGTAATTTCTAAGTCAATAGGGTGGGATTTTCTCACCCTTTTAAACAATTTATTAAGATTAAAATAATCATGAATTTAGACAAATTTAAACAAGAATTTCAAAAATTAAAAAATAAAGGTTTTGTGCCATCTTTGCGTAATGGTTCGACAGGAATAGGTTATACTTTTGAAAAATTATTAGGTTTAAAGGAAAATAATTTAGCTTTACCTGATATTGAAAATATAGAAATAAAAGCCCATAGAGATAACTCTAATAGTTTAATTACGCTGTTTACTTTCAACAATAAAGTTTGGCAAATTTCACCTTTAGAAGCAATAAAAAAATATGGAAGTTACGATCAAAATGGTAGATTAGGAATGTACTATACAATGTCCTTAACGCCCAATAGCACAGGGTTATTTTTAATAGTAAATAGTCAAACAATATCTGTTCAACATACATCAGGAGAAATTATTGCTACATGGCAATTAAGTCAACTTGCAGAAAGATTTAAGCAAAAAATTCCTGCTTTATTATTGGTTTCTGCCCACACGGAAGAAAGAGATGGAAAAGAATATTTCCATTTTTATCGAGTACAATTAATGAGAGAAACATCGGATCAATTATTAGCAGAATTATTTAAAACAGGAAATTTATTAGTGGACTTAAGACTTCATGACAAAGGCACAAGTGCGAGAAATCACGGTACTGGTTTTAGGATTTATGAAGATAAATTACCTTTACTTTTTCAAAAAATAGAGGATATATAAAAATGAAAATTTTGGATACATTTAGTGTAGATAACGATTGGGATTTTAAGACTGCTAATACAAAATTATATACTCATTGTTATCACAATTATCCTGCGATGATGATACCTCAAATAGCAGAAAGATTAATTAATAAATATGGGCAAAATGCTAAAATATTATTTGATCCTTATTGCGGTACTGGTACTTCCTTAGTAGAAGCTAATAGAAAAAATATTAATGCTATTGGTACAGATTTAAACCCTTTAGCAAGATTAATTAGTAAGGTAAAAACCACTAAAATAGATTTACAGATTTTAGATTTATATTTAAAAGAATTTAACGATTTTTTATTTTATCTTAATTTTGGGGTAAATAAACCCAATATTATTATCCCTGATTTTGATAACATTAATTTTTGGTTTAGACAAGATATTCAAGAAAAATTAGCAGTAATTCAATACTTTATTAATAACATACAAAATTTAGATATTAAAAACTTTTTCAATGTGGCATTTAGTGAAACTGTAAGAGAAAGTAGTTTTACTCGTAATAGTGAATTTAAACTTTATCGAATGTCTGAAATTCAACGTCAAAAATTTGAACCTGACGTTTCTAGTATTATGATGGGAAAACTAGCCAGAAATAGACGAGGTTTGAATGAATATTTAGGGGAAACTAAGGATTATAATTCTCAAACTCAAATTTTTAATTTTAATACCGTAGAATCTATTAAAAATATTGAAGAAGAATCCATTGATATAATTGTGACATCTCCTCCCTATGGTGATAGTAAAACTACGGTGGCTTATGGACAATTTTCCCGTTTGGCAAATCAATGGTTAGGAATTAAAAATGCTTCTCAAATTGATCGTCATTTAATGGGGGGAATTACCCAACCAATCATCAAAAAAATTGGTGTGAATATAGTCGATAATATTATTGAAGAAATTACGAATAAAGATGAAAAAAGAGCTAAAGAAGTCTATAGTTTTTATTATGATTATTTCCAATCAATTAATAATGTTTCTTTGACATTAAAAAAAGGTAATTATGCTTGTTATGTTGTCGGAAATCGTCGAGTTAAAGGAATAACATTACCTACAGATAAAATAACTCAATTATTTTTTGAAGTTAATGATTTTAAGCATGAAAATACTTTGATCAGAAATATACCTAACAAAAGAATGCCTAGCAAAAATAGCCCAACTAATGAAATAGGAATAACTGACACTACAATGACTCAGGAGTATATTGTTGTGATGAAAAAAAACTAATTATAACCCACATTCCGCACGTCATCATGTAGTTTGTAAAAACAATACTTGAATTATATCTAACTTTTATTCAGATATAGAAAATCTTTATCTTCTGACTAAAAATTATAATTTTTTGACTATCTTTTTTATTTTTTGACAGCACAAATAAAAGCTTTTTTGAC
>Ga0210044_10002232_pt1 | contig 29026 bp, 20 predicted proteins | sample CryGey13umfilter_2_FD_183959 | JGI IMG/M metagenome (GOLD analysis project Ga0210044, IMG submission 183959) | Groundwater microbial communities from aquifer in Utah, USA - Crystal Geyser 4/9/14 3 um filter (SPAdes) (version 2) | ecosystem: Environmental > Aquatic > Deep subsurface >... | reverse complement strand
TACGCCTATTCCGAGCCGATGCGCGCCAAGGGCGGCGCCTGGACCGCCGATGCGCTTTTTGAATACCTTGAAAATCCGCGCGGCGTGGTGCCCGGCACCCGGATGACCTTCGCCGGCCTGCCCAGGCCCGAGGATCGCGCGGCGGTGATCGTGTTTCTCAACAACGCTGACGGCTCGCCCGAGCCACTGACGACCGGCGAGGCCGCCGCCGCCGCCCCCGAAGCAACGGTGGCCGCCGTGGAGGCGGCCCCGGAGACGCCTGCGGCGGCCCCGGTCGCGGCGCCCGCCGCAGAGGCGGCGCCCGAAGCGGTCGCCGCAGCGGCCACTGAAACGCCGGCGGAACCCGCGCCGGTTGAGACGGCCGCCGTCGCCGAGACGCCCGCGCCCGTCGCCGAAGCGGCGCCCGCACCTGAGGCTGCGCCCGCCGCCGATCCGTTCATCGCGGCCTACGCCGCCGCCAGCGCGGCGGACGGCCAAAAAGTGTTTCGCAAGTGCGGCGCCTGTCACAAGGTCGAGGAAGGCCGTAACGGCGTCGGCCCGTCGCTGTGGGCGGTGGTCGGGCGCGATGTGGGCGCCATCGACGGCTTCAAGTATTCCGACACGCTGAAGAACCACGGCGGCGCCTGGGATCCGCGCGCCATCAACGCCTTCATCGAGAACCCCAAGGCCTATGCTCCGGGCACCAAGATGAGCTTCGCCGGTCTCAAGAAGATTGAGGAGCGCGCGGCGGTGATCAAGTATCTCAACGAGGCGGGCGGCACCAACGTCGCGGTGCAGTAAACCGGTTCAGACGGACCGTTCAGCAAGGGCCGCGTCCGTGAGGGCGCGGCATTTTTGCGCGCCGCCGCCGCGTCGGCGCGCGATGACGCCTTGAATCGCCACGCCCGCCGCCCTACCCAATAGGGGGCGACCGGAACGGGAGGCGGCATGGCGATCACGCGGCGGGGTTTTGGCGGATTGACGCTCGGCGCGGCGGCCTGGGCCGCCGCCTCACGCGCGCCCCTCCACGCCACCGACGCGGTGTCGCGCAGCCATGGCGGCTCGCTGATCGGTGCGCTGCGCTATCCGCCGGATTTCGCGCATTTCGACTATGTGAACCCCGCCGCGCCAAAGGGCGGGCTGGCGCGCGTCGCCACCGCGTCGGGCTTCGACAGCTTCAACCCCTTCATCGTGCGCGGCGACGCGCCCACCGGCATCGGCCTGATCTTCGAGTCGCTGATGACGCCGTCGCTCGACGAAGGCTCCACCCATTACGGCCTTCTGGCGGAGTGGGAGGAGCACCCGGCGGACGATTCATGGGTCGCCTTCCGCCTGCGCGACGGCGCGCGCTGGCACGACGGCCGCCCGGTCACGGTGGACGACGTGATCTGGACCTTCCGCACGCTGGTCGAGAAGGGCGTGCCGAATTATCGCTTCTACTACAAGAACGTCACCGACGCGCGCGACATGGGCGACCGCGTGGTGCGCTTCGACTTCGACCAGGCCGGCAACCGCGAACTGCCGCACATCATGGGCCAGCTCACCGTGCTGCCGAGGCACTGGTGGGAGGACGGGCGCGACTTCGAGGCCGGCGGGCTTGAGCCGCCGCTCGGCTCCGGCCCCTACCGCGTCGGCGCCTTCGAAGTGGGCCGCTTCGTGGAGTATGAGCGCGTCGCCGACCACTGGGCCGCCGACCTGCCGGTGAACCGGGGCCAGCACAATTTCGACCGCCTGCGCTATGAGATCTTTCTCGACGCCTCGGCGCAGCTCGACGCCTTCCGCGCCGGGCTGATCGACTTTCGCGAGGAGAACTCGGCGTCGAACTGGGCGGAGCGCTATGACTTCGCTGCGGCGCGCGATGGCCGCGTGCAGCGGCGCGAGGTGGCGCTGGAGGGGCCGAAGCGGGTGCAATACCTCGCGATGAACCTGCGCCGCGAAAAATTCCGCGACATCCGCACCCGTGAGGCGCTGAGCCTGGCCTTCGACTTCGAGTGGACCAACCGCACGATCTATTTCGAGCAATACGCCCGGCCGCGCAGCTTTTTTCAGGACGGCGGCGACCTGATGCCCGACGCGCCGCCCGACGCGGCGGAGCTGGCGCTGCTGGCGCCGTTTCGCGGCAGTATCCCCGATGCGGTGTTCGGGCCGGCCTACGCCCCGCCGGTCACCGACGGCCTGGGCCGCAACCGCAGCGGCCTGCGGCAGGCGCGCCGCCTGCTGGAGGCGGCGGGCTGGCGCGAGGGGCGCGGCGGGCTGCTGGAGGACGCGCAGGGCAAGCCCTTCGAGATCGAGTTCCTCTCGGCGCAGGACACGCAGGAGCGCGTGATCGGCCCCTACATCGCCAACCTCGCCACGCTGGGGATCAGGGCGGCGTTCCGCGTGGTCGATGCGGCGCAATACGTCCGCCGCGTCAGTCAGGACCCGGATTTCGATTTCGACATGATCATCTGGGGCTTGGGCAACTCCGAGAGCCCCGGCAATGAGCAGCGCGAATTCTGGGGGTCGGAATCGGCGGCGCGCATGGGCTCGCGCAATGTCGGCGGCGTGGCCGATCCGGCGGTGGACGCGCTGATCGAGAAGATCATCTTCGCCGAAGACCGCACCGCGCTGGCGGCGGCCAGCCGCGCGCTCGACCGCGTCCTGACCTGGAGCCATTACGGGATCATGCAGCTCTACACGCCCTTCGAGCGCATCGCGTGGTGGGACATGTTCGGCCACCCCGACCCGTTGCCGCCGCGCGACGTGGGCTTTCCGCAGGTCTGGTGGCGTGACGCCGACCGCGCCGCCGCGCTGGGGCCGCGCGGATGAAGGCGCTGGTTCTTGTGGCGCTGATCGCGCTGGGCGCGGTGTCGGCGCGGGCGGAGGTGGTGGTCAGCCACGGGCTGTCGGCCTTCGGCGATCTGAAATACCCCGCCGATTTCAGCCATTTTGACTATGTGAACCCGCAGGCGCCCAAGGGCGGCGCCATCGCCACCACCTCGGTGCGCGCCAACCAGACCTTCGACACGCTCAACGCCTACAGCTTGCGCGGCGATCCGCCGATGGGCCTCAGCGCGCCGGAGAACCTGGTTTATGACACGCTGATGACCACGGCGGACGACGAGACCGACGCGGTTTACGGCCTCGTCGCCGCCCACGCCGAATTCCTGCCCGGCGGCGACTGGATCATCTTCGAGATGCGTCCGGAAGCCCGTTTCGCGGACGGCTCGGCGGTCACGACGGAGGATGTCGTGTTCAGCTTCGAGAGCCTGAAAAGCGACGGCGCCGCGCCGCGCTTTCGCCTCTCCCTGCGCGACGTGACCGGCGCCGAGGCGCTGGGGCCGCACCGGGTGCGCTTCACCTTCGCGCCCGACGCGCCGAAGCGCGACCTGCCGATGCTGGTGGCGGGCCTGCCGATCCTGTCGAAGGCGTGGTTTGAAGGCCGCGACTTCGGCGCGCCCAGCATGGAGCAGCCGCTGGGATCGGGGCCCTATGCGGTCGAGAAGGCCGAGGCCGGGCGCAGCGTGACCTATCGCCGCCGCGACGACTATTGGGCGCGCGATCTGCCGGTGAACGTGGGGCGCTGGAACTTCGATGCGATCACCGTGGAGTATTTCCGCGACCGCTCCGCCGCGATCCCCGCCTTGCAGGCGCGGGTGATCGACCTGCACGAGAGCTTTTCGTCCAAGGAATGGGCGGTGGATTATGACTTTGAGGCGATCCGCGACGGTCGCGTGATCCGCGAGACGCTGCCCGACCTCAGCCCCTCGGGCACGCAGGGCTTCTGGTTCAACACCCGCCGCCCGCATCTGAGCGATGCGCGCGTGCGCCAGGCGCTGGGCATGGCGTTCGACTTCGAATGGTCCAACCGGACGCTGTTCTACGACCTCTACCAGCGCACCACGAGCTTTTTCCAGACAACGGCCATGATGGCCGAAGGCGAGCCTTCGCCCGAGGAACTGGCGCTGCTGGAGCCGTTCCGCGACCGCCTGCCGCCGGAAACGTTCGGCCCCGCCTTCACGCCGCTGGTCTCCGATGGGTCGGGCCGCAACCGCCAGGCGCTGCGCGCGGCGTCGCGGCTGCTGGAGGACGCAGGCTGGTTTCTCGACGACGCGGGCATCCGCCGCAACGAGGCGGGCGAGGCGCTGACGCTGGAGATCTTCGACGACAGCTCGGCCTTCGAACGGATCGTCAATCCCTACATCCAGAACCTGCGCGCGCTGGGCGTGGAAGCCTCGTGGCGGCTGGTGGACGCGGCGCAGAACCAGCAGCGCACCAAGGATTTCGACTATGACGTGACCATCGCGCGGTTTTCGGTCGGCGCGACGCCGGGGGTGGGCCTGCGCAACTTCTATCATTCCTCCAGCGCCGACCAGCCGGGCAGCTACAACCTCAGCGGCGTCGCCGACCCGGTGGTGGATCACCTGGTGGAGACGATGATCGCCGCGCCCGACCGCGCGACGCTGCACGTCGCGGGCCGCGCGCTCGACCGGGTGCTGCGGGCGATGCACATCTGGTCGCCGCAATGGTACAAGGCCAGCCACACCGTCGCCTATTGGGACAAGTTCGCCCGGCCCGCGATCAAGCCGCCCTATTCCCGCGCGATCCTCGACACCTGGTGGGTGGACCCGGCGCGCGAGGCCGCGCTGGCGGCGCGGGCGCAATGAGGATTGCGGATGTGGCGCGTCGCCCCTCACCCCGACCCTCTCCCCCGAGGGGAGAGGGGGCGCACGCTGCGCGGACAGCGCTACGGTTCAAACGCAGGCGCCCGGCTCGCGGCCCGCGCCCCCTCTCCCCCTTGGGGGAGAGGGTCGGGGTGAGGGGGCGGCGCGCGCGCCCCTTGGGGGCGCGCTGACATGGGCGCCTATGTCCTGCGCCGTCTGGCGCTGATCATCCCCACCCTGTTCGGCATCATGCTGATCAACTTCGCTGTGATCCAGTTCGCCCCCGGCGGCCCGGTGGAGCAGGTGATCGCGGAGCTGACCCAGACCGGCGCCGGCGCCACCGACCGCTTCTCCGGCGGCGGCGGCGATGCGACGGCGCAGGCGGCGGCGGGCGACGGCGGTTCGGGCTATCGCGGCGCGCAAGGCCTGGACCCGGCGTTCATTGCGCAAATCGAGAAGCAGTTCGGCTTCGACAAGCCGCCGCTGGAGCGGTTCGGCCTGATGCTGTGGAACTACGCGCGCTTCGACTTCGGCGACAGCTATTTCCGCTCGGCCTCGGTGATCGAGCTGATCGTGCAGAAAATGCCGGTGTCGATCTCGCTGGGCTTGTGGACCACGCTGCTCGCCTACCTCGTGTCGATCCCGCTTGGCATCCGCAAGGCGGTGAAGGACGGCACGCGGTTCGACGTGTGGACCTCCGGCGTGGTGATCGTCGGCTACGCGATCCCCGGCTTCCTGTTCGCGATCCTCTTGCGCACGCTGTTCAGCGAAGGCTCGGAGTTCTTCCCGTTCTTTCCGCTGCGCGGGCTGACCTCGTCGAACTTCGCGGAGCTGAGCCTGATGGGCCAGATCGCCGACTATTTCCGCCATATCGCCCTGCCGGTGCTGGCGATGGCGATCAGCGGCTTCGCGGTGCTGACCCTGCTGACCAAGAACAGCTTTCTCGACCAGATCAAGCTGCAATACGTCACCACGGCGCGCGCCAAGGGCTTAAGCGAGCGCGAGGTGCTCTATGGCCATGTGTTCCGCAACGCCATGCTGATCGTGATCGCGGGCTTTCCCGCCGCGTTCATCTCGATCCTGTTCACCGGCTCGCTGCTGATCGAGGTGATCTTCTCGCTCGATGGGCTGGGGCTGCTCGGCTATGAGGCGGTGCTGAACCGCGACTATCCCATCGTGTTCGGCACGCTTTTTATCTTCGGGCTGATCGGGCTGTTGCTGCAACTGCTGACCGATCTGGTCTATGTCTGGGTCGATCCGCGCATCGACTTCGAGAGCCGGGAGACCTGAGGATGGCCGTCAGCGCGTTTGACGCCCCTCCCGCGCGCCGGGGCTGGCTGGGCCTGCCAAGGCTCGACGCGGTGCAGAAGCGGCGCATCGCCAATTTCCGCGCCAACCGGCGGGGGCTGTGGTCGCTGCGCATCTTCCTCGCGCTGTTTCTGGTGTCGCTGTTCGCGGAAGGGGTGGCCAACGACCGCCCGGTGCTGATCTCGTTTCAGGGCGCGCTCAAGTCGCCGATGCTCCAGTTTATCTCGGAGCGCGACCTCGGCGGCTTTCACGGCACCATGGCCGATTTCCGCGACCCGTATGTGCAATGCCTGATCCGAACCGGCGGCGACGACGACCGCTGCGACGCCGACGAAAGCGCGGCGGCCGAGGGGCCCGAGGGCTGGATGGTCTGGCCGCTGATCCCGTTCAGCTATGACACCATCAACTACGACGTGGCGCGCGCGCCCTCGCCGCCCGACGCGGTCAACTGGCTGGGCACCGACGATCAGGCGCGCGACGTGCTGGCGCGCGTGATCTACGGCTTTCGCCTCAGCGTGTTCTTCGCGCTGATCGTCACCGTGGTCTCGACCGTGATCGGGGTGGCGGCGGGGGCGGTGCAGGGGTTTTTTGGCGGCTGGGTGGATCTGGTGTTTCAGCGCGTGGTCGAGGTGTGGAGCAACATCCCATCGCTCTATATCATCATGATCGTGTCGTCGGTGATCGCGCCGAATTTCTGGATCATGGTGTCGATCGTGGCGCTGTTCTCGTGGACCGCGCTGGTGGGCGTGGTGCGGGCGGAGTTCCTGCGCGCGCGCAACTTCGAATACGTCATGTCGGCGCGCGCGCTGGGGGTGGGCAACCTGACCATCATGTTCCGCCACCTGCTGCCCAACGCCATGGTCGCCACCATCACCTTCCTGCCGTTTCTGGTGACCGGCGCGATCTCGACGCTGGCGGCGCTCGATCTGCTGGGCTTTGGCCTGCAATCGACGCATCCTTCGCTGGGCGAGCTGGCGCTTCAGGGCCGCAACAACATCCAGGCGCCGTGGCTGGGCGTGACCGCGTTTTTCACCTTCGCGATCATGCTGTCGCTGCTGGTGTTCGTGTTCGAGGCGGTGCGCGACGCCTTCGACCCGAGAAAGACTTTTTCATGAGCCTGCTTGAGGTTGCCGACCTGCGCATCGCCTTCGGCCCGGTCGAGGCGGTGCGCGGCGTGTCGTTCGCCATCGACGCCGGTGAGACGCTGGCGCTGGTGGGCGAGAGCGGCTCGGGCAAGTCGGTCTCGGCGCTGTCCACCGTCAAGCTGCTGCCGCCCAGCGCCGCGATCACCGGCTCGGTGCGCTATGCGGGCCGCGAGTTGCTGGGGGCCGACGACGCCACGCTGCGCCAGGTGCGCGGCAACGACGTCAGCTTCATCTTTCAGGAGCCGATGACCTCGCTGAACCCGCTGCACAGCATCCGCCGCCAGATCGGCGAGAGCCTGGCGCTGCATCAGGGGCTGAAGGGCGACCGGGCGACGGCGCGCATCGTCGATCTGCTGACCAGGGTCGGCATCCGCGACCCCGAGGGCCGCCTCGACAGCTATCCCCACCAGCTTTCCGGCGGCCAGCGGCAGCGGGTGATGATCGCCATGGCGCTGGCCAACGGGCCGAAGCTCTTGATCGCCGACGAGCCGACCACCGCGCTCGATGTCACGATTCAGGCGCAGATTCTCGATCTGCTGAAGCGGCTCCAGCGCGACGAGGGGCTGGCGATGCTGTTCATCACCCATGACCTCGGCATCGTGCGCCGCATGGCCGACCGGGTGTGCGTGATGAAGGACGGGCGGATCGTCGAACAGGGCGCGACGGCGGCGCTGTTCGCCGCGCCGCAGCACCCCTACACCCGCGCCTTGCTCGACAGCGCGCCGCGCGGGCGGCCCGAACCGGTGGCGCCCGACGCGCAGACCGTGATGCAGGGCGAGAAGGTGCGCATCTGGTTTCCGGTGAAGCGCGGCCTGATGCGCCGCACGGTCGGCCACATCAAGGCCGTCACCGATGTATCGGTCAGCGTGCGCGCGGGTGAGACGGTGGGCGTGGTGGGCGAGAGCGGCTCGGGCAAGACCACGCTGGCGCTGGGGCTGATGCGGCTGATCCGCTCCGAGGGGCGGATCGTGTTCATGGGCCGCGACATTCAGGGGTTGCAGTCGCGCGCCCTGCGCCCGGTGCGGCGCGACATGCAGGTGGTGTTCCAGGACCCGTTCGGCGCGCTTTCGCCGCGCCTGTCGGTGGCGCAGATCGTGGCCGAGGGCCTGGGCGTGCACGGCCTGCGCGACGCCGGGCGCACCGAGCGGCGCGAGGTGGCCGACGCGCTGGAGGAGGTCGGCCTCGACCCCGAGGCGATGGACCGCTACCCGCACGAGTTCTCCGGCGGTCAGCGCCAGCGCATCGCCATCGCCCGCGCCATGATCCTGAAACCCAGTTTTGTCGCGCTGGACGAGCCGACCTCGGCGCTCGACATGACCGTGCAGCGCCAGATCGTCGAACTGCTGCGCGGGCTGCAGCGCAAGCGGGGGCTGGCCTATCTGTTCATCAGCCACGACCTGAAAGTGGTGCGCGCCATGGCGCACCGGGTGCTGGTGATGCGCCAGGGCGAGGTGGTGGAGCAGGGTGAGGCGGAACAGATCTTCGACCGCCCGCAGCATCCCTACACGCAGGAACTGCACGCCGCCGCGCTGGGCGGCGCGCAGGCGCCTCAGGAACGCGCGCCCGCGTAGGCGGCTTCCTGCGCGTAATAGTCCTCGAACCCCACCCGCTGGCGCAACTCGGCGAAGTCGAGCAGGCCGTCGGGGTGCGTCTGCCCCTTCAGCGCCGCCAGCGCGTCGAGCATCGCGCGCATCGCCGCCGACATCAGCGTGAGCGGGTAGGCCGCGACCGAGAACCCCATGTCGGCCAGCGCGGCGGGGGAGGGGATCGGCGTCTCGCCTCCCTCCACGAGGTTCGCCATCTTCCAGCCGGGCAACTCGGCGCACACCCGGCGCATCTCGGCCTTTGATTTCGGCGCCTCTACGAACAGGATGTCGGCGCCTGCGGCATGAAACGCCGCCGCGCGCGCCAGCGCCTCGTCCAGCCCGTGGCCGTGGCGGGCGTCGGTGCGGGCGAGAATCAGGATGTCCGAACCTTCCTCGGCGCGGGCGTCCGACGCGGCGCGGATGCGGTCCACCGCCTCGGCGCGGTCCACCACCAGTTTGCCGCGTGTATGCCCGCAGCGCTTGGGCGCCACCTGATCCTCGATCATCACCGCCGCCGCCCCGGCGCGGGCGTAGCCCTTGACCGTGCGCTTGACGTTCAGCGCGTTGCCATAGCCGGTGTCGCCGTCGCACAGCACCGGCAGCGTGGTCGCGGCGCAGATGTCGCGCACCGCGTCCACCATCTCACCATACGAGATCAGTCCCGCGTCCGGCGCGCCGATCCGCTGCGCCGAGACGCAGAAGCCCGACATGAAGGCGGTGCGAAACCCCGCCTGCTCGATCAGCCTTGCGGTCAGCGCGTCGCCGCAGGACGGGGTGACGAGCATCTCGCCGGTCTGAAGCAGCGCGCGCAGCCGCTTTCCAGGCGAGGTGACGGGGGGGCTCACATGTTGCGCGGCAACCATAGGGCGATGTCCTCGAACTGGGTGATGAGAAAGACGGTGAACAGCATGATGATGAGGAACGGCAGCGTGCCGCGCGCGACCTCGCCCATGCTCGCCTTGCCGATGGCCTGGATCACATAGAGGTTCAGCCCCACCGGCGGCGTGATCAGCGCGACCTCGATCATGATGATGAAGAAGATGCCGAACCACACGACGTCGATGCCGAACGCGCCCACCGCGCCCGCCAGCACCGGCATCATGATCAGCAGCATCGACAGCGCCTCCATGAACAGCCCCATCACCAGCAGCAGCGCCGCCACGGCGAGGATGAAGGCGCCTGCGCTGTCCACATTGGCGGTGATGAAGGTCGAGACGTCCTGCGGGATGCGCCACAGCGCGATCGCCTTGCCGAACACCTTGGCCCCCGCGATGATCAGCAGGATCGCGGCGGAGGTGCGCATCGCCTCGGCCACCGCGCCCTTCAGCCCCTCCCACGTCAGGCTGCGCAGCACCAGCCCGGTCACCGCCAGCGCGCCGAGAAAGCCGATGGCGGAGGCTTCGGTCGGCGTGAACCAGCCCTGATAGATCCCCGCGATCACGAAGCCCGCCAGCACCATGGTCGGAAACGCCCGCGCGCCCGACGCGCGCCGCTCGGCCCAGCTTGCGCGCGGCGAGGGTTGGTAATCGACCGAAAACCGCGCGTAGGCCATCGAATACAGGATGAACAGCAGCATCAGCAGCAGCCCCGGCCCCACGCCCGCCATGAACAGCGCCAGGATCGAGCTCTCGGTGATCACGCCATAGACGATCAGGATGATCGACGGCGGGATGAGAATCCCCAGCGTGCCGCCCGCCGCCAGCAGCCCGAACACGAACGGGCGCGGATAGCCGCGCCTGGTCATCTCCGGGATCGCCACCGTGCCGATGGTGGCGGCGGTGGCGACCGAGGAGCCGGAGATCGCCGCGAACATGCCGCAGCTCAGCACCGTCGCCACCGCCAGCCCCCCCGGCCAGTGCCCCACCCATGCCTGCACGGCGGCGAACAGATCCTGCCCGACGCCGCCTTTCAGCAGCACGTTCGACATCAGCAGGAACAGCGGCACCGCGATCAGGATGAAGCTGTCCATGCTCGACAAAAGCCCGGTCGCGGCGATGGCGGGCGAGAACCCGCCGATCAGCAGCAGCGCCATGCCCAGCCCGCCGAGCACGATGGCGACCGGCGCGCCGATCAGCAGCAGCGCGAACAGCGCCGTCAGGATAAGGAGAACCTCCACCGCCGCTATTCCTCCACCACGCCTTCGGGCGGCAGGGGCGCGCCCAGCGCCGTGCGCGCGAACTCAAGCGCCGCCTGAACGCCCAGCAGGGCAAAGCCCAGCGGCACGGCGGCCTGCATCCACCACGCCGGAATGTCGAGCATCGAGCCGGAGGTGCGCCCGCGCACATAGCTGTTGATCGCGGCGTCCTTGCCATACCAGACCACCAGCGCGGCGAAGGCGATGATGAACGCCAGCGCCGCCAGCCGCGCCGCGCGCCGCGCCCGCGCGCCCATCAGCGCGGTCAGCGCGGTGACGCGGATGTGCTGGTTGCGACGCAGCAGGGCGGCGGCGGCGAGGAAGGTGGCCCAGATGAACACCAGCCGCGACAGCTCCTCCGCCCAGATCGTCGGCGCGGTGAAGAAATACCGCGCCACGACCTCGTAGCCCAGCATCAGGCCGACCGCGAAATAGGCCCAGCCCGCGACAGCGGCGAGCGCGTCGGACAGGCGGTCGATGAACCGCATGGGGTGGGTCTCCGGCGCGAAAAAGGGGGCGCCGCCCTTGTGCGCGGGCGGCGCGGCGGCTCAGAGCGCGTTGGCGGCGTCGAGCACCTGCCGGCCGAGCGGCCCGGCGTCTTTCAGCCACAGGTCGATCACCGGGGCCGACGCCGCCTTCCAGCGCGCAAGCTCCGCCGCCGTCGGCTGGTGGACGGTCATGCCGTTGGCGCTCGCCTCCTCGACGGCGCGCTTCTCGAACTCGGTCATGTAGTCGCGCACCGCGATCTCGGCCTTGACGGCGGCGGCGGTGATCGCCGCGCGCTGGGCGTCGGTCAGGCCCTGCCAGACATCCTCGTTCATCACCACAAGGAACTCGATGTCGGCGTTGTTGACCAGCGTGACGGCGTCCATCACCTCCCACAGCTTGCGCGAGGAGACGCCGGAAAGCCCGGTCATGCCGATGTCCACGGTGCCGCGCTGATAGGCGAGGAATTGCTCCGAGCCGGAGATCAGCGTCGGCGCGCCGCCAAGCTCCTTGGCCCACTCGCCCAGCCACTTGCCGAACACGCGCACCTTCTTGCCCTGCAGATCCTCCGGGCCCTTCAGGGCTGCGCCCTTGCTGAGCAGCACGTTGCCGCCATAGGCCTGCCACCACAGCACCCGCGCGCCGGTCTCAAGGATCGCGGCGTCGAGCGGGCCGCGCACCGGGCTTCCGGGCGCTGCGGCGGCGCGCACCTTGGCCTCGCTGTCGAGCACGAACGGCATGTAGAAGATGTCCACCGCCGGGATGTCGCCGACATAGCGCGCCAGCGACGCCACCCCCATCTCGATCTGGCCCGAACCCACCGCCTCGGGCACCTCGTTGTCCTTGTAGAGCTGCGCGCTGTCGTAGATCTCCACGGTGATGTCGGAGGTCTTTTCGATCTCCTCCTTGAACACCAGCAGATTCTGGCCGAGGTGGCTGGCGAGCGGCAGTTGCAGCGTCACGCGCAGCGTGGTTTCGGCCTGCGCGGGCAGGGCGGCGAAGCCCAGCATCGCGGCGCAGACCATCGCGCCGATGGAACGGTTCATGTGCGTCTCTCCCCTGACGTTTTTTCTTGTGGGCAGAGACTTGCCGGGCGCGCGCGGTTTGTCAAACGGCGCGCGCGGGCGCCGCGCTCTAGTGCGGCAAGACCATCGCCAGATATGGCGCGGGCGCGGCCGCGCCGTCGGCGACCGGGCCGGGAACCGGGTTGACGATGGGCGTCAGCGACTTGAGATACCGCGCCAGCGCCTGCGCATCCTCGTCGGTGATCGCGGCGTAGGAGCGCCAGGGCATGATCGGCGCAAGCTCCCGCCCGTCGGGGCGGACCCCGGTGCGCAGCGCGGCGACGATCTCCGCCGCGCTCCAGGCGCCGAGGCCGGTCTCCATGTCCGGGGTCAGGTTGGGGGGGTAGAACACGCCGAGGCCGGGCAGGCCGAAGCCGAACGCCCCGCCCGCCAGAAAACGGGTCTCGTCGGGGGCCATGTCCGGGCCGGTGGGCGTATGGCAGCCGCCGCAGTCCATGATGCGCGCGAGATAGGCGCCGCGATCCAGCGCCGCGTCCGCGAGAGCCGGGAGCGCAAGCGCCGCCAGCGCGGCCGCTGCGGCGATACGGATGAAACGGGTCGTCATCTGGTCCTCCTTACCTGACGGCCTTCGGGCCGCGCCGCGCGGTTTAGGAGGGAAACGTGAGCCGCCAGTCAGCCGATCGTCAAGCGCAGGCGGGCAATCAGGCGACGCAGCGCCGAGGCATCCGGGCCGCGCCAACGAAAAGGGACGGCGCCCTGCGGCGCCGCCCCTTTGCGCGGTTCGCCGCGCTCAGGCGGCGGCGACGGCGCGCCGGGTCATCACCGTGACCAGATGCGCGCGGTATTCGGGCGAGGCGTGGATGTCGCCCAGCATCCCGTCGGGCGATACGCTGAGGCCCGCCACCGCGTCGGGCGACCAGTTGGCCGACAGCGCTTTCTCCGCCTCGGTCCAGCGGAACACGCCGGTGTCGGCGGCGCCGGTCACCGCGACGCGCGCGCCGCTGGCGAAGCGGGCTGCGAACACGCCGGTCAGCGCGAAACGCGAGGCCGGCTGGAGGAACTTCTGATAGTTCGCCGCCTGCGGGATCGGGAAGCGGACGGCGGTGATGATCTCGCCTTCCTCCAGCGCCGTCGTGAACATGCCCTGGAAAAAGTCGTCCGCAGCGATCTCGCGCGCATTGGTGATCACCGTCGCGCCGAGGCCCAACACGGCGGCGGGATAGCACGCGGCGGGATCGTCGTTGGCCACCGAGCCGCCGATGGTGCCCCGGTTGCGCACCTGCGGATCGCCGATATGCCCGGCGAGCGCGGCGAGCGCCGGGATCGCCTTGCGCAACCCCTCATGCGCGCTCACCGCCGCGTGGGTGGTGGCGGCCTTCACCGTCACCGTATCAGCGCCGACGCTGATCCCCACCAGATCGGCGATCTTGGTGAGATCGACCAGCGCGCTGGGCCGCGCCAGCCGCTGCTTCAGCGTCGGCAGCAGCGTCTGGCCGCCGGAGAGCGCCTGCGCGTCCTCCGACGCCAGCGCCTTCACCGCGTCGGCGACAGACGCGGGGCGGATATACTGAAAGTCATACATGCAAGGTTTCTCCCTTATTCGGCGGCCACGGCGGGGCGGGCGCCCTGCAGCGCCTCCCACACCGCGCGCGGCGTCAGCGGCATGTCGATGTGCTCGACGCCGCGCTCGCTCAGCGCGTCGATCACGGCGTTGACGAAGGCGGGCGGCGAGCCGATGGCGCCCGCCTCGCCGCAGCCCTTCACCCCCAGCGGGTTGTGGGTGCAGGGCGTGTTGCACGAGCTGTCGATGTTGACCATCACCAGATCGGACGCGCGCGGCATGGCGTAGTCCATGAAGCTGCCCGCCTGCATCTGGCCGTTCTCGTCGAAGGTGGCGTGCTCCAGCATCGCCTGCCCGATCCCCTGCGCGACGCCGCCGTGGATCTGGCCCTCGACGATCATCGGGTTGACCAGATTGCCGAAGTCGTCGGCGGCATGGAACGCGATCACCGTCACCACGCCGGTCTCGGGGTCCACCTCCACCTCGCAGGCGTAGCCGCCCGAGGGATAGGTGAAGTTCTTGGGGTCGTAGAACGAGGTCTCCTCCAGCCCCGGCTCCACCGTCTCGATGGGATACTTGTGCGGCACATAGGCGGCCAGCGCGATCTCGCCGAACGCCTTGGCCTTGTCGGTGCCGGCCACCTTGAACTGGCCGTCCTCGAAGGTGATGTCGGCCTCGGAGGCCTCGAGCAGGTGCGCCGCGATCTTCTTGGCCTTGGCGACGATCTTCTCGACCGACTTGACGATGGCCGAGCCGCCGACCGCGAGGCTGCGCGAGCCGTAGGTGCCCATGCCGAACGGCACGCGGTTGGTGTCGCCGTGCACGATGTCGATCTGCTCGGCGGGAATGCCCAGCATGTCGGCGACCACCTGCGCGAAGGTGGTTTCGTGGCCCTGACCGTGGCTGTGCGAGCCGGTGAACACCGAGACCGAGCCGGTCGGGTTCACCCGCACCGTCGCCGCTTCATAAAGCCCCGCCCTGGCGCCCAGCGCGCCGACCAGCGAGGACGGCGCGATGCCGCAGGCCTCGATGTAATGCGCAAAGCCGAGGCCCCGCAGCTTGCCGCGCTTGGCGGCCTCCGCCTTGCGCGCCTCGAAGCCGCCGAGGTCCGCCATCTCCACGACCTTGTCCATGGTCGCGTGATAGTCGCCGGTGTCATAGACCACCGCGACCGGCGTCTGATAGGGGAACTGGTCCTTGCCGATGAAGTTCTGCTTGCGCAGCGCCACCGGCGAGACGCCCAGCTCGCGCGCCGCCTTGTCGATCACGCGCTCAAGCTGGAACGTCGCTTCGGGGCGCCCCGCGCCGCGATAGGCGTCCACCGGCACCGTGTTGGTGAACACCGCCTTGACGTTGGTGAAGATCAGCGGCGTGCGATAGTTGCCCGCCAGCAGCGTGCCGTGCAGCCAGGTGGGGATGCAGGGCGCGAAGGTGCTGAGATAGGCGCCCATGTTGGCCAGCGTGGTGCAGCGCAGCGCGGTGAAGGTGTTGTCGGCGTCCAGCGCCAGCTCGATCTTGGTCACATGGTCGCGGCCCTGCGCGTCGGACATGAACGCCTCGGAGCGCGAGGAGGTCCACTTGACCGGGCGGTTCAGCTTTTTCGCGGCGAAGGTGACAAAGGCTTCTTCCGCGTAGTGATAGATCTTCGAGCCGAAGCCGCCGCCCACGTCCGGCGCCACCACGCGCAGCTTGTGCTCGGGGATCCCCAGCACGAAGGCGCCCATCAGCAGCCGGATGACATGCGGGTTCTGCGAGGTGGTGTAGAGCGTGTGCTGGTCGTCGGAGCGGTCATACTCGCCGATGGCGCAGCGCGGCTCCATCGGGTTGGCGACCAGCCGGTTGTTGACCAGCTCCAGCGTGGTGACATGCGCCGCGTTGCGGATCGCCTCGTCCACCGCCGCCTTGTTTTCGGCCACGAACTCCCAGTCGTAGCAGATGTTGTCGGGCGCCTCGTCATGCACCGCCGCGCCGCCGCTGATGGCGTCGCGCATGTTGATGACGGCGGGCAGATCCTCGATCTCGACCGCCACCAGTTCGGCGGCGTCCTTGGCGTGCTCCGGCGTGTCGGCCACCACCACGGCGATCGGGTCGCCGACGTGGCGCACCTTGCCCTCGGCCAGGATCGGGTGCTTGGGCTCCTTCATCGGATCGCCGTTCTTGTCGGTGATCTGCCAGCCGCAGGGCACGCCGCCCACGCCCTCGAAATCCTTCGCCGTGAACACCTGCGCCACGCCCGGCGCGGCGGCGGCTTCGGTCGTGTCGAGCGAGACGATGCGGCCATGCGCCACTTCGGAGCGCACGAACACGGCGTAGAGCTGGCCGGGGCGGTTGATGTCGTCGGTGTAGCGGCCGTTTCCGGTGAGGAAGCGGACGTCTTCGCGGCGCTTGGACGAGGCGCCGATGCCGTCATGCTTGGTCATGCGTTTCTCCCTGTCGTCGCGTTGCTTATTCGGCCGCGATCTTCTCGCCGCGCAGCGTCGCCGCCGCCGCGAGGATCGCCTTGACGATGTTGTGATAGCCGGTGCAGCGGCAGATGTTGCCCTCCAGCCAGTCGCGCACCTGGTGTTCGGTGGGATTGGCGTTCTTCTGCAGCAGGTCCGCCGCCGACATCACCATGCCCGGCGTGCAGAAGCCGCACTGCAGCCCGTGGTGGTCCTGGAACGCCTGCTGGAGCACGCCCAGCGAGCCGTCGGGGTTGGCCATGCCCTCGATGGTGGCGACCACGCCGCCGTCGGCGGTCATCGCCAGCGTGCTGCACGCCTTCACGCTCTCGCCGTTCAGGTGCACCACGCAGGCGCCGCACTGCGAGGTGTCGCAGCCGACATGGGTGCCGGTGAGGCCGAGATGGCCGCGCAGGAACTCTACGAGAAGCGTGCGCCCCTCGACATCGCCCGAGACGGTTTTCCCGTTCACGGTCATGGTGACAGACGCCATTCTCATCCTCCCTGGAATGCTTGCAACCCTCTGGAGCGCGCGGGCGGTCAGCCCAGCATCCGCTTCCAGAAACCCTTTTTCTGCGCAGGCGCGGCGCCGTCGGCGCCCGCCTCAGCCGCCGCGGCCGCGTCGGCCTCGGGCGCCGCTGCGGCCGCTTCCGGCGCCGGACCCTCGACCGTCTCCTTGAACTTCGTGAAGAACTGGTCGGCCATCTTCTTCGCGAAACCGTCGATCAGCCGCGCGCCAAGCTGCGCGATCTTGCCGCCGACCTTGGCGTCAACCGTATAGCTGAGAACGGTGCCGTCCTCGGTCTCCTCAAGGCTGACATCGGCGCCGCCCTTGGCGAAACCCGCGGCGCCGCCCTTGCCCTCGCCGGAGATCGTGTAGCTGTGCGGCGGGTTGAGGTTGGACAGCTCGACCACGCCGTTGAACGTGGCCGAGACCGGGCCGACCTTTTGCTTCACCACCGCCTCGAAGCCGGTGTCGGAGGTCTTCTCCAGCGAATGACACCCCGGAATGCACGCCTTGAGCACCTCGGGATCGTTCAGCGCCGCCCACACCGTCGCCCGATCCGCCGCAATCGTCTGCGCCCCCTCAAGTTTCATGCCGCGTCTCTCCCCACCCAAGCGTTTTTTGCGCCGCCATGCTTGCGCTGCGCGGCCTTGTTGCGCAAGACGATATGGCGGCGTCGCGGATATTTCCAGCGCCGCCTCCGCGGCGCGGCGCCCTGCGGCCCCGCCTGATGCTTTAGTCGTGGCGAAAGCGCGCGGCGAACCACTTATATACGGGGCCGAAGCGGGTTGCGGTGGGATGATGCAGGGCGGGCGAGCGGTGAGACTGGCGGAAAACCCTGCGGCGCGGACGATCCTGGTGATCGACGACCACCCCCTGTTCTGCGAGGCGCTGACCATGGCGCTCAAGGCCGGGCTGGGGCTGGAGAGCGCCGCCAGCGTCAACGCTTTGGGCGCGGGCGTCGCGTTGCTGGAGCAGGGGCTTGAGGTTGACGCCGTGGTGCTCGACCTCAACCTTCCCGACGTGACCGGGGTGGACGGCCTGCTGCGGCTGAAGGCGATCACGCCGCGCACGCCGGTCGTGGTGGTGTCGGCGCTGACCGATCCGCGCATCATCGCGCAGGTGCTGAAGGCGGGCGCGGCGGGTTTCGTGCGCAAGGACACGCCCGGCGACGCGCTGGTTGCGGCGTTCCGCCGCGTGCTGGAGGGGCATGTCTATACCCCGCCCGACTATGCGCCGCCCGCCGGGGGCGCGAGCGCGGACGCCTCGATCGACGACGCCATCGGGCGGCTGGGAGAGCTGACGCCGCAGCAGATGCGCATTCTGGGGCTGGTGCGCGAGGGCAAGCTCAACAAGCAGATCGCCTTCGACCTCGCCATCGCCGAGACCACGGTCAAGGCGCACATCACCGCGATCCTGCGCAAGCTCGGCGTCCAGAGCCGCACCCAGGCTGTGCTTGTTGCGCAAAAGGCCAGCTATGCGGACATATTGAAACCCTGATCCGGCGTCGGTAATGTTTTGCGACGCAACAAGGCGCCGCCAGAGCGCCCGCACCGAATGACGGGGGGAGGCGAGATGGCGGCGCGCGACGCCACTGACGGGGCCATGTCCGATTACACAATGGGCGAGGCTGCGGCGTTCGGCGGCGGCGATCCGCGCGTGGACGACGCGCTGTCGGACAACGAGCGGCTGCGTCAGGTCAACGACGCGCTGCGCGCGCGGATGGAGCGGCAGGGCGGCGCCGATTCCGCGCGCAGGCCGGGCGAGGCGGCCGAGTCGCCGGGCTGGATCCGGCGCTATGTCGAGGTGGCGCTGGACGCCGCCGACGCGGCGCTGGCGCTGTTCACCGAAGAAGGGCGGCTGCTGGCGGTCAACCGCAGGCTCTCGGCGCTGGTCCCCGACGTGGCGCCGCGCCTGACGCCGGGCCTGCGCTTTGACGAGGCGGCGCGGCTTTTGTCGGGTTCCGTCGCGCTGGCGTTGCCCGACGAGGCGGCGCGCGCGGCCTGGGCGCAGGCGCGCATCGACGGGCGCGGGCTGGCGGCGGCGCCCGCCGCCACGCCGCTCGGCGACGGGCGCTGGGTGGAGGTGTCGGAGCGCGCGACGGGGCAGGGCGCCTTCGCGCTGGCCTTCGACGATGTGACCGAAGCGATGCTGTCACGGCGCAGCGCGCGCGTCGCCGCGCCGGTCGGGCGCGAGGCGCTGCTGAGCGCGGCGCTCGACCATCTGCCGCTGGGTTTCGGCGCCTTCGACCCGCACGGTCAGCTGACTTTCTGGAACGAGCCGTTCCGCACGCTGATGGGCCTGGGCGTGGGCGATCTGCGCGAGGGGCTGGCGTTCTCGCAACTCGCCCACCGCATCACGCGGGGCGGCGCGGTGGACCCCGACGGCCCGGCCCGCCGGGTGGCGCTGTGGGTGGCGGCGCATTCGCCGCGCGCGCCGCTGACGGTCGAGATCGCGCGCCGCGACGGCGTGCTGCTGATGGCGCAGTGCCGCGAGACCGGCGCGGGCGGCTTCGCGCTCAGCCTCACCGACGTGACCGCCGAGCGGCTGGCGGCGGCGGAGGTGGCGCGGGTGCGCCGCACGCTGGAGAGCCGCGTCAACGAGCGCACCGCCGCGCTGGTCGAGGTCAACGACCGTCTGGTGCAGGAGGTGGCCGAGCGCCGCGCCATCGAGGCCGAGATGCGCCGCGCCCGCGACGCGGCCGAGGCGGCGGACCTCTCCAAGACCCGCTTCCTCGCCGCCGCCAGCCACGACCTGCTGCAACCGCTCAACGCCGCCAAGCTGTTCATCTCGGCGCTGTCGGCGGGGAGCCTGCCGCCGGAGGCGGCGGCGATCGCGCTCAAGGTCGAAAGCGCCTTCGCCTCGGTCGAGACGCTGCTGAACGCGCTGCTCGACATCTCGCGGCTGGATGCGGGCGGCGGCGAGGCGCAGGTCGCCGATTTCCCGATCATGCGGATTCTTGAGCCGGTGGCCGAGGAGTTCCGCCCCGTCGCCGCCGAGCGGGGCCTGCGGCTGCGCGTCGCGCCCTGTTCCGCCGTGGTGCGCAGCGATCCGCATTATCTGCGGCGCATCGTGCAGAATCTGGTCAGCAATGCGCTGAAATACACCATGAAGGGCGGCGTGGTGGTGGGGTGCCGGCGGCGCGGCGCCATGCTGCGGCTGGAGGTGTGGGACAGCGGCGTGGGGATCCCGGCGGCGGAGCGGCGGCGCGTGTTCGAGGAGTTCCACCGTCTCGACGCCGCCAATCCGCGCGGTGAGCGGGGCATGGGGCTGGGGCTGGCGATCGTGGACCGCGCCAGCCGCCTGCTGGGCCACGCGGTGGACATCCGCTCGGCGGAGGGCGCGGGCTCGGTGTTCGCCGTCACCCTGCCGCTGGGCGACGCCCGCGCCGCCGCGGCGCGGGCGCTGGCGCCGGAGCCGCAGGCGGTCTTCGACGGCGCCACCGGCATGATCGCGCTGGTGATCGAGGACGACCCGTCGGTGCGCGCCGCCACCGCCGCGCTGCTGGGCCGCTGGGGCGTGGATGTGCTGGAGGCGCATTCCGGCGAGGCGGCGCTGGCGCTGGCGCGCCAGATCGGCCTCGCGCCCGACGTGCTGCTGGTGGACTATCACCTGATGGGCGAGACCGGCGTGGGCGTGCTGGCGCGGGTGCGCGCCGCCTTCGACGCGCCGATCCCCGCCATCGTGATCACCGCCGACCGCTCCCGCGCCGTGGCCGACGCGGTGGCGCGCGCCGGGGCGCAACTGCTGACCAAGCCGGTCGCGCCCGCCAAGCTGCGCGCGCTGCTGCACTGGAGCGCCAAACAGATTGCGCGGTGACTCGCCTTTCAGTTGAATTACGCGCCCAAAAACCTCAGATTCGAGGCCGTGAAGATGCAGAGTGCTCGCTTTTAGGCTGTATTCTATATTAATTCGGAAAAATCTGTCGCGTTTCTAAATTTATTTTGCCATACATAGGTGAGAAAGTTGCTTGGCGGCGCCATGGTTGACATGGCTCAGGAGATGCAACTCAGGGTTTTAGTAGGAGTTTTTGATGTCTGCTTGCACCAAGATCGCCGCCTCCGCTGTGGCGCTGGCCGTGACCGTGACCGGCGCCAAGGCCGCCACGCTGGACTTCCTCGGGTTCACCGACACCGTGTTCGGCGAAAGCTCGGTTGACAACGTCGCCGCGCTGAACCCGATCTTTGACGCGACCTATGTGCCGATCGCCGTGACGGCGGCGGGCTACAATGCCAGCGGTCAGTCGATCACCGACGGCAGCTACTTCGCCTATCTTGACAGGAACCAGGCGGGTCTGGGCGTCTGCAAGGTCATCACCGCTGGCAACCAGTGCAACCCGGCCAGCGACGACAACCTGACCAGCGGCGAGATTCTCGGCCTCAGCTTCGCGCAGGATGTCGTGGTCACCGGCCTGTCGTTCCGCGGCGAGTCGCATCCGAGCGATCCGGAGTTCGCGATCGGCGATCTGTTCGACGTGTCGTTCGACGATGGCGCCACTTGGTCCAGCCACCAGCTGGTCAAGGGCAACCTCGGCAACTCGGTCGCGTTCAACAGCCTTCTGTCGGCGGGAACCGAGATGCTGCTCGCCTACAACAACCAGCAGTACTACCTCAGCGCGATGACCGTGGCGCCGGTCCCCGTGCCCGCCGCCGGCCTGCTGCTGTTCTCGGCGCTGGGCGGTCTGGGCCTGATGCGCCGTCGTCGCGCGCAGGCCTGAAAGCCCGCGCAGGCGGCGCCGCCTGCTCCACATGACGCTTTTTTGGGCGGCTCCATCGCGGGCCGCCTGATTTTGTTTTCAAGCCGCCGCTTGGTCTGGACGCGCCGCGAAAAGCAGGCCTAGGCTTATTATCACCGGCGTCGCCCGGCCGCCCCTGCCCAAGCGTGAGGCCCGCATGACCCTTCAGGTCGCCCTGACCCACCGCACCACCTATGATTACGACCGCCCGATCACGCTGCATCCTCAGGTGGTGCGCCTGCGCCCGGCGCCGCATGCGCGCACCCCGGTGCTGAGCTACAGCCTCAAGATCAGCCCGGAGAAGCGGTTCACCAACTGGCAGCAGGACCCGTTCGGCAACTGGCAGGCGCGGCTGGTGTTTCCCGAGAAGGTCGATCACTTCCACGTCGAGGTCGATCTGATCGCCGAGATGCTGGCGATCAACCCGTTCGACTTCTTCATCGAGGAGGAGGCGCGCACGCCGACCTTCCGCTACGAGGCGATGCTGAAGAAGGACCTCGGCCCCTATCTGGAGACGCAGGCGCCGGGGCCGTTGTTGGCGAAGCTGATCGCCGAGACAAGGCCCACCGAGGCCGACGACACGCTGAACTGGGTGGTGGCGGTCAACCAGAAGCTGCAGTCGATGACCGGCTACCTGATCCGCATGGAGCCGGGCGTGCAGACGCCGGAGGAGACGCTTCAGAAGGCCAGCGGCAGTTGCCGCGACAGCGCGTGGCTGATGGTCAACCTGCTGCGCCATCACGGCTTCGCGGCGCGGTTCGTCTCGGGCTACCTGATCCAGCTGGTCGCCGATCTGTCGCCCATCGACGGCGGCGCGGGCGGGCCGACCACGGATTTCACCGACCTGCACGCCTGGACCGAGGTGTTCCTGCCCGGCGCGGGCTGGGTGGGGCTGGACCCGACCTCCGGGCTGCTGACCGCCGAGGGGCACATCCCGCTGGCCGCGACGCCGGAGCCCGCGTCGGCGGCGGCGATCTCGGGCGGGCTGGAGCCGTGCGAGGTCACCTTCGGCTTCGACATGAAGATCGAGCGCATCCGCGAGACGCCGCGCGTCTCAGCCCCCTACACCGTCAAGCAATGGGCGGGGATCGACGCGCTGGGTCGCCGGATCGACGAACGCCTCAAGGCCGGCGACGTGCGGCTGACCGTGGGCGGTGAGCCGACGTTTCTGGCCGCCTATGACCGCGACGCGGGCGAGTGGAACACCGAGGCCGTCGGCCCCACCAAGCGCGGCTACGCCGACAAGCTGATCCGCCGCCTGCGCGAACGCTTCGCGCCGACCGGGCTGCTGCATTACGGGCAGGGCAAGTGGTATCCAGGCGAGCAGCTGCCGCGCTGGTCGTTCACGCTGCACTGGCGCGCGGACGGCGAGGCGTTGTGGACCAACCCCGACCTGATCGCGCCCGAGGCCGACACTGGCGCGACCGTCGAGGCGGCGGAGCGTTTCGCGGTGCGGCTGGCCGAGCATCTGGGCGTGGGCGGCGAGTATGTGCAGACCGCCTACGAAGACCCCGCCGCGTTCCTGAAGCAGGAGCATCAGCTTCCCGTCAACCTCGACCCTGCGACCAACAAGCTCGAAGACCCGCAGGCGCGCGCGCGCATGGCGCGGGTTTTCTCCGAAGGGCTGGGCAAGCCGCGCAGCTTCGTGCTGCCGGTTCAGGCGTCGCTGGCGCAGGCGGCGCAGGCGGCTGCGGCGCGGCGCGGGCGGCGGTTCCAGTGGCAGTCCGAGATCTGGGCGGTGCGCAGCAAGCGGCTGATCCTGATCCCCGGCGACAGCCCGGCGGGCTTCCGCCTGCCGCTCAACGCGCTGCCGTTTCTCGACGAGGATCAGTATCCCTACCTGCTGGAGAGCGACCCCTTCGCGCAGGAGATGCAGCGCCCGCTGCTGGCGCGCCCCGTCCGCGCCATCGTCCTGCACGGCGCCGACGGCGCCGCGCACCCCGACGCGCCGGCCGACCCCGATACGGCGGTGGAGAGCTACGCCGCGTTCTGGGCGCGGGTGCGCGCGCTGGCGGCCAGGCGCCAGACGCGGGAAGGCGGCCCCGCGCTGGCCGCCGTCGGCACCGGCCAGCCGTTCACCGGCGCCGGCCCCTTCGTGCGCACCGCGCTGACGGTCGAGCCAAGGGAGGGCAAGCTGTGCGTGTTCCTGCCGCCCACCCGCAACGCCGAGGAATACGTCGATCTGGTGGCGGCGGTGGAGGACGCGGCGGCCGACCTGGGCCAGCCGATCCACATAGAAGGCTATCCCGCGCCCAAGGACATGCGCCTGCATGAGATCAAGGTCACGCCCGACCCCGGCGTGATCGAGGTCAATATCCAGCCCTCCCGCACGTGGGAGGAGCAGGTCCATATCACCGAGACGGTGTATGAGGAGGCGCGGCAACTGGGGCTGGACGCCTCGACGTTCGAGCTCGACGGCCGCCCCTCCGGCACCGGCGGCGGCAACCATGTGGTGATGGGCGCGAGCCAGCCCGCCGACAGCCCGTTCCTGCGGCGGCCCGACCTGCTCGGCTCGATCATCCGCTACTGGCAGCGCCACCCCTCGCTGAGCTATCTGTTCAGCGGCCTGTTCATCGGCCCGACCAGCCAGGCGCCGCGCCTTGACGAGGCGCGCGACGATCAGGTGTTCGAGATGGAGATCGCGCTGCAGCAGATCCCCGACCCCAGCATCGGCGGCGACTGTCCGCCGTGGCTGGTGGACCGCATCCTGCGCCATCTGCTGGTGGACAGCACCGGCAACACCCACCGCGCCGAGATCTGCATCGACAAGCTCTACTCCCCCGACGGCCCGACCGGGCGGCTGGGGCTGGTGGAGTTCCGCGGCTTCGAGATGCCGCCGCACCCGAAGATGTCGCTGGCGCAGCAACTGGTGCTGCGCGCGCTGATCGCGATGTTCTGGGAAAAGCCCTATACCGCGCCGCTGGTCAGCCACGGCGACGCCCTGCGCGACGACTTCATGCTGCCGTTCGGCGTGTGGTCGGATTTTCTGGCGGTGCTGGGCGATCTGGGCGCGGCGGGGTTCACGGTCGATCCCGGCTGGTTCGAGCCGCATTTCGAGTTCCGCTTTCCGCTGGCGGGCACATTCTCGCAGGCGGGGATCGACGTGGAGGTGCGCACCGCGCTGGAGCCGTGGCACGTGCTGGGCGAGGAGGGGGCGATCGGCGGCACCGCGCGCTATGTGGACAGCTCGCTTGAGCGGGTGCAGGTGCGGGTGACGGGCGATCTGGGCGACCGCTACGCGGTGGCGTGCAACGGCTGGACCCTGCCGCTGGCGCCCGCGACCGGGCCGCAGGACCTTGTGGCGGGCGTGCGGTTCCGCGCCTGGCGCCCGGCGGCCTGCCTGCATCCCACCATCGGCGTGCATGCGCCGTTAACCATCGAGATCTATGACTTGGCGCAAGGTCGCTCGCTGGGCGGCGCGACGCACCATGTGATGCACCCCGGCGGGCGGGCGTATGAGACGCGGCCGATCAACCTGCTGGAGGCGCAGGGCCGCCGCCTTGCGCGCTTCGAGACGATGGGGCACACCCCCGGACGGGGGTCGCCGCTGGCGCCGCGGATGGCGCCCGGCGCGCGGCGCACGCTGGATTTGCGCCTGCAACGCTGACGCAGGGGAGAGACTGCTTGAACGACGGGGGCGCTGTCGTGACTGCCGGAGTTGCGACGAACGGCCCCATGCCGGGCTATGCCCCGCAGGCGGGCGTGTTCGACGAGATGGCCGACGCGCGCGGCGCCGTGCGCGCGTCGTGGCGCCCGTTCGCGGCGGCCTATGCGGGCGCCGGGGCGGAGGCGCGCGCGCGCATCGCGGGCGACGCGCGGCGGCTGCTCGACGAGACCGGCCTGGCCTTCAACCCCTATCTCGACACCGCCCGCGCCGCCGCGCCCGGCTGGCGCTTCGATCCCGTGCCGCTGATCCTGTCGGGCGCGGACTGGGCGCAGCTCAGCCGGGGCGCGGAGCAGCGCGCGCGCATGGTCGAGGCGGTGCTGAACGATCTCTACAGCGGCCAGACGCTGCTCGCCTCCGGCGCGCTGCCGCCGTCGGTGGTCTATGGCGGCCCCGCCTTCGTGCGCGCGGCCTGGGGCTGGAGCCGCCCGCCGAAGCGGCGGCTGTTCCGCTACGCCGTGGACGTAGCGCGCGACGCGCGCGGCGACTGGGTGGTGCTGGACGATCTGGTGGACCGGCCCGAGGGCGACGGCTGGGCGCTGGCCAACCGCGTCGCGCTGGCGCAGGCGGCGCCCGATCTGTTCGTCGAGGCGGGCGCGCGGCGGCTGGCGGGGCATTTCGATCTGCTGGAGCAGGCGCTGGAGGCGCTGACCGGCGTCGAGGGCCGCATGGCCTGCGTCACCCCCGGCCCCGCCGATCCGGCCTATTTCAGCAACGCCTATCTGGCGCGCTATCTGGGGCTGACGCTGGTCGAGCCGGGCGATCTGGCGGTGCGCGACGGCGAGGCGCACGTCAAGACGCTGGAGGGCCTGCGCCGCGTCGATGTGATGCTGCGCGGCGCGCCGTCGCTGGGCATCGACCCGCTCTATGCGCCGGGCCTCGGCGCGGTGGCGCCGCCGGGCATATTGCGCGCCGCGCGGCTGGGCAGGGTGACCTTCGCCAACGTGGTCGGCGCGGGCGTGCTCGACGGGCGGACGCTGGCGCCGTTCTCCGCCGAGCTGATCCGCGCGCTGACCGGAGAGGAGCCGCTGCTGGCCGAGGCGGAGCATCTGTGGCTGGGCGACCCGGACGCGCGGGCGCGCTGGGCGCGCGAGCCGGAGGCGTGGCGCGTGACCGGCCTGCGCAGCGTCGCCCGCCCCGGCGCGCCCGCGCCCGCGCCGCTGGCGGAACTGACCCGCGCCGCCGCGACGCGGCTGGCGGCGCGCGAGGGCTGGCGGCTGGTGGCGCGCCGCCCGGTCACGCTCGCCACCGCGCCCAGCGCGCGCGACGGCAGGCTGGAGGCCGCGCCCTATGCGCTGCGGCTGTTCGTCGTCGCCGGGCCGGACGGGTTTCGCTGCATGTCCGGCGGGCTGGCCTTCGCGTCGCCGACGCCGGATGCCGCAGGCCTGCCGTGGGGCGGCGTCTCCAAGGACGTCTGGGTGGTGGACGACGCGGCGCACACCGAGAAGACCGCCGTCTCGCACCGGCTGATCCAGCACCGCCGCAACGCCCATCTGCGCCGCACCGGGCGCGATCTGCTAAGCCGCGTCGCCGACGATCTGTTCTGGCTGGGCCGCCATGTGGAGCGCGCCGACATCACGCTGCGCGTGCTCAGGGTGGTGATCGAGCGCATGATTGACGCGCCGCGCCGCGCCGCCGAGCCTGAACTGCTTCACGCCCTGCTGTCGCTGCGCCTCGACGACGACAAGAAGGACGCTGCGACCGAGGCCGCCGGCCCGAGCGCGCCTTTGCGCGCCCCGCTGCGCGCGCGCATCGCCCGGCTGGCGCTGGACCCCGAGGAGCCGGTCAGCGCCGCGCGCGCCATCGAGTCGATCTACTGGAACGCCAACCGCACCCGCGCGCATCTGTCGCGCGACGCCTGGCGCGACGTGGGCGCGCTCTACGCCGAGCCGGTGTGGAAATCCGCGCCCGACCCCGCCCGCGCGCTCAGCCTGGGCGGCGCGGTGGAGGACGCGGTGCGCCACCTTGCGGCGTTCTCCGGCGCCAGCCACGAGAACATGACGCGCAACTTCGCGTGGCGATTCCTCGAACTCGGCCGCCGCCTGCAGCGCGGCCTTCAGGTGACGGCAATGTTCGCCGCGCTGGTGGCCAAGGCGCAGGAGGACGAGCCGGATGCGCTCTATGCGCTGCTGCTGCTCTGCGACAGCTTCTTCGCCTACCGCTCGCGCTATCTGACCACGCCCGAGGCGACGCCCGCCATCGACCTGCTGATCCTGGACGAGAGCAACCCGCGCAGTCTGGCGTTCCAGATCGCGGCGCTGGAATCGGCGCTGGGCGATCTGCCGCGCACAGGCCCCTACCGCAGCGCCGAGCACCGTCTGGTGCTAAAGCTGCTCACCACGCTGCGCGTCACCGACGCGGCGGAGCTGGGCGCGGCGGACGAGGGCGGCGCGCGCCCGGCGCTGAGCGCGCTGCTGACCGAGGCTGAGGAGACGCTGCAACAGGTCGCGGTTCTGGTGACCAAGGCGTATTTCGCCCATGCCGAGCCTGCGCTGACCGAGATCGCCTCGGCGCGCTTTGACCAGCGGCGCGAGGGCGGGCGATGATCTATACCGTGCGCCACGCGACGATCTATCGCTACGCCAGCCCGGTGACGCTTTCGACCCACCGCCTGCGGCTGGCGCCGCGCGCCACCCCGCGCCAGACGGTGCGGCGCTTCTCGATCGAGGTCTCGCCCGAGAATCACGACCTGATCGCCGAGCGCGACGCGTTCGGCAACGCCACCCACCTGCTCGACATCCACGAGAGCCATAGCGCGCTGATCATCGAGGCGCGCTCGGAGGTGGCGCTGGCCGGGCAGTCGCCGGAGCTGGGCTTCACCGCATGGGAGGCGGTGGCCGAGGCCGCGCGCCGCCCCTCGGGCGCGGCGGCGCTGGAGGCGGCGCAGTTCGCGCTGCCCTCCGCGTTCACCGCCGCCGACGACGCGGTGGAGGACTATGCGCGCGACAGTTTCACCCAGGGGCGCCCGGCGCTGGAGGCGGCGCGCGATCTGACCGCGCGCATCTTCCACGACTTCGCCTATGACCCCGAGGCGACCCACGCCAGCACGCTGGCGCTCGACAGCTTCGCGGCCAGGCGCGGCGTGTGTCAGGACTTCGCGCATGTGTTTCTCGCCTGCTGCCGGGCGCTGGGCGTGCCTGCGCGCTATGTCTCGGGATACCTGCTGACCCGCCCGCCCGAGGGCAAGGAGCGCATGGTCGGCGCCGACGCCAGCCACGCCTGGGCCTCGGTCTGGTGCCCGGTGTCTGGCTGGGTGGACTTCGACCCGACCAACGACCTGATCCCCAGCCTTGAGCACGTCACCTGCGCCTGGGGGCGCGACTATGGCGACGTCGGCCCGGTGTCGGGCGTGGTGCTGGGCGGCGGCGGGCACACCATCGAGGTGGCGGTCGATGTGATCCCGATGGTCGAGGTCCGCGAGTAGCGCGCCCCGCTCGCGCCGCTTCAGCGCAGGTCGGCGAAGGCGTCGGCGATGCGCTCCAGCGCCTGCGCCACCACGCTGCGCGGGCAGGCGAGGTTGAAGCGCGCGCGCCCCTCGCCGCCATGGCCGAAGCTGGGGCCTGCGCTGACGCCGATGCGCGCGACGTCGCGCAGGCGGCGGGCGACGTCCGCCTCCGGCAGGCCGGTCCCGGTGAAATCCGTCCAGGCGAGATAGGTCGCGGCCATGTCCATCACCCGCGCGCCGGGGGCGGCGACAGCCAGCCCGGCGGCGAACAGGTCGCGGTTGGCGGCGAGGTAGGGGATCAGCGCGTCGAGCCACGGCTGGCCCTGATCATAGGCCGCCTCCGCCGCCAGCGCGCCCATCAGCGGCATC
>Ga0210044_10002231_pt1 | contig 29030 bp, 32 predicted proteins | sample CryGey13umfilter_2_FD_183959 | JGI IMG/M metagenome (GOLD analysis project Ga0210044, IMG submission 183959) | Groundwater microbial communities from aquifer in Utah, USA - Crystal Geyser 4/9/14 3 um filter (SPAdes) (version 2) | ecosystem: Environmental > Aquatic > Deep subsurface >... | reverse complement strand
GTGAGTCCTGGCAAGTTCCTGTTGTATATCAAGGAGATGGAATGGAGGTACAACAACAGAGATGAGGATACTTTCTCATTATTAGTCGATTATATTTTAGGGGAATATAATTGATAATCACCTAATTTTTTTGTATGAATCAAGCACTCATGCGTAAAAAGTTGATTGTGACAACTGATTTAGGCATGGACCTTGATACATACATTTTTTTAATTAAAATTAATGCTATCTAAATTAACTTACAAACTTTATGTTAATTTTTCTTATAATCATCTTTTGTAATAAATTAATTTTTAGAGTAAAACATTAGAATGAATTTGGGAATGATCTTAAATACACATACAAAATGGATTACGTATGCAAAAAAACTATTCTTCTAAAAGAGGGATTGGTGCAGGGGCAATTGCAGGAATAGTTGCAGGAATTGTAATGCTCATTCCTATGACAGTTATGATGTCCATGATAAATTTACCTGGAGATTTGTTTCCAGTTTTAGTAGGTATGGCTATGGGCCAAAGTCAAGAAAGTGCAGCAATGATGGGAATTGTGCTTCATTTTGTTCCTAGTATAATAATTGGAGTTATTTTTGGTGCAGTAATTAGTACATCAAAACTATCGATTAGCAGATTCAAGAAAGGAATTCCTCTAGGCATAATTGCAGGAATCATCTCATTTGTAGTAATATTTCTACCAATGATGATGAATGTATTACCGCCAACGATGCTTCAATTAATGCAAATGATGAATCCAGAAGCTCCACAAGATATGATTATGCAGCAATTACAAAGCATACAACCAATGCTTTTAGCAGGATCGCTAGCATCCCATATCATTTATGGCATAATTCTAGGTAGTATAACTTCAGCAATTGTTAAAAAAGCGCAAAAACTCACAGAAAAAACAACTTTGGAATAGATGTAAAATTTTGACTAGTAAAATATATGATAGATCCTATTTGGAATCTGTATATTTAATTACATATATTGAATACGCATGAAATTTTTATTAATTCTAGCGTTATCATTTTTATTTGTACCTTTAGTATTTGCACAAGAACCTATTAAAGAAATACCAATAGGTGAATTTCAATCAGTTACAGAACTTTTTGATTCTTCATTTACTTTTCAAATGGCATTTGTAATACTAATTGTAGGAAACGTAGTAATTATTTTAGTACATAAATATTTTTCAAAGTGGATTGACTCAAAAAAAATACGATACACTAGACCTCATATTGCAAGATTTTTTAAAATGATTCTCCTTCCATTGTTTGTCATTGTTCTAATTACATCGATTAATTCGTATGTACAGGCTACAGATTTTTTTACAAAAAACACAGAGTCTTTAAATGAAGAAATTACACCATCAAAAACTTTTACTAAGATTTTAAACAGCTTAACTATTTTGATTATTGGATATACTACAGGTCACATAATAACAATAATTCTAAACAAACGTGAAAAATTAAGTCAAGAAAAAGAATATTTTGAAGCATGGAAAGAACTTAGAGGATTTTTAGATGATGTTGGAGATTTTTTCCATACCGTTTGTGAGTGGATTCCACCAAAATCTCCACCAGATGATATGACAGTGGAAGAGTTTGAAAATTTACTAAAAACTGGAAAAGGACAACACTATCTTCAACAATATCGTACCTCAAAAGGCAATACTATTGGGATCTTTAAACAAAAAGTGTCGCACCCATTTCAAGAATGGCAAAAATCTGAGAAAGATAAATATGAAAAATATTATGACGATTGCATTAGTGGAAATAATGAAACAAGTCATCCGCTAAGATCAGGTGTTGTTCCTAAAGAAATTTTTACAATTGATGAATGGCGGGAAGAAAAACAGTTCAATAATTATGATCCTGTCATACCTGGTGCAAAACTTGCAGGATATGCTGAAAAAAAATCCCATGATCTTCCAAAATCTCTAAATCAAATCATTCCTGTTGCAATATTTTTCGCAACAATACTTGTAGTGATGTCGTGGTGGAATATGGATATTTTGGTTTTAGGTACTGCAGTTGCAGGATTCGGAGTAGGTATTGGATTTGCATTAAAAGAAACGATGGAGAATTTTTTTGCGTATTTTATGATCCGCAAAGATAAGATTTTCACAGAAGGTGATAGAGTTGAGATAGACAATTACAATGGATATATCCATAAAATAACATCCAGAGTTACATATGTTAGACATGCATTAAATGAGTCCATAGCGATTTTCCCAACAAGACAGCTTATTGCATCCAAAGTTATCAATTACTCAAAGGAAATGAAATTTGTTCCTGCAATAGTAGAAGTGGGTGTGTCATATCTAAATAATGCAAAACAGGTTGCTGCAATTTTAACCAAAGTTGGACAACGTGCCATGCAAGAAATAAAAGACGACCGAAATAAACACATAGTAATTCAAAATCAATGCCCATACATAGAAGATAATAAACCAAGTTGTGGTTGTGATAAAGATTTGATGATTGATCTTAAGCAACCCAAAGTAAGATTTGTTAAATTTAACGAATCATCATTGGATTTCAAAGTATGGGTATATGTGCGAGAATATTCAATGCAATTCAAAGTTGAAAGTGCGATAAGAATGATGATTCAAGAAGAATTTGAAAAGTATGATATACGAATCCCTTGGCCAATTAGAACTATTTATTCTGGAGATGATAAAAAAGAAGCAAGTGAAATAGCAAAACTGGAAAAGGAACGACAAGAAGCTTTGAATAAATATGGAACTGGAGATATCAATTTAAAATAAAGACTACGTAATCAAGTATATTTTTTAACTGTTATTTGAAATCTACTTTTAATGAAAATTCTTTAATGTATTTAATTTAATTTTGAAAAATTCTTTTAAATTTGACAACAGAATATCCATTGATCGTAATTATATACCACAAAATTAAATGTGTTTTACACGTTCTTCAGAAAATTATGCCTATCTTGGAAGTATCCCTAAATTTAGAATTTGTGAAGAAATAAAAGATGAATAGGGAATTTTTTTAAATATAATAAATTAGTTTAAAAAACATGCAAGCTATCTGGAATGGAAAAATTATTGCCGAAAGCAATAACACTATAGTAGTTGAAGGAAATCATTATTTTCCATTTGATTCTATAAAAGAAGAATATTTTGAAAAAACCACATTTACTACTGTTTGTGGCTGGAAGGGGATGGCTAATTACTATTCAGTAACTGTTGATGGAAAAACTAACAAAGACTGTGCATGGTATTATGAAAAACCAAATGATGCAGCCACAAAAATCAAAGGAATGGTAGCATTTTGGAATGGCATTGAAATACGATAATTTACTCTGAGTTTATTGTAATTTAGTATGTTTTTTTATGGTAACTAAAGACATTTGAATCATAAAGTGTAGATTTGATAAATTTTTAGATATGTTGTTTAGAATGATACGGCAAAAAACTTTTGAAAGAAATTATTTTTCAAGATGTGATTCAATTTCTTTCTCATATACGTCGGCTATCTCTAACGCATTTTTGATTATGTCTTCAAGAGTTTGAAACTCTTCATCCATCTTTCCAAAAAAATACTCTAGATCATTACTCGTATGATTCATTCGTAACATAGAAATACTATGATAAAATCGTATATAACCAAATTCCCAAATCTAATTAAATAAAAATTAAAAAAGAAAATAGAATATCTTTTGAAAACTAAATATGATAATTAAATACTCATTATAACATAATGAAAAAAATTAACAGTTCGTTTAGAGATAGAGTTTTTTTAATAGGAGCAGTTTGTTTAGTCATAATTTTTTTATTGGATTTTTTTAGAATAAATCTAACAAATAATGTTACTGTAATCGTAGTAATTGGATCTGTGATGGTTATTATCATGTATATACAAAATACTGTTAAAAAAATCTAATATTTGTTTAAAGTTTTTTTAGATTATTTTATGTGTTCATCCCGCATATCATTTCCTTTCTATATGTAATGACTGTGCTTTTCTACCCGGATGTGTAATTTTTTCTTTTGATAATTTACGACCTAAGACAATTTCTGACATTTCCACACTGCGTTTGATCAGATCCTTTGCACCTTCTTTAAGATCTGAACTATTCTTAACATAATCTACGTTTTTTTCCATGTCCTCTGCTGACCATCCTCTGGAATGAGCAATGTACGGAAACGGAGGAAATGCGAATCCTAACTCTGCAAAAAATCCCAACATGTGCCCTGCAACATCTTGAATATTATCTTGTCCACCAGTAATGATGAATGCTGCAACTTTGTTTTGAATTAATACTTTATCTGCAATAGTTATTTGATTCTGAATACAGTTCATTCTCTCTGCCATTTTGTAATATAGTGAACTTGCCGCACCCCATCTTATTGGTGTTGATACTATTATTACATCACCCCAATGAATTAGAGATTCATAAACTTGAACAAGCTGATCTGTATCATCCATCTGAGTGATGGAACATGGCCATGTACACGCTGAAGCACTTTTAGAATAATATCCCTCGCAAGATCTAAATTTCAAATCATTTAGTTTGATCAACATAGTTTCTACGCCTAATTCTTTTTTTGCATAATCTATTGCAATTTCAAGAAGTTTGTCTGACGTTGAATATCTAGGATTTTTTGATCCATAATCGTAGTTGATATTCCAACAACCCGTATTTTCCCTTCCTCTCGTTTGATTTTTCTTGCTAACGGATGTGGTGTATGCGGTGTTTTATGTCTGGTTGTGATTGATTCGGTATTGATGTAAAGAACACCATCTTCAATTTTTAATTCGTATTGTGGTACTTTGTCTTGTTCAAATCCTGGCTCTCCAAAACCTTTTGTTCTGTGAAATTTCCAATTATGCCAAGGACATACTATGTATTCACCATCAAGACAACCTTGTCCTAATGGCCCTCCAACATGATTACAAATATTTGATATTGCTCCGAACTTGTCATTTTGATATGACAATGCTATTTGAATATTGTTTATGGTGATTTCTCTCAACGGTGGAATTTTAAAATCTTCCACATCTCCTATTTTGTACCAATTTTGATCAGCCAATTTCTACACACCAATAAAGTTCCTATCTTAAAAATACTAAGATCACTTCAATAGAATCTGCAAATACCTGTGATTTGAATATGTTATGAGATATCATGAAAAACATTACTATGCAAAAAACATCTGAGATATTTCAATGGATAATTTTTTTGCATCATCCTATTACAAGAAAAGTCTATTTAACCAAATTCCCAAATCTATTGAAAATATGCTAAAATTAAAAATTACAATTTTTTGATTTGGATAAATTCTTTTTAAGTAAAATTCAATTTTATTTTCAATGAATAAGAGTCTAAAATATTTAGCAATACTGGCTTTGATACCTTTGTTTACAGCAGGTTTGGCTTCAAATTACTTTACTGAAGCTGATGCTGCAACTAAAAGTCAAGGAAGTGAAGCCGCTGGGCGAGTAGGTGTAAACTCATTTGGTTCTGCCAATAATGGTATTGTTTGTGGAGATGTTCTCTGCAAAGATTATCCTGGTGGCAAAGCTGGATGGGAAGCAGATCAAGGAAAATCAAAAACTACTGTGATTCCACAATCTACTGAAAAAACAACTACAACTCCAAAAGCAGATACAACTAAAACAGATGTAACAGAAAAAGATCCAGATTCAGTTCTTAGACTGTCAAGAGCAAATGTTCCGGCTGAAATTCCAATGCATAAGGGATTCTACAACGGTGGTGAAGTGTACTATATCATCACTGATTCTAGTGATGCCATGCATGCAGATACAATTTCAAAGAAACAAGGTTGGAAAGTAGAACTTGCTCCTATTTTGGCAAAAGCTCCAGCAGCAGCACTGTCTAAAACATACATGTTTGTAAATGGTGTTAGCGGTGATGGTGTACATGGTTTCCAAGGTGAAGTATTCACAAGCACTCCTTCACAACCAGATGTGTATAGTGCATTAACATCACATGTACATGTTACATGGAATGACGGAAAACAGCCAAAAGTGCTTGATTCTGAAGCAAAAATTCTAACTGCAGTTAAAAACGGTGATGTCACACTTACCGAAGTATCTGTAGTTTTAAACATGCCTCAGATCGTGTGGCCTGATGGTCAGATGACAGTCAAAGAAGACAAGACATTAACTGATGAAACACCTTATGGTGGCGGTCAGGTTCTTGATATTGACAAAAAGAACAAGACTGTAACGTTTATAGCTCATCGTGGATGGGGTCCAGACGGTAGAACTATCTATTACATTGTAACAGATGCTACTCCTAGCGATCCTGCCGGAATGATGGGTGTTGTAAGTGCACCAACATCAGCTAGTTTGATTGCCAATGCAGCAGCAGTAGACTTGTATCAATTCAAAAACGGTCTGAAAGGTACTGGTCCTATGGGATTCCAACCCGGAATTGCAGCAGGAGCTCCAGGGGATGCAAACTATTCACCTATGTGGAGAATCTTCATGATAGGCTGGAATGATCCTTCTAGTGCACAATTACTAGAAACAATTGATGACATGAATGCGTACAAAAAAGCTGGTCTGATTGACATCGGTATTGCTCGTCCAATGGATAGTGATCATATTGTTAACTGTCCATTTATTGATCCATTCCAATAGGATCTTCAATTCTTTTTTCTATTTTTTATTTTTGTGTATGTATTGTACGTGTATCACAATACATACACAAATGAACAATTGTCTAGATAATCTCGTACAAATCTAGCATTCTTGCTATGTTTTACCAGAATTTAACCAAATATCCAAAACTATGTAATTTTATCTGTTAATGTTATGTTTGATTTTTAATTTGGAAGAATTGTTTAATATTCTAAATGCAATTTTATACTAATTTGAATCAAAAACTTGTTATTCCTGTAATTGGATTATCTGTAGTAATAATTGCGACTTTTTTAATATTTTCTAACCTACAATTGTCTCCTATTGATTCTGCATCGGATGAAACAGTTTCTATTGTTATGTCAGAACCAAATGAGCCAACATATACTATGATGGAAACAAATGGACAAAAACACATCATCCCACTTGATAAAATTCGTGGTGGTGGTCCTCCAAAAGATGGAATTCCCTCAATTGACAATCCTGTATTTACAGATATTTCTGGTTCTAATTTTATGTCTGATTCTGATATAGTGATTGGTTTAGAGATTAATGGTGATGCAAAAGCTTACCCACTGTTCATTTTAGTTTGGCATGAAATTGTAAATGATAAAGTAGGAGAAACTCCCGTTTCAGTAACTTATTGTCCATTATGTTATACAAGTCAGGTTTTTGAGAGAATTCTTGATGGAAGAGAAGTAGAGTTTGGAACTTCTGGAAAATTATACAACAGTAATTTGTTAATGTATGACAGATTAACAGAATCCTATTGGAGTCAAAGTTTGGGCATGGCCGTAACTGGTCCTTTGTCAGGATCTCAACTAAAGACAATCCCATTTGATCTGATTACCTGGGGGGATTGGAAGAGACTTCATTCGGATACACTTGTATTGACAACTGACACTGGGCATATTCGTTCGTATGCTACTGATCCGTACGGAAATTATTACAGCGAACCAAGAATAATGTTTCCAGTAGAAAACAGTGATGATAGAATGCATCCAAAAGAGATAATCATTGGATTCAATGAAGATGATATCTACAAGGCTTACAAACAAGATGACATTGAATCTGACAAAGCCATAAATGATTTTGTAGGTCTAACCCCAATAGTGTTGATATCTGAACATGATCAGAATTCTAGGATTTTTCAAAGAACTGTAGATGGTAAACTTTTGAGATTTCTTTACGATGATGGCATGTTAGTTGATTCTGAGACAAAATCTATGTGGACATATGACGGCATGGCCATTTCTGGTCCTATGGCTGGAAGTATTCTGCAACGAATGCCAATACATCCGGGATTCTGGTTTGAATGGGTTGCATTTCACCCTGACACCATTGTATATGGTGAATCCTAAGTGACACCAGTAAAAAAAGCAGTTATTGCTGGCATCCTTACAGTTACAGTATATCTTATTGTGGTAGTTGTTACTACACCTGCTCTAGAACCTTTAGATGCCATCAACGCCGCATTCCAACTAAATTCAATAGTGATTATTGGAATGGGATTTGGATTTGGCATTCAGATATTTCTTTCAGAAAAAAGTAAGATGCTTGGCTGCAAACTAGATGTAAAAAAGAAATCTTTTATGGGAAATTCTGGAAGTACTGCTGCTACTTCCTTTTTTTCATTTTTCTCCCTAGTACCGCTTGGCTGTTGTGGTTGGTGGCTGTATGCATTATCTTTACTTCCAAGTGTAGTTGGAACAGGCGTATCTGCAGTATTAATTGAATATAGTCAGGCTCTATCTTATTTTGGATTGGTGATAATTTTTTCATTTAATGGATTGACTGCATACAAATTATACAAGGAAAAAAAGTTACAAACATTAAACAATATTAAAAATCAAGAAACCTGATTGCAACTTCCACATCCATTTTTCCTTGTACCAAACCAGATTAATCCTGCTGGTAAAGTTACATAAAGCATTATAGAGTTAGGAATTCCCCATAACGTATTATTTCCAATGACATATCCTAATGTTATTACTATCATCATGCTAAGCGCAACAACGCCTGAAATTTTATTAATTATGTCTTTATTATTCAACTACTGTTTTCATCAATTATCGATATTTAATAAAATACCCAGATCAATTTTTAAACCCACATGAATCACAATCAAATTTCTTTTTAGGTTTGTGAGCTTTTTCGATATGACGCATTGTTCTTTCAGGATCTGAAAATTTCATATCGCATTTTGGACAAATATTGCCTACGATGATCTCTTTTTTACGTGATAGAAATCCCATTACTTTTGTAAATTATGTCCCAATAAAACAATTTCCCCAATTGTTTTGAATAAACATTTTAGTTTTATTTAATAAATGGAAAATAATCAATTGCATGCACAAATGTTGAACACATATGTGAACTATCATCCTGAACTTGAATGTGAAAATAAATGATGGAATTTTGGTAAATTCTTTTAAACATGTTACCAAAGTAATCTCGTGACTAAGAGAAATCGAAAATCAGATTCATCTGGAAATCCTAAATCTAAATTCATACTGCTTGGAATAGTTGGAGCAATAGTCGTTGCTGGAATATCTTTTGTTGCTATGAATCCAGATATGATAACTGTTGATGATTCTCAGAGCACTCATTTGTCACTTGATACTAGAAATGGATCTCCTGTACTTGGCTCTCCAGATGCACCTGTAACTATAGTTGAATTTGGTGATTATCAATGTCCTTTTTGCAAGAAATGGAATACAACCTCAAAGCCTGCAATTGTGAAAAATCTCATTGAAACTGGTAAGGCAAATTTGATATACGTAGATCTTGCAATAATTGGGCCTGACTCTATCAAAGCACATGCTGGAAGTTACTGTGCAGACGAGCAAGGACTCTATTGGAAATACCATGATTATTTGTATGCAAATCAAGGACATGAAAATAATGGATGGGTAAATCAGAATAATCTCAAATCCTTGGTGTCAGGAATTGATAGTATGGATGTAGATCAATTCTCTACATGTCTTGATTCTGGAAAATATGAGAAAAGGGTGAATGACAATACAAAAATTGCAAAAGAATCTGGAGCTCGTTCTACCCCATCATTTATTGTAATTGGACCTTCAGGAAATGCAATATCGGTAACTGGCGCTCAACCATATGGTGTATTCCAACAAATCGTTGATGATATGATTGCTTGAATGTAATGTCAATACTGAAATGGAAAAAGACTCTATACTTGTAATTAATTTTGAACTGTGAGAATAAATGAAATCAAAGAAAAAACAATTTTGCGGGTATTGTCCTGAAGACAAATGCTTGATAGATTGTAAAATTTGTAATCCAAATAAATTTGGTAACTCTAACTGTGATTGTTAAACGTTTTACGGATATTATTTTTGAACGAACTTTCAATTATTGGATGGAGATAATAATATGAATATTAGGTAAAATGTTTTAATATAATTCAAATTTTAAATTAATTCAGATATGTTACTGTATCAGTATTTGTAATGCATTGATAGTGAATTAATATGCAACAAATAATTAAAATAATTTTCTCTGATTCAAAATACATAGTTTTATCTGCTGTGATTTTTACCGTCATGATAATTGGCCTATTATTGATATCTGAATATATTTTCCTGGAACCCTACGTGACAGGTCACATCCCTAAAGGAACCGAATTTGGTTTTTCCTTAATTATCGTACTTTCAGGATTATCTGCACTAGTAATTCCAATGAATATTTATCGAATCAATGTAATGAGAACATCGAAGAGGAAAATTGGAGGGAGTGTATTTGGTTCTCTGTTTGGTGCGGCAGCAGGTGCATGTAGCTGTGGGCCAATTGGGTTTGCAGTAATTTCTACATTTGGAACAATTGGTGCTACAACATCTGCATTTCTTACGAATTATGAGTTACCAATTAGAATTGCTGCTATTGCTTTGTTGATATTGACACTATACACCACTCAAAGATCACTTAGAATGGAATGTAAAATTCTACAATGAGTATTCAAATTTCTTAATTCAATTACTATATCACATTAATAACGTGATGCCCTATAATCAAAAATTCACAAATGATGTTGATTTGAGTCCTATCGCAAATCTTAAGGAACATCAGGATTCATTTCTTTTTTCCATATGTAAATTGTGCTTGTAGAATTTAATCAAACATCTAATTTATTTCAGATTCAATGTATTTTGATATATGTTGGTTTTGTAACCACTGATGAATTAATCGTAATTTTTTTTAGGCAGATAGATCATATGATAACTAATACAAAGCCAAGAAGCGCCGTGGAAATTAGGTTTTGAGGAGGTAGGATTGCACATCTTGGCTTTATTTACCATCTTCAAAAAAGTATTTAGTAATTTTCCCAAATGTATGACAACTCAAACATTTCTGTGTCAGATTATTACGTTTCAATAGGAAAACTAGTCAATCTAATTTTGATTCGAATTGGATATTAGGTTAAATCATTACTTTGATCAAAATCTTCATGCTCAAAGACAAAATAAAAATAATTTCACAAAAGGGCAGAATTTTACATGACAACAACTATGATCATCAGACAGTAGAGTGCCCAATATGCAACAGAGACATTGTTCCATACTGGGAATCTCGTTATAACGGAATCAGAGCAACTTGTGATGTTTGTGGTATAAACTGGGCTGAATCATAAAATACATGTTGTCATAATGTAATCAAAAAAAATAGCCCATTACAGAAATTGGATATCCTACATGTATTGTTCCTATTTTAGATTATGAGAAATTAATCAGAAAGGCAAAGAAATCATAAAGACGTGCCCTTACACACATGAATCAATAAATAATTGAATTAAATAATTGACAAAGAAACAAAATCTATGAGATTTGACGTAGTGATTGCAGGTGGAAGTGTTGCAGGGTTACTATGTGCCAGAGAAATTTCTTCAAATGGTTTTTCAGTACTTGTGATTGAAGAAGACTATGAGATAGGAACTCCGGAGCACTGTGGAGGATTAGTCAGTATCGCAGGATTGGAGGAATTGGGAGTAATACCATTTAGAAAAACTTTTGATCACATGATTGAATCTGCTACAATCACATCACCAAACGGAAATAATTTTACGATTAATTCAAAGAAACAAAAAGTGGCAGAGATTAGTAGAAGAGAGTTAGACAAGCAAATCGCTTTTCAAGCACAAAAAAATGGAGCAACGATCAAAGTTAGAACAAGTTTTCAAGAACTTACAGACACTGGCATTAGAACAAATGAAGAAAATATAGATTGTAAGATTTTTGTAGATGCAAGAGGAGTGTCATCACTAATCCACAAAGACAGAACAGGAATTCTATCATCTGCACAATACGAAATCTATGCTAATTGGATAAAAAAAGGAAAAGTTGAGGTAATTTTTGATCAAGAAAAATATCCAGGGTTCTTTGCATGGATAATTCCATCAAACGAAGGTAAAGGAAAAGTTGGAGTCGCAGGAAAAGGAATTAACGTATCTGAAGCAATAGATATGTTTCTCAAAGAGAAAGGAGAATTCTCAACAATAAGAAAAATTTTTGCACCGATATGGATCAAAGGACCCATCAAAAATTTCGTAGAGGGAAAAACAATAATCATAGGCGATGCTGCAGGACAAGCAAAGCCGACAACAGCTGGCGGAATTTTTACTAGCGGCATGGGAGGAGTGTATGCAGGACAAGCAATATCAAAATTTTTGAAAACAAATAACAAAACGGATCTTGATGAATACCAAAAAAGATGGATGAATCGCTTTGGCAAGGAATTTGAAAAACAAACTTTGGCAAGAAAAATTTTAGAACGAATTGACAACAACACAATTAACAAACTATTTGATTCAGTCACACCAGAAATTACAAAAGAGATTTCAGAAAAAGATGATTTTGATTTTCATACTGGCTCCATCATAAAGTTACTAGGATTGAAAGGTTCGATTAAAACTGCCCAAACTCTTATTGGTGGAGAAATTAAAAAATTACTAAGTTAAAACACGCTTGATTTCTAAGGAAGATATAAATGATGTTTGGGGAAAATTTGAGCATGTCATCTACTATTTCTTTGCCAACATGTAGTTGTTGCCACAGACCAATTATGCCTAATGATAAATGTGTAAAATTCAATTGCCCCAGTTGTGGCGTCGATTTAATTTGGAGATGTCAAAGTTGCAGAGAGGCAGCAAGAAACTATACTTGTACTTCATGTAATACTGTAGGACCATAGAAAATGACACAGTTACTACTAGTTACAAAAATTCTTCCGACTGGAATGGACGTAGATCTTGACAAATTAGCAGAGTCAATCAAAGGAGGACTAAAAGAAGGAATCACGATGAAAAGACACGCAAAAGAGCCACTGGCATTTGGATTAGAATGCATTAAAGCAGAATTTGTTGTTAATGATGAAGAAGGACAAATGGACTCGTTAGAAGAAGCAGTAAGATCAATTGACGGCGTAAGCGAATTTGAAGTGCTTAACATGAGTCGAATGTCAGTTGATATGAAATAGGTGATTTTTTGGCACGCAAAGAAGAACCTTTGCAGATGAGAATCGGAGAAGCAAAGCAACGAGACGTAGGCAAGAAACGTGCCAGAATCGGTCCCGAAGCCATGGATTTTCTCAGAGTGACACCAGGGGATATAATTGAGATAATGGGTTCAAGAACCAGTTGCGCAGTTGTTTGGCCAGTAGACGAAGATGAGAAATTATCTGAAATTATAAGAGTCGATGGGCAAACAAGAAAAAATGTAGGAGCATCATTAAACGATTTTGTAAAAATTAGAAAAGTAACATCAAAGTTTGCAAAATCAATTGCGCTAACACCAGTCAACGATTCAGTAACTGTCGACAAAGAATTCACAGATTTTGTAAAGAACAGACTCAAGGGATTACCAATCACACATGGTGATGAAATTTCTGTGATGATTTTAGGAAATTCCATGGATTTTAAAATTACAAAAACATCTCCAAAGGGAGTAGTCAAGATAGACCGCACTACAAACCTCAGCATTTCAACTGAAACATCAGGTGATAGAAAAGTCAGAGTGACATATGAAGAAGTCGGAGGACTGAGACGCGAAATTAAAGCAATGAGGGAGATTGTTGAATTACCATTAAAGCATCCAGAACTATTTGCAAGGTTAGGAGTAGAACCACATAGTGGAATTTTACTTTACGGTCCACCCGGATGTGGAAAGACACTACTTGCAAAAGTAATGGCAAGCGAATCAGAGGCAAACATGTTTCCAATTAACGGTCCAGAAATTATGAACAAGTATTATGGTGAAACAGAAGCAAAGCTAAGAGACATTTTCAAAGAAGCAAAAGACAATTCTCCAAGTATAATATTCATAGATGAAATTGATGCCATAGCACCAAAAAGAGAAGAGGCGTATGGAGATGTTGAAAAAAGAGTGGTGGCCCAGCTATTAGCATTGATGGATGGATTAAACGACAGAGGTAATGTAATTGTACTCGGAGCAACAAACAGACCAGACAGTGTAGACCCAGCACTTAGAAGACCAGGCAGATTTGATAGAGAATTTGAGATATCAGTACCTAATGAAGATGGAAGATTAGAGATTCTTGAAATCCATACAAGAGGAATGCCAATCAGTGACGATGTTGATCTTAAAGATTTATCATCAGAACTGCACGGATACACAGGGGCAGATATCAAATCGCTTTGCAGAGAAGCTGCACTAAAATCAATTAGAAGATACCTACCAGAGATAGACCTTGAAACTGAAAAAATTCCTTCAGAAGTGTTGCAATCAATGCAAATTAAACTAATTGACTTTTACGATGCAATGCACGAAGTAATTCCTACCGCAATGAGAGAATTTTATGTTGAACGACCAAAAGTTTGGTGGCAAGACGTTGGAGGACTAGATGATATCAAAAAATCACTTACAGATAATCTCATAATAGCAATGAAAGAGCCAAGCAAATTCACATCCATGGGAATAAGGCCGCCAAAAGGGGCTTTGATTTATGGACCACCAGGATGTGGAAAAACATTACTTGGCAGAGCACTAGCTACCGAAACAGGGGCCAACATGATTTTGGTCAGAGGTCCTGAAATACTTTCAAAATGGTTAGGAGAATCAGAAAAAGCAGTCAGAGAGATATTTAGAAAAGCAAAAGCATCATCCCCCTGTGTTGTAATTTTTGATGAATTAGATTCTCTAGCTCGTTACAAGTCAGGAGAAGGTGGAGCAAGCGAGACAGTTCTAAGTCAATTACTAACTGAGATAGAAGAAGGAGTGTCTTCACGTGTAGTTGTAATTGGAATCACAAACAGACCGGATGTGCTAGATACTTCCTTGTTAAGGACAGGAAGACTGGATTTGGTACTATATGTCGGACCGCCAGATGAGAAAGGCAGGTTGGAGATAATTAAAATTTTAACAAAAAAGATGCCATTGGCAAGTGATGTCAAATTAGAGGAGATTGCAGTAGCTACTCAAAATTATTCAGGAGCAGACTTGGCAGCACTGTGCAGAGAAGCTGCAGTAGAAGCAATGCGAAATGACTCGACAAAAATTTCAAGTCATGACTTTGCAAATAGCTTGAAACGTGTAAGACCTTCAATTACCAAAGAGGTCGATCAATGGTACAACACAATAAAGGAAAGTATATCTAACGTGGTACCAAAGTCAGGGGATAAAACATTCTACGGATAAAAAATGACAATACCAATAAGAAATACAGTATTTGATAAAATAAAAGAAGCAAACAGACTAACGGATGTCGAACTTTACAAAAGTCTAACCAAAGACGGACATATGATTGCAGAAGACAGGTTCAACAAAATACTTTTGGATTTGGAGATACTAGGACTAATCACAGTATCGTGGATCACAAAAGATGAACGCAGAATAGAAGTCGTCACCATCAAACAAGAAGTAGACGAAATAGAGGAACAGGTAAAGGAAACAATGGAAAGCGACTACGAAGCTAGTTTCCCAGGCTTGGATAAATAATTACTAGAACAACGGAATATGAAACGCTGCATCTAATGCAACTGCAACAAAAATTATTGTAAGATATGGAGCAGTAACCTTGTATGCCTTCCAGGCAAATTCTGATGTGGGTGTCTTTGTTAGTTTGTAGTGGTATGCAAGCATTAATCCTCCCGAAACTAGTGCAATGACAGTGTAAACTATTCCCATCCCATCTGGAATGAATGAAAGTATCAAAGAGTACGGAATTAAAATTAACGTATTTCCTAAAATGAATTTTGAAGTCTTTTGCATTCCTATTACTACTGGAAGCATTGGGACATTTGCTTGTGCATATTCATCTTTGATTTTCATTGCAAGACACCAAAAGTGGGAAGGAGTCCATACAAACACCAAGAATCCCACAAGAAAACCCAGCAGATCCATACTGCCAGTAGCTGCTGCCCATCCTGCCCAAGCTGCCGCACTGCCTGCAATTCCGCCAATTACAATGTTGGAGGAATTTTTTCGTTTGAGCCAAACCGTGTAAATAATGACATAGGAGAAAATTCCAACTGCAATAAAGAATGCAGATACAGCATTTAGTGCAAAGAATCCGTAAATTACAGAAACACAGCTAACTGCCAAACCATAAATCAAAACATTGGATGCTGCCATTCGTCCAGACGGAATGGGCCTGGTACTAGTTCGGGTCATTTTTGGATCAATGTCTTTATCATAATAGTGGTTTAGTGCACTAGAACCAGCAGATGCCAATGCTCCTGCAACTATAATGTGCAAATATGACCAATAGCTAATCTCAGATACGTCAGGTACTAGCTTGCTTGCAGCATACATGGATGCAACTGCAGTGATTACCAAAAGAACAACAATTCTGGGTTTGGATATCTCCAGTATTTCATTAAATCCCAATCTCACTATATCCAATCCCAAAGCCATTTAATTTCTTCGTCTAGATCCGCTACCTGTCGCAAGGAATAAGTATCTCAGTCCTGTCAGCTATTTTGAATGAGTAATTGGGACCTCATGATGCCTGGAATGGGACTAACAGCTATAGGAGTAGCTGGCGTTACACTGTCGTATGCAGGAATTGCACACACGTTCATCGATGGCATGCATGCACTAACTGGCCTTACCATGTTTATGGGGTTGATTTTCCTTGCAGCAGGCATACTAGATGGCGGGGTATCTACAAGTAACAGAGCCAAAGCAACGACTTTGGTAATTTTGTCAATAGCATTAGGATTTGGAATGTTTGCTTTGACTATGAATACATCAAACTATACAATTACAATTGCAGGAATTTTAATGGCAATTGCATTTCCTGCAATAATTATAGCATATCTTGCAATGAAGCATCCGCCATTTGCCAAACCAATCGGTTCAATTGTCGGCATTGCGGCAGCTACTGGAATCATCATGTGGGTGGCATTGGGATTTGTAAGCCCAGACACATACATGATTCCAGAACAAACAGCAATTGAAGAACCTGCAGAAATTGCATCTACTGGACCAATTTTTGCAATTGAGATTCTAAAAGATTCTGCCGTAGAGGGCAATCCAGATTATGATCCTGACGTGGCAATAGTCACGCAAGGAGACACAGTAGAGTGGACCAATACAGATTCAGTTGCACACACAGTTACAAGTTCAGAGGGATTTGGAGAATTGTTTGACTCAAGTACAATGAACCAAGGAGATGTTTTCAAATTAGATACAACAAAGTTAGAAGTTGGCAAATACGAATACACGTGCAGTTTCCATCCATTGATGGTTGCAACATTAGTCATTGAAGCAGCAAAAGAGCCAACCAAAGTCGTAATTCCTGAAGGAGCAGCAATTCCCGAAGACGGAAAAATATACTATGATCCAGAAACAATTGACATTACATCTGGAACTACAATTGCATGGGAAAATGCAGACAATACTGTGCATACTGTAACATCAGGAAAACCACCTGCAGATGCAGACGGGATGTTTGATTCTGAAATGATGACAGCGGGAGGAATTTTTGAGTATACATTTACAGATGCAGGAACATTTGATTATTACTGTACATACCACCCATGGATGGTAGGAACTGTTAATGTAGAATAGATTTGCAGAAAATCAAACTGTCACAATCAGATAAAGAAATTTTATCAGAGTACTCAGAGAATCAAAAGCCCAACGAGTCTTGTGCTATACTGTTTGGCAAAAATGATCAAGTTTTAGATTTATTTTTAACAGAAAATATTGAAAAATCACCTGTAAACTTTACAATTTCAAATAAGCAGTTAATCAAAGGGTATAGAATTGCTGAAGAAAAGAAAATGGATGTAGTGGGAATATTTCACTCACATCCAGATTCAGACGCATACCCATCAAACACTGATAAAAAATTCATGCAAAGCAACCCAGTAGTATGGATAATTTATTCTGGTGTCAATAAAAATTTCAGGGCATTTTTGCTTGAATCAGACATTGTAGAAATTCCAATTGAATGATAAATTAGGAACGCAGTCTAAACGTTGCTTTTTCACTATGAATACTATTTAGAATTGTTTTATCGGGAGAGATAATTTTTCCAATTACATTAACTGGTGATGCCGGCGTAATTTCTCCTGGATTTCCAATTGGAGTAGGACCATAAAATAGGCAGATTGCTTTGCCAGTAGGCCAGTATGCCACATCATTTAACTCGACAGGAGATTTTGCATTTTCTTCTGGTTGCGCTATCGGTGATTTTGAGGTGTAAATTTCATCACCCCAAACATTGAGATCTACTGCAAATGGTAACTTGGAAATAAAATCGTTAACTGTATTTGGAGAATCAGCATCATCTAATTCTAGGAATATACTTGGCAAGTTTGAGATTTTTACTTCGACTGAGTATTTCACAACTGTGTAAGAATCTTTGAATTAGAAAACTGTTGTGAAATCAGGTTTAGAGTAAAATTTCTTAAAAATAGAGCAATCAACAAATAGACATACACGTGTTGGGTTTTATCTAATCTAGGGCAGGGTTATTTTTAATCGTCATCATCAAAGTCATAATCGTCGTCGTCATAACATTCAATGAAATCAAATTCATACAATTTCATAGTTTTGTTTTATTCCAAGCGAACTTAGGTATTGGGTGTGAGAATTACAATCATCACTGTTCTCTATATAGAGGAACAAGAAACATGTCAAAATCTAAGTTTTAGTGTGAGATACAATTCTTTTTTCGCTTGGCTTGTGTTTCCCTGTAACGATATAGTTGATTGCATCACTCATGAATACCGCGTGATCCCCGATTCTTTCAAGATAACGCAAGAGCAAAGCTTCAGCTAGAGCACATTTAGTATTATTTGATTCAATTAGTTGAGGCAGTCTTTCCTTGTATATTTTATCGATAAATGCTTCATCTTCTTGAATTTTTACAGCTTTTCGAACGTCTAATTCTGCAAAAGAAAGAACTGCTTCTTTTATCATATGTTTTACTTTTTTTGTAATTTCGATGAGGGGTTCATTGGTACATTCAGAAATATCTCCAAACAAATCCCTTACCTGGGTTATATCATATGCATATCTTCCAAATCTTGAAAAAGCATAAGATATCTCAGTTGAAGAGCGAATCATTCTAAAATCATCTGCGACTGGTTGAAACTTTAACAACATATCAAAAATCAAATCTTCAACTTCAAAATACTTGTTACGAATTGAATCAGACAATTCATGAACCTCATTACTGGTGTTTTTCCCTTCAAGATACGAATCAACTGCTAATGAAATACATTGAATTGCCATATCCCCCATCTCAGCCATAGTTTGAGATAATTTTTCAAGTGACGGATCAATTAGTCTAGTCATTATCCAAATTGCCCCTGAACATATTTTGCAGTCAGTTCATTTTTTGGATCAGTAAATAGTTTCTTTGTTTCTCTAAACTCGATTAGCTCACCCAGATACATAAATCCAGTATAATCTGAAACTCTAACTGCTTGTTGCATGTTATGAGTTACAATAATTATCGTGTATTCCTTTTTTAGCTCTGTAATTGTTTCTTCAATTTTTTGAGTTGCAATAGGGTCAAGGGCAGATGCAGGCTCATCCATCAATAAAACTTCGGGTTGGATTGCCAAGGCTCTTGCAATACAGAGTCTCTGTTGCTGACCGCCAGACAATTCAATTGCAGACTTTTTCAAATCATCTTTCACTTCGTCCCACAAATATGCCATCTTTAGTGAATCCTCTACAATTTCATCTAGAATTTTTTTATCTCTCACTCCGTTTAGTTTCAAACCTGCTACAACATTGTCATAAATAGACATTGTTGGAAAGGGGTTTGGTTTTTGAAAAACCATTCCAACTTTTCTTCTGTGATAAATTGGGTCTATAGATTTGTCATAAAGATCAATGTCATCAAGCATTACTTTACCCTCAACTTTAGCATTTTTTGTCATATCATGCATTCGGTTAAGACATCTAAGAAAAGTTGTTTTTCCACAACCAGAAGGTCCTATCAGAGCAGTGACAGATTTTTCTGGAAATTTCATTGTGATATTTTTCACACCAATAGTGCTACCGTAATGAATGGTAACATTTTCTGCAACCATCTTGAATTTTTTTACAGCATCAGATGAATGAAATGGGATGTCAGAGTCAATAGACGTATTAGTTTTTGGAGAGGAGACAGTCATTGTCATTTTTTATTTGATACTCCCTGTTTTATCAATCGTCCCATGATTCCATTTCCTGTTTTATTTGCAAAGTAGTATCTAACACCTAGATTGATGCCAAGAATAATTATGATTAAGACTAATGCCGAACCCCAACCTTGTAATTGTGCACTGTCATAAGGTAACAAAGACAATCTCCAAATTCTTAGCGGCAATGCATCCATCGGAACATCCATACTGCTGAAAAATTGGCTGCTTCCAAGGATAGTCATTATCAGCGGAGCAGTTTCACCACCGATTCTTGAAACAGATAGTAGAATTCCTGTAATCATCCCACTTTTTGCCGCTGAAATCACAATTCTAAATGTTATAACCCATTTTTTTAATCCCAAAGCAATGCCGGCCTCCCGATAAGTTATTGGAACCATTTTCAGAGATTCCTCAGTGGTCCTAGCAACAATAGGGAACATGATTAAAGATAACGCAAACGCGCCTGCCCACACAGAAAAATGACCAAGAATTAGCACAATTACCAAAAATGCAAAGATTCCAAGAACTATAGATGGAAATTCCATAAACACATCATTGAAGAATCTAATGAATCGTGCCAACTTGTTATCACCATATTCAGACAGGTATATTCCAGACATCACTCCTATTGGAACACCAATCAAACTAGAGAGTCCAATTATTATCAAGGTACCTTGAATGGCAGGCCCTATTCCTCCTTTGCCAGAACCAATAGACCCAGGAGTTGCTGTCAAAAACTCATAACTTATAGCAGATATTCCGTTTTTGAATACTTCAACTAGAATACTACCCAATGGGATAATGGCAATAATCACGCATGCAAAAACAATGATTCTAACTGCTTTATCTACTAAAAGACGATTCTTTACATTTTGTTTGAAAAGAGTTCGGTATTCCTGTCTTCGCTCGTTAGTGGTCAATTGTTAATTGCACCTTCCTTTACTTTCATCATTTTAGTTACTAGAAGATGCGCTATGACATTAATCACAATTGCAATTAACAAAAGAACCAAAGCTACTCCAATTAATGCAGGAAGATGTAACGATGCCGGTGAAGCTTCAACGAATTCATTTGCAATTATACTAGACATTGTTTGACTCGGTTTGAATAACGATGAAGGAATTGCGGCAATGCCTGTTGCATTTCCAATCAACATTGTTACTGCCATAGTTTCACCAACTGCTCTTCCAAGGCCAAGAATGGATGCGCCAATCAATCCAGTTTTAGAATATGGGAATACAGCAAGCTTAAACATTTCCCATTTTGTTGCACCTAACATGTATGCAGCTTCTTTTTGTTGTTGAGGAACGGCTTTCATTACTTCGCGAGATACTGCTGAAACTGTTGGGATGATCATTATAGCTAAAATTACACTTGCAGTTAAAATATCAAGACCAAACGGGGTTCCTGAAAATAGAAATATCGAGTCACCAAACAAATCATGTAATGGTTGTTCCACCCAATCTTTAAAGTAAAGTCGAAAAACCAAAAGACCCCAAAGGCCATAAATTACACTTGGAACAGCTGCTAAAAGCTCAACTAGAAATCCTAACGGGCCACCTATTTTGGGAGGAGCATCTGAGATGAACATTGCGATTCCAATACTTAGTGGAACTCCGATTAGCATTGCAAGTGATGCAGTAACTAGAGTACCAAAGATATAGGGTAATGCGCCAAAAGATTCACGACCATCAACTGCATTCCAATCAGTGCCAACGATAAATGATAATCCATCTTCTTCCCATATCGGGTATGATTCAGAAACTAATTGAAAGACCAACAAGGCAATCATTACTAAAACAAACGTTCCTGCGATTGTAGCGCCTACCTTGAAAATTTTATCAGATAGAATACTCTGTTTGCGGTACTCCACAGTGTTTTTCTTCACACAATTGTATCAAGATTACGTATTATCTAAAAAATGATCATGAATTATGTAGAGTACGAGATAGATTTAGATCTATATAGATTATGTTCAGAAGCAGTATATTTTAAAAAAATCAAGCAATCTATAGTCACAAACCATGTCAGAGATAAAACAAATCAGACGATTGCAGTTGACTGGCGGATCTACGTATATTGTATCACTGCCAAAAACATGGATTGATGAATTACATCTAAAGAAAAATTCCAACATAACACTGATAAAAAACCGTAATGATTCAATTACGCTATTTCAAGAAGAACAAAGCAGAAAGAACAACGCCATAGCAATAATTGGAAAAAATGATTCAAAGGAATCAATTAGAAGAAAGATAATTGCGACATATCTTTCAGGATATAAGACCATAGAGATTAGAACAAAAGGAATTGAAATTCCAAGTACGCATAAAACTGCAATTAGAGACCTGGTAAGATCCACATTGATGGGAACTGAGATTGTTGAGTCAAGTGCAGAAAAAATAACATTACAAATTCTAACTCAACTTGCACAGCTGTCATTTACTGTTGCATTAAAAAGAATGTATACAACTGCTAAAAACATGCATCAAGAATCTATCGAGGCATTAAAAGAATTAAATTTAGAACACGCCGAAGAAATTATCAAAATGGATGACGAGGTAGATAGATTCAGTCTCTATTTACTAAGAAATTTAAATTTAGCATTAGAAAATGTTCAAGTTTTACTAGATTCCGGACTCGAAAAACCGTCCGATTGTCTTGGTTATAGAACAGTGGTGAAATGCGTAGAAAGAATTGCAGATCATGCAGGACTTATTGCTAAAAAAATAAAATATCTAAAATCACCAATAGATAAAAAAATTCTGAAAGAAATAGAACATATCAGTATGGAATCACTTGTTGTTTTTGAGAATTCAGTTATGGCACTTTCCAAAAGGGATTACTTGATGGCAGAAAATGTTGCAGCAAGTGTAGGTAAAGTCATAGAAATAGAAAAAAAACTAATGGATTCGCTCAAGCCCGGTGTAGATACAGGCATAATAAAATTAATTTTAGAAGACATTAGAAGAACTGCAGAGTATTCAAGAGACATATCTGAGATTGCAATAGATGAAACTGTGCAAAATGTTATCGAAGAATCTTAAAAAAAAATAAAAAAATAGATTTTGGATGATTTATCCACGGTATTTTTTGTTCAATCCAAAGATCAACATAGCTGGTGCTGCCAGATACATTCCAAGATTCATCATAATTACACCTATGCCATAGCCTAAAACTTCAGAGTCAGACTCAGCATATTGCATTATAGACAAAGATGATATTAATGGAGTAATTCCAATTTTTACCATTTCTTTGAATGCTGGATTTTCTCTTTCCATATCAGCGATGAATGGGGAGAATGAATAATACAATTGATTAAATCCTGTCATGAAAGACATGCCAGATGCAGTATTCATTAGTTGGTTATCTCGGATTTCTCTCAACAACTGAACTTGTGGTGCCATCTCTGTACCATATGTTGCAGTTGCAATTAGACAACCGCCAGTCTCCGTTTCAGTTTGTTGTTTAATCTCTTGTGTAACTTCTGATGGTGGAGATGCATTTGCATCCCAGAGAATTTCTCCATCATATGTTATTTGTTTCAGTCCTTGCTGTCCAAGTTTTGTCACTTTATCAGCGAGTGGAACATACAATAAACTTGATGAGAATTCTTGGCCATCAGTAATCATCCAATTAATTAAATGGATTACGGCTTTTGCTTGTTCTTTGTTTTTAGTTACTGGTTTTAGATCATCATACACTAACAAGTACGTAAAACTTGCAATTGGGTATGAGTTAGAACCTGGTGCATTAACTATTGATACATCTGCCCAGCTATCTTTAGCTGCAGGTAAACTATCAGCAGCACCACTAGATGCAGCAGAGATGCTGTCTAAAGATGGTTCGATGAATGCAGATTTGTCAGCATTTTGAATTGATGCATAACTCATCCCTGTTTGAAATGCATAAGCAAGTTCAACATATCCAATAGCATATTCTGTAGATTTTACAATTCTTGCAACGCCTTCATTGCCTGCAGCAGCTAGTCCTGTTGGCCATGGAACAGATTTACCTTTGCCCACTTTGTCATGCCATTCTGGACTAACAACACTCAGATAATCTGTAAAGACGAATGTAGTTCCAGAACCATCTGATCTTTGAGCTGTGACAATGTTTTTGTCAGGAAGATTCAACTCAGGATTTGTTGCAACAATTTTAGGATCATTCCATTTTGTAATTTTTCCCAAAAATATTCCTGATATATCTTCAGCAGTTAGTTTTAGTCCCTTGTTTGGAACTTCAGGAAGATTATAGACTAGTACCACTCCCCCAATTGATTCAGGGATGTGTAATGTTCCAGGAGCCAGTTCTCTTTCTGATTCTTTCATAGGTGCATCAGATGCTGCAAAATTTACAGTTTTTTCGATGTGTTGTTTAATTCCACCACCACTTCCAATTGATTGATAATTGAGGTTTACATTATCGTAGATATTGTTGTACTCAACTCTCCATAAATCAATGAGAGGAAAAGGGAATGTTGCGCCTGCTCCTGTCAAATCATATTGAACGTTTGGGTTAGGGGCTTCAGGTGCTGTTGCTGCGTCTGCATAAAGAGGAGTGATGATCGCTCCAAGTGCAGTCAATAAAATCAGTAACGATGTTTTTGTCTTCATTGATTAATAATTTTAAAAATTCTATTTACAAATACTAGGCATAGATTATAGTAGTTCCATATACTATATAGAAGATTCAGTCTGAATAGTCATGACATAGAGGATAAAAATCCAATATGTTACAGATTCTATATTGGTTAATCTTTTGATATGTTTTACAATACTACATATAATGACGTCACAATCTTCCTTGAGCAATAACAATACACAAAAAGAATTGCAGGTAGTAAATTATATTTTTAGACTGCTTGTTCATCTGACTGCAATCAATTCAAACCTAAGCAATGATAGGAAGAAAAAACAGGAGACGGTTTAGTTGCCAGATGAATCATGTAGAAATTGTGGAAATCTACTACAAATTTTTTCAAAATGTAAAGAATGTAGAATCATTGAACAGGAAATATGCTTCAAATGCAACAATAAAACAATGATCAGGCACCACAGATGTTTAAAATTATTTAAAATGTCAATTACATGCTAATTCCAGATTCAATTCCCGTAAGGTTTGAATCATTTTTGGGAAATTTAGAATATTATTTTGAATTAAATATCCCTTTTTTTAATTGAATTTATGGAAATTCACGTATACGACACCTATGTCAAAGCAGCAGATGGTCATACCATGCACTTTGACGTAATTACTGGTGAAAAAGACCATGACAAAGCCATCACATATGGCAAAGAATGGCTACAATCCGTCGGTGAAGGCGATGCAGAAATGACTACAAATGAATGTCAATTCTGCCACTCACAAGGAGCACCAGCACCTGTAGAACAGGCAATTAAGGAAAAAGGCTATTTCATCCAGAAAATGGAAGGCTGTCCTTAAACATTTTTTCCTTTTTATCAAAGAACATATTTTTTAGTCTGATCAAGACAAGATAGACATGCCTGAGCACAAGTACTCAAAGTGGACAGTGGAAGGAGACAAGAAGACAAAATGGATTTGCGGTTGTTTTCAAACAGCTGATAACTATTTCAAGTTCTGCAACAAACATGACGCTACTTTAAGAAAAGCAATTCAAGCTCAAATTGATGAATTGGATATGACACTAATTATAGAGGATTAATCCCAAGAGTCTTTTACACTTGCAGTCTAAAATAAATTAAATCTAAATAGATTTTTGTAGTGCATTATCAACGTCTTTGAAAAACTAACAGATTGTGCGAATTTTTTTATTGTTTCTACCTTTTTACATATAATTTTTTAAAATTATTCGCATATAACACAACAGTAACTCTTTTGGCCATTATTTTCTACCCCTTGATTTTGTTCTTAATAGAACACTACAACAAGGACATCTAAATCCAGAAACGGTCATAAAAATACCACATAAAGTACATCTTTTTTGCCCATATCCATATTTTGAACCATTTGGAATTTTCTCGCCTTTCAAACTATCACATACCCCTTTGCAGATATACACCATTATGATCTGACCTCCCCAAAGGGTTTGTGACAACAAGGACAGTTAGAATATCTTGAAACTAGATCTAAATCACAAACTGCACAATATTTCCTAAATGTGGTATTTCCTGAATTTCTAAATTTGGCATTTGCATCATAATACCCACAAACACTTCTACAAGAATACTCACTCATAATGATTTGTTCTCCATATCAAAAAATGAACCACAATCTTTGCAAAAAATACCGTGATTTTGGATCTTTGCAGCAATATCTCCACAATTCACACAGATTCTAATTGCATCGTTTACAGTTTTTTTATTTGATTCAAATCGGTTTTGTTGTATTTGCACAATATTATTAGGAATAATTCCTAATTAAGTGTTATTATTTATTAGGAATTATTCTTAATAAGGAATAAATATTAAATAGGATCACTATGGAAAAGTAACATGCAACAGCTAGAGCAGATCATATCCTCACTAAGAGATGAAGGATTGAGAATTACGCCTCAAAGGATTGCAATTGTAGATTATCTGCTAAAAACAGAAGACCACCCTAGTGCAGAGTTAATCCACAAGGTTGTTAGAAAAAGATACCCCATGGTAAGCCTGTCAACAGTATACAAGACACTGGATCTGCTCAAAGAAAAGAAACTAGTTAACGAAATAGAAGTTGAAGGAGAGGCAAGATTTGATGCACATACTGATGAGCATATCAACCTAATTTGCATGAAATGCGGTAAAATTGATGATATTGATGAAGAATATCTAAAAGAGATTCAAGTCAAGGCTGCAAAAAAATCAAAATATCTAATTTTGAAAAGTAATTTTGAATTGCATGGTTATTGTAATAGTTGTAAATCAAAGACGAAATCAATTTAGAAGTAATTGTGTGATTTCAAATATAAGAAAAATATCCGCTCCTTTTATCTGGTAAACGTGTAAGTATAGTGATAACAAATGTCAACAAAACAAACAGAAAAAAGATTGTCCCGACGTGCGATAATGGCTTTAATGATAACTGGTCTAGCAGTTGCCATAGTGTTTACAGTTACACCTTGGAATATCATTCCAACTCAAGTAACTGAAGACGTGACCGTACTAGCAGTTACAGAGTATGGTTGTGTTGGTGAATCACAATATGGAAGAAGTGTAGTTGTACCTGAATGCGATGCACGAGTTGGAGATATAGTATCTGCCACATTTAATATTCCTGCTATGGAATTAAACGGATACTTGGAAGAACTTGAAAGAAGACAAAATCCAATGGTAGATGCATGGGATAGAAACGTTAGTGGTACAGGTTTCTCACCATAATTTTTTTAATTTTTATTTTTTCCGCACCTATTACTCTTGAGAGATAAAAAAAAGTGCGTGCGACTAATCTAATTTTGCTTTGGCTTTTTTGATGTCTCTCATTTCTTCAGCCAGATGTTTTTTGATTAGTCTTTCATGGTCTTTTTTATGAACACTATAGGCTTTGTTTAGTGCCTGCTTTGTTTTTGCTGTTTTTAATGCCTTGGTGAATTTTTTGTGAATTGTATTCACTTGGACAGTGTAACTTACCATATCGGACATACAACATCGTGTAAAATAAGGTTATCACGTATATCGTTTAACTGAATAACGTTCATTGTATGGTGTCACACTATAATAGAAGGAAAGCACTCTCATGACAAAGACTTGATGAGTTATAGAACTAATTTTGGTGTCAATCAGAGATTCGAATTAGATTGCAATGATTGCGACAAATGCAGATACAAAGACAATTGCAATCGTGTTAAGCAGTTTAATTACAGTGTTAAGTGCTGGACCTGCAGTGTCTTTGTAAGGATCACCGATAATATCTCCGACTACTGCGACTTTGTGTATCTCTGAGCCTTTCTCTCCGTTCATTTCAACTAGCTTCTTTGCATTATCCCATGCACCACCAGTGTTTGCCAAGTGATATGCCAAAAGGATTCCAGTTACAACTGAACCCATTAGCAATCCTGCTACTGCAGTTGGGCCTAACAATACACCTAAAATTATTGGAGAAGCGATTGCGACAATTGCTGGTTTGTATAATTCTCTAAGTGATGCGGCAGTTGCAATATCCACACATTTTGCATAGTCTGGTTTTGATTTTCCTGTAAGAATTCCAGCATCTGCTTTGAACTGTCTTCTAACCTCATCGACCATTTTACCTGCAGCACGGGACACACCATTGATGAGTTGTCCTGTAATGATAAATGGAATCAATCCACCGATTAGCAAGCCAACAATGATTGCGGGATTTGTCAAACTGTAATCTAATTCTAACACGCCAGCGAAAACATGTGCTGCTTCAAATTGAAATGCTTGAATCATTGCCAATGCAGCCAACGCAGCACTAGCAATGGCGAAACCTTTGGTAACGGCTTTGGTGGTATTTCCTACAGCGTCAATTTCATCAGTGACTTTACGGTTTTCTTCGCCCATTCCAGTCATCTCTACGATACCACCTGCATTATCTGCAATTGGACCAAAGGCATCAATACTTAGAACTATTCCTGCAAGACTCAACATTGCCATGGCAGTCATTGCAGTACCAAATATTCCATAAAGAACAGGATCTGCACCTTCAGGAGCTGCAGCAGACGCAATGCTATAAGAGATAATGATTGCGACAACTAGTGCAATCATAAATGGTCCGGTAGACTGCATTCCTTTGATGATACCCATCAGCGTTAATGACGCATAACCCCATTTTGCAGAGTCTGCAATATCTTTA
>Ga0210044_10002230_pt1 | contig 29034 bp, 28 predicted proteins | sample CryGey13umfilter_2_FD_183959 | JGI IMG/M metagenome (GOLD analysis project Ga0210044, IMG submission 183959) | Groundwater microbial communities from aquifer in Utah, USA - Crystal Geyser 4/9/14 3 um filter (SPAdes) (version 2) | ecosystem: Environmental > Aquatic > Deep subsurface >... | reverse complement strand
TGCCGACGAAGTAGCTGCGGCGGCCGGCACGGGAATACTGGCCACAGCCGACCGGGCCGTGCGAGATATGGATCAGGTCTTTCACTGGGCTCCATACCACGCCATAGGAACCGGCGTAGGCGCAGCCGCGGACGGTCATCACGCCGGGCAACGATTTGCGGTTGGAGGTGATGCAATTTTTCGACTGGGTGATCGACTGGTCGTTGACCGCCAGGTGCTTGGCGCGCTCTTTCTGGGCCTTCTCGGGATAGACCTCGAGCACCTCGGCGATGAGGGCTTCAGTCTGTTCTTTAGTCAAAGCTGACATTTCATTCTCCTTTCACGCCGCCACTAATCTGTGGCCGGGTTGGTCGGTTTGCCCCATCTCCCACCTGGAGAGGGGGGCAATTCATTACGCAGCAACCGCCATCTTTTCTTCCGCAGCCGTCTTGCCGACGATGGACTCGTCTTCCACATCCATCACGCCGAAGTCCATCAACAGGTCTTCCAACTCGTCCATGGTGATCGGGGTCGGAATAACGAAGTTCTTGTTGTTGATGATCTTGTTGGCCAGATCGCGGTACTCCTGCGCCTGTTTGGCGCCCGGTTCATACTCGATCACCGTCATGCGGCGGATCTCGGCGCGCTGCACCACGTTGTCGCGCGGCACGAAGTGGATCATCGTGGTGCCGAGCTGGCGCGCCAGTTCCATGATCAGTTCGTCTTCACGCGCGGTCTCGCGGCTGTTGCAGATCAGGCCGGCCAGACGCACGCTGCCGGAGTTGGCGTACTTCACGATGCCCTTGGCGATGTTATTGGCCGCGTACATGGCCATCATTTCGCCGGAACAGACGATGTAGATCTCCTGCGCCTTGTTTTCGCGAATGGGCATGGCGAAACCGCCGCAGACCACATCGCCGAGCACGTCGTAGAAGACAAAGTCGAGGTCTTCCTCATAGGCGCCTTCCTCTTCCAGGAAGTTGATGGCGGTAATCACGCCACGGCCGGCACAACCGACGCCCGGCTCCGGGCCACCGGATTCGACGCACTTGATGTCGCGGTAACCCACTTTCAGCACGTCTTCCAGTTCCAGGTCTTCCACGGAACCGGCATTGGCCGCCATTTCCATGATCGAGTTCTGGGCCTTGGCGTGCAGGATCAGACGGGTTGAATCCGCCTTCGGGTCGCAGCCGACAATCATTACTTTCTTGCCCAGCTCGGCCAGGCCAGCCACCAGGTTTTGCGTGGTGGTGGACTTGCCGATGCCGCCTTTACCGTAAATTGCGCATTGACGCAGAGCCATGATCTTTCTCCTCAGGTCTCGAAAACAGGATGCGATTGAAATCTCGCTCGCAGTTCTGTTATCGCAAGCCCTGTGCCACCCCCTTGAAATGCTGTTAAGTGATTGATATTTATGTGAGTGTCGAGGATATGAAGACATCCATGTCGCGTGTCGTACAACACAAATGGCCGGGCTTTGTCGGGGTGGCGACAAGGGTTATTGGGGGGGCGGGCGGCAACAACGTCGTGGCTGGCTGGCTGGCCGGCCAGGGCAAGCCATTTACAATTCGAGCCCTTGCCCTCCACCCGATGTGATCACTATGAGCAGCAACACTGTCCGCGCGCGGATGGCCTTCTCCTTCCGGGGCGAGACTTACGAACTCGAAGCCAGCATCGACCTGGACCCCTATATCGGTGAGGCCGGGGAAGAGCCGAACTTCCCCCTGCTCCTGGCCAAGGCCTCCGGGATCGATCCCTACTCCTACCTGTATGAAGTTCTGGAGTCGCACGAGATCGAGTTCTCCGAAGCCACGGGCATCGCGGCGCGGTGCTGCCACGACGGTGCGTTCGACTGGCCCCGGTTCCTGCGGGATGTGCGCGAGGAATCGGACCTGCGGGTGGCCAGGCTCATCGCTGAACGGGCGCTGGGCGTGCCCGACCTGGATGGCCGCGCCGATCTCAAGGCGGCTTTGCTGGCGGCGTATCGGGCCGGCAAGGCGGCGGGCCCCGAGTAAGGTGCGTCGGCTCACCCTCCGGACACGCATCAATGACCCCACCGCCATTCCCGCGAAAGCGGGAATCCAGTTCGTTCATCTGATTGTTTTTACCAAGCAATCAGACCAGCCGATGGCGAAGAAGAAATTTCCCCTCCACCCCAAACATCCCGAGCGCATCTGCTGGGGCTGCGACAAATATTGCCCGGCGGATTCGCTGCTGTGCGGCAATGGTTCCGGCCGAACCGAGCACCCCGCCGAGATGCTGGGCGAGGACTGGTACACCTGGGGAGACTGGGCCGAGGATTTCGCGACGGACGCGGAAAAGATTCCGGACCCCTCGGGTTGATCGCCAAACCCAACCCCATACCGAAGCAGGAGACCCGCATGGCCCAAGACCGACTCGACCAGATCGTCCTCGAAGCCCGCCGCAACGCCGAAAAGCGCGATGCGGGCTACCGCGCCCAGGCGCTGAAACTGTTCCCCTGGGTATGCGGCCGCTGTGGCCGCGCCTTCACCCACAGCAACCTTCAGTTGCTGGAAGTCCACCACAAGAACAGCAACCACCAAGACAACCCGCCAGACGGCAGCAACTGGGAACTGCTCTGCACCTACTGCCACGAAAACGAGCATTCCAAACTGAAAGACCTGGAAGGCCGCACGGATGCGGCCGGCGCCATGACTTCCGCCACCTTCAACCCCTTCGCCGGGTTGAAAGGCATGCTGGACGGCAAGAAATAGGCCGCGCTGGCTCTGCTACGGGCGCAATAACCAACGGGCATTGCGCCGAATGTTTCATGGCTACATGCTTCGCGCGGCCTTCCGGCACAATTCGGCCATGTCCTCCAGCCTGCCGCGCATTGCCGGCCTGCCGATCAACCGCTGCAACCTGCCAGCGGCGATTCTTGGCAGCCTGACCTTCCAGCGCCACCCTGCGCTGTTGAAGCTGGATGGTGTGGAGGAACTGCACCACACGCTGTTCGCGCGTCTGGCCGCACTCGACAACCCAGGCGAGCGAGTTGTGGTATTCAAGGCGCACATGGATGCCGCGTTCAGCCTGGAACATCCCGAAGAAGCCGGCTACAACGCCGCGTGGCCGCATGGCCGGGCCAAGGCGAATTACCTGAAAGTCCTGCGCGGCTGGGCGTTCGATGCCGACGGGCGCGAAGGGGCGGTGCTGAAAGGCTGGGTGGAGTCGCGCTTCGGCCTGCTGCCGCGCCATCACGGTGGCCCGATCCGCGATTTCTCCGGCCCTCTTTACCGGCATTACCTGGAACAGCGCAGCAGCGGCCTCTACAACAGCAACGGCCTGGAAGCCCAGTTCGATCTGCTCTACACCTGGTGCCAATATGAACTGGCGCGGCAGTGCTCGGAATCAACCCACCTGACGCTGTACCGGGGGGTGAACCGGATGGGGGGCTACGAGGAACTGGCCGAGGCAACCGACAACCAGCACATCGTCCTGCTCAACAACCTCAATTCCTTTACCCGCGAACGCGAACGTGCCTGTGAGTTTGGCGACAGCATCCTGGAAGTGCGGGTGCCGCTGCCCAAAGTGTTCTTCTTCCATGGGCTACTGCCGGGAAAGCTGCGTGGCGAGGCAGAGTTCGGGGTGATAGGCGGGGTGTACGAGGTGAATCTGGTTTAGTTTCCCTCTTTTCCAAAGGGGGGAGTTCTCGGTTTTAACCCGACAAACTTTGTCGATTGCCCTACAACCGACACCACCGCTTACTCGCCAACCCGCGTGGCTGCGCGGTTCGCGTCTGGCCCGCCTCTTGCGATGGTGACTGCGTTCATCCACCAGGAGCGTTCCATGGCAACAGATAACGCCAGCGTATTCGCCGACATCCTCGCCGGCCTGGCCGACGGCAGCGTCGTGCCCTATCTCGGCGCGCGCGCCCTCGACGGGGTAGTCGATGCGGCCAATGGCCGGGCTATTCCAGCCGATTCCGACAGCCTCATTCTGGCGATGAACGACGGCAGGCCGATGGCGCCAAAATTGATGTACGAGTTTCCCCGCGCCGCGATGAATGTGGAGTTGAAGCGTGGCCGCAAGGCGGTCAGCAAATTCCTCGACCGTACCTATCGCGATACGGTCTGGAGTGCGTCCGCGCCGCACACCTGGTTGGCCGAACAGAATCTGCCTTATGTGGTGGACAGCAACCGCGACACCTTGCTGCAAAAAGCTTATGCCGAGCGGCCGCACACCTTGATCGTCGGCCTGGCGCGGATCGGCGGCAGCGACTACCGCTTCAAGCTGTTTCAACATGACGGCAACGGCGAGGGTGGCCACTACCAGGCGATTGAACAGGGCGAGGTGGACGTGACCCTGCCGGTGCTGTTCAAGCCCTTGGGTACGCCGTTGCCGGAATCGTATTACATCGCCTCGGACGCGGATTTTGTCGATTACGTCACCGAGTTGATGGGCGGTTTTGGCATCCCCGCGTTTGTGAAGCGGATGCGCCAGGGCAAACGCTACCTGCTGCTCGGCCTGCCCCTGACCCGCGACACCGAACGCATGGTACTTTCCGACATCATCTTCGGCGCCGCGCGACCGTCGGGCTGGGCCTTGATGCCCACCGCCAACGACAAGGAACTGCGCTTCCTGGCCAGAATGGGCTTGCAACGGGTGCCGGCGGACATCGCCGATCTGCTCGCGGCGGCAGCGGCGGATGTGGCGCTGGAGTCCGCCTGATGCAAGCTTGGGATGACGCGGTCCATGCCCTTGGCGTGGCCGAAATGGACGCCACTCACCGCGAGTTCATCGCCCTGGTGAACCTGCTCGCGGCGTGCGATGACACCGATTTCGCCGCCTTGTTCGAGAAGTTGCTCGACCACTGCCGTCTGCATTTCACCAGCGAAGGCCGGCTGATGCGGATTTCACGTTTCCCCGCGCTGAACGAGCACGAAAGCGAACACCACCGGGTTTACGGCGATCTGGTGCAGATGAACCGCGCCGTCCAGCGCGGCCGCCTGCTGCTGCCGCGCGCGTTCGTGAAACAGGGTCTGGAAGAATGGTTCAACGACCATCTGGCCAGCATGGATTCGGCGTTGGCTGCGCACCTCAAGCGGGTCGGCGAAGCGCGGGTGGACCTGAGCGGCGGCTTGCCGGTGCTGTAGCGCGTAGGGTGAGCCGTAGGGTGCGCCGCGCGCACCAGTCGACGTTAATCCTAGAAAGCTCAGTTGACCGCTCCTTGGCCCTCGTGAGGCCGCATGGGTGCTGGCGTTTGCGCCTCCGGGGACGCTCACCCATTAGGTGGCGCCGCTACGCACCCGATTGCACGGTTTTCGGGCTGCCTGGCGGCGTTGCTCCTGATGAAACTCCTAAGCGAAGGACTAAGCCGCCAAAAGACGGTGGCCAAGTCCCTGCTTATCCTTGCGGGGCCAGCCCCGCCGCGCTCATTGGCCACTGAGCGCGCCTTGCCAGGCAGCCCGAAAACCGCACACTTGGGCGCGTCCAACTGAGCTTTCTAGGTTAATCGGTGCGCGCGGCGCACCCTACATTGATCAACGCCAGCGCTTGCGTCTCGCAGGCCTGCCGCGTTTCCGCATCCAGCCCATGCAACCAGCGCCAGGGTATTCCCGCCGGCCCATACAACGCGCCCGCCAGCATGCCGGCGATGGCGCCGGTGGTATCCGCGTCGCCGCCGCGATTGACCACGTCGATCAGGCATTCCTCGAAGCTGTCGGTATCGAATAACGCCTGGAATACGGCCTGTAGGGTTTCGACGATGTAGCCACTGGGGTTCAGGCGTTGGCGGACGCCGCGGAACGCGAATTCCGGATGCTGCTTCGCCAGGGGATGGGCACGCTGGTGCAGCAGGTCGAGCTTGTCGGCGCCGAGCAGGGCGTCGCGCAGCATTAGCGCCAGGGTTTCCGTGGCGGCGTCGGAGAGCGGGTTGTTATGGGTGATGTGGGCTTGCGCGCGGCAGGCCGCGCGCACGTCGGCTTCCGCCCGTCCCAGCGTGGCCAGCGCCGCCGGCAGAATGCGCATGGCGGCGCCGTTGCCGGCGTCGTGTTCGCTGGGTGGCATTTTCGGATCGCCGCTCTTGCGAAAGGCGAGCAGGCCGCGCCGCACGGTGCTGCCGATATCCACTGGTTTGGCGCGCATCCAGGCGTCAAACGCCCGCGCGGCGGCGAGGGCATCGACCCGGCCCGCTTGCAGGATGGAGGCGCCCAACGCCAGCGCCATGGTGGTGTCGTCGGTGACCTGGCCCGGCTTGAGATTGAGCCAGCCGCCGCCGATGAGTTGGTCGTGAACCGTGTATTGCGCGGCGATCTCGCGCGGGGTCATGAACTCGACCGTGGCGCCCAGGGCATCACCGATGGCGAGGCCGAGATAGGCGGCGCTGGCGTGAGACTGCGGGTGTGAATGAATTCGCACCTACTCCGACCCGAAGCACTTCACGTAATCCACGCACACCTCACACGAGGGCGAGCGGCAGACAGTGGCGCCGGCGCGGTCGCAGAGTTGTTTGTAGAGGAATTTCTTCCACTTCATGTCTTGCGTGTTGAGCGCGGTGAGGATGGGAAAGTTACGCGCCATGAGTTGCGCCAGATCGGCGCGTTGCCACAAACCCAGGTCTTGCCAGAGGTGGCCGCCGCCCATGCAGGCGGTGGCGACGATCAGAGCGAGCCAGGTTTCGGATGGGTCTGCGCCGGCGCGGTATTGCATCAGCAATGCCAGCAGATCGTCCCACTCGACGCCGCGCTCACCCAGGTCGAGCGCGCGGACAAGCTGCGCTGGCAGGCCGAAGGCGGGAAAGTGGCGGGTCATCAGCGCGCGGAAATCTTGCGATTCCAGGCCAAGACCCGCGGGCAAAGCCGACTGCCCGCCCACCTGGCTGACCAGCATGCGGGCGAACAGATCGTCATTCGGCAAGCCCGCCGCGCGCGCCATGAGCAGGGCGTAGAGGCCCCTTGTAGCGCAGGCGTCCCCGCCTGCGTCGTTGGCTTGCGAAGCGGAAACCGCCAAGCCGGCCCCTGGCCGGCGTGCAGGCGGGGACGCCTGCGCTACATGCGCGTCCATGAGAACTCTCCGGTTATTTGCTCGGGTACTCCACCAGGATGTCCTCGTCGCGCACGATCATCTGGCAGGCCAGACGCCATGGCGTGTGCGGCACGTCGTCCACTTTCATCGCTTCGACTTCTTCCTTGGTGATCTTCTTGAGTTCGCGCAATACGGTAATTTCGCGGTCGGTGAGCGGGCCGCCCATCGGTCCCTTGTGGGATAGGTTGGTGACCTTGATCAAACAGGTGCCGCATTCGCCTTCCTGGCAACTGAAGTCGATGGGAAGGTGGTTTTCCTTGGCCAGTTCGAGCAGCGTTTTGGTGTGGCTGCCGGCGATGGCGTAAACGGTTTTGTCTTTGTGAAGGGGGCTGGAGAAGGTGACGAGGGGCATGGTTGGCTCCGGTGGGTGGGTGAGGCGTGGAAAAGGTAGGGTGCGCCGCGCGCACCGATTTACGTTGCGGAGGTGCGCGCGGCGCACCCTACGAATGTATTCATCCCGGCCGCACGACGATTTCGCCGCCGAGAACCTGGGCCTGGCAGGCGAGACGGTGCTTTCGGCTGGCCATGTTTTCCTGCAGAACCTTGTCTTCCAGCACGGATCGCTCGGACATGTTTTCCATGCCGGAGACGATCTTCATCATGCAGGTGGCGCATTCGCCTTCGCGGCAGCCGTAGGTGATGCCGGCGCCGACTTTTTCCGAGATTTCGATCAGCCGGGTGCCGGCGGGGACGGTGACGGTGACGCCGATGTCTTCGAAAGTGACGTTAGCCTTGGGCATGGGAGGGTTCCTTGAGTAGTTCGGACATATCGATGACCCGGTGCGCGTTGCGGCCGGTGAGGTGTTCGGCGAGTTGATAGCCGAGCATCCAGCACTGGGCCAATTCCGCTTCGTTGGGGATGAGCTTGGCCTTCACCCCAGACACCGGCACACGCAGCTTGAGTCCACGCAGGCGGTCTTCCACCATTGCCACGGCTTCGCCGGTCCAGCCATAGGAGCCGAAGGCGGCCCCCAGCTTGTCCTTGACGCTGACCACAGCGAGCGAGGAGAGCAAGTCCCAGATCGGTTTCACCGCATCGCCATTGATGGTGGGTGAGCCGAACACAATGCCGTCGGCTTCCTCGATCAGATCGACGAAGGGGTTGATCTCGCCGCCTTGCAGGTCATAGAGGCTGGCGCGCACGCCCTCGATGGATTCGGCGCCGTCGCGCACCGCCAGCGCCATGCGCGCGGTGTTGCCGTAGCTGCTGATGTAGAAGATGAGCAGCGTCTTGGCTCGGTCCGCCGATTCGTTATGCAGCAGCGGCGCGGCCAGTTGCCGGTAGCGCTGCACATAGGCGCGCGGGCTGTCGCACAGAATCGGCCCATGCGCCGGGGCAATCAGCTTCAGGTCGAGCGGTTCGATCAAGTCCAGCCCCGCCCGCACGTATTCGCGGAATGGCCGCATGATGTGCTGGTAGTAATACTCGAACGAAAAACGGAAATCGCCGACGCGATCGTTGAACAGGCGGTCGTCGCAGAAATGGCAGCCGAACACGTCGCCGGAGAACAGCATCGCTTCTTCATTCAGATAGGTACATTGGGTGTCCGGCCAGTGCAAAAAGGGGGTGTTGAGAAAAGCCAGCGTGCGCCCGCCCAGCTCCACCGTGTCGCCGGTATCCACCGGCGTATAGGCCAGGTCTTCGCTTTTCAGCAGGCCCTTCAACATGGTTTGCGCCTTCACCGAGATAATCAGCCGCGCGTTCGGCGCCCGCCGCATCAATTCAGGCAGCGCGCCGGTGTGGTCGGGTTCCAGATGGTTGAGAACGATGACGGTGATTTCGTCGTAGCGTGCCACCTGTTCCAGTCGCTCGAAGAACGTGTCCGCGAACTCCGCCTTCACCGTGTCGATCACCGCCACCCCCGTCTCGCCGCGCACGCAATAGGCGTTGTAGGTAGTGCCATTGGCGGTTTTGAGGATGACGTCGAACACCCGCAATTGCGGGTCGAGGGCGCCGATCCAGAACACGCCGGGGGCGAGGGCGATGGGCTTCATGCCGTTTTTGCCTCAAGCGCAGCCTGATAGGTTGCTTCCACGGCGGCCTGATACCGCGCCAGCAGGGCGGGCGAGATGCCGGTAAGCGAACCGGGCGGATTCAGTTCGCGGCCCAGCTCGTCGAGGATCGCGCCCTCGATCGGGCAGATGCTGCCGCACTGCGCATCCAGGTAGTCGCCGATGCACTCGGTGCATTTGTCCGGGTCGATCAGGAAATGCGGGCTGGCTTGGTAGATCGCCTGATTGGGACACAGCGGCTCGCAGGCATAGCAGTTGACGCAGGTTGAGAGGATTTCAAAGGCCATGATCGTGTCTCCCTAAGCCGCTTTCTGTTGCACCACCGGCTTGGCCGCCAGCTTGCCAGCCGCATCCATCTCCGCGTAAACCGCCAGCACCGCGTCCTCGATGGCTTCCATCGCGTGTTCGCCGTTGGGCTGGATGCCGGCGGCTTCGAGCGGGCCCCAGGGTTCGTAACCGACCTTGGAACAGAGCACGACCTCGCAACCGGACAGTTCGCGGATGGTCACGTCCAGCGCGCTCTCGCCGTCGCCGCAGGTATCACCGCCCTCGCAATACGGAATCGTTTTGCGGTGGCCGATGAAGCGCACGCCAAACTCCGAGGCTTCATAGATCAGAAACTCGCTGGCGTGGCCGAAGTGCTCGTTGATCACGCCGCCGCCCTTGGTGGCTACCGCCATCAGCACGGGGCGCGTTTTCGCTTTGTCCTGCTTCAGACCGCTGATCGCTACCAGCTCAGTTTTCGCAGTGCGCGCCAGTTCCTTGATTTCCAGTTCACGAGCAATCTGGGCATGCACTTCGGCGCGCTTCACCATCGCGGCGGGGTAGTCGATTTCCATGTCCTCGATCTTGTCCAGGGTGAATTCCTGGCCGCGATCCTCGCCCAGCATGCCGACCGCATCGGCGCGGCACTGGCGGCAATGGCGCATCATGTTCATGTCGCCGGCACAGGCGTCCTGCAGCTTCTGCAATGCCTCGTGGGTCGGGCCGGGCTGGCCCATCAGGCCGTAAAACGTGCCGTGTTCCGGCTCGGCGATCAGCGGCATGACGTTATGCAGGAAAGCGCCTTTGGCTTTGACCACCTTCGACACTTCCACCAGATGTTCGTCGTTGATGCCGGGGATCATCACCGAGTTGACCTTCACCAGAATGCCGCGCGCGGTCAGCATCTCCAGGCCTTTCTGTTGCTGCGCAATCAAGATCGCCGCGCCTTCGCGGCCGGTTATTCGCTTGTTTTTCCAGAACACCCACGGATAGATCTTCGCGCCCACGTCCGGATCGACACAGTTGATGGTGAGGGTGACGTGGTCGATGTTGTGGCGGCACAGTTCGTCGATCGACTCGGGCAGCGCCAGGCCATTGGTGGAGACGCACAACTTGATGTCTGGCGCCTTTTTAGAGAGTTCGCGGAAGGTCGCGAAAGTGCGCTCCGGGTTGGCCAGCGGGTCTCCCGGTCCAGCGATGCCCAGCACCGTCATCTGCGGGATGTTGGCGGCCACCACCATGACCTTTTTCACCGCCTGCGCCGGAGTCAGCACTTCCGAGACGACGCCGGGACGTGACTCGTTCGAGCAGTCGTACTTGCGGTTGCAGTAATGGCACTGGATGTTGCAAGCCGGCGCCACCGCCACGTGCATACGGGCGAAATAGTGGTGCGCCTGTTCCGAATAACAGGGGTGGTTATGCACCTTGGCGCGAATATGTTCCGGCAGATGGCCGAGCTGATCGCCGGTGGAACCGCAGGCGTGGGAATCGCAGCCGCCACCGGATGCGGCAGCCGGGCTGATGTTGAGTACGGGAAGTTCCACGAGTTGTCCTCCTGATGGTGACGACCTGAGTAGCGCAAGCCGCGTGCCTGATTGAGTTGAATTGTTATCTTGTTGTTTTTATTGATCTTTTAAGATTATTTTGATGGCTGTTGTCATAAACGGCACAGGTAGGTGAGGCGGGGTTGTGAGCAAGGTGACAAAACCAGGCGCCTGGTTGATGCGGATTCATGGACAAAAAAAAGCTCGCCCCTGTGAAGCGGGCGGGCAACTCACCATGACCACAAGGGTTCAGGCGGGGTTAGGCGGGCAAGCTATGCGTACACGGGTGCGAAGGCCTTCTCCGGTTCCGTCGCCGGCCCGGTCTTGCCCCAGTAGGGCGACAGCTTGCGCAGTTGCGCGATGATTTCCGGGGTGACCTGGATGACGCGGTCGATCTCGGCTTCGGTGGTGTAGCGCGACAGGGAGAAACGGATGGTGCCGTGGGCGGCGGTGTAGGGGATGCCCATGGCGCGCATCACGTGGCTGGGCTCCAGCGAACCCGAGGTACAGGCTGAGCCGCTCGAAGCGGCGATGCCGAATTTGTTCAGCAGCAGCAGGATCGCTTCGCCCTCGATAAACTCGAACGCGATGTTGCTGGTGTTGGGCAGGCGGTTGGTAACGTCGCCGGTGGGGAAGGCGCGCGGCACGCGGGCGAGGATGCCGGCCTCCAGCTTGTCGCGCAGACGGCGGACTTCGGTGTTCTCGTGATGCATCGCCGCTTGCGCCAGTTCGCACGCCTTGCCGAGGCCGACGATGGAGGCGGTATTTTCCGTGCCGGCGCGGCGGCCACGTTCCTGGTGGCCGCCTCGCAATAAAGGACGGAAACGCACGCCGCGGCGCAGGTAGAGCACGCCGATGCCTTTCGGCGCATGCAGCTTGTGGCCGGACAGCGAAAGCATGTCGATCTTGCTGGTCTTCAGGTCGATCGGCACCTTGCCCACCGCCTGCACCGCGTCGGTGTGGAACAGCACGCCGGCGGCATGCGCCATTTCGGCCATTTCCAGCACCGGGAAGAACGTGCCGGTCTCGTTGTTGGCCCACATCACGGAAACCACGGCGACTCGGTCGGACAGCAGCCTGGCGTAGGCGTCGAGGTCGAGGCGGCCTTTCTCGTCCACCTTCAGGGTGTGGACCTTGTAGCCCTCTTTTTCCAGGTTTGCGCACAGCGTCAGCACCGCTGGATGCTCGATGCTGGTGGTGATGATTTCCTTCTTTTTCGGGTTGGACTTGATGGCGGAGAGGAGGGCGGTGGAATCGGATTCGGTGCCGCAGGAGGTGAAAATGATTTCCGAATCGTGCTCGGCGCCGAGCAGATCCTGCACCTGCAAGCGCGCCTTCTTGATCGCCAGTCCCACCTTGTTGCCGAAGCTGTGCATGGAAGAAGGGTTGCCGAACTGCTCGGTGAAGTAGGGCAACATGGCTTCCAGCACGGCGTCGTCGACGCGGGTGGTGGCGTTGTTGTCGAGGTAGATGCCGTCCATGATGGCTCCTTGAGGCGATGGCTGGTGCGCCATGCGCAACGTTTTTTACGGCTGGCTGGCGGCTCTGGACAACGAACCGGCGCGGCTGGGCACGATCTTGACGAATTCGCCCAGGTCTTCCATCAGCTTCTGCTGGATGCCTTGCAGGGTCAGCGCTTCCATCTGGCAACCGGAGCAGGCGCCGGTCATGTTGACGTAGAGGGTCTTGCCGTCCACATCCACCAGTTCGATGTCGCCGTGGTCGCGCTGCAATTGCGGGCGCATAGCCTCCAGCACGGTCTCGATACGCTTGATGCGTTGCAGGTTGGTCAACTTGGCGGGCTTGGCTTCTTCCTTGATCTCTACCGTATGCGGGTTGAAGGTTTCGCCGCGTTCGGCCAGCACTTTCACCAGGATTTCCTCGATGCCCTCATGGCACGAGGAGCAGCCGCCGCCGGCCTTGGTGTAATTGATCACGTCCTCGACCGAGGACAAGTTGTTGGCCCGCACCGTCTCTTCGATCAGCACCGCATCGATGGCGAAGCACTTGCAGATCAACGCGCCTTCCTCGTGATCGTCGCGCCATTCTTCGCCGCGATAGTTGGCGACGGCGGCGTGCAGCGCTTCGCGCCCCATCACCGAACAGTGCATCTTCTCCGGCGGCAGTCCGTCGAGGTAATCGGCGATGTCCTGGTTGCTGACTTTCAGCGCGTCGTCCAGCGTCATGCCCTTGATGATCTCGGTCAATGCCGAGCTGGAGGCGATGGCGGAGCCGCAGCCGAAGGTCTGGAAGCTGGCGTCCTGGATGGTTTCCGTATCCGGATCGACCTTCAGCATCAGGCGCAGCGCGTCGCCGCAATTGAGCGAACCGACATCGCCGACGGCGTTGGCGTCATCCAGTGCGCCGGCATTGCGCGGGCTGAAGAAGTGTTCTTTGACTTTTTCCGAGTAGTCCCACATGGCCGTTCCTTGAACAAAAAATCAAGCAGAGAAGGAGGAGCCGCACGCGCAACTGCTGGTCGCGTTCGGATTGACGAATTTGAAGCCGGAACCATTCAGGCTATCGACGAAATCCACGGTAACGCCTTGCAACAGCGGCGCGGAGAAGGGATCGACCAGCAAAATGACACCGTCCATTTCGACCACCAGATCATCCTCGGCCTTGGTTTCTTCCAACTTCATGCCGTACTGAAAACCGGAACATCCGCCGCCGGAGATGGCGATGCGCAAGCCAGCCACCTGGGTAGCAGCGCCCTTGATGAACTTGTCGATGGCGGCAAGGGCGGCAGGGGTGAGGGTAATCATGTTGGGCTCCAGGGGCTGCCAGAGTGGCGTTGCAGGTCTATTCGCAAGGCTTGTGCCAGACCTTGAGGTGCCATTAACTTATTGTTATTTAATAGATATTTTTCTTGCCATGGCGAAAACCGGGTGTCTGGAGTCACACCGTTTAGGGCGCTTGTAAGGTTTGCGACAGGCTGTTGCAGTGCCGGCGCAACATGGCCCGGCCCGGCTGCGTGTTCCGCGGCGTTAACGGCAACCCAGCCAGGTAGGGTGGGCTCGATCCCTACGGCGCGACGCACCAATCCGGTGCTTTCTGCCTGGCATCGTGCGCTGTTATTGATATGGGCCTCACCGCGCGAAGGGCGGAGGGCGCCGCCATCCCACTGATAAGGCTCGCTTCTCGTCTTGTCGCGAGCGCCGACGGCAAGCGGGCGCGAATCTTGCTGGTAAATGCCGGCCTCCACATCGGACCTGAATCCATGAGCATCCGCGTCGCCATTCGCCACAAGACCCATTACCGCTACGACAAGCCGGTCAATCTGGGCCCGCACATCTTGCGCTTGCGTCCCGCCGCGCACAGCCGCACGCCGATCCTGGGCTATTCGCTGCGCATTCTGCCGGAGCAGCATTTCATCAACTGGCAGCAGGATCCGTTCGGCAACTTTCTGGCGCGTCTGGTGTTTCCGGAAAAGACCACGCACTTCGACTTTGAAGTGGAAGTCATTGCCGACATGACGGCAATCAACCCCTTCGATTTCTTCCTGGAGGAATCCGCCAAGGAGTACCCGTTCGAATACGACGCGCAGTTGGCCAAGGAACTGGTGCCGTATTGCGAGTTGGCCGAATCAGGGCCGCTTTTGCTGGCCTGGCTCGAGGGCGTTGACCGCACGAAACGGCGCACGCAGGATTTTCTGGTCGATCTCAACCAGCGCGTCTGGCAAGCCCTGAAATACAACATCCGCATGGAACCGGGCGTGCAGACCTGCGAGGAAACACTGCGACTGGCCTGTGGTTCCTGCCGCGACAGCGCCTGGCTGCTGGTGCTGATCCTGCGCCATCTGGGGCTGGCGGCGCGTTTCGTGTCCGGCTATCTGGTGCAACTGGCCGCCGACGTCAAATCGCTCGATGGCCCCTCCGGCCCGGAAGCCGATTTCACCGACCTGCACGCCTGGGCCGAGGTCTATGTGCCGGGTGCGGGCTGGATCGGCCTCGACCCCACCTCCGGCCTGTTCGCCAGCGAAAACCATATCCCGCTGGCTTGCACGCCGGACCCGGTCAGCGCCGCCCCGGTGAGCGGCGCGATGGACGCGTGCGAGGTCAATTTCAGCTTCGACAACAGTGTCACCCGCATCCACGAAGATCCGCGCGTCACCAAGCCCTATCGCGACGACCAGTGGACCGCCATCGACGCCCTCGGGCGCGCGGTGGACGCGAAGCTGGCGCAACTCGACGTGCGTCTGACCATGGGCGGCGAGCCGACTTTCGTGTCGATCGACGACATGGAATCGGCGCAGTGGAACACCGCCGCATTGGGGGCGCACAAGCTGGAACGCGCGCAGGATTTGTGGAAACGCCTGGGCAAACGCTACGCGCCCGACGGCCTGCGCTACTCTGGCCAGGGCAAGTGGTATCCCGGCGAGCCGCTGCCACGCTGGGCGCTGGGGATTTTTTGGCGCAGTGACGGCGTGGCGTTGTGGCAGAACCCGGCGCTGCTGGCGGATGAAGGCCTCGACTATGGCCACACCACCGCGCATGCGTCCGAGTTCATCCACTTGCTGGCGCAACATCTCGGCTTGCCGACTCGGCACATCCAGCCCGGCTTCGAGGACGCCTTGCATTACCTGCTGAAAGAGGCGGAAATCCCGCTCAATCTCGACCCCGCCCACGCCGATCTGAAAGATCCGCAGGAACGCCGTAGCCTGGCCGACAAGCTGTCGCGCGGGTTGGACGCGGCGGTGGGCTATGTCCTGCCGATCGCCCGTGATGGCGTCGAGAAGCGATGGAATAGCAGTGACTGGAACTTCCGGCGCGGCCGCCTCTACCTGATCCCGGGCGACTCGCCGATGGGGCTGCGCCTGCCGCTGGACAGCCTGCCCTGGGTTGCCGAAGTGGAACGTGAAACCCCGTGGCCGCTGGACCTGTTCGCGCCGCGGGGCGAGCTTCCGGATGTCTATGGCGAAGTGGCCAGGCGCTTTTCCGAGTTTCAGGCGGAGCAGGAAGCGCATCCGGAAATCCATGCACAAGGCGTGGCGGACGGAGCCATGGACACCGCGCCCACCCCGGCCAAAGTCATCCACACCGCGCTCTGCGTCGAGGCGCGCGGCGGCGTGCTGCGCGTCTTCATGCCGCCGCTGTCGGCGCTGGAACATTATCTGGAACTCATCGCCGCCATCGAAACCGTGGCCGCGAAACAGAACACCCCGATCATCCTGGAAGGCTACGAACCGCCGCGCGACTGGCGCTTGCAACGCCTGATGGTGACGCCCGATCCGGGTGTCATCGAAGTGAATATCCATCCCGCCAGCAACTGGGACGACCTGACCGCCAACACCCGCGCGCTCTATGAGGAAGCCCGCCTGGCGCGGCTGACGACGGAGAAATTCATGCTCGACGGCCGCCACACCGGAACCGGCGGCGGCAACCACGTCACCCTCGGCGGCGCCACCCCGGCCGATAGCCCGATGCTGCGCCGGCCCGACCTGGTGATGAGCCTGGTCACTTACTGGCAGCACCACCCCGGCTTGTCTTACCTGTTTTCCGGCATGTTCATCGGCCCGACCAGCCAGGCGCCGCGCGTCGACGAGGGGCGAGACGAGAAGCTCTACGAACTGGAAATCGCCTTCCAGCAAATGCCGGCCGGGGAGACCACCCAGCTCTGGCTGGTCGACCGCCTGTTGCGCAATCTGCTGGTCGACCTCAGCGGCAACACGCATCGCTCCGAGTTTTCCATCGACAAGCTCTACTCCCCGGACAGCCCGAGCGGCCGCCAGGGCCTGGTGGAGTTCCGCGGCTTCGAAATGCCGCCGCACTGGCAGATGAGCGCCGCACAGATGCTGTTGCTGCGCATCCTGGTGGCGCGCTTCTGGGAAAACCCCTATCGCCACAAGCTGGTGCGTTGGGGCACCGAACTGCACGACCGCTTCATGCTGCCGCACTATGTGCGCGCCGACCTACTCGACGTGGTGCGCGACCTTCAGGAATCCGGCTATCCGTTCCAGGCCGACTGGCTCGACCCGTACATCGAATTCCGCTTCCCGCGCATCGGCACGGTCAAAATCGGCGACATCGAAATCGAACTGCGCACCGCCATCGAACCCTGGCATGTCCTCGGCGAGGAACTCAGCAACGTCGGCACCGCCCGTTTCGTCGACTCCTCGATGGAACGCCTCCAGGTGCGGGTGACCGGGCTGACCGACAGTCGCCACGTGCTCACCTGCAACGGTCGCGGCGTGCGCATGAAATCCACCGGCCGCCACGGCGAATACGTCGCCGGCATCCGTTATCGCGCCTGGCAACCGCCCTCCGCCCTGCACCCCACCATCGGCGTGCATAGCCCGCTGGTGATCGACCTGATCGACACCTGGACCGGCAAGGCCATCGGCGGCTGCGCCTACCACGTCAGCCACCCCGGCGGCCTCAGCTACGACGTGTTCCCGGTCAATGCCAATGAAGCCGAGTCGCGCCGCGTCAACCGCTTCCAGGACTGGAACCACACGCCCGGCCCGCTCAGGGTGCCGCCCGATCTGGCCCGCCTGGCCGAGTTCCTGCCCGCCGGCAGCGGCCTCGTACCGATGGCGCCGCCGCCGGAGGAGGCAACGAATGAATATCCGTACACGCTGGATTTGCGGCGACGGCCAGAGTGAAGTACTGAATAGTGCTATGCGCAACCGTACATTGCCTGTACGCAATATACCGTTATCATGGCCGAGTTAAGTGCGCGCCTGCTCGACCTCGGCCTGATCGAACGGGCGGAGGACGAAACGGTTTTTGTGCTATTCGAAGAGACCGATATTCGTTTTCCGCTGGCGCTCGCCGCTTGAACTCCGACCGTCAGTACTGGGCATGAATCAACTTTCCCTCCACCCCATGCTGAGCCCACCCGAGTATCAGCCGCTGCCCGACGCCTGGGACGAGATGTGGGATGCGGAATCGGGCGTGCGTCCGCATTGGCGCGAATTGGCCACCGGATTGGCGAATCTCGGCGCGCGTGACTGGTCGGCGCGCGGGCAGCGCATCCATCGCCTGCTGCGCGAAAACGGCGTCACTTATCACATCTACAACGACCCGCGCGGCTACTCGCGGACCTGGGAACTGGATCCGATTCCGCTGTTGCTGGATGCGGTCGAGTGGCAGGGCATCGAAGCCGGCCTGGAACAGCGCGCGCGCCTGCTCGACCGGGTCTTGCGCGACCTGTACGGGCCGCAAACTCTGCTCAAGCGCGGCCTGCTGCCGCCGGATCTGATTTACGCCCATGCCGGCTATTTGCGGCCGCTGCTGGGCGCAATGCCGGCGGATCGGCGGCAGCTCACCTTCTATGCCGCCGATCTGGCGCGCGGACCGGATGGCCGCATCTGGGTCATGGGCGATCGCACGCAAGCGCCCTCCGGCGCCGGTTATGCGCTGGAAAACCGCAGCGTGATGGCGCGCACCTTTCCGGAGTTTCTCGAAGACGCCGCCGTCGCCAAACTCAATCCCTGGCTGGAGGCGGTGCGCGGCGCGCTGGGCGGGTTGGGCAATGTAGCGCGCGAGAATGCGCAAGTCGTCGTGCTGACGCCGGGGCCGGCCAACGAAACCTATTTCGAACACGCCTATCTGGCCGCGCGCCTGGGCTACAACCTGGCGCAGGGCGACGATCTGACCGTGCGCGATGGCCGCGTCTGGTTGAAATCGGTGCAAGGCCTGCAGCCGGTCGATGTGATCCTGCGCCGGGTCGACGAGGCATGGTGCGACCCGCTCGAATTGCGCCAGGACTCGCGCCTGGGCGTGGCCGGCCTGGTCGAGGCGGTGCGGCGCGGCAACGTGGCTTTGGCGAATCCGCTCGGCAGTGGCTTGCTGGAGAATCCCGCCTTGATTCCGTTTCTGCCGGTTCTGGCCAAGGCGCTGCTGGGGGAAAAACTGCTGCTGCCCAGTGCCGCCACCTGGTGGTGCGGACAACATCGCGAACGTGAGCATGTGCTGGCGAATTTGCCGCGTCTGGTGTTGAAGCCGATTCATCGCGGCCAGGCCAGCGAAACCGTCATCGGCGCCGACCTCGACCGCAAACAGTTGGCCGCCTGGCGCGCGCGTATCGAAGCCCAGCCGCATCTATTCGTTGGCCAGGAACCCTTGCAACTTTCCACCACGCCGGCCTTGCAAGGGGGAAGGTTGTTGCCGCACAAGGCCAGCCTGCGCGCCTTCCTGGTCAGCCAGGGCGAAGAAGGTTATGCCTCGCTGCCCGGCGGTCTGACTCGCTGTACCAGCGGGCGCCTGCTTTCCAGCCAGAGCGGTGCGCTCAACAAGGACACCTGGATCACCTCCGTGTCCGGGCTGCAGCCGCTGGCGCAATCGACGCCGCAATCGGCAAGCGCCTCGGCCAGCGCATTGGCCAGCAATCGGCGCGAAAGTGAAATCCTCACCAGCCGGGCGGCGGACAACCTGTTCTGGGCCGGCCGTTATCTCGAACGTGCGGAAGCGGTGACGCGTCTGCTGCGGGCGGTGCTGGACGGGCTCTGGGAAGAAGAGACCGCGCCCGGCCTGGAGCCGGTTCTGCACGCGCTGATGCGTCTGATGGGCTATGCGCCGGGCGACTGCGGCGGTAAAGACCGCAGCGATCTGGCGACCTGCGTGCGCGAACTCACCACGCAAAACGAGCGCCCCGGCAACCTCGCGCATACCGTGCGCTGCCTGCTCGGCTGCGCCTACGGCACGCGCGAATACTGGTCAGTGGCGATCTGGCGGCTCCTCGATCGGGTCGAGCGCGACTGGGGGCAGCGGGTTGGCAAACTCGCGCGCAAAGTCGGCGGTGGCCATGAGCGCATCGATCTCTGGCTTGGCCGTCTGGTCGATGCGCTGGCCGGTCTGGCCGGCCTGGCTTCGGAAACCTTGCCGCGCGAGACCGGCTTCCGCTACTTCGACCTCGGTCGCCGCATCGAACGCGGCCTGACGCAATCGACGCTGCTCAGCCAGACCCTGCAATCGCGCCTGAGCGGCGAGGCGGAACGCGAAAGTCTGTCGCTGGTGCTCGCCAGCGCCGACAGCCTGATCACTTTTCGCCGCCGTTACCGCAGCGAACCCTTCCTGGCCGGCGTGCTGGAACTGTTGCTATGGGACAACGAAAGCCCGCGCGCGCTGATTTACCAGATCCACACGGCGCGCCGCCACCTGGCCGAACTGACCCACGTCGGCCAGCGTTGCAACGCCGAGCGGCCGTTGTTCAGCGCCGAAGAACGCATCTACGCCGCCGCAGCGAATATCGAAGACTGGCGTATCGAGGGCCCGGCGCGACCGGCGCTGATCCGCACCCTGGGCGAGATAGCGGGCCATCTCACCGCCGCCTCCGAAGCCATCTCGCTGACCTGGTTCACCCATGTGCAAGAGCTGTATGTCCTGCGCCCGGAACCGCCACGCCCATGAGCCGCTTCCGCATCGAACACCTCAACACCTATCGCTACGCGCATCGTGTCGGCCTCAACTATGGCGAAGCGCGCCTGCTGCCGCGCGCGGCGGCGGGGCAGCGCGTGCTGGAACGCACGCTGGTGATGAATCCCTTCGTCGACGATTACCGCGAGCGCGACGATGCCTTTGGCAACCGCGTGGTCTGGTTCAATCTGCGCCAGCCGCATCAAAGCCTGAGCGTCACCGCATGCAGCCTGATCGAGCGCACGCTGGCGCCGTTGCCCGCGACTTCCCCCGCCTGGAATGCGGTCGTCGAAACTTTGCGGCAGCCTCTGCACGGCGAAACGGACCCGGAATGCGTTGCCGCGCGCGAGTTCTGCCTGCCCTCGCCGCACGCGCCGTTCGAGCCGGCCGCCGTCGAATACGTGCGCATCAGCTTCACGCCAGGCCGGCCGCTACTCGCTGCCGCCGCCGACCTGGCGGCGCGTATCCATGCCGAGTTCGCCTACCGTCCGAATGCCACGGAAATCGACACGCCGATCGCCGAAGTGCTGGCCGAGCGGCATGGCGTCTGCCAGGACTTCGCGCACCTGGTGCTGTCCGGCTTGCGCGGCCTCGGCCTGGCCGCGCGCTATGTCAGCGGCTATCTGGAAACCACGCCGGCTCCCGGGGCGCCCATTCTGCTTGGCGCCGATGCCTCGCACGCCTGGATCAGCCTGTTCCTGCCGAACCACGGCTGGTTCGATTTCGACCCAACCAATGGCGCCGCCATTGGCGAAGGCCACCTCACCCTGGCCTGGGGCCGCGATTACGCCGATGTCGCGCCGCTGAAAGGGGTCGTCTATGGCGGCGGCGCACACAGCCTGGATGTCGGCGTGACGGTGACACGCATGTGTGAGAACTGAAAGAACCTGGTGGGCGCCTCGAAAAAACCGTCAACCCGCGAAAGCGGGTATCCAGGCGGTTGATTTCGATGGGCCAGCAATCCTGGCCCTCAACTGCGGGTGGTGGCTTGTTGTTTCAACGTCCGCAAGGAACAATAAGCTTGCCCTCGCGGTGGCGCAAAACGAAGTAATCATTTCCGGCCGCGCCTGCTCCAATAGAACGGGCGCCGTTTGTGGTGAGCCACTGAGGTCATGACAACCTCATCGCCCTCAATGGAATAGATCACGTTGTACGGAAAACGGCGGAGGATGAATTTGCGAAGTTCATCATCCACAGGACTGCCTATGCTTGGCTGCGACGCCACGATGGCAGCAACGCGATGCACCTCGGCGATGAAGGCAACGCCAAGGCCTGGCGCCTTGTCTTCGTAATAGCGGGCTGATTCACGAAACTCGACATCCGCTTCGGATAGAAACCGAACTTTCATTCGAGATCAGCCAATGCGCGGCGAAAGACCTCTTCGGCTGGAATGGCTTCGCCCTGGCCCGCCCGATAAGCAGCCAGGCGTCGCTTGGCCTCCTCGATCCAGAGTTTCTCTACTTCAACCTCACTCGGCTCGTCCAAGCTGGTCAATAACTGCTCGGCCAATTTTGCACGATCGGCCAGATCGAGTTCTCGGGTGAGGGGTAGGACTTCATTCAAAGTTGTGGACATGATCAATCCTTTTGGATCGGCGGTTTCGAGTCAGGTTTTTTGCGAGCCTGGCAGCCTGTCGGGCTTTGGTCGTCGATAGCGAGAAGCGGCCCCGATGAGCGCAGTTTTTGCCTGATTCGCCGCCGCATAGTCGGACTATGGGGCAAGAAGCAGGTGAAAAATGGGCCGTCGCGGTCGTTTCGCAGCCGACGATGCCAAAGTCCGACAGGCTGCTGGAGCATTTTATTCGCAAAGTCGGCGGCGGCCATGAGCGCATCGATCTCTGGCGCGGCCGTCTGGTCGACGTGCTGGCCGGCCTGGCTTGGGAAAATCACTTTTCGCCGTCGTTACCGCGGCGAACCCTACCTGGCCGGCGTGCTGGAACTGTTGCTGTGGGATAACGAAAGCCCGCGCCGAAAGCCCGCGCGCGCTGATTTACCAGATCCACACGGCGCGCCGCCACCTGGCCGAACTGGCCCACGTCGGCCAGCGTTGCAACGCCGAGCGGCCGGTGTTCAGCGCCGAAGAACGCATCTACATCGCCGCCGCCGAAGCCATCTCGCTGACCTGGTTCACCCATGTGCAAGAGCTGATTGCCCTGCCCCCGGAACCGCCACGGAAGGGTGCGCCGTGCGCACCGATTCATCTTCCGTGAGGACGGCATCGCCTGGGACACGCCCCATGGTGCGCGCGGCGCACCCTACTCGATGAGATGAATCTACCGCGCCACCTCTGCCGCTCGCGCCGCGTCGTCCATCGCGCGCAATCCTTCTTCCACGCCAGCGGCATGGGTCAGGCGAGCGACGTTGTCTTTGGTGAAGAAGCCCTGGAAGTCGCCGAAGCGCTGCACGTATTCGATGATCAGGCTGGAATACTCGGAAGCGCTGGAGAAAATCTGTTTCAGGCCTGCTTCTTCGCTGCCGATCACGTCGAGCAGGAAGTTCTGGCCGCAATCGCGTAGCGCTTGCACCACATAGTCAATATTGGCCTTGAGGTTGTCGCCCTCGCCGGTGTGGCCGTCGTTCACCGCCACCGCGATATGGTGCAGGCGCGGGCCATAGTTGCGCACGAAGGCTTCGGTGGGTGAGGGCAATTGCAGCAGGTGATTGACGAAATAGGGGTGGTTGGCGGCGGTGAACACCTTGGCCGGGCATTCCAGTTCGTTGTCGTGGTGCACGCTCTTGGTGACGTTGGTCGATGAGTTCTGCTCCTTGATGTCATAAGAGCCCCAGTAGTAGTAGCTAGTCAGCGTGAGGTATTCGAGGATGGCGGCTTCGCGGTTCTGGCTGTAGACGCGGGTGGCGAGGTGGTCGATGGGCAACAACATCTTGTCCAGGCCGAGTTTTTTCTGCACTGCTTTGGCTGCCTCATAAGCCGCCTGCACGTCTGGACGGATGCTGGACAGGCCCAGCGGGTAGACCCGGATGTGGTGTTCCGGCCGTTCCCAGTAGCCGACGATGTTGTGCGTGTAGGGGCTGGGTTTCACCACGACCATGTTGCCGGGCAGCTCCAGCTTGCGGATCTGATCCTGGTTGAAGAAGCGCACGTCACGCGATTTCTGCAGTTCAACCACGTCATGCAGGCTGGTGACGCGGAAGACTTCGCCCATGTAGCGCGAGTTCGGTTTCTGCGCGCCGATCGGGTAGACCTCGTTCAGGCTGCGGAAGATGCCGCGCGTGTTGGGGTCTTTCACTTCTCTCACCAGCACGTCCGGGGCGTTCATGTCGATGCGCAAAACGTGGGTGAAGTGGCTTTCCGATTCCAGCGTGACCAGGTAGTGATACGGCGTCATCAGGCACAGCTCGCCGACATAGGCGAGGGAGTGCCCCGGTTCGACGGTAATCATCAGGGCGTCGATCTGCCGGATCATCCCGGTGAGGCCGCCACGGTCGCGCTCCTCCAGCAGTTGCACGAGGAATTCCTCGAAGAAATCGGAATTCAGTTTGTCGCCGTAGCGGGGGAAATCGAGGGAGAGAGGGATCATTGCGCCAGGCTCTGTTCCTGCATCGTGGCGGGCTGATACAGGTAGAAATATTTGCGCGAGATGGCGTCGTGCAGATTTGCCAGGTCAGCCTGGATCTGGTCGAGGTGTTCGTGCAGCACGGCGGGCGAGACATCGTCGAAACGCATCGCTTCCAGGCGTCTCCAGGCGATGCGGGCGGTTTGCAGCGGGGCGTGGGAGTCGATCAGCACGGACAAGGCGTCTTCGATTTCGCTCAGGCAATGCGTCACGGTGCGCGGGAAGTGCGAGTCGGTGAGCAGGTATTTCGCAACCCGCGGGCCTTCCACATGCACACCGACGTGCTGGCGATACATCTGGTAAGCCGACAAGGCGTTGAGCGTGCTCATCCAGAGGCGTTCACGCGCCATGTGCGCCATGTCGGAAGTTCCGTCGGTGGGCAGGTTGACCGCCGAGTTGACGTCGATGATGCGCGTGGTCATGTCGGCGCGTTCCAGGCTGCGGCCCAACTTGAGGAACTGGTAGACCAGGTCATGGCTCATCGAGCCGACCAGCAGCCCGATCACCGATTGGCGTCGTTCAATGATGCCGTTGAGCACTTCATAGCGCTGGCTGCGGCTATGGGTGGCGCGTGCGGCGTTATCGCGGCTGTAGAGGTAGAGACCGTTGATGCGCTCCCAGATTTCCATCGGCAGCACCTCGCGGAAGGTGCGGGTGTTCTCGCGCGCGCTGTGGATGCTGGCCAGGATGGAGCCGGGATTGCGCTCGTCCATGATCAGAAACCGCATGATGTCGGCTTCGTTGGCGGCGGCGTAATGCTGGTTGTAGAGGGCGTCGAGGCCGGCCACCTTGAGCAGCGTATCCCAGCCGAAGGAGGCGCCGCGCGGCAGGTCGAGCAGCACCTGGGTGGTGCTGTTGATGAAACGCGCGGTGTTCTCGGCGCGTTCGAGATAACGCGCCATCCAGTAAAGACTTTCAGCGACTCGGGAAAGCATGATTCAACTCCGCTTGGGTAGGGTGCGCCGTGCGCACGTCGGGACGGTGGTCCGGCGGGTTTCATTCCTCGACATCGACGATCCAGGTGTCTTTGGCGCCGCCGCCTTGCGATGAATTCACCACCAGCGAACCGGCTTGCATCGCCACCCGGGTCAGGCCGCCGGTGGTGCAGTAGAGCTGGTCGGACTGGAGGATGAAGGGGCGCAGGTCGAGGTGGCGCGGCTCCAGGCGGCCGTCGATCAGGGTCGGCGCGGTGGATAGCGCCAGCGTCGGTTGCGCCATGTAATTACGCGGATTGGCCTTGATCAACGCGGCGAACCGGGCGCGTTCTTCTGGTGTGGCGCGCGGGCCGATCAACATGCCATAGCCGCCGGATTCGTTGGCCGGTTTCACCACCAGTTTGTCCAGGTTGGCCAGCACGTAGTCGCGCTCTTCCTCGACCATGCACAAGTAGCTGGGCACGTTGGGGATGATCGCCTCCTCGTCCAGGTAGTACTGGATCACCTTGGGGATGAAGGCATAGACCACCTTGTCGTCGGCCACCCCGGCGCCGGGCGCGTTGGCGATGCCGACATTGCCGGCGCGCCAGGCGCGCATCAGGCCTTTGACGCCGAGCGTGGAATCGGGCCGGAAGACTTCCGGATCGAGGAAATCGTCGTCGATGCGGCGGTAGATCACATCGACCCGGCGCAGGCCGGAGATGGTCTTCATGTAAACACAGTCGTCCTTTTGCACCACCAGGTCGCTGCCTTCGACCAGGAAGGCGCCCATTTTCTGCGCCAGGTAGCTGTGCTCAAAAAAGGCCGAGTTGAAGATGCCCGGCGTCAGTACCACCACCACCGGCCGCGTTCCCGTGCGCGGCGACAGCGCGGCCAGGGTGTCATGGAGGCGGGCCGGATAATCGTCCACCGGAAGAATGACGGAGGCCTGGAACAACTCGGGAAACAAACGCTTCATCAATTGCCGGTTTTCCAGCATGTAGGAAACGCCGGATGGCACGCGCAGATTGTCTTCCAGCACATAGACCGTGCCGTCGCCATCGCGCACCAGATCAGTGCCGCAGACGTGCGCCCAGACGCCAAAACGGGGCGTCATGCCCCGGCATTGCGTGCGAAAGTTTTTTGACCCCGCCAGCATTTCGCTCGGGAACACCCCATCCTTGACGATGCATTGCTCGTTGTAGAGGTCGTCAATGAATAGATTCAAGGCGCTGAGCCGCTGTTTCAGGCCGGCTTCGATGCGAGTCCATTCTTTCTTCGCCATCACGCGCGGGATGATGTCGAACGGCCAGGCGCGGTCGATGTTGCCGGCTTCGCTGTAGACCGTGAAGGTGATGCCGGTGGTCATGATGGCGGCGTTCACGGCTTGTCTGCGCTCTTCCAGGCCAGCCGCGTCGAGCGCGTCCAGGTGTTCGAACAAGGCGCGCGCGGCGGCGCGCGGCTGGCCGTTCGCGGCGATCAATTCATCGAAAAAATCGCCTGATGCGTAATCCTGGATCAAAGTATTCATGGCATACGCTCCTGTTTATGGTCTGTTCTTCGCAAGGACCGTGCCAGTCATGGCCGATCTCCAAAATGGCGGCTCGCCTGCTATGCTCAAGCCGTTTTTCGATGAGGAATCGACTGTGACTTACTGTGTAGGCATGCTGATGGACGCCGGCCTGGTGTTCCTTTCCGACACCCGCACCAATGCCGGCGTCGACCAGATCAACACCTTCCGCAAGATGAGCGTGTTCGAGCAACCCGGCGAGCGCATCCTGGTGCTGCTCTCGGCCGGCAACCTGGCGATTACCCAGGCGGTGGTCAGTCTGCTCCACGAGCGCCAGGCCAAAGAAGGCGAAAGCCTGCTCAACGCGCCCAATATGTTCGAAGCCGTGCGCCATGTTGGTGACTGCTTGCGCGAAGTGCACCGGCGTGATGCGGCATCGCTGCGAGCCTTCGGCATCGACTTCAACGCCAGTTTTCTGCTCGGCGGCCAGATCACAGGCGAAGCGCCGCGCCTGTTCAACCTCTATGCCGCCGGCAACTTCGTCGAAGCCAGCATCGACACGCCGTATTTCCAGGTGGGCGAATCGAAGTATGGAAAACCCATCCTGGATCGCATCTTCACCTGGGGCAGCCCGCTGCAAGAAGCCGCCCAATGCGCCCTGATCTCGATGGACTCGACCTTGAAATCCAACCTCTCGGTGGGCATGCCGCTCGATTTGATGTGCTATCCACGCGACAGCTTCAGCGGCGAACGATGCCTGCGCATCGGCAGCGATGACCCCTATTTCAAATCCCTGCACGAAGCCTGGGGAGCACGCATCAAGCAGGCGTTCGCGGGACTGCCGGGTCTTAATTGGGAACAGTGCGCTTCGCTTTGAAGTTGGCGGGGGAGGCGGTTTTGCCATGGCAACGGCTAAATCTGTTTCACCTTGATGTTCAAGGTCTGGATGCGATAGGCGATTTGCCGCGGCGTCATGTCCAGCAATCTTGCCGCCTTGGCCTGCACCCAACCGGCTTGTTCCAGGGCGGCGATGACGCGTTCGCGTTCGTCCAGATTGGGGTCGTCCAGGTCCACGGCCCGCATGGCGCCACGGCTGAGGCTGACCTGTTCCTCGATACCGGTGAGCAGGATGGCGTCGCGGTCGATGATTTCGGCTTCGGTCAGCACGGCGGCGCGTTCCAGGCAGTTTTCCAGTTCGCGCACATTGCCGGGCCAGGGGTAGTGCATCAGCACCCGCAGCGCCGCGTCGGTCAGGTTCAGGGGGCGCGCCTGTTGGCGAGCGATCTTGTCGACCAGGAAGCGGGCGATGTCGGGAATGTCTTCCAGGTGCTCGCGTAGCGCCGGCAGGGTGATGGGCATGACGTTGAGGCGGTAATACAAGTCCTCGCGGAAGCGCCCGGCTTCGACTTCGCCTTCCAGGTCGCGGTGGGTGGCGGCGATGACGCGCACATCCACCTTGATGGTGCGATTGCCGCCGACCCGCTCCAGTTCGCCTTCCTGCAGCACGCGCAGCAGTTTCGACTGAAACGCGGCGGACACCTCGCCGACCTCGTCGAGGAACAAAGTGCCACCGTCGGCCTGCTCGAAGCGGCCGCGGCGCTGGTTCATGGCGCCGGTGAAAGCGCCTTTTTCGTGGCCAAATAATTCCGACTCAAGCAGGTTTTCCGGCAGCGCGGCGCAGTTGAGTTTGACGAAGGCCGCGCGGCCGCGCGGCGAGTTGTAGTGGATGGCGTTGGCGATGAGTTCCTTGCCGGTGCCGGTTTCGCCGCGAATCAGTACGGTGGTGTTCCACTTCGCCACCAGCCGCGCCTGTTCGAACACTCGCCGCATCGGCTGGGTGTGGCCGATGATGTTGTCGAAGCCGTATTGCCCGCGCACGGTGCGGCGCAAGGTGTCGCGTTCCTCGGTGAGTTCCTGGCGTTCCTTCTGGATATCGGCGGACAAACGCACGGCCTGGCCGATCAGGTTGGCCACCATCTCCATGAACTGGGTGTATTCGTCGAGCAAGGCTTTGGCCCCTTCAGCGGTCTGCGCCGCGAGCACGCCGACCACTTGGCGGCCGCTGCGGATAGGCACGCCGACGAAGCCGCGTTCCGGGTCGTAGAGGTTCAGCTTGCCGAGGAAGCGCGGTTCGTCGGCGATGCGTTCCACGGCGATCGGCTCGCCCTCTTCCAGAATCATCCCGACCACGCCCTCGCCCGGGCGGTAGCGCACATCCTCGGTGAAGATGCCGGCCAGGCCGTGGGCGACGGAAACCTGGAGTTCGCCTGACTCCGGTTCCACCAGGCTGACCATGCCGCGTTCCATGCCAACGCCGTCGTGCAGCACGCGCAATACGGCGGTCAGGGTTTCCTTGAGGTCGAGCGAGCGCGAGAGCACCTGGCTGACTTGGTACAGCGTCTCCAGTTCGGTGCGCAGGAGTTCGTGTTCTAGTTCCAGGTCCAGGCTCATGTCGCGCTCCCCGTGCGCCGCGCTGGCAGTTGCACGCGCACCCGGCAACCGTCGCGGATGTCCGGGTCGACGTCGATCAGGCCACCGTGGCGGGCCACGGTGTCTTGCGCCATCGAAAGGCCCATGCCGAGATGGCCGCGCTCCGCGCCCTTGGTGGTGAAGAACGGTTCGAACACCTTGTAGCGCCATTCGGCCGGGATGCCGGGGCCCGTGTCTTCCAGGATGATTTCGACATGGTCAGGGTGGGGCAGGGTGAGTCTTTTCCAACATGGTATGAGTCTGAACGGTAGAGCGTATTTCCATCGAGGAATGAGTCTGAACGGTACAAATGGGATCGATCATTGGAGGCATGGTGATCGACATGAACGAAAAGAAGCTGGTG
>Ga0210044_10002228_pt1 | contig 29058 bp, 24 predicted proteins | sample CryGey13umfilter_2_FD_183959 | JGI IMG/M metagenome (GOLD analysis project Ga0210044, IMG submission 183959) | Groundwater microbial communities from aquifer in Utah, USA - Crystal Geyser 4/9/14 3 um filter (SPAdes) (version 2) | ecosystem: Environmental > Aquatic > Deep subsurface >... | reverse complement strand
TTTGTCAAGGTAAACGGTGATGTTAAACCTTTATTGTGTAGTTCATGTTTCCTAGATTTTGAACAATTCCGCGTAGCTCCATCATGATAAGTGTACTACTTACAGTGGAGTTTGATAGTTCTGTTTCGCGAATTATTGTATCTAAATGTTTTGGTTCTTCGGATAAACAGTTAATAATTCTTTCTTCTACAGGATTTTCTGCTTGTGGTTTTTTTATTTCTGTTTCCCCTTTTTTTGTAATTTGTAAAATTTCTAAAATATCTTGGGAAGATGTTACTGGATGTGCACCATTTTTAATTAAATAGTTTGGACCTTCTGCGGTTAAAGAAGTTATATTTTGTGGAATTGCAAAAACTTCTCTTCCAGAATCAAGTGCAGATTGTGCTGTAATAAGTGAGCCCGATTTAATTGGTGCTTCTATCACTATTGTTCCTAAAGACATTCCAGCGACAATTCTGTTGCGTTGCGGAAAGGAAAAATTGGTTGGTTCTGTGTTTGGCGGATATTCAGAAATTATGGCTCCACCAGATTCCAGAATTTTTTTTGCTAATCCTAAGTGTAAGCGTGGTGATATTGTTTTGTCATCTATTCCACCACCTAAAACTGCTATTGTGTGTCCGCTTACTTGTAAAGTCGCCATGTGTGCTTCTTTGTCTATTCCATAAGCTAGGCCACTTACAATTGTCATGTTTCGGGCTATCTCTGGAATTATTTTGTAAACAACTTGTCTGCCGTATTGTGTATATTTTCTAGTTCCAACTACAGCTAAATTTGGTAATTCGTTTTTAAGATTTCCACGAACAAACAATGCAAACGGAGGGTCGTAAATTTGTGAAAGTTGTTCTGGATATTCTTCTTCTCCAAAAATTATAACACGAATGTATTCTTGAACAAGAATTTTGTTCATTTTCTCTATATTTATTATTTTGCGCCAATTTAGAAAATTTTCAATTGTTTTTGGTTGCCAACCCAATAGTCGAGTATCCCCAGAATCCCAAAAGTTTTTGGCAGAACCAAAAACTCTTATAATATCATTGTATTTTTTTAAACTAAAACCAAGGTAGTGGGCTAGTATAACTTCTGTACGCATTTTTAAAATAATTTTCGTATTTCGTAAATTGATTCATCGATTACTTTTGAAAGTTTACTTTTTTCTAATATACCAAATTTTCCTAAAACGAATTTTGGTGTATTTTGCATTTTCTTTTCATTTTGACTTGCGATTCCAACCCTAACGCGATAAAAATTTTCTGTTCCAATTGAGTTGATAATAGATTTTACTCCATTGTGGCCGGCATGACCTCGGTTTATCTGTATTTTTATTTCTCCTAAAGGTAAATCTTTATCATCGTGAATCACAATTATATCTTTAGGTGGTATTTTGTAATAGTGAGCCAAAAGTTGAACAGCCTGTCCAGACAAGTTCATAAAAGTCATTGGTTTGGCTAGAATTATTTTTTCATTATTTTCTGTAAAACCAACTATTTCCGCATTAAATTTTTTGCTTAATTCCCAACTATTTAATCCTTTGGCTTCTGCCACATTATTAAATAGATTGTCTAAAATCATAAAACCCACGTTATGACGTGTTTTGTTGTATTTTTTCCCTGGGTTGCCCAATCCCACGATAAGTTTCATAATTACATTTTTGTTTTTCGCAGTTTAATTATAACTGGTGTCCCCAAGAAGTCAAACTGTTCTCGTAATTTATTTTCAATAAAGTTTACATAAGAACGGTGCAAAGAAGTTCTATATTTGATAGCTAATTCAAAAACCGGTGGGTTGGAATCAATTTGTTTGAAGCCTAAAATTTTTGGCTGTCTTGTTCCTTTTCCACGAGATGGTTTGTGTGTTTTTATTATACCATCCATAAATACTTTTAACGCACCTCTTGAAATAAAAGTATGTCTCGCATTCCAAATTCTAATAAGTTCTGGAAAAAGTTTATGTGTTTTTTCTCCACTTAATCCACTTGTAAAGATAATAGGCGCAAAGTCTAGATGGGGGAAGTTAGCGTAAATAAGTTTTTTCACTTCTATTTGGTGTTTTTCGCTGTTGTCTTCTGCAAGATCCCATTTGTTTAAAACTATGATAACACTTTTTGCTCTTTTTTCTAATAGTCCACCAAGTTGTTTGTCTTGGGATGAGATGGGATCAGTACCATCTAAAACAAATAAAATTAAATCTGATTTATCAACAGAATCTATACTTTTTATAATTCCTTTTCTTTCTAGAAATCCGTCTACTCTTGCTTTTCTACGGATTCCAGCTGTATCTACAAAGTTTAAATTATATATTTTTTCTTCACCACCAACTTTTTGTGTGTAAGTAACAAGAGTGTCAAATGGTTCACGAGTTGTGTGTGCCATATCACTTATAATCACTTTGTCTTCTCCGATAATTTTATTGAATAGTGAAGATTTACCAACGTTTGGTTTGCCAATTATAGTAATGTTTATAATATCTTTAATTTCTTTATAATCTTTTGGCTTAAGTTCTACTGTTTCTAAAGTTTTGTAAAGTTTATCTAAAAAGTCTCCGACATTTCTTCCACTTGTTGCAGATACAGAAAATGGAGCACCAAAACCAAGTTTGTACCATTCTTTTTCGTTGGCTGCCAGTTCTCTTTCTATTTTTGTGCTGTCTACCTTATTTGCCAATAACATTATCGGTTTATCTTTGTATTTTGTTAAAAGTATTTTTGCGAGTTCTCTTTCTTGTGGAAGGATTCCGGTGTGCGCATCTGTAATAAAAAGTATTACATCCGCTTCTTTCAAAGCTTTTTCTGATTGTTCAATTATTTCTTCTTCTAATAAAACATCTTCTGAAAAAGTAAGTCCTCCTGTGTCTACAATTTTTACTCTTTGACCATGCCAATACATTTCTCCCTCGTTTCTTGTTCTCGTTGTGCCGGCAATTTTTGAGACGAGTGCTTTTTCTTGTTCTATTAATTTGTTAAAAAGTGTGGATTTACCAACATTAACACGGCCAACAAGCGCTATAGTTGGTAATTGTGTATCTAAAATTTGGGCTGGTGTTGGCATATTTTTTTGGCGATGAGCTTATTCTTCAAAGTCTGTGCCCAAGATAATAAGAATATCACTACTAGAGGCAAAAGTCAAGCTATTTGGTGGTTTTCTAATTGAAATTCCTAACTCCTCTTTTAACGCGTTTGCTGTGTCTGTTTTTGTATAATTTCCTATGATATAAATACCACTTAATAAATAAGGTCTTTCTTCTGTGTTTCCAAGCTCTCCAATATTGAAACCTTTTTTTTCTAACCTACTTTCTATACGCGCAGCCATTCCTGCCACCCAAGTTCCGTTTTGTATCTCTATTGTGGCATCTCCATAGTAAGTTGGTGATTCTTGTGCTGCTGATATTATTTGTGGTTGTTGTGTTTCTGCGTTAAAAATATTTGCGATTAGGTTATTTATCTCATCAAAATTTCCAGTTTTTGGTTGTAGCATGTAAGCTCCGTTTTCTCCAACTGTGTTTTCTAAATAACCATCCGTACTATTATCTAGGACAAAAGTTTTGATATTTTTTGTGTCTAGATCTTCTTTTATAATTTTCATAAAAGTTACAATGTCTGCAAATTGCATATTAGTGGTGATGTGTTTGTCTAATGTTGTAATAATATTATAAATTTTAAGAGGGTTGGCTAGTGTGGAAAAAGAGAAAACTTTTTCTTTTAAAGCTAAAATTACTTGTTGTTGTCTTCTTGCTCTGGCAAAATCAGAGCCTTCTTCGTTGTTGCCGTGTCTAGATCTAGAATATTCTAAAGCAGTTTCTCCATCCATTTCTACAATACCCTGTTTGAATGAAATTGTTTTGTACAAATCGTTTGGAGCTGGATACTGGTTATCTGTAAAAGAATTTTCTACATTAACTTTTAAACCACCAACTTCATCTATTACTTCTTCAAAAGCTTTAAAGTCTAAGCGAACATAGTATGGAATATCTATATTAAAAGTTTCAGAAACAACTTCTGTGGCAAAGGCGCCGCCCCAATTTGCTTTTTGTAATTCACCAAAATGATTTGCATGATTTATTTTCCACCAACCTTCTCCTTTTATATAAATTCCCAAATCTCTGGGAATGGAAATCATTGCAACTTCACCTGTGGATGGTTTGAAGCTAGCAATTATCATTGTGTCTGTAAGGAAAGGGCCATCGTGTCCAAGCCCACCCATTCCCAAAAGTAAAATATTTACTCTATCGTTTTTTACACCGACTAATTTTACTTCTTTGCTAAATACAAAATATTTTAATCGTTGAAAAATTCCTTCCGGTTGTTTAGGCTCGAGTGTAATAGGGTCATAATCGTTTGGGTTATTCGTACTACTTGAAATTACAGTTCGAGCAATTAATCCACTTAAAAATAAGACAATAAAAATAACTAAAAATAAAAAAAACTTGGAACGTTTTTTGCCAGGTTCTTTAAATTTAAGTTCTTGTTCGTCTTCTTGTAAAATAAAATTGATGTCAGTTCTCTGCATATAGAATTATTATAGGGTAAAATATCGTATTTGGCAATATGATAATGTCTATTTTGTTATTTTTCTTATTTGTTGTATAATGTATTTATATGCCAGAACAAATTACAGAAAAAACTTTAATTGGGGATATCCAGCACGAATGGACTATCCAAGAATATGAACAACGAAGTAGAAGTAGGGCTTGGTATGTTTTGGCAATTGTTTTTGGTATTGGAATGATTTTGTTTGGAATTTTTACCGGAAACTTTCTTTTTTCTTTAATTATTATTTTATTTTCTATTATTTTGTTTTTACAATCTCATCAACCAGCCCCACAAATTTCTTTTAAAATTTCAGAACTTGGTATTATTGTTGGAAATAGATTTTATCCTTTTTCAGAATTAACAGAGTTTTTTATTGTGTACAATCCTTTGGAAGATGTAAAAACTTTGTTTATAGAAACAAAAAGTGTTTTGCGACCTATTTTGAGAGTTCCTCTTTTAGACGAAAATCCTTTAGAAATAAAACAGATTTTGAGCCAATATTTATCCGAAAATATAGAAAAAGAAGAACCTTTATCCGATAGGTTAGCTAGAAACTGGAGAATCTTATAAAAGAATAATTCAAAATTAAAAAAACACAAGGAAACTTGTGTTTTTTTGTTTGGGTGGTTGACTTTTAACAGATTTTGAGTTATAATTTTTTTGTATTTAGGTAATAAGCTCTTGTCGTTCAATGGATAGGACACTAGTTTGCGGAACTGGTGATGCAGGTTCGATTCCTGCCAAGAGCACACTTTAGAAAATGGCAAGTTAGAGGAAGCCACCTCGTTTTGCTTGGCGACATCTGAATCTTTATCTTTAACATTTCTAATTTTGTGTGATATTCTTTAATTTAAAAAGTAAAAAAACCAGTAGAAATACTGGTTTTTTTACTTTTTAAATTAAACCTTAATTATAATTAATTAAAAAACTGTACATTCCCATACTACAAAGTCCTCGAAGTGATTGTCCTGCTTTTGGTGTTCCCAAATCAATAACTTCTTCTCCTGTTGGGGATAATATTTTTTGGAAACCAATCGATTGAATAACAAGTGATGCTGAACAATCATAGGTTCCTTTTGTTTTAACTATAAGTTTTGTGGGAATTCCAGCTTTTGCTGTGGAAACTTTTGGTGAATAACCACCTTTTGCATTTATGGTAATGTATTGAACTACATCTTTTATTTCGCTATTTTGTGCTATCGCATCTGAACTTGTATTATTTTTAAATATTGAGTTACCAAAAAAGACAATACCAAGACCTAAAATAAGAATAAGTGTGATAATAATTGAAACATTTTTATTCATAAATTAACTATATATTGAATAATGGTTTAATAATACCAAGACCGGCAAGCCCAGAGAGAAGCGCAAATAATCCAAGCCCTATCACAACAATACCTGCAGATTTAAAAAACAAAGGAGCGTGTTTTCCGTGTGCAAAAGATGCTGAACCAAACGAAAGGAGTGTTAACATTGGCAATGTTCCAAGAGCGAAAGCAAGCATCAAAAAAAGTCCAGATAAAAATGATCCACTTCCCAATGCAGAAACTTGCATTGATTGTGTAAAACCACATGGCAAGAAAAAGGTACCAAACCCAATGATGATTGGGGTAAGTGTTTTATGTTCAATTTTTTTAAAGAAATTAAAAATACCTGAAGGCAATGCAATTTTATTTTTTGCAAACACTCCAACCAAGTTTAAACCAAGTAAAAGCATTACCATAGATGCCACAAGTCCCAAGATTGCCGTGAAGATAAAACTAATACCAATAGCACTTCCAACAGCTCCAAGAACCCCTCCTAATATCGCAAAACTAAACAATCTTCCAACATGAAAAAGTAAGAAAGTTTTAGTATCACTTACGTTATCTTGTGATACTTTTGCGGAAAGTGATAAGACCAAGCCACCAACTATAGCAAGACAACTTGAAACCGAAGCTATAAGACCAATGATAAAACTTGTTACCGGTGTTATTTGGCCACCAATACCAAGGTTTAATATTCCTGATTTTTGGAGCGTAAAAAAAAATATTAAGAACACAAGCCCGATAGGTAATGCTTTCCAAATAACATCATCACTTTGTTTTTCTTTTGCGGATTTTTCTATTGATAATGTGTATCCATTTGATTTTATTTTACTTGTAAGTGTTTGAGCTAATTCTAGAGAATTTTGTTCGTTTTTAGTTTCAATTTCAACAGTTTCTTTTTTTATATTAACTTGAACATTTTTTACAAAACTTTGTTTACTTAAAATATCTTCAATTAATATTTTGCACGATGCACAGTGGAGACCGGAAACGTGGAATATATGTGTTTTCATAGTTTATAATTTTTTACTTTTGATTCGTAATGAGTTAGACACTACTGACACACTTGACATTGACATAGCAAATCCTGCAAATATTGGTGAAAGAAGCCAACCAAAAATTGGGTAGAAAAGCCCACTGGCAAGAGGAATACCAACAATGTTATAAATAAATGCCCAGAAAAGATTTTGTTTAATACCTCGCATAGTTATCTTTGAAAGCTTAATTGCTTTCACTAGTTTTGAAATGTCTCCACCAAGAAGTGTGATTCCAGCTGATTCTATAGCTACATCAGTTCCTGTACCCATTGCAATACCTACGTCGGCTTGGGCAAGTGCCGGAGCGTCGTTTACACCATCACCAGCCATTGCAACAATTTTACCTTGTGATTGAAGTTCTTTTATTTTTGCCAATTTGTCTTTTGGTAATACATGGGCGACCACATCATCAATATCAACAAGAGACGCTATATATTTTGCGGCTTTTTCGTCATCTCCTGTAAGCATAACCACTTTAATTCCAAGTTTATGAAGGTCATTAACCGCCTGTTTAGATTCTGGTTTTATTTCATCTGCCACCATTATAAATCCAAGTACTTTTTCTTTTGTTGCAATTACAACAGGAGTTTTTCCTTGAGTAGTGAATTTTTCAATTTTAGATTTGTCAAAAACCACACCAAGATCCTCTATAAGTTTTACATTACCCACATAGTATTCTGTATCTTTAATTACCCCTTTTAAACCTTTTCCTTGAAGGCCTTTGAAATCTGATACATTTTTTATTTTTATATTTTTCTTTTGTGCATAATGTACAACAGCATGGGCAATTGGGTGCTCTGATTTTTTCTCAAGTGAGGCAAGTATAGATATAAGTTCTTTATCTTCAAGATCTGAAAGATTTTTAATATCAGTTAGAGTCGGTGTTCCAATAGTGATTGTTCCAGTCTTGTCAACAATAACTGTATCTACTTTGTGAAGTTTTTCTAGAGTTGCCGCATCTTTGATTAATATTCCTTCTTTTGCACCTTTACCAACTCCTACAATGATAGCTGTGGGTGTAGCAAGTCCAAGAGCGCAAGGACAGGCAATAACTAATATACCTACAAATGATACGAGACCGAATGACAAAGCCTGTGAAAATCCCAGATAACGGGTGCCAAGCAAAAGCCATATACCTAAAGTAAGGAAAGCAATTACAAGTACAATTGGCACAAAAATACTTGAAATTTTATCAGCAAGCGCTTGAATTGGGGCTTTGCTTCCTTGTGCCTCCTCAACCATTTTTATAATTTGAGCAAGAAGTGTTTCTGAACCAACTTTTGTAGCTTTAAATGTGAACGATCCACTTGTATTTATTGTGCCGGCAACAACACTGCCACCAGTATTCTTCTTAATAGGCATTGGTTCTCCTGTTACCATTGATTCGTCAATATATGATGACCCCCCAATTATTTCTCCATCAACAGGTATTTTTGCCCCCGGTTTTATTATGATGATATCCCCATGCTTTACCTCACTAATTGGTATTTCAAATTCTTTTCCTTTGCGAATTATTATTGCTGTTTTTGCTTGAAGATTGAGAAGTTTCTCTATTGCATCGCCGGTTTTTATCTTGGAACGAGCTTCTAAGTATTTTCCTAATGTAATAAAAGTTATAACAATTATTGTTACATCAAAATATGTATTTGAAACATTTGGTAAAGATTTGAGTAATGTTTCTCCAAAAGTAATAACGACAAAACTATAAACAAAAGCAACAGAAGTACCCAGACCAATAAGAGTATCCATATTAGCTTTGCCATATCGTAGGAATCGATAAAAACCCATAAGATATGGCTGACCAACTACAAATAATATATATGTCGCCATAATTGGCAAGAGGTAACGAAAAAAATCAACTAAAAATACAGGCATTTCGGAAATAACACCAAGTTGCGAAAAAATATCCCAACTCATTACAAAAACACTTACTATTGCAAGTGGAATTGCAGAGATAAGCTTTGTCTTCATTTTTTTAATTTCGGCAAGTTTTTCTTTTTTTGATTGGTTCATTCCAAGATGTTTTGCATGTTCATCTTCCGTCATCCCCATTTCTTTGGCAGTCATTGGAACAATTATGGAATATCCCAGTGGTTCTAACTTCTTATTAAAAGATTCCGGATTTGTTTTAGTTTCATCAAAAGAAATTTTTACGTTTTCTGTGCCATTATTTACAGAGATTTCTTCTACCCCATCTATTTTTTTAATAGTTTTTTCTATAATACTAGCACAAGAAGCACAGTGCATTCCTTTTACGGCAAAAGTTTGTGTGTTTTTCATTTTATTTCATGTTATATATTTTTAATAATTCTTTGATGGATCCTTCTTTGTCGGTATTAACCCTTTCTGTGATGCAAGATTCAAGGTGACCTTTTAATAATTCTTTTCGGGCACTATGAAGAAGTCCAACTATACTGTCGATTTGTTGGATAACCTCGGGACAATAGTGTCCTTTATCTATCATTTCGGGTATTTTGGCAATACTTCCGATTGCCATATTGATAACTTTTCGAGCCTTAATGTTCGGCTCACCATGTTTGTGTATATTTTGGTTTACCATATACCCTAGAGTATAGGGTATATGTTTTAAGGTGTCAATATAAAAGTTATGCACAGGTTATGAATGTATTTTTTGTTTTTAATCGTATAAATTCTTGATAAAATGGCTTTTTGTGGTATAATTCAATATCAAAAATGTAGTTAAATTATAGTATTCTCTGTGTGTATTTAAAAAATAAATATAGAGAATGCCGTAAAATTGGCCTTCCTCTTTGCCGTGTTGGCGAGGAGTGAGTTCTTAAAAAAGGAGCTATTAATAATGAACGAGAAGAATATAATTCCAACAGAAATTATTGTTGGTAATCGTATTTATGATATTCTCAGCCCATTATCAAAAGATGGAATAAAAATTAAATATCATATCTTGTTTGAACGTGTTATTAGAATAAATTCCACCCTCCTATATGAGAGTGGACAGTATCTCTTGGACAATCAACAGTATATCCCAGTCGCTTTGCAAGGCAAGGTGATATTCATCTCCCTCGGCTTGTCTCTCGCTGCCGGTTTCTCCGATTACTTTGCCTGCATTTATTGGGATAATGACAATGGTCGTTGGCTTAAAGACTTGCGCTGGCTCGCTTAGCGATATTTGAGTGCTTCGTCCCAAATAAATTATTATCATCTTGGGTATTTGGAAATAATTCTCGGTTCTTTGTACCTTTGATACTTTGTTTTGCCTCATCCCCAACATATCAAATGCTTTCGAGCAAATGGTGTGTTGAGGATTTTTTTGTTTAAAAATTTTTTGGTAGGTGATAGAATATATAAGCTATGAATATAACCTTAGAAACACCAATACAATCTTTGAATAAGGTTGGTGAACAGTTGAGCAAAAAATTTGAGAAGTTGGGCATAAAAAATGTTCGTGATTTGTTATTTCACTTTCCATTTCGTTATGAGGATTATAGTAAAATTGTGGAGATAAAAGATGTAAAAGTAGATGAGACTATAACAGTAAAAGCAAAAGTGGAGCTGATAAAAAATAAGATGAGTAAAAGGAAACATACTTTTTTGACCGAGGCTTTGATTTCGGACGATAGTGGAAGAATGCGTGTTTTGTGGTTTAAACAACCTTTTATTGCGAAAACTATAAATGTTGGCGATGAAGTTTATTTTTCCGGAACTCCAACTTTGGATAGACTTGGTATTTTGTTTGTTGGTCCGATTTATGAAAAGGCGAGTGAGGAACAAACAAAGCATACAGCCAGAATAATTCCAATTTATTCTTCTACTTATGGATTGACTCAAAAACAAATCCGTTTTTTTGTGGGACAAATTATTAAATTGGCGAAAAATTTGGAAGAATGGGTTCCAGAGGAAATTTTTGGAAAGTTAAATTTGTTTGATTATGGAAAGGTAGTTGAAAATATCCATTTTCCAGAAAATAACGAAAGCTTAATAAACGCAAAAGAGAGGTTGACGTTTGATGAACTTTTTATGCTTCAACTGCGAGCAAAGTTTATTCGTAATCAGAATAAGGCTTTGCAGGCTCCAAAAATTTTATTTAAAGAAAAAGAAATTAAGGAATTTGTAAAATCTTTACCGTTTGAACTTACCGAAGATCAGCGTGTGGTAACTTGGGAAATTTTGAAGGATTTACAAAAAGACGGACCAATGAACAGAATGCTTCAGGGAGATGTGGGAAGTGGAAAAACGGTTGTAGCTGCGATTGCAGGATACAATACAATTTTAAATAATCATCAGGTTGTTATTTTGGCACCAACGGAAATTTTAGCAAAACAACATTTTAATTCTTTTCAGAAATTTTTACGATATGAAAGTACTGTTTTGTTTACAAGGACAAATAGGATTTTAAAAAATAATGAGGGTGAGCAGATTTTATCCAAAGCAAAAATAATTAAACTTATTCAAGATGGTGAAGTGAATATAATAATTGGAACTCATGCGCTTTTGGGAGATAAAGTTTCGTTTAAAAAACTTGGGTTAATAATAATAGATGAGCAACACAGATTTGGAGTAGAGCAGAGAAAAACTTTAAAGGAAAAATCTGGGTTAGGGGATAGAATGCCACATTTTTTAACTATGTCTGCGACTCCAATTCCAAGATCTTTGGCTTTGGTTATTTGTGGAGATTTGGATATTTCTACAATAAGACAAATGCCAAGCGGTAGAAAACCAGTAAAATCCAGAGTTGTAAGTGAACAAAACAGAAACAAAGCATATGATTTTATTCATAAACAGGTCGAAATTGGGAGACAGGTTTTTGTAATTTGTCCATTGATAGAAAATAAAGAAGGGGAAGGGGATGAGAAGAAATCTGTTTTGGACGAATATGATAGGTTGTCAAAGAAAGTTTTTCCTGATTTAAAAATTGGTTATCTTCATGGTAAACTAAAAGCTGGAGAAAAAGATGAAACAATGAAAAAGTTTGCAGACGGAAAGTTGGATATTTTGGTTTCTACTTCTGTGATTGAAGTGGGTGTGGACATTCCAAACGCAACCGTGATGATGATAGAAAACGCAGATAGATTTGGTTTAGCGCAACTTCATCAGTTTCGCGGTAGGGTTGGGAGAAGCTCCCATCAATCATTTTGTTTTATTTTTACAGATAGTAAGTCAGAAAAAACTTGGGAGAGACTGGATTTTTTTGAAAAAAATATTGATGGTTTAAAAATTTCTGAGTTTGATTTGCAGACTCGTGGACCTGGTCAAGTTTATGGTAAAATTCAAAGTGGTAATTTGGATTTTAAATTTGCTTCCATATCCGACACAAGACTTTTTAATTTATCTAGAAGTTTAGTAGAAGAAATGGAAATTTTTAATTATCCCACACTGGTTGAAAAACTAATAGAGTGGGAAAGGGGAATTCATTTAGAATAACTAGTCTTCAGCTTTCGCTACTTAATCTGCCTAGTCTGCTTAATTTGCTTCTTTGTAAAAAAATAAATCTATAATTTGAATAAAAATAAGGATTAAAATATAAATATTTTATAAAAAACCATATGGATGTAAATAAAATTCCGATAGCGTTAACTTACGACGATGTTTTAATTATTCCACAAAGGTCTTCTTTAATATCTAGGGGCGAGGCTGATACTTCCACATGGCTTACAAAACAAATTTCTTTGAGCGCTCCTATTATAAGTTCTAATATGGATACGGTGACTGAGTCTGAGATGGCAATAACAATGGCAAGACTTGGCGGAATTGGAATTTTGCACAGGTTTATGACGATAGAGGATAATGTAGAAGAGGTAAAAAGGGTAAAGCGTGCACAAAATTTTGTTATTTATGATCCATACACAATAAATCCTAGTAGAACTTTAAGCGAGGCAAGGGCAGAAATAGCAGAAAAGAAAATTAGCGGTTTACTTGTTTCAAATGGGGATGGAAAACTTTTGGGTGTTTTGTCTAAGCGTGATATTTTGTTTGCAGAAGGAGAGCATTTGCTTGTGCGTGATATGATGACACCACGTGAAAAGTTGATAGTTGGGGATATTTCTACAAATTTGAGCGAAGCAAAAAGGTTGCTCGCACAGCATAGAATTGAAAAACTACCTTTGGTAGACGCAAATAATAAAATTGTTGGGTTGATTACAAGTTGTGATATTAAAAATGTAAATGATTACCCATACGCAAATATAGACAAAAAAGGTAGGTTAATTGTTGGAGGTTCTATTGGTGTTCATGGTGATTATCTTGAAAGAGCTAAGGCTTTAATTACGGCTGGAGCAGATGTGTTGGTTGTGGATATTGCTCATGGTCATTCTGAGTTAATGCTTAATGCGGTTCGTAATTTACGTGAACAGTTTAGTGATGTTCAAATAATTGCAGGAAATGTGGCAAGTGGAAAGGGCGCTAGAGAATTATGTGAGGCTGGGGTAGATGGAATTAAAGTTGGTGTTGGTCCTGGTACAATTTGTATTACTCGTTTGGTGACAGGTTGTGGTGTTCCTCAATTTACTGCAGTTGCAGAATGTGCCAAAGTTGCCAAGGAATATGGAGTGCCAGTAATTGCAGATGGTGGAATTCAAAAATCTGGAGATATTGTAAAAGCAATTGGTGCGGGAGCTGATACTGTAATGCTTGGTGGAATGCTGGCAGGAACAAAAGAAAGCCCGGGAGTTGTAATGTCTAGGGCTGGGAAGAAGTTTAAGGTTTGTCGTGGAAGCGCTAGTTTTGCTGTGGCACAAAGAAGACAGACAGTAAATCAAGAAGCTAAAAAGTTGGGTGATGTTGTACCAGAAGGGGTGGAAGCGGTTGTGCCATTTAAAGGTCCTGTTGGGGATATTGTAAATCAACTTGTTGGTGGACTTCGTTCTGGAATGAGTTATACAAATTCTAGAACAATAGGAGAATTACAAAATAATGCAGAATTTGTTAGGATTACAAACGCCGGACTTAAAGAAAGTGGAACACATGATTTGCTTGATGTTAAATAAATAAGAATTAAAAAACCCAGCTATTTGGCCTAGTTTTTTGTTTTTTTATTCATCAATCGTTTTGTTTGTTTTGGGATCAAAATCTATGTTATGGCCAAAAAATTTAAATAGGTCATGATCAATTTTATTTTGTTCGGCTATTTTTTTGTATAAATATGCACTTGGGCGAGGAGTTCTTTTTTGTGTTTTATAATCTACCTCAACCATTCCAAACCTTGGCTCAAAACCGTCTGCCCATTCAAAGTTATCTAAAAAGCTCCAATAAAAAAAACCTTTTACTTTTACGCCTGATTGAATTGCGTGGTGAACTTGTCTTGCAAATTGAACTAAAAATCTCTGTCTTCTACCGTCATGAGTACTGGCAAGCCCGCATTCTGTAATAAATATAGGTTTTTTGTAATGATTTAAAGATAAAAGAACATCAAACAGTCCGTCTGGATTAATTTCCCATCCCAAATCACTTCTATCTCTTTTTTCTATTTCTGGGTCTAAAAATTCTGTTTTGAAAACACCTTTTTTAACAACCCTATGATAAAAATAATAATTTAGACCTAAGAAATCATGATTTTTAATTTTACTAAAAAAATAAAATAAATGATTGGTAAATAATTCAATAAAATAAACCCAAATAAAACTAGAAAGACGTCGCCTGTCATAAGGGTAAAAACTTTGGCAATTATTTGCTATTCCAATTGGGGATTTGCTATGTTTTTTAATTTTTTTGTATGCTTTTTTATGAGCTTTAACTAAATTAAAAAATACTCTGGATGTTTTCCAAAAACTTACTTTTTTGTTTGGTGGCCAAGTGCCAACTTTCCAACCTTGATAAAGAAAAACCATTGGCTCGTTTATTGTAATCCAAACATCTACAATATCACCAAAACGTTTTGAGGCTTCTTCTGCAAATCGTGTAAATTTTTTGATTACACTTCTTTTTTCCCAACCTTTGGCCATTAACCATTTTGGATTTGTAAAATGATGAATTGTAAGACAGATTTTAATTTTTTGTTTTTTTAATTCTTCTAAAACTTTTCTATAATGTTCCCATTCTTTCTCATCCCAATTTCCTTCTGTAGGCTCTAAACGAGACCATTCAAGTGAAAGTCTGTGGGCGTTTTGTCCTAAATCTTTTAATAATTTAAAATCCTCTTTATATTTATTATACTGATTGCAAGCATCTTTGGACCTAAATTTTGGTGGACGTGTTTGTTCAAATTCCCACCAATCATTGTTTTTATTGTTTCCTTCAACTTGGTGTGCGGCTGTAGAAGAACCCCAAAGAAAATCTTTTGGAAAAACTAGTTCTTCTTCTTTTGGCGGTTTTGTATTGGACATAAATCTATGTAATTAGTTATAATCTATTTAAAGTATTATACCATTTTATTAATTTTAACTTTAAAATATGGAAGGAAGAAGAGGTCCAGAAGGATATTCTATGACAGGACTAGAACAAACTGTACAATCTGGTGAGGCAGAGCTTAAAAAATCTCCAAAAACGAAAGATGAAGAAAAAGTAATACTTTCTCCAGAATTTGCACAAGAAATACAAAAATTAGAGGATGGAGAAAATAAAAGTGAAATAGATAATACATCATCAATTATAGAATTAAAAGAAGAACCAGAAGGAAATTATTCTATGACAGGACTAGAACAAACTGTACAATCTGGTGAGGAAGAGCTTAAAAACTCTCCAAGAATGGAAAAAGATGAAGAAAAAGTCATAATTTCTCCAGATTTTCAACAAGAAATACAAAAATTAGAGGACGAAGAAAATAAAAGTGAAATAGATAATACATCATCAATTATAGAACCAAAAGAAGAACCAGAAGGAAATTATTCTATATCAGAACCAAGAAGATCTAATGTTGGATCGGTGATAATGAGGGAGGTTAGTATTGGTCCAGTAGACACTTCTCTTGAAAAAAGATCTGAATGGATGATTGATTCATCAAAAATACAACAATATTTAGGGGATAAAATAGTTTATAGAGATCGTTTGGTGGGGGATGTAGAAAAAGGAGTAAATGTGTTGGCAATAGGTGCTGGTAAAGGGCACGAGATGGATGAAATGGACAAACTTTTACCTGGATCACATATAGTAGGTGTTGATCCTCATGATTATCAAACAAGACCGGTGGGGAAAAGGTTAGAACAACTTGCTCATAATGCTGAATATTTACCAAAAGAAACAACAGCAGAAAATTTACAAGGGGTGGCGGACAAATCTTTTGATGGGGCTACTTTATTTTTTGTTCTACATAATATTGAACAAGGTGGCTATGGGCAAGTAATGAGTGAAATTAATAGAGTTCTTAAAGACGATGGTTATTTATTTGTGGCAGAAGATTTAGTAGATAATGAGGAAGAAAGGTCTACAGCCGAACAAATAGACAGAACACTTAACGTGGATATAAAAAAACAGAGTGCACAAAATTATAAAAATACGGAGCAGTGGAAAAGTTTTTTTGATCAAAACGGTTTTGAAATGGTAGAAGAAAATGAACAAAAACCAGACAAAGTAAAACATGGATTTTTTGTTTTAAGGAAAAAAACTGTTGTTGAAAATCAATAATTCTAAATAAAGATCCCCAGGGCAAGCCCTGGGGTATTCCTGTAGTAATAGTTTCCACACCGAGGCAAGCCTCGATGTATTTATTATGAATTAAAAAATAAGCTCGAGCGGCTTATTTTTTAGATGATTAAATAAAATTTGTCTGTCATCCCCAACTTGATTGGGGATCCAGAGTTTGAATCAACGTTTTTGGATTCCCAGTCAAGCCGGGAATGACAAGGGGGTTATTGTTTGGTTTGTGATTGTGTGTTTTGGTGAATCAAAGTAGGGGATCCCTCTCTATCGCTCGGGATGACATGTTTGGTGTTTTTCCCGACTTTCGACTTTATGGGATTGTCGCCAAACACCATTTCTACTAAAATCCCTAAATTTTGGCTACAACTTCAAGAAAAATTTTTTGATATGCTATGGCATGGCAAAACCTTTTTCTTTTCGTCTCGCTCAAAATTTAGAAATTTTACTAACGAAAGCGTATTTGGCGACAATTCCTTTATAAACTTTATGAACTTTTGACTTTTTTCCTTACTTAATCTGCCTAGCCTGCTTACTTACTCTGCTTAATTTGCTGTCTAAGTATGTCTTATCAATTCCTGAATATTTGTGACCTCAATAAGTTTCATCTTGCTCTGAACACTTTTTGTACTCTTGGCTGTAATGGCCCGTTTCATCCCTAAATTTTCACATTCTTTTATTCTTTTTTCTGTTTGAGGTATGTTTCTGATTTCTCCACCAAGTCCAACTTCGCCAAAAGCCACTAAATCTTTTCCCAGTTCTTTGTCTTTAAATGAGCTGGCGATTGCAAGGCAAACTGCCAAGTCTACGGCTGGCTCTTTGGTTTTTACACCGCCGGCAATATTTAAATGAACATCATATTCCGATAAATTTAAACCAGCTCTTTTTTGTAAAACTGCAATTAAAACATGAAGTCTATTTAAATCAAAACCACTTGCTTTACGAACTGGAAAACCAAAAGATGTTTTGTTTACTAAAGCTTGAACTTCTACTAGAATTGGTCTGGTTCCTTCTAAAAGACATGTAATTACGCTCCCAGAGGTTGATTCGCCACGTTCTTCTATAAATGAGGCTGAGGCGTTTTTTACCTCAGTCAAACCTTCATTTTTCATTTCAAAAATTCCAATTTCATTTGTAGAACCAAACCTATTTTTGATTGTTCGTAGAATTCTATAAGCGTGATATCTGTCTCCTTCTAAATATAAAACCGTATCCACCAAATGCTCTAAAGTTTTTGGTCCGGCGACATTTCCGTCTTTTGTGACGTGCCCAATTATACAAATTGCCGTGTTTGTACTCTTTGCGGTTTCCAGTAATTTTGTTGTACAAGCTTTTACTTGGTTTACACTTCCAAGTTCGCTTGGCGATTCGCTAGAATAAATTGTTTGTATAGAATCAATAACTGCGAGTTTTGGTTTTTGGCTTTTTATTGTTGCACAAATTATTTCCACACTTGTTTCGTTTGCCAATTCTAATGAGTCCGATGTTATTCTAAGTCTGTCGGCGCGCAATTTAATTTGCCCAATTGATTCTTCGCCAGAAAAATAAATAGTATTTGGAACTATATTTGCAAGTTGAATGGATAGGGTAGACTTACCAATTCCCGGTTCTCCACCAAGCAAAATTAAAACACCTGGAACAAGTCCACCACCAAGTACACGGTCAATTTCATCTATATTTGTACTAAATCTTTGAATTGTCGTTCCTTTTATTTCGGAAAGTTTGGTGGTTTTTGTTGGAGCGACGGTGGGGTTATTTTTTTCTTCTCCTCTTTGGTTTACTGTTGTTTCCTCTACAGATCCCCATTTACCGCATTCAGAACAACGCCCAACCCATTTCTGGTATTGAGAGTCGCAGTGCGAGCAGTTGAATATTGTTTTTGTTTTCATTCTATCATTCCTTTAGATTTTAAATAAATATATACAGCATAAGGTCTTCGCATTACACCTTTTCTATCTTCTTCATTAAATTCTTTAGCATAAAGATCCATTTGGGTTTCAGGATCTTGATTTCCAACATTTTCTGCAAATGTTGGTCTTGAATTGTTAATTCTAACATTTATAAGTGCCTTTTCTATATCATTATTTGTGTAGCTTAAAGACTTTGCCCAATAATTTTTATACCATCCATCAATAAGAAAAATATGTGCGGAAGGTTTTTGAAGCACGGATGTTGCCCATGCTTCCCAGTTTAACCATGCTTGTTCATCTGTCTCCTCTTTAGAATTTCCAGCGTATTTAGTACAATAACTGTTACCGGCCCAATTGCTGTATTTTTTTCCGCCTCTACATTGCATCCAATGGTAATCTTTACTTATCCAACTTTCCGGTATTACGGGTTTGCCATATATTTTATAAAGATTTGTTAAATCTTTGACATTGCAAAAATGCGCTATTCCAAGTCCTCCACTATCAATATCCATAAGATGTTTGCCCATACCTTTTCCCACACCATTCCAATTTTTTCCAGCAGGGTCTATAAGATCGGCAGGTGGATTTTTTATGCCCCATCTTCCCACACTAAGGAAAAGTCCCAAAAGACCAACATTTTCATTTGCTAATCTAACAACCAAATAAAACGGTATTCTTTCTTTTGTTACAGAATTTTCTGTGGATTGTTCATTCCATCCGACGGAACGGATTACTTCTTCAACAAGTTGTTTATTAATTGTAACATTTGGAATTGGGCCTGTTGGAACAACCTCTGGAAGAAGTCCTATTGCTCCCAAAATTTCCGCACCATCAGTTGCATCTTCAAAAGTTCTTCCTTCTATATATCTTACCTTCAATCCATTAAATTCAACCAAATTTGGATTGATTGTATAGAGTAGGGTATAAGAACCAACTAACAGAATTAAACCTATTACAGACGCAACAATTCTTTTCTTTGCGCTTGCGATTCCTTCTTGACCTCCACCAGAAGCTGTCCATTGGAATCCTGCAATAATAATCATAACCACCGCCACAACACTTCCGGCTGCAACTGCAAATTTGTAAACAGCAGAAATATATTCACCCAAAAATGGAACTATAAAGTATTTGCTACCAAACTCGTCTTCAACAGCTTTTATACCTTCTCCAGAAAAACTTAATCCGGGAATTTTTATTTGTAATTGTGGTTTGTTTAATATTGCTTGTATTTCATTAAAACTACCCTCTGTAATATTTTCCATGAAAGTTTGTGTAGGTGTTATTTTTGTTATATCTAATCCAACCCATTCACAATTACTAGCAGCATTTTTACGGACAACTGAGTTTATATTAGCTTCACTACATTTGTTTGGTTCTCTGTCGTAATCCGCCAATCTTATGTCTGTTCCTGCTGAATTTTTACATATACACCAACCAGTAGAATCTAAACCGCAATTTTGAAGATAATTTTCGTTATAATTATCTGCACAATAAGTTGATTCTCCAGACCCAGAATATTTGGCAGTTGCTGTAATATTTAGACTGGTATTACAAGCACATCCTTTGCTTCCTGCAGACTGGCAGTTATTTAAAAATGTTCCGGCCTCACTAAAGACAACTGTTTTCTTACATTCATTTTGATTGTTAGAAATTGGAGGAAATAATTGTTTTTCGCTTGTTTCTGAATATTGAATATTACAAAAACAAGCTCCCGTGTTTGAAAAAGGGGTAGAAGCAAGTAGACTAATTGGTATTGTGGAAATAGGAGCGTCTGCTTTACTAATAGTTGTTAATTTAATTCTTGAACTAGGAACGGGATATTGGTTTATAAAATCTAAAGCGAACCCCATTTTTACAATCCCAAAACAAAAAAACAATGAAATTATCACCGCAAAAGTAAAAATAAAATAATTTTTGGAGATTTTTTTCATATTATAATCCTAAAACATTTTTCCATTCATCTCTAGATTTTGGGGTTGGAATTTGTTTGTCGTTTAAGAAAAAAGTTGGTACAGCTTGGGTGTGTAATATTGTGGCTAAATCTCTATTTTTTTGATTATAAATTTCTGCATCTCCAGAAGCTAAACAGCTTTCTAATTTTCCTTGGTTTAGTTCTATGGTTTCGGAAATTATATTCAAAATATCCACATTTAAATTTGTTTGATTTGCAAAAGCCAGATTTTTAAATTCTGCAAATTTTCCCTGTTTGTTGGCACAATAAGCATAATTATTTGCAAGTTCATTTTTGTGTGTACTTACACTTTTCCAAATAACCTTTAGTTGTTCTGGATATTGCATAAGAATATCTCCTAACATCTCTGATTGATTTTTACAGGCAGGACAGTCAAAGTCCTCAAAACTAATAAGTGTAATTGGAGCTTTTTTGTTTCCCAGAATTGGATCTTCCGGAAAAAGTTGGACAATTAATTGAGAATTTGTAACATCTTTTTTGGAATTATAAAGTGGTTCGTATTGAACTATACGAACAAACAAAGCAAAAGATACAACAAGAATTGCCGGAATGAAAACCAAAAAGAGATGTTTAGTTTTTATCATATTGAAATACTAAATAACCCCGCTTCAAATTTGTCTGTAAAATAAAGTGTCCCTCCGTCTTCGGATAAGAAAATTTTATCTATACTGTGAATTTCCTCCATTTGTAGAGGTACTTGCAGTCCTGTTTGGGTGTCTATTCTTACTAATGTGTAGTTTACTGTGTTTGCTAATTCTGGGCTAAAACCACTTCCAACTGGCAGGCTGTTTGGAACTGCACAATATATATTCCTTTCGTTTCCAAAAGTACATTTGTTTGCCCAGGTATTTATTCCTAGCATTTTTCTGTTTGCTCCAATGTTTCCAACATTGCTGTCAACTATCCACAATTCTGGTTTGTATTCACTTCTAGAACTGTAAACACTATATAACAGCTTATCTCCACTTAGCGACCAATTTGATTCAAAGCCCCTTCCTTCTGCAATAAGTGATTTAAAATTTTCTCCATTTTGTCCTACAAAAAATATTTCTTGCCTGTCTATTCCAACTGCGCCACCTACTAAACTGATTCCAACGATTTGTTTGTTTGGCGACCAATCTACAATTACTTTGTCTGCATTTTCTCCGAGTGGTTCTAAAAGTGTTACATTACTTCCGTCCGCATTACTACTAACAAGCCATCTGTTTTCTGGTGATAATCCAATACTTTTGGCAACTATTTGATCGCCTTGTGAAGAAAAAGAAAATTCTTCCCAATGTTTTGGTAATGTTTTTTGTACTTTTGTATCAAAATTATAATAAATATTTGAACCATCCGGATATTCAATGATAGATTCATTTTTGATTCCAGACCATATTACATTTTCTACATTAAAAAAAACTTGGTCACTCATTTCTGATGTTTGACCGTTTGACGATGTGTAAAATTTTCCGTCTATAGAATTATAAAAATTAACATTTCCATTACTATTTATTTTTGGACTAATTAAATTTTCTTCTATAACCTTTGATACTTTTCGGATTCCTGACGATGGTAGGGCAGAAGGGCTTACAATATTTCCACCTCCTGTTGTGCCGGTTCCTGTTTGTGTGCCTCCAGTTGTACCACCTTTGGTAAAAGATCCTGAAGTTGGTAAATTATTTGTGTCTGTTGCTGTGCCTTTTGGAGTTGTATCTAATGGCGTCGGGGATTTTTTCAAAAAAACAGCATACATTAAATATCCTATTCCTATTACAGCAACTGCAAAGATGCCAATGAAGATGAGACGTTTTTTATCCATAGTATTAATTTTTATAATATGTGATAAATAGATTATAACATATTTCTTATTCTTAGAGCCTGTTCACAATCTTTTTTCTGCTCAATCTATTCTATTTTGGCTATACAAATTTTATAAAAAAGTTCAATATAGTACCACTATACTTTCACTTTTTTATAAAATTTTCGCTCAAAATATAATAAAATTGATTCAGAAAAAAGATTATGAATAGGCTCTTAGTTCACTTAAAAACAAAGCTTTTTGTGTTTTTTATTTATTTTGGTTTAACTCCTCCAATTTTTTTTAATTTTTCTTCTGCGTCAGGAATTTTAATTCCATATTTTTGTGCTTTTGAAAGAGAATATGTCATAAGTACATCAGCTGTGTTTGCTGGAATAGTAGAAAGAAAACCTTCTAAAATTGTATCTAAACCACTAATGGCCACTACAGAAGAGCGGTTAAATTTTTTCACCAATTTAAATATAAAAAAGGAAAAGCCAAAAGGCCAACTAACAACTAGACCAACATAAGGAATAATTGAGATTATGTCTGCAATAATAGCACATGGTAGCCAAACTATTAATTCTATGTTTGTAAATTCCTTTTTTCCTTCTTTTTCCTTATTTTTCTTCTCTTTTTCTTCTTTTTCTGTTTTTGCATCCTTTCCTTTTTTTCCTTTTTGAGCTTCGTTTGTTTGTGCATTTTTTCCTTTTTGAAAAGCGACAGCTCTTTCTTGGTCTAATTCTTTTGGGGTTTTTTCTTTTTCAGGTTCTTCTCCTTTTTTCTTTTTTTTGTCGTCTTCTTCGGGTTCTTCTTCTGGTTTTGAAAATGGCTGATAAGGTTCTTTTTCCGGAGTTTCTTCATCTGGATTTTCTTCCAGTTCTTTTTCTGGAGTTGCCTCATCTTGATTTTCTTCTGGTTCTTCTTCAGAAAATGGTTCTGGAGTTGGTTGTAGTTCTGGTTCTGGTTTCTCTCCACCACCAAATTCTGGACTAATTTGCCCACCAGTTGCAAACTCTTTAGACTTGTCTAAACCTAAAAGTTCAGCCGCACTTTGTTTTCCTCTAATTTTATTTCCTGTATCTTTTATCTTATTTCCCGCATTTTGTATTGTTTTTCGCGCTATAGTTTGTAATCCCGATGGTGTGTGTAATCCTATGGCGGCTTTTCCACTTTGAAATAAATCATTAAAAGTAAGACCCTCCATATTGGAAATTGTATCTGCAAGAGCACCTGCGCCAGCCACACCTAATACTGTTCCCAATATAGGCAAAAAAGACCCGCTATCAAGAAGAGAACGAAAAAGACTTTGGTTTTGTTTAATTTGTCCTGATGATACGGCTGATGATGCCATATTATGAATTTAAAATTGAATCAACTGCTTGTGCCACATCCAAACATTCTTGATGAAATAATTTGGCTTGATTTTTAAGAACTATTTCGCTAACAGTTCCAAATCTTTTTTCTAAATTTACTAAGTTTAAAGCAGTTTCTTTTGCAAATAGTTCAACCAATTTGTTATAATTTTCTGCAATTTTATCATAATCTTTTTCTTCTGCAGAATTTATTAAATTCTTTTTGACTTCTATCATTTCGTCTTCATTGTTTTCTTGTTCAACTATAATATCAGCACCATTATTTTGGAGCTGTGTTTTTTGTTTTTGTAATTCAAGGGCCCAATTATTTTTTGTAGTATTATCCATCTTAACGACAAGCTAATTATGGATTAAAGTTTTTACTAAACAAGTTCGTATTTACCTTCGGAAATTTTCAATGAGTAAGTATCTTGATTAGTTTTTTTGTTCAGTACATCTATAAGTAATTCTTGAATTGTTTGGGTGACTCTTTGTTCTATGTCGCGTGCTCCAAATTCTTCTATGTATTTATTTTTTGCCAATTCTTTTAATGCGCCTCGACTAACTACAACATTTATTTTTTGTTTATCTTGTAGTTTTTTGTTGATGCACAATATTTGCTTTTCAATTATTTGTTCTATATTTTTTTGGCTTAACTGATTGAAAATACAGATTGAATTTAATCGACTTAAAACATCTCCACCAAAAGAACTTTTTATTTTGTTGTGGATTTCTTTTTTTCTTGCTTCGTTTAAAGTTTCTGTTAAATTTTTACCAAAACCAATTTCTGTATTTTTGTATAATTCCGAACCAACATTTGAAGTTAAAATTATAATTGAGTGGTTAAACCTTACTTTTTTGCCAGAACTATCTGTAATTTCTCCTTCATCTAAAATCTGAAGTAATAATTTGCGAACATCTGGGTGGGCTTTGTCAAACTCATCAAAAAGTATAACAGAATAAGGTCTTTTTTGGACAGATTCTGTAAACTTGTTTCTGTTGTCGTGTCCAACATAACCAGCTGGAGAACCAAGTATTTTTGAAATACTATGTGATTCGGAAAATTCACTCATATCTAATTTAATAAGTGATTTATCGTTGTTATAAAGTGTTTTAGCAAGCATTTTTGCGGTGTGTGTTTTCCCAACTCCGCTTGGACCAACAAACAAGAAAGAGGCAAGTGGTTTGTTTTTATTTCCAAGACCTAAATAACTTTGATTTAGTTTTTGTTTTATTTCTTCTATTACATGTTCTTGTCCTTTTATATGTTGGTTTAACTGTTTGGCAGTTTTTTCTATTCTTTGCCAATCATCTGCAAGTAAATTTTCTTTTTCTATATTTAATCTGGAACTCAAAACACTGGCAATGTGTTCAGCTTCAATGTTTGGTAAGTTCTCACTTTTTTGGTTGAACTTTTGTTTTTTAAGTTTTTTGATTTTTTGTTTAGTTTCCTTTTCTTTTGTTTTTAACTCTCCGGCAAGTGTAAACTTTTCTTGTGAAATTGCTTTGTGTTTTTCACCTGTAAGATTTGCAAGATTTTTCTTTAGTTTTTGTATTTTTTCGTCTATTGGACTTTTTAATTTAGTTCGTACGAAAGCACAGGCCTCGTCTATAAGGTCAATAGCTTTGTCTGGCAAGAAATTTTCATGAATAAATCTGGTTGATAATTCTACCGCTTTATCTATTGCATCGTCTGTGATATTTACATTGTGGAATTTTTCGTAGTAAGGTTTTATTCCTTGCAGAATTGTTTTAGCCTCTTCCATACTTGGCTCGTCTATATCTATAGATTGAAATCTTCTTTCTAGTGCAGGATCAGTTGAAATATATTTTTTGTATTCATCTAGTGTGGTTGCCCCAATACAGCGTAATTTTCCACGAGCAAGTGCTGGTTTTAGAATATTTGCGGCATCCATTGTTCCTTGGTTGGAACCTGTTCCTATTATATTGTGAAGTTCATCTATAAAAAGAATGTATTTTTCGTTTGCAGAAATTTCATCGATAACTTGTTTTAGTCGTGCCTCAAATTCTCCTCTGTAAATTGTTCCGGAAATTAAAAGCGCTAAATCCAAAGATAATAGTTTTTTTCCTTGCAAATTGTATGGCACATTTCCACTTGCTATTCTTCTGGCCAATCCTTCGGCGATTGCAGTTTTCCCAACACCAGGTTCTCCAACCAAAACAGGATTATTTTTTGTTCTACGAGAAAGTATATTGATAATTCTATCTATCTCTTCTTCACGCCCAATAACAGGATCTAAGTTTTTTTGAGAATTTTTGTTTGTAAGATCTGTGGTAAAAATTCCCAAAACTGATTCTTTTTTCTTTTTCTTTTTTGTTTTTATGCTTTGATTTCTGGTGTGTTGTCTAGAATTTGCTAAGTTGCTAATTTGTTCTAAAGTACTTTTTACATCGTCTAAGTTTGGAAATTTGTTGGTACTTTCCAAAACGATATCAACTTGCTCTTCTACTGTTTCTATATTTATTCCGGCTTGTTTTAAAATAGATTCAATATGAACGTCTTCACAATTTACAATTCCAAAAAGTAAGTGTTCTGTGCCTACATAAACATGTTCTTCTTCATATGCCAAAAGCATTGCTTTTTCTAAAGCTCTTTGCGCTGTTTCGCTTAGTTCCGGAATTTTAGGTTTATTTGTTTCTTCGTCCTTTTCTGTTTTTGGGGTTAAAGAAAGTAGGTTAAAAATTAGTTTTTTATCTATTTTAAGTTTTTTGAGGATTTCTACACCCACAGAACCTTTTTCTTCTGCCAAGGCAAAAAGAAGATGAGCTGGGCTAACTTCTCTGTGATTTAATGTAGTAGCAAGGGTTAGACCACCTGTTATTGTGTTTCGGAGGTGTGTTGACAAGTTTTCCAAAAATTGATCAGATCCAATCATAGTTAAGTGTGATACAATATAACTAATTGATAATTAACTAATTGGTAATTATCAATTAATTAAATATTTATAAGATTTATATTTAAAATATGGGACTGTCGCCAAACACGCTTTCGTTAGTAAAACTTCTAAATTTTGAGCGAGACGAAAAGAAAAAATATTTTCCATGCCTAGCCGCGGAAATATTTTTTCTTGAAGTCATAGCCAAAATTTAGAAATTTTAGTAGAAATGGTATTTGACTACAGTCCCAATATAACAAAAAACAACATATAATTCAAGTAATTTTTAGAATATGAGATTTAATGACAAAATTTTTAAGGCTTATGACATTCGTGGTTTGACAAAAGAAGATTTGTCTTATGAGCTTGCTTATAGGGTTGGAAGGGCTTTTGTAGTTTTTTTAAAAAGTAAAAAAACTGATTTTGTAGGTAAAAAAATAGTAGTTGGAAAAGATATGCGTGAGAGTAGCGAAGATTTTTATAATGCTGTTATAAAAGGAATAAATGATGAGGGGGTTGATGTTGTAAAAATTGGCTTAACAAGTACACCACTTTTTAATTTTGCTTGTGCACATTATTCAGAAAATGTTGGTGGAATTATGGTAACAGCAAGTCATAACCCCGCAGAGTATAATGGTTTTAAAATTACCAGAGAAAATGGTTTGCCGGTTGGACAGGGGACAGGAATGGAAGAAATAAAAGACTTTGTTCAAAATTATGAATTTGAAGACGGAGAAGTAAAAGGTGGAGTAGAGGAGAAAAGTGTTTTTGAAGATTACAAAAATTTAATTTTTTCATTGGTTCCAAAAGAAAGTATTAAACCTTTGAAGATTGTGGTGGATGGTGGAAATGGAATGGCAGATGTAACTGTTCCAAAAGTTTTGGCAGAATTACCCGTGGAGGTTGAATATATGTATATGGAGCCGGATGGAACTTTTCCAAATCATGAAGCAAATCCTTTGAAAACAGAAACTTTAAGAGATTTACAAAAAAAAGTTTTGGAAGTTGGAGCTGACTTTGGTTTTGCTTTTGATGGTGACGCAGATAGAATCGGGCTTGTAGATGAAAAAGGGGAAGTAGTTTCTGCTTCTTTTGTTGGTGGTTTGGTTGGTTTGGAAAATTTAGTAAAACATCCAAATTCTTTGATGCTTTATGATTTGCGTTTAAGTCAGGCAGTTAAAGAAATTTGGGAGGAAAATGGTGCCAAAACTCAAATGTGTATGGTTGGTCATGCTTTGATAAAGAATATGATGAAAAAAACAGGAGCAACCTTTTCATCAGAATTATCTCTGCATCTTTACTATAACGATGTATATGATTTGGAATCTACTGACTTGTCTTTACTTTATTTTTTGCATATTATATCGCGTGAAGGTAAAAAACTTAGTGAATTAGTAGAACCTTTCAAAAGATATGTTCACTCAAACGAAATCAATTTTGAAGTAGAAGACAAAGATGACATAATGAAAAAAATTGAAGAGAGCTATAAGGATTCTGCCTTGGAAATTTCATATTTAGATGGATTGTGGATGAGGTTTGACTGGGGTTGGTTTAGTTTACGAAAATCAAACACAGAACCTGTTTTGAGGTTGAACTTGGAGGCAAGAACAAAAGAAGAAACAGACGGTAAAGTTGTGGAGCTTAAGAAAGAAATAGGGATTAAGATCTAAGAATTAAGAAAGAAAAGATGATGTATCGCTTATGCTTGATGAACTGCTTCGTTTGATGTATCACTTCGCTTGGTTTAGGAAGAAAGCAAAAGAAAAGGGAATATTGTTTGGTTTATAATTGTATACTTTGGTGAATTGTTGAAGGGGATCCTTCGGCTTCGCTCAGGATGACGTTTTTTCACCGCGTCATATTGAGCTTCGTCTCACGGAGTCGAAATATCCCCGTGCAATTTCATAGAATATAAAAAACAAAATAAAACGTAATTCCTTTTTCGAACAAGTGAAGCGATAGAACAATTGGAACGTTTTTATGGAACGTTTTTGCCTTGACAAAATCACTAAAAAATGGTTTAATGTTTTAGATGGGGATATAGCTCAGATGGCTAGAGCGCTTGCATGGCATGCAAGAGGTCGGGAGTTCGAGTCTCCCTATCTCCACAAACTGTTCGTTTGACAAACTCACTACAAACCAAGGGGAATAAAGTGGTTATTACAGACGAGGACAGAGAACTCTTTCAAGAAATAATCAGTGACTTGTCTGCTGAGGACATTGTAAATAGACATAAAGATGTTTACTGCGATGTCAACACAAAAGAAATGAACACGTTTCTAAATGAGGAAGGAAGAATATTATTTATTAAAGAGATTGAAAAAGCCATGGTTAGGCTTAAATTTTTTGCTGAAAAAGATTTTTTTGAATTATGTGACAGAGAACTTGGTGAACTACACGCAAGATTGGAGAAAATTTGTGTAGATTTTACTGGAGAAGTTTGCTGTTCAGAGTTAAATTCAGCACGTCAATGGATTTCTTCTTGTAGAATGTGTTGTTCCTTAATGGTTTGTTAGAATTAAAAATAAAACCCGACTATTATAGTCGGGTTTTTTAATTCTAAATTTTTAATTTGCAAACCTAACTTTAGTATGTGATAATGAGTGTGGTGAATTTACTATTAAACAGATATTTTTTTATGTTCACATTAATTGTATTTATAGTCATTTTAGGTTTATTGGTTTTTGTTCATGAATTTGGGCATTTTTTAGCGGCGAGACTTACGGGAA
>Ga0210044_10002225_pt1 | contig 29083 bp, 24 predicted proteins | sample CryGey13umfilter_2_FD_183959 | JGI IMG/M metagenome (GOLD analysis project Ga0210044, IMG submission 183959) | Groundwater microbial communities from aquifer in Utah, USA - Crystal Geyser 4/9/14 3 um filter (SPAdes) (version 2) | ecosystem: Environmental > Aquatic > Deep subsurface >... | reverse complement strand
TCAGTAGTTGAAGAAGGAAGAATGCCAGGGATCCAAAACAAGGGTTATCCGGATATTTTGATCCATCCTAATTCTCCTTTAACTGCTTTGCTTCATCAAAAAAGTTATTTGCAAAGACCGGGGCGACCGACAGTAATTAAATGGGACTACTTCACGTTCGAAAAAACAACGGTCCAAGTAGAAGATAAAATTAATGCCCGAAGTATAGGGAACTACAGTCTTTTCTACGGTACGCCAATAGCTTCTGACGAGGCTTCACCCGTGGTTAAAGTAAAAAAAGAAACCGTGATCACCTTGGCTAAAAAAGGTTATTATGAGAACCTTCGGGAAATGCTGTCAGTAAAAGCAGGGGCTAATGGGGCCCTAGAAGTTTATGAAGCATTAATTAAAGGTCAGTCGGTTTCTCGGTTTTCGAGTCCTCCGCTGACAACGGCAAGATTAGAAATTTTGTTAAGGGGCCTATGTTTTTCTCCCAAACTTGATGACAACAGTTTTTCCCTTACTTTAACCACCCCAAAAGAAATTTTGGGTTGGTCTAAGGGTGAGGTGAAAAAGGCCGAGACGATGGATTACCGCTCAGGAGAGCCGGAAAGAGGTGGTCTTTTCTGTCAAAGAATTTTTGGCCCAATTAGAGATTGGGAATGCGCTTGTGGCAAGCATCAATGGCCGAAAGACAAAGGAAAGATCTGTGATCGTTGCGGAGTGGAGATAGTAGAATCAAGAGTTAGGCGTGAACGCTTTGGGCATATTAAGCTAGCACAACCAGTAATTCACCCTTTCTGCCCGAGTGTCATTCTTGAGTATCTGCCAGTTATCCCCCCTGATTGGAGGCCAATGGTTCGGATAGAAAATGGCCAGTGGGCGTCAAGCGATTTAAATGAAGCTTATCAACGAATCATTAACCGAAACAATCGCCTTGAACACCTCTACTCCGTGAGAGCGCCAATGGTGATGATTCAAAATGAACACCGGCTTTTAGAAAAAGCGATTGATAGTCTTTTTAGAGGATGGACCACAGAACGGAGATTTGTCGGTCTAATTGGCGAGTTTTCAAATCTTGTTGAAGATTTATTTGAGAAGAAGGTGGATTATACTGGACGAGGGATTGTAATTCCAGATACTCATTTGTCAGAAGGAGCGATCGGATTACCAGAAAAAATGGTCGCTGAACTTTATCAGCCAATGCTTTTTGCCCAAGTGATGAAGAACAAAGCTTCAACTTTAAGAGCAGCGAAGAATCATCTTGAAAAAATGCTTCTTTCTTCTGAAGGCAGAGACCTTTTAGAGTCCGTCCTAGCTAACCGCCCTCTTTTGACTATTACCAATGAAAACCATTTGGGAACGTTTCAACCGGTTTTAGTAGAAGGAGAGGTGATTAGGCTCCACCCGAAAAGCGCAGCAAAATTAAATCTGCGATTTGACGGCGAGAAAGTGACTGTTCATCTTCCTCTCTCACAATCAGCCATTACTGAATTAAAAACGCAGCCATCTGTTTCTCTTGAAACCTTTTCTATCTTAGAAGGTTTAAATGAAGAGAAATTGAAGGACTGGGCTTTAGAGAAAAAGTCCCTTTCTCTTGGAGCGTTTGATCAACTTATTTTAGGCATGGGACATAATTAAAAGGAGGTCAAAATTAGTTAAAAAAATTTTAAAGGAGGTCAATTAGTAGTGAAAAAAGGTCTGAACAAATCAGACCTTTTTTTATTATCGGCAGCAAGGGAGAAGTGAAAACTTGTTTACACTTCGACCGAGCGAACCGATAAGATAGCAGAGAGATTTTTTCCTACTCTATTTTTTTATCCACAATTTTGATTTGACACTTATTATCTTGTTTGTTATACTACAAATATTATATATTATAAATTTTAATCTTAGATATGTATCTTATTCCTACAGTGATTGAGCAAACACATAAAGGCGAGAGAGCATATGACATCTACTCTCGGCTTTTAAAAGAAAGAATAATTTTTTTAGGTGATGTAATCGATGATAACATTGCGAATACAGTTATAGCCCAGCTTTTATTCTTAGAGAGTGAAGACAAAAACAAAGACATCAAACTTTACGTCAATAGTCCAGGAGGGTCTGTTTCAGCCGGATTGGCTATTTATGACACCATGCAATATGTTAAAGCAGATGTTTCAACGATCTGCGTAGGGATGGCAGCTTCAATGGCGGCAGTTCTTTTGACTGCTGGGGCAAAAGGTAAAAGATTTGCTTTACCAAACGCGGAAATCCTTCTTCATCAAATTATGGGAGGGGTGCAGGGACAAGCGATTGATATTAAAATCAGCGCTCAGCACATTTTATCCTTAAAAGACAGATTAAACAAAATATTGTCTCTTCACACCGGAAACTCTTTGGAACAAATCGAGAAAGACACGGATCGCGATTTTTATATGGACGCGAAACAAGCGCAGAAATACGGACTTATTGATAAAGTGATCGTCAAGTAAAATTTAGCTCCGTATAGATCTCTAAGATTATACGGGACTTCGCCTAAAAAAAATTTAATTTTTTTAAAAGCCGAGAAAAGGTCTCGGTTTTATTTATTAATTTTATAAATTATGAACACGGCAATTATAGTGATCACAATCTTAGTTGGACTTTCTGCTGGTTTTTTGCTTAGATATTTTTTAGCGAAATTTCAATTAGGATCAAAAGAAAAAAAGTTAAAAACATTAATTAATGAGGCGGAAGAAAAAAGAAAAGAAATTGTTCTTGGAGCCAAAGAGAACGCCTTAAAAATCATTGAAGAGGCTAAAAAAGAAGAAACAGAAAGAAGAAAAGAATTAAGGGAGGTAGAAAAACATTTACGTGAACGTCAATCTATTTTTGAGAAAAAATTACTCAGTTTGGAAGAAAGACGAACTCAACTTGAAAAAGAATCTAAATCAGCGGAAGAGGCAAAAGAAAAAATAAAAAAACTCCATCAAGAGGCGGTCGATACCTTGCAAAAAATTTCTGGTTTAACCACGGAAGAGGCAAAGCAAAAACTTTTTGAGGCCCTAGAAAATAAATTGAAAGATGATTTTATGGCGCGAATTAAAAAACTTGCAGCATGGGGCAAAGAAGAAATGGAAAAAAGGGCCAGAGAAATGATCATTGAAGCAATGGAACGAATAACTGATTCAACCGTGAGAGAGATTGCTTCAACAACCGTTTCTTTGCCTTCGGATGAAATTAAAGGGAGAATTATCGGCAGAGAAGGAAGAAACATTAAGGTTATTGAGCAATTGACAGGCGCCGAGATAATTGTTGATGACACACCAGAAGTAATTTTTGTTTCAAGTTTTAACCCTTTAAGAAGACAACTGGCCAAGATGGCGATCGATAAATTAATTGTTGATGGAAGAATTCAGCCAGCTCGGATTGAGAAGATAGTTGAGGAATCAAAAATGGAGTTAGCAGGAGAAATTAAAAAAGCAGGAGAAGAAGCAGTTTATGAAATAGGCTTGACCGGGTTAGACTCCAAGCTTGTTAATTTAATGGGTAGATTAAAATTTAGAACTAGCTATGGCCAAAATATATTGACTCACTCTATTGAAGTTTCTCATTTAGCTGAAATTTTAGCTGTTGAATTGGGCGCGAATGTAGCGGTCGCAAAAAAAGCGGGTTTTTTACATGATTTAGGTAAAGCAATTGATTTCGAAGTACAAGGCACTCATCCTGAATTAGGCAAAGAATTAGCGCAAAAATATAATTTACCGGAAGAGATCATCGCTCCGATCGCTACTCATCACGAAGATCATCCGCCAACACTTGAGGCGGCGATTGTTAAAGTGGCTGATGCTATTTCTTCCTCGCGCCCAGGCGCCAGAAAGATAAGTTATGAGGAATATTTGAAGAGGTTGGACGAATTAGAAAATATCGCAAAAAGTTTTCCGGGAGTAGAAAAAGCTTATGCGATTCAAGCTGGTCGAGAACTTCGTATTTTTGTTAAGCCGCAAGAGATTGATGATTTGCAGGCGCAAAAGTTAGCTATTTCAATCGCCGATAAAATTGAAGCAGAAATGAGATATCCAGGAGAAATAAAAGTAACAGTGATTAGGGAAAACAGAATTATTGAATATGCCCGCTAGTAGAACCTACAACTTACAACTAACAACTAACAACTTATGAATATTTTATTTTTCGGGGACATTGTTGGAAAAATTGGCAGAAAAGCTCTTGCCAAAACCTTGCCAGGCTTAAAAGAAAAATTTAAGCCAGATTTAATATTGGCTAATGGTGAAAATTTAGCACATGGAAGAGGATTAACGCTTAAGGTGACAAAAGAAATGATAAATTTAGGTGTTGATTATTTAACCTCGGGTAATCATTTTTTTGCCAGACCTGAAGAGGTAGAAAAATTAATAAAAGAAAAAATACCAGTTTTAAGACCGGCTAATTTTCCTTTAAGTTTCCCCGGAGAAGGAACAGATACTCTATTAAAAGGAGAAAATAAAATTCTTTTAATTAATTTATCAGGGAAAGCCTTTATTGAAAGCGAAAAAATAATTTTAAGTAACCCTTTTTTAAAGGCAGAAGAAATTTTATTAAATTTTCCTAAGATAAAAGTAATTATTGTTGATTTTCATGCTGAAGTAACCAGTGAAAAAAAAGCAATGAGTTATTATCTTGATGGAAAAGTTAGTCTTTTGGCTGGGACGCATACGCATATTCAAACTTCAGATGAAAAGATATTGCTTGGCGGCACTGCTTATATTACTGATTTAGGCATGGTTGGGGCAGAAGATTCAGTTATTGGCATAGAAAAAGAAGGTTCCCTTAATTTTTTGCTTGGCAAAACAGAAAAGCTAAAGATAGAGATCCCTGAGAAAGGATTAGCAGTTGTTCAAGGGGTATTTGTTAAAATTGATGAAAAATCTGGCAAAGCAAAAAAGATAAAAAGAATAAATGAGCAAACAATGATTGATTAAATATATATTTTTGCTAATATTTTAAATGTATGGTTAAAAGAACTTATCAACCTAAAAAAAGGAAAAGAGCGAGATCGCATGGCTTTTTAAAAAGAATGAGAACAAAAGCAGGGCGAAATGTCTTAAAAAGAAGAAGAGAGAAAGGTCGTTATTGTTTGACTGTTTAATTAATGGACAATCAAATTCGCCATGAAATTTTCTTTACATTTTCTAAAGAAGAATAGAGAATTTGTCAGGGTTTTTAATTTTGGAAAGACTTTTCAGTGTTCGAGTTTAAAAATAAAATGGCTTGAAAATAAGTTAGGTTATTTTCGTTTTGGCATAGTTGTTTCAACTAAAATTGACAAAAAAGCAGTTATTAGAAATAAAATAAAAAGAAAATTCAGAGCTATTTTTAGAGAGCTCGTTTCAGAGATCAAACCCGGTTTTGATTTTGTCGTTGTGACTAGACCAGCAATTAAAACTTTGGATTATCATCAAATGAGAGAAATAATAGTTAATTTTTTAGAGAGAAATAACTTATATGTTTAAAAAGATGATTTTGAAATTAATCCTTTTTTATCAGAAAATTTTCTCTCCTGATCATGGAGTTTTCTCATCTCTATTTTATCCCGGTGTTTGCCGTTTCAGACCAACTTGTTCAGAATATGCTTATTTAGCCATCGAAAAATATGGATTTTGGAGAGGAGTTTATAAAATATTTTTTCGCCTTTTAAGATGCAACCCATTTTCGAAAGGAGGGACAGACTTACCATAAAGAGTACAATTAAATTTATATGGGACAAATTTTTGAAACAATTTTAACTCAGCCGCTTTTAAGTCTCTTGGTCTTTTTTTATAATTTTATCCCAGGCCATGACCTAGGCGTGGCTATTATTTTATTGACTGTTGTCGTCAGAATTATTCTTTTTCCTTTTTCTCGTCTTTCTTTAAAATCACAAAAAGCGATGCAAGAGATACAGCCAAAATTAGACGAGATAAAAAAGAAATATGCAGGCAACAAAGAAGGGCAAGCGAAAGTGATGATGAATCTTTATAAAGAAAACAAGGTTAATCCTTTTTCTTCCTGTCTCCTTCTTTTAATTCAAATGCCTATTTTAATTGCAGTTTTTCAAGTCTTAAGAGTTGGGGTGGTGGATAGCAGTTTGAACCTCGTTGCTTTTGGTTTTTTAAACTTATCTCAAACTAATATTTTTTTAGCGATAGTGACCGCTGTTTTTCAGTATTTTCAAATGAAAACTTTGCCAACCGCCAAACCAGCGCCTGTTTTTGTAAAAAAAGATGGCGCTAAAGATGAAAACATGGCTGCCATGATGAATAAGCAAATGAAAGTGATGATGCCTTTTTTAACCTTGGTGATGGGCATGACTTTGCCAAGCGGCTTGATGCTTTATTGGTTAATTGGTCTTTTTTTTAGTATGTTAGAGCAAAAACTAATTATTAGTGTTAAGCCATGACAACACTTATTTTAAAATCATTTATCATTGAACCAATAACTGCTATTTTATATTTTCCTATTTGGTGGTATAGTGCAGCACTCGTCAAAAGAATCAAAGGATTGGGCCGGAGAGTAAAAATCATTGCTAATTTTTTAGGTTTAAAAATACTGTTTGTGAATCTTTTTAAACCGATGTTTGGCGAATATTCTCGTTCAGGAAGAATTATCAGTTTTTTTATGCGCTGTATTCTTCTTGTCTGGCGAATGATTTTGTTTGTTTTCGGAACTTTATTTTTTGTTTGCCTATTTTTTGTTTGGATATTTTTGCCTTTGATCGCTCTTTGGCAAATATATTCATTAATTAAATTTTAAATATGTTATCAAATTTTTTTATTTGTCCTTCTTGCCAAGGGAGAGGAGAAACAAATGGCAAGATTTGTGAAAATTGTGGCGGCCAAGCCATCGCTGCCTGGGTTGGTGGCTACCTTTTATATTTTGAGAAAAAATTTGAAAAGATAGAAGCTTATATTCGAACCTTGAAAAATCTTTTTAAATTTATTGCAAAAATTGTTTTAATAGTTTTTGGAGTTTTTGGAGCGCTATCTTTAATCCAGGCTTTTTTTCGTCTTGCTTATTTAGGCAATTTTTCTTATTTTAATAAAGACAAAAATTCTTTACTCTTATATTTTTGGATTTCAGTAATTTTTGATTTATTTTTAATATATTTTTTAGAAAGAGAAGGTGAAGAAAAAAGAAAGGTTTACCCAAGCATTTCAAGAGAAATCAAATTTTTTCCTCAAACTTTTGATGATTTTAGAAACATTAGAGCTAAAGATAGGATAAACGTTTTTGAGGCGCTTTCAAAGGAAATGAAAAAGGTTTTAATCGAGAGTTATCGTTTTGCTTATAAATTAGGAGACAAAGAAATAGAGCCTTTTCATCTTCTTTCTGTCCTTTTTTCTTCAAGAGAAGTAATTTTAGTCATGAATCGCTTGGCTATTGATTGGGATAAATTGAAAGAAGGAATTTCTTCTGAATTAAATAAATTGGAAAAACGAAATTCAGAAAAAATTATTTGTTCTCTTGAAATTAAAAAAATTTTTCTTTCGGCTTATGAACTGGCAGTTGAGAAAAAACTTCTAACTGTAGGGGTTCTTGAAGTTTTAGAAGCAATGGTTAATTTAAAAGGCCCGGTTAAAGAAATATTTGATGATTTGGAAATAGGTCCTGATGAAATAAAAAACGTTTGTTTATGGGTTGATGTTTATCGATGGTTGCGGGAAAAATCTTCTCATTTTAAACGCGAAGCGCATTTTAAACCTAAGGGGGTTGTTAATCGCGCTTACACGGCGGTGGCAACGCCTTATCTTGATACGTTTTCTCAAGATTTGACTCAGGTTGCGAGGGCCGGTTATTTTGGTATTTGTATGGACAGAGAGAAGGAAATGGAAGAAATATTTAGAATTTTTGAAGGTGGAGCGCAAAGCATAGTTTTGGTTGGCAAGGCAGGAACAGGAAAGACAACTATTGTTAATGGAATCGCAAGACGGATGGTGACTGAAGAGGTGCCAAAATTTTTACAAGACAAAAGGTTGGTGAGTTTAAGTATCGCCAATCTGGTTGCTGGAGCTTCGGGAGGAGGAGAAGTGGAAGAGAGATTGCAAATGATTTTAAGAGATATTTATAGAGCCGGCAATGTCGCTTTATTCATTAAAGATATCCATAATTTGGTTGGTATTAAGACGGCTGAAGGCGAGCTTGACATCTCTGAAATTTTAGCTGATGCTTTGCAAAAAAGAATTTTTTGGCTGATTTCTACTTCAAATCCCAAAGATTATCATCGCTTAATTGAAGAAAGAACTTTAGGCCAAGTTTTAGCCAAAATAGAAATTAATGAACCAGACAAAAATACGACTATCCAAATTTTAGAAGCAAATGTGGCAGGCATTGAAGCCGCAAATCAAGTTTATTTTTCTTATCAAGCGATAGAAAGGGCTTATGAGCTTTCTAATCGTTATTTATATGAAAGATTTTTGCCAGCTAAAGCCATCAATTTACTTGAGGAAGTGTCAGCTTATGTAAAAAATAAACGTGGTAAAAACTCTATAGTCACTGGTGAAGATATTGCAGTTTTGGTTTCGGAAAAAACGAGTATTCCGCTAACTAAAATTACCGAAGAAGAATCAGAAAAATTGTTAAATCTTGAGGAAAGGATTCATCAAAGAATCATTGATCAAGAAGAAGCAGTAAAAATGGTTTCTTCGGCACTTCGTCGAGCGAGAGTAGAATTGCGGAGCATGAAGCGTCCGATTGCCAATTTACTTTTTTTAGGACCAACAGGTGTCGGAAAAACAGAATTAGCAAAAACAGTGGCTGAAGTTTATTTCGGGAATGAAAAAAATATGATTAGATTTGATATGTCAGAATATCAAAATAAAGCAGACATTGCTCGTTTGATTGGTTCGCCTGATGGTAGTTATGAAGGTCTTCTTTCTAGCGCAGTTATTCGTTCTCCTTTTTCTTTATTATTGCTTGACGAGATAGAAAAAGCTCATCCGGATATTTTAAATATTTTTCTTCAGGTGATGGACGATGGTCGCTTAACCGATGCGACTGGTCGACTTGTTGATTTCACTAATATTATTTTGATTGGCACTTCAAATGCCGGGACAGACTTTATTCAAGAAGAAATCCAAAAGAATACACCGATAAAAATGATTCAGGAAGTTTTAGTCAGAGAAAAATTAAAATCTTATTTTAAGCCGGAATTTTTGAATCGATTTGACGGGATAATTGTTTTTGAACCTTTAGGCAAAGAAGAAATTAGACAAATCACCTATTTATTGTTAAAGAAAACAGAAAAACAATTAGAAACAAAAGGAATTAGATTAGAAATCACGGAAGGGGCAGTTGATGAATTAGCAGAAGCCGGTTTTGATCCAATTTTTGGCGCTAGATCTCTTGCCAGAGTGATTCAAGAGAGAGTTAGCGATGCCTTGTCAAAATATTTATTAACTGGTAAACTTAGTCGTAAAGATACGGCGATTTTGAAAGAGGGAGGAGAAATAGAGATAAAAAATAAAAAATAAAAAATTTATATGACATTAGCAGTGATAGAAACCGGAAGCAAACAGTATAAAATTAAAGAGGGCGATGTGATTAAGGTAGAAAAAATTGAATCATTGACAAAAAATATTGTTTTTGACAAGGTGCTTTTAGTTGTTGGTGATAAAAAAGAAGAATTTTTTTTGGGAAAACCTCATCTGCAAGAGGCAAAAATTGAGGCAGAAATTTTAGGGGACGAAAAAGGGAAGAAGATTTATGTTGAGCGATATAAATCAAAAGTTCGCTATCATAAAAAAACTGGCCATCGCCAATTGTTCACAAAGATACGAATTAAAAAAATTTTATACAAATAATAAAAATTTTTTATCCGCTTAAAATCTTTATCGCCTTTCTAATTTTCTCTTCAAGAGGAAGATCGTGTTTTATCCCACCTATTACATCCCTAATTTGTTCTTGAGAATAGCCAAGTTTTTTTAAAGCTTCAAACAGGGTTTTTCTTTCTTTATTGTCAACCAGTGATGGCGAACCTTTAATCTTTTCTTTTAGTTCTAAAATAATCCTTTGCGCATTTTTTTTGCCGATGCCGGAAATTTCAGTGAGAAAATTTATATCATTATCTAGAACGGCTCTTTCTAAGTTTTCTATTTTAACCAAAGAGAGAATTTTAAGCGCTATTTTTGGACCGATACGGGTGATATTATTGAGGGTTTTAAAATATTTAAGTTCGCTTTCTTTTTCAAAACCGTATAATTCCAATGAGTCTTGTCTAAGATATAGATAAACAAAAATTTTTATTTCTTCATTGATTTTTAATTTGTCAAGAAATTTCTTTCCGACATAAATTTCATAGCCGACTCCTCCTGTTTCAAGGACAACAAGGTTTTTATCTTTGGCGGCGATTTTTCCTCTTAAAAAATAGATCATATTCTTATCTTAATTTAATCTAAAATCTAAAATTTCTCATCTCGTCATTATATTCCCCTTGACAAAATAGTCAAATAGTTTATAATTTAACTATTATTTAAGGGAGGTTTTAAGAAAAAATTTTATGGGATTTGAAACAATGTCTTTTGAAAGCAAAGGAGGTGTGGAGAAAGAAAAAACAGGGCAACGAAAAGAATTAAGAGAGATGGAGAATTTGATTTCCCTGGTCGAAAAAAATAATAATGATCCAGAAAAGCAAAGGGTATATAGAGAAGGACTAGAGAAAGAGAAGTCAGTTTTAGAAAACTACCCACCGTCCGATGAAAAAAAAGCTTTCGAGATCTGTATCTTTATGATGGAGAACTTTAAGGGCAATCCCGAAGTCGCGAGAAGGATTCTTAAAAGTACCCCTGGTTATAAGGCTAACTATTATTAATAAGAACCTGGCTTCGCCAGAACCTTGAAATTAAATCTCCAATATATTTTTTAAAGGTTATTTAATTATAAGAACCTGGCTTCGCCAGAACCTTGAAATTAAATCTACTATTTAAAATTAACGCTAAGGTAGTTTAATTATAAAAAGAGAAACAAATGTCAGAGAGTCTTGAAAAACTTCGTCAACTTATTACTTATTCTTCGATTTCTTTAACAGACCAAAATGACCTGCTGGTCTTTCTACCTATTTTACCAGAAGAGTCATTAGCTGAATTGTATAAACTTTTTAAGAAAAAGCCAAAATTATTAAAAGAGTTTGATGAAAATTTTAAAGCAAGGTTAAAAGTTCTTATTGACGGATTAGACAGTTGGGATAAATTGATTGAACATGAAGAAAAAATATTAGAAGAAGCCGAGAAAGATGAGAATGAAGAGGATAAAAAAAATGAAGAGAACGAAGAAAATGAAGAGAAAATTGATAATTAATAATTAATTAAGTTATAAGTTGTTAGTTGTAAGTTAAATCCTAAAGGTATGCCAATAAAAAAAGCAGCTAAAAAGGCCTTGAGACAAGCAAAAAAAAAAGAGGAAAGAAGTAAAAAAATAAAAAAATATCTTTCTTATCAAGAGAGAAAATTTAATAAGGCAATAATTGTTTCTGATTTGAACAAAGCCAAAGAAATTTATTTGATTTTACAAAAAGCTTTAGATAAGGCAGCCGGGAAGGGAATCATTAAAAAAAACAACGCGAGCCGTAAAAAAAGCCGGTTGTCTAAAAAAATTAAAAACCTAGGAAAAAATAAATAAACGAAATTTTATTTGACTGAAATGATTAAAGATTCGGAGATGATCCGAATTTTTTATTTATAAATTTCTATCAATTTTTATTAGTTTCTCTTAATATTTCTATAAGTTTCTATTTATATCTTGCCAAAAACATAATTTATTATACAATAAACTGCGGATGTTTCATGCAGCGGTAGCTTAGTTGGTTTAAAGCGCTGCCCTGTCACGGCAGAGATCACGGGTTCAAATCCCGTCCGCTGCGTTGATTGAAAATTGTCCCGCCGTAGCGGGATCCCGCTTTGGCGGTGAATAATTTAAAATTAATAATTAATTGGGTATGTTTTTTTATCTTTTTTCTTTACTTCTTTTTTTAAACAAATTTTCTTTAGTAAGTAATTCTGTCCCTCAGCCTATCGTTATTCCAGAGACAAGAACAGTAGAAGAATATCCTTTTTCAAGAGGGCCTGTTTTAGAAAGTAAAAGCGCGATTGTGATTGATTATCAAACAGGAAAAATTTTATTTGAAAAAAATAAAGATGAAGTTTCTCCAATCGCTTCTTTGACTAAACTAATGGCCGCGATAGTTTTTTTAGAAAATCGAAATATAGGCTGGGAAGAATGGGTTACTTATAAAAAGGAAGATAAGTTAGAACCGGCCTGGATTAATATCACGCCAGGGGATAGGGTAAAGGTTAAGGATGTATTTAACGCTGCTCTAGTTGGCTCAGCTAACGATGCAATTTTAATTCTTAAAAGATTGGTGAAAAATCCTGAAAATTTTGTTAAGGAAATGAACAAGAAAGCAGAAAGTTTTGGCATGGAAAAAACAAAATTTTTTGAGCCAACTGGACTGGATCCTAAAAATGTTTCAACGGCTTTTGATTTATCAATACTTATTAAAAAAGCCTTAGAAATAAAAAAAGTGAAGGAAACTCTTCAAAAAAAGGCAATAGTTTTTCAAATTAAAAAGCAGGATAACTCTTTTTATTGGAAAAGAATGACAAACACCGATAAACTCCTAGATAGTTTTATTAATATTTCAGGAGCGAAAACAGGTTATCTTGAAGAAAGTGGTTATTGTTTTTCAGGGATCGGCGAGAGTTCTCGTCGTCAGTCAATCGTTGTTGTTCTTGGTGCCCCAACTAGTGAAACAAGATTTAAGGAAGCGAAAATACTCTTTTGGTTTACCCCGTAGTGAAGAGAAGCTTCTACTACTGGGGCTTGGGGAAAAGTTGTAAGTTGTCAGTTAACTTAGTAGACAAAAATCATTTTTTTAGTTAAAATTTAGAGAATATAAGAACCTGCTCGCTTCACTCGCAGAACCTTGAAATTAAACTTCTAATTTAAATTTAACGCTAAGGTAATTTAATTATGAAAAAACCTATTATTATCGCTAATTGGAAAATGCATTTTACACCCAAAGAAGCGGAGAAAACAACATTGGAAATTTTAGAGCTTTTAGCAAAAGAGAAAATAGATCCGCGAGAGACAGAAATTATTTTGACACCTTCTTTCACCGCTTTGAAAGGAGTGGTTCAATTGATAAAAAAAACCGGTCTTAAACTTGGAGCTCAAAATTGTTTTTGGGAGGAAAAAGGATCATTTACTGGCGAAGTTTCCCCTTTTGAACTTAAAGAATTGGGAGTAGATTATATAATCGTTGGTCATTCAGAAAGGAGAGAAAATTTAGGCGAAACAGATAAAATGATTCATAAAAAAATGGAAGCAGTTATCAAAGCAAATTTAGTTCCTATTCTTTGTGTTGGTGAAACATTTGATGAGAGACAAAAAGGGATAAAAGATTATACGATTATGAATCAAATCACTTGTGCTTTTGAGGGGATAAAAATAAAAAGCGGAGATAGATTAATTATCGCCTATGAGCCAGTTTGGGTGATCGGTTCTGGCCAAGCAGTGGCGCCAGAAGAGGCTCGCTATGTTAATCAAGTTATTAAACAAAGAATGATTGATCTCATTGGTCCTGCTTTAGTTGAAGAAACTACTTCTTTTATTTATGGCGGGAGTGTTGATGAAAAGAATATTAAAAATTTTATGCAATGTGGGATTGACGGAATTTTGTGTGGTGTTGGAGTTCTGGTAGGGGGCGCTAGTTTAAAGGCAGATCAATTTGTAAGTTTAATTAAAAAAATTTTATGAAATATAAAATAAAATTAGACAAAAACAAATGTATTGGTTGTGGCAGTTGCGCAGCTATTTGCCCTGAAATTTTTAGAATGGATGAAGACGGAAAATCAGAAGTGATTCAAGAAGAGATAGAAAAGTTAGGTTGTGCTAAAACAGCGGAAGAGAGCTGTCCGGTGAAGGCGATTGAGGTTAGACCAATAAAGTAGGTCGGCCAAAGGGCTGAGTGGTTGCTTTTTGAACAGGCTTTTTGATAAGTCTTGCTTCTCCTTTAAAAAATTTAAAATGTAAATATCAAAATGGAAAATGATTCTAATCCGTTCGGACGAATCTAGGACAAATAATTTCTATTAATTTCCATCAGTTTCTATAAGTTTCAGAAATTCATAGAAACTAGCTTCGCGAAACTGATAGAAATTTATTGTTTTGATTTTTGATTTTTAATTTTTGACTCTAAGAGTATGCTGGTTCATATTAAAGAAATTGTTGAAGAAGCAAAAAAGAAGGGATTTGCTCTAGGCGCTTTTAATGTTTTTAATTTAGAATCAATTTTAAGCGTGGCTGAAGCAGCCGCAGAAAAAAAAGCGGCTGTCATTATTCAAGTCAGCGAGACGACGATTGATTATGCCGGGCTTAAAGCGATCACTCATATTGTCAAAACGGTGGCGAAAAATCAGGCGAAAGAGGCAAAAATTGCTTTTCATTTAGATCACGGAAAAAATTTTTTATCCGTCATGGAATGTATTGAAGCCGGATTTTCTTCAATTATGATGGATGCCTCTAATTTAATTTTTGATGAAAATGTTGCTTTGACCAAAAAAGCGGTTGATTATGCTCATAGACATAAGGTTTGGGCGCAAGGAGAAGTAGGCAGGATTGTCAAAGAAGCTGCTGAGATAAAAAAAATGGAGGAAAATCCTGAACATTTTTTAACTAAACCAGAAGAAGCTTGCGAATTTGTTAAAAAAACAGGGGTTGATTCTTTAGCGATTTCTATTGGTAATGTTCACGGAACATATAAAATGAAAAATGGCGTTCCTCATCTTTTTTTGGATCAATTAAGAAAAATTAAAAAGATGATTGATATTCCTCTTGTTTTACACGGTGCTTCAGGGATTAAAGAAGAGGAGATAAAAAAAGCCATAGAATTAGGGATCGTGATTATTAATATAGATACTGAAATTCGATTAGTGTTTAGAGAAAGTCTGATAAAAAGTTTGGCGGAAGCGCAAAAAACTAATGAATTTGATCCTAGAAAAATTTTAAAACCATCGATTGAAACAATGAGAGATTTAGTCATTAAAAAAATCGAAATTTTTGGGCAATGTTATTAATAATTACTGAAATAATTCTTTGGGTTATTTTATGTTCTTCTCTGGGAATGATCTTTTTTATTCTCATAAAAAAATTTCCTTTAGTAGCTAATATTGATTTAGAAAAAATTCCTAAAGAAAAAATGGCGCAAACAAAAAAACATTTATTGAAAAAACAACTTCAAAGGACTATCAATAGACAAGTCACTTCTTTAAAAAATAAGTTAATCGTACTGAAAAACAAATTAAAAAAAAGACAATAAACGAATTAATAAGAACCCTTCGCTTCGCTCAGGAACCTTGAAATTAAACTTCAGATATACTTTCTAAGGTAGTTTAATTATAAGATGAATAAATTAAATAAAAATTTTTTGACGAAATTATACAATAAAGGTTTTTCTATTCAAGAAATTGCTGATAAATTAAAAATAAACTATCATACACTTAAATATTATTTTGGAAAATATAAAATACCGAGAAGATCGTGGAGCGAAGCGACTTATGTTAAGCGAAATCCGAATGGTGATCCTTTCAAAATAAAAAAGAAACTGAACCAAAAAGAGGTTGAACTTAAAGGGTTGGGGCTGGGTTTGTTTTGGGGCGAGGGATGCCATACAGCTAGATTTGAGGTTAAACTAGGAAACACTGATCCAATGTTGATTAAAAAGTTTATAGAATTTTTAGAAAGAATTTGTGGAGTGAAGAGAAAAAAACTTAGATTTCAATTGCAGATATTTAGTGATGTTAGTCCTAAAGAAGCTTTTAATTTCTGGTTAAATAATCTTAAAGTACCAGTTGATCAATTTACTAAAACAATAGTAACACCATCACGGGGCAAAGGAACGTATAAAAAGAAATGTAAATATGGAGTTTTAACAGTATCTTGTCATAATACAAAATTAAAAAAAGTGCTTGATGAAATGTTGAGGAAATACTGAAGCAAATCAGCTTAGAGTTTCTCTGATCTAAAGGGCCTCCGATTTGGAGTGGTGGAGTTTATAAAATTTGCCAGGGTAGTTCAGAGGTAGAACGTCTCCATGGTAAGGAGAAAGTCGGGAGTTCAATTCTCCCCCCTGGCTTTTTACGGGTGGGTAGCAAAGTAGACAAATGCAGCAGACTGTAAATCTGCTGGCTTCGGCCTTCGTAGGTGCAAATCCTGCCCCACCCACCACACTTCGCCGCTACGTCGCTCAAAGCTATGTAGCGTCGTGCGATAAAGCTTCGTGTGGTAAGATGAGATAGTAAATTAGCTACTCGCGAATCCTACTCCACCCATATTTTATCTCCCTGTAGCTCAATGGACAGAGCGCAGGTTTCCGGAGCCTGAAATGCAGGTTCGATTCCTGTCAGGGAGGCCCTCCTACGCCGCTACGTCGCTCAAAGCTATGTAGCGTCGTGCGATAAAGCTTCGTAGGGTGAGCAAAGCGAGATAATGTAGCAGCCTTGCGCGAAGGAGGGTCAGAGAGGAAGAATTATGTGGAAAGAAAAAATTAAAAAGTTATTCCCCAAAACTTACTCTTTTTACCGTAAGGTTTTAGCAAATTTAGCCGCCTTTTTTTATCATTGGCCTTCAGAGAAATTGCTGGTAATCGGTGTTACCGGGACGGCAGGGAAGTCAACAGTGGTCAATCTAATCACTAAAATTTTCGAAGACGCTGGTTTTAGAGTAGGAATGATCAGCAGCTCTAATTTTAGAATTAATAAAAAAGAGAGGCCAAATATAATTAGGATGACCATGCCCGGTCCTTTTTGTTTACAAAGATTGCTTCATCAAATGGTTAGAGAGAAGTGTCAGTATGTAGTGATTGAAACTACTTCTCAGGGCTTAATTCAATGGCGGCATACTGGTATTAATTATGATTTAGCGGTGATCACTAATCTTTTACCTGAACATCTTGAGTCTCATGGGTCATTTGAGCAATATAAGCAAGCCAAAGGGCTTTTGTTTAAGTCTTTGAGCAAGAAAAGAAAAGAAACCAGATTTTGCTCCCTCTTCGCACTATTGCTTCGCTTCGTTCAGCAAGGCTTCGCCAAGGTGCTCAGAAGGACAAAATCTGGCGTAGCAAAAGATAAAAAAATAAAAGTAATAAATTTGGATGACAAAGAGGCTGATTATTTTTTAAATTTTAAATCTGATCTGACCTACGGATTTAGTTTGAATTCAAACAATAATAAAAGCAAGAATTGTCAAAAAGTTATCTCGCCAATTCCTGGCTGGGAAATTAAAGAAAATGGTTTAGAATTTATTATTAAGGGAACAGAATTTAAAACTAATTTATTGTCTAAATTTAATCTTTATAATTCTTTAGCGGCCATTACCACTTGCTTCGCTTGCGGCATTAGTTTAGAAAAAATGAAAAGGTCCCTGGCTGAGGTAGAAAAAATTCCGGGCCGATTTGAAATAATTATTGACAAACCTTTTAAGGTGGTGGTTGACTATGCCCATACTCCTGATGAACTTTTTGGGGTTTATAATTTTTTTTCCGCCTTCGCCAAAGGCTACGGCGGATCCACCGAAGCTTTACGCGAAGGTGGAAAAAAGGTCCTTCCGGGAAGTTGTCAAAATCGACAGCGAGGGAAACTAATCGTTGTTTTTGGATCTTGTGGAGGTGGTCGTGACAAATGGAAGAGAAAGGTTTTAGGAGAGATCGCTGACAAATTTGCCGATGAGATTATTTTAACCAATGAAGATCCTTACGATGAAGAGCCAGGAGAAATTATCGAACAGGTTGCTATTGGTATTAGAATCAAAAAGAATTTTTATAAAATTCTTGACAGAAGGGAGGCGATCAGAAAAGCTTTAAGATTAGCCTCGGTTAATGATATTATTCTTATTACTGGTAAAGGAGTAGAAAAATCTATTATGAGTAGAAAAGGAAAAAAGATTCCCTGGAGTGATAAAGAGGTGGTAGAGGAGGAATTGAAGAAGTTGAGATAAATATGATTAACGAAATCAAAATTTTTGCTATAATTTTAGCATAAAAAATAGCTCTCTAAAAATAAAAGGAGGGGAGATGTTAAGAGGATTAAGAGGGAGATGTGTTTATGAGACAGTTGACAAAAGAGTAGATATAGTTTATTATTGAAGTTAGTATTTAATTCTAAATAAAATAGACTTAAATTAAAAATTTAACAAAAAAGGAGGTGGAAAAAATGGGCAAGAATTTGAGTGCGAAGACAAAAGTGGAGTCAATCATACCAACCGCTAAAGATTACGAATCAGTGCTCGGAAGATCAGGGGTTTCAACTCGTGGTAACACCAAAGTTTGTATCTGTACTTGTGTACATTGTAGAATCGGCTCTGCAAGTCGTTTGGTTAGTGACGCCAGAAGAGAAACCACTTTTCGTTAAGGCCGTGAAGATGAAGAGTGATAGTTGCATCTTACAGCTATCACTCTTCAAAAAAATTATAGGAGGAACGAAAATGAATAAAAAACCTTTTGACTTTGAGATTTCTCCATTTGTGCACATGGTTTCTTTATCTGACACTCAATATGAAGTATTTTACAATGCTCTTACTCTGGGGATGGTAGTCGTTAGGAATGATGTAGTTCAGGCATTAAAAAATGATATACACCGCGTAAGATCTGCTACTGTTTGTCAACTTTGTTCAGCAAAAATTCTTGTTTCTACAGAGGAGATAGCCTTTAGGGATCTAGAAAGAGCAAAAAAATTTCTTCAAAAAAAGATTATAGGCGTCCTTTGCTTAATGCTTACCGAATCCTGTAATCTTAGGTGCCGTTATTGTTTTATTGAACACAAATTCCCTGTAAATCACGTGTTCAATTCATTAACACCTGAAATGGCTAAAGATGGCATAGATGTCTTTGTTAAACATTTGCCAAAGAGCTTAGAAAATGGTCTTGAAGACCCTACAATCAGCTTTTACGGAGGAGAGCCATTACTCAATTTACCCACTTTAAAATGGGCTTTAAATTATATAGCTTATTTAAAAGACAAGGGTAAAATTCCTTCGCACGTTTTCCTCGCTCTTAATACAAATGGAACAGTTGTATCTCCTGAGATAGCCAAGTTGCTCAAAAAGCATAATGTTTCAGCCTCCGTTTCTGTTGATGGACCTCAAATTATTCATGATAGAGGAAGACCTGATATTTTAGGGAAAGGAAGCTTCCAAAAAGTTTTAAAAGGTATTGCTATTCTTAGAGCGTATGGCGTTGATGTTGGCATCAGTTGCGCCGTAGCAATGCATAACTTAAAATACTTAGAGGAAATTTCCGAGTGGTTCATCGAGCAAATCGGAGTGGATGTTTTTGGTTTTAACATTCTTCTTGATGGTGGATTGCCTGATCCAGATTTTAATCTTATTGATTACTCAACTGAATTAGGACATAAGATGGTCGAATGCTTCAAAATAGCAAGAAAAAAGGGGAAACAAGAAGAAAGAAGTTTTCGACTCGCAAGATCATTCGCTGAAGGGAGAATTCATTACTACGACTGTAGCGCCTGTGGGCAACAATTAGTAGTTGATCCTTGCGGTAGATTTGGACCTTGCCATGCTTATCTTCATAGCGAAAAAAATTTTATTCCTCCGAATAAGGAAATCGATTTATTTTCGCATCCATTATGGGAAGAATGGAGATTTAGATCTCCAATTAATATGAAACAGTGCCAAGGTTGTATTGCATTGGGCATATGTGGTGGAGGATGCCCATATAATGCTGAATCTAGAAAAGGAAGCATCTGGAAATTGGATGAATCTTTCTGTCCATTCGCTCGTTCTATGACAAGGTTGCTTATTAAAGAAGTAGGGAAAAAGGTTCTTCTAGCTCAAGATTAAATTAAAGGGTTGTCCATGGCAAAAATTGACAACCCTTTTTTGTCGAGAATTTATGCAAAAATTTTCAAATTTAAAATTTATAGTCGATTTGAATAAAGATATAGAAGTATTAAATGGCTTTTTAAAAACAGCTAAATTTTTTAATATGAAAAAAGATTTAAAAATGGGTTTTTATGATTCTTATCCAGATTTAGAGAAAATTATTAAAAGCAAGAATATTCAAAAGCAAAAAAATAAATTAATAAAAAGTTTTATTCAAAAAATATATCAACGAGATTCAATTCAAATTAATAAAGCTATAAAAGATGCGAAAAGACAGTGGCAAAAAAATAAAAGATATTTTTTAAAAAAAATATCTAACTTATTTAAAAATTATCCTTGGCCAAAAGGTAAATATGTCGCCTATCCGACTATTTGGGGGGTCTATCCAAGGTTTATAAATGACAAAACTTTTTTTTTCCCTTATATTTATAAAAACAAAAATTTTATTTTATTTGTTATTATGCACGAGATGCTTCATTTTATTTTTTATGATTACGCTATTAAAAAACATCCGGAAATTTTCAGAAAATTAGATACGGAAACCGGAACTTTCTGGGATTTGGCAGAAATTTTTAATGCGATCATTTTATCTCTACCAGAATTTAAAAAGTTGCATAAACAAAAGAAGATATTTTGCTATTCTGAACACAAAAAGTATTTTTCAAAATTAAAAAAACTTTGGCAAAACACTATGATTGTTGATAATTGGCTAATTATTGGATATGAATATTTAGAAAGACAAAAAATAAACTAGCATTTTTGTCTTTTTAAGAAGATAATCCTCATAAAAAGAGCAGAATATATTTAAAAAGAAAGGTGTGAACAGGTGCCAATTTTATTATTGATTTTCAATATCGATAGTGGAATCGATAGTCGATAATTAGCCTCGGCTCATGATCTTATTCTTATTACCAGCAAAGGAGCGGAAAAATCTATAATGAGTAAAAAGGGGGAAAAGATTCCCTGGAGCGACAAAGAGGTGGTGGAAGAAGAATTGAGGGGCCTGCCCCGTTAGAAGTTTTATGACAGACAAAGTATTACACGAAGAAGAAAGCCGAAGGCGAATTCGCTTGAGAATTTTTTAATAAGTGAGGCTCAGCTGAACTTCTAATGGGGTGGATAACTTGTGGAAAACTTTTTTAAATAAGATTGACAAAAATTAACGAAATGATATAATTTTACTAATGTTTTTTGATATTGTCCTTTTTATAAATAAAAATATAAACAAGAAAGTTTTATAAAATAAAGATAATTCTTCCTAGACGAGAGTCTGGGAGGTTTTTTTGAGGTGTTTTTATGTCAGAAGAAAGAAAATATTTTATTCGCTTTCGACCCAGTCTTGACTTGCCAAACCTTTTAGAAATTCAAAAACAATCTTATGATTATTTTTTAAAAAAAGAATTGCCAAAAGTGCTCAAAGAAATGCTAACACTTGAAGATTTGAGTGGGCAGAAATTTCAATTAAACTTCTTAAACTATTTTTTAGAAGAACCAAAATTTGACGAAGAAATATGTAGGAAAAGAAATCTGACTTACGAATCTCCTCTAAGGGTTGAGCTCCGATTGACTAATAAACAATCAGGTAAGAAAAAAAATCAAATAGTTTATCTCGGCGATCTTCCTCTCATGACAAAAAGGGGAACTTTTATTATTAATGGGATCGAGAGAGCAATTGTTCAACAGTTGTCCAGGTCTTCTGGCGTACTTTTTACGGCTTCGTTAATCAAACGAACTGGCAAAAGGCTTTATGGCGCTAAAGTAATTCCGGAGAGAGGGGTTTGGCTTGAATTTGAGACTGATGGAGAAAAAGTGATTTGGGTAAGAATTGACAGAGGAAGAAAAATAATTGCCACTGCTTTGCTTAGAATTTTTGGGTTAGGAACAAATGAAGAAATTATAGAAGCATATAAAAAGATTGGTGGTGATACGGCTTTTCTTCTTTCTACTTTGCAAAAAGACGAAGCAAAGACAGAAGAAGATGGAGTAAAAGAAATTTATCGAAAAATTAGACCGGGTGAAATGGCAACGGTTGAGAATGCTCGGTCTTTAATTCACTCAATGTTTTTTAAAAGTAATAGATACGATTTAGGCACAGTCGGTCGTTTTAAAATTAATCAGAGGCTCGGTTTTGACGAAAAAATAAAAAGCCAGTTTCTTGAAGCAAGAGACTTGATAGCGATTCTCGCAGAGATTGTCAGGCTTTCGATTAATCAAGAGGAGGCTGATGACATCGATCATTTGAGCAGCAGAAGGATTAAAGCTGCTGGCGAGCTGGTAGCCGAGAGACTGAGAGTCGGTTTAATGAGATTACAAAGGATTATTAGAGACAAAATGACTATTTTAAAAGAAAAAGATTTCAACGTGGGTCAACTTATCTCGACGCGGCCGATTATGAGCGTTTTAAGAGAATTTTTCTTAACAGGTCAGCTTTCTCAATTTATGGATCAAGTTAATCCTTTGTCCGAACTTGAGCATAAACGACGATTTACCCTGAGCGGTCCTGGCGGTTTAACACGTGGGAGAGCTAGTTTTGAAGTAAGAGATGTTCATCGCACTTTTTACGGCCGCATTTGTCCAATCGCGACGCCTGAAGGGCAGAATGCAGGCATTGTTGGTCATCTCAGCTGTTATGCTCGACTTAATGAAATGGGGTTTATCGAAACGCCATATTTTAGGGTAAAAGGAGGTCGAATCACTAATGAGATTATTTATCTTAACGCCAGAGAAGAAGAAAAATATATTGTTGCTCCTTTCACCACTTTTTGCGACGAGAAGAATAAAATTTTAGGTGAAAGAGTTGAAGCGAGAATTAAAGGCGAGCCATCTTTAGTTGAGGCAAGAGAAATAGAATTTATTGATGTCGGGGCAAATCAAATTTTAAGTGTCTCTACTTCTTTAATACCATTTTTAGAACATGACGATGGCACCAGAGCTCTGATGGGCACGAATATGCAACGTCAGTCAGTTCCTTTGATTAAACCAGAATCTCCCTTGGTCGGTACTGGGCTTGAAGGGGTGGTCGCAAGATCGACGGGTTATGTGGTGATGGCTGAAGAAGATGGCGAAATTAAAGAAGTTGACGGTTCTCATATAGTTTTGAAAACAAAAAATAAAACAATTAACTATCCACTTATTAAATTTAATCGTTCAAATTTTGATACCTGTTTTAATCAACACCCAATCGTTGAATCAGGGCAAAAAGTAAAAACAGATCAAATTTTAACTGATGGCCCCTCGATAGACAATGGCGAGCTGTCTCTTGGTCGAAATTTGCTAGTCGCTTTTTTGCCGTGGGGCGGTTATAATTATCAAGATGCAATTTTAATTTCATCGAGGTTAGTCAAAGAAGACGTTTTAACCTCGATTTTTATTAAAGAACATGTTATTGATGTGCGAGAAACAAAATTTGGACCAGAGATGACCACCAGAGATATTCCTAATGTCAGTCAAGAAAAATTATCGCATCTTGATGAGAATGGCATTATTGTTCTTGGTTCAGAAGTTAAGTCCGGTGATATTTTGGTTGGTAAAATTACTCCAAAAGGAGAGGTTGAACTTTCAGCTGAAGAAAAATTGTTGCAAGCTATTTTTGGTGAAAAAGCGAGGGACGTTTATGACTCTTCTCTTTATCTTGAGCATGGAGAGCATGGTAAGGTAATTGGGGTAAAGATTTTTTCTCGTGACGAAGGAGACAAATTGCCAGCAGGCGTGATTAAGTCTATTAGCGTTATGGTTGTTGACTTGCGAAAAATTCAAGTAGGAGATAAATTGTCTGGTCGACATGGAAACAAAGGAGTGATCTCAAAAATTTTACCAGAGGAAGAGATGCCGTATCTTCAAGATGGCACACCAGTTGACATCGTTTTAAATCCTTTGGGCGTTGTTTCTCGTATGAACCTTGGTCAAGTATTAGAGACCCATCTTGGTCTAGCAGCAAAAAAGTTAGGTTATCAGGCAGCGGTGCCTTCTTTAAACGGTCTTTCTGAGAAAGCTATTAAGGAGGAATTAAAAAAAGCTGGTTTTTCTCTAAGTGGAAAAATGAAAGTTTTTGACGGTCGAACCGGGAAAGCTTTTGAGAGAGAAGTAACGGTTGGCTATCTTTATATGATGAAATTGAGCCATATGGTAGAAGACAAAATTCATCAACGATCAATTGGTCCTTATTCTTTAATTACCCAACAACCTTTAGGTGGAAGGGCTCAGTCTGGTGGACAAAGGTTCGGCGAGATGGAAGTTTGGGCTCTTGAAGGATACGGAGCAGCTTATTCTCTTCAAGAGATGATAACTATCAAGTCAGATGACGTCGAAGGGAGGGTGCGCGCTTATGAATCTATCATTAGAGAAGAGCCGATCGAAAAAATTTTTATTCCCGAATCATTTAATGTGTTAAGACGCGAACTCGAAGGATTGTGTCTGAAAATTGAGATGTTTAAAAAAAATAAAATATAAACTATATGTCTACTCCTTCAACTACAAAAACTATTTTTTTAGATAAAGATTCAAAGAAGAAAAGTTTAGATTTTGATGCAATAAAAATAAAATTAGCTTCAGCGCAGGAAATTTTGAGTTGGTCGCACGGGGAAGTAACAAAGCCAGAAACTATTAACTATCACTCTCAAAAACCAGAGAGAGATGGACTTTTTTGTCAAAAAATTTTCGGCCCGGTTAAGGATTGGGAATGCGCTTGTGGAAAATATAAAGGAATACGTTATCGTGACATAGTTTGTGATCGTTGCGGAGTTGAAGTGACAAGATCTTTTATCAGAAGAGAAAGAATGGGGCATGTTAAATTAGCGGCGCCAATTGTTCATATCTGGTTTTTTAAAGGCGTACCTTCAAAAATCGGCTCTTTGCTTGACCTCTCAATTAAAACATTAGGGAAAATTATTTATTTTGCTAATTTTATTATCACTTCAGTTAATGAAAATTTCAAAGAAGAAGCTTTAAAGAAATTAGAGGCGGAATTTAAAGAAAAGAAAAAAAATCTTTCCGCCAAAGGCGGATCCGCCATGGGCGGAAAAGAAAAAAATAAAATTGAATATGAAAAATTGTTAAAAACAATTACCAATAATTATAATTTTATAAAAAAAGAGATAAATTCGCTCGCCCTTAAAAAAATTATTAATGAAGAAGAATATAGAGAACTTTCGTTAAAATATGGTCATATTTTTGAGGCGCAAATTGGTGCAGAGGCTCTTTTAAAATTATTGCAAAATTTAGACCTTAAGAAGCATATTGAATCTTTAGAAAAAGAAAAAAGAAAAACAACAAATCTCTTAGTCAAGAAAAAAATTATTCAGAAAATTAGACTAGCTCAAAATCTTTTAAATAACAAAATAAAACCGGAAGACATGATTTTACAGATTTTGCCGATTATTCCGCCAGATCTAAGGCCTTTAGTTGAACTTGACAGCGGTCGTTTTGCCTCTTCTGATTTGAACGATTTATACCGCAGAGTGATTAATCGCAATAATCGTTTAAAAAAACTTTATGAGCTCCAAGCGCCTGAAGTAATTATTAGAAACGAAAAAAGAATGTTACAGGAAGCAGTGGACGCTCTACTTGATAATTCGATGCGAACTGGTAAGACGACGACAATGCAAGGAGGGCAAAAAAGACCCTTGAAGTCTTTAGCAGATATCTTACGAGGCAAGGAAGGGAGATTTAGGCGCAATCTTTTAGGTAAAAGAGTTGATTATTCTGGCCGGTCAGTTATTGTCGTTGGACCGAACCTACGGCTTTCTCAATGTGGCTTGCCAAAAATGCTTGCCTTAGAACTTTATAGGCCGTTCGTTGTTTCTTCTCTGATTAAAAAAGGTGTTGTTCATAATATTCGTTCGGCTAATAGAAAAATAGACGATGGTGATGAAGAAGTTTGGGCCATTCTCGAAGAGGTGGTAAAAAATTCTTATGTTTTATTAAATCGAGCGCCTACTCTTCATCGGTTGAGTATTCAGGCTTTTCAACCAGTTTTAATAGATGGCAAAGCAATCAGAGTTCATCCTTTAGTTTGTGATGCCTTTAATGCTGATTTTGATGGCGATCAAATGGGTGTCTATTTATTAATTTCTGAACGAGCCAAAAAAGAAGCAAAAGAAATAATTGCTTCCACAAAAAACTTACTAAAGCCGTCAACTGGCCAACCGATTATTTTACCAACCCAGGACATGGTTTTAGGTATTAATTATCTTACTTTGATTCCGGGCGAAGGAGAAAAAAAGAGCCTTTCCGCCGGAGGCGGATCCGCCTTTGGCGGAAAAGCATTCTCTTCAAAAGAAGAAGCAATTATTGCTTATGAATTAGGTAAAATTTCTCTTCAGGAAGAGATCAAAGTGAAGATCAACGATAAAATTTATAAATGTAGTGTCGGTAGACTTATTTTTAGCGAAAATTTTCCTTTAGAATTTTATTCTTTAGATGAAGTAGTTGATAGGAAAACCTTAAGTGGGTTGGTTACAAACTATTTAAGAAAATATGGAGAAGAGGCAACAGTGCAGATGCTTGATAAACTCAAAGACGTTGCTTTTGAATATTTAACTTATTCGGGAATTACTTGGGGAATGGACGATCTACCTGATTTGCCAGAAAAAAAAGAGATGATTAAAAAGGCAGAAAAAGAAGTTGAAAAAACAAACGAATTATTTAAAAATGGTCTTTTAGTAGAAAGAGAAAAATATCTTAAAAATATTGAAACATGGATTAGGGTAAAAAATGAAGTCACGGAAGTTGTTCAAAGAAAAATTGATCCTTATTCGTCACCATTTTTAATGGTTAATTCTGGCGCTCGCGGTAATTGGTCACAATTAATTCAAATGGTTGGCATGAGAGGTCTTGTCGCTTCGCCATCTGGGAAAACAATTGAATTGCCCGCTCGCTCTTCATATAAAGAGGGACTTGATGTTTTGGAATTTTTTATTTCTACTCACGGCTCAAGAAAAGGTGTGGTTGATACGGCTTTACGAACTTCTAGCGCTGGGTATTTGACAAGGCGTTTAGCTGATGTAGCGCAGGAAGTTTTGATTTCAGAGCGTGATTGCGGCACGGGCGAAGGTCTTTGGTTGACGGCCGAAGAAAATAAGCTTTTAAGACAATCTTGGCGAGATCGAGTCTTTGGACGGACAGCGGCCCTTGACATAAAGGACGCGGAGACGGGAAAAGTATTTATTAAAAAAGGAGAGATTATTGACTATGATAAAACTAATCAAATAGAAAAAATTAATCCTTCTAAGGTTTGTTTACGCTCAGTTTTACGTTGTAAAGCAAAGAGAGGTGTTTGTAGTCGCTGTTATGGTTATGATTTAGGTTATAATAAATTAGTTAAAGAAGGAGCAACGATAGGAATTATTGCCGCTCAAAGTATTGGCGAGCCAGGAACCCAGCTAACCCTGAGAACCTTTCATATCGGCGGTATTGCTGGTAAAGATATCACCCAGGGGTTGCCAAGAGCGGAAGAAATATTTGAAATTAGGCCCCCAAAAATAAAAGCTTTAATGTCTTTACATAAAGGGAAGGTTTATCTAGAAGATGTAAAAGGACAAAAAATAATTAAAATAAATTATAAAGGCCAACAAGAAGAAAGACATATCCTTGATCCAGAGATAGATTGGCAACTAAAAGTTAAAGAGAAGGAAAAGATCAACAGAAAAACAATTTTAGCTGAATCAAAAAAGAAGAAAATGATTGCAGAGCATACAGGAGTAGTTAGTTTTGAAAATGATATCATTAAGATTATTTATCAAGAAGAAGGAACCGAAGTCTATTTAGTCCCTAAAACAGAATCAATCTATGTTAAAAACGAAGAAGAGGTCGAGGCCGGTCAACAATTAACAAGCGGGTCTTTGGATTTAAGAGAACTTTACGAATTAAAAGGCAGGGAGGCGGTAGAAAAATACATGGTGCATGAATTAGAAAATGTTTATTATTCTCAGGGAGTAAAAATAGATAGTCGACATTTTGAAGTAATTATAAGACAAATGTTTTCTCGTTGCCTGATTATTGACAGCGGAGAAACAAATCTCTTGCCAGGAACCATTGTTTCTAAAGATTATAAAATAGCCTGCGACTCAATAGCTAAAAAACAAGGTAAAAAACCTTCTCAAGCCAAAGAGCTATTTTTGGGTATCACCAAAGCAACGTTGTCTTGTGATTCCTGGTTAGCAGCTGCTTCTTTTCAAGAAACATCTCGGATTTTAATTGATGCTGCGGTTAGCGGAACGGTTGACTATCTTTATGGCTTGAAAGAAAATATTATTATTGGTAAACTGATACCAGGAGGAACTGGGTATAAAAATAAATAATATGGATGAAATTAATGATGATGGCAAAGAGAGGCTAAAAGACTGGACTTTAGCCTTAATTTTTCTTACTTTAGGGATTGTTATCATTTTAAGTTTTTTTGGTTTAGCCGGAAAAGCTGGTAAGATTTTATTTTCTTTTTTACGTTTACTTTTTGGTTGGCTTTCTTATGCCAGTTTTATTTTTTTATTTTGTCTCAGTTGGCTTTTTATAAAAAGAGAGAAAAAAATACCTTTTTATAAATACTTAGCCATCATTATTCTTTTTCTCTCTTTTGCCAGTATTTTCCATCTATTTTTTGTTAATAATGAAACAGCGCTTGAAGAAAAAATAGGAGGCGGTTATGTTGGGTATGCTTTAAGTTTTGCTCTTTTTAGTCTTTTTGGTTTTTGGGCAAGTCTGGTAATTTTTATTTCTCTTGTTGTCATGTCTTTTATTTTTCTTTTTGATTTATTCAAAAGAAAAGAGAAAGAACCCACTTTCGCTAAAGCTTCGGTGGGCAAGGAGGAAAAGGGAAAACCTGAAAAAATTATTATCCATCCTCTCCATCTTCGGCCCTTCGTCGGGGTTCCTCAGGACCTTCGGCCTGTAAAATTTTTTGGTAAAGAGAAGTTTTCTCTTGATTTGTTGGAGAAAGCATCAGGTAAATCAGAGAGTGGAGACATTAAATCTAATAAATTGATCATAGAGAAAACGTTAGAAAGTTTTTCTATTCCCGTAGAAATGGGCGAAGTAAAAGTAGGGCCAACAGTCACTCAATATACTCTTAAACCAGCTCAAGGAATAAAATTATCACAATTGACGACCTTAAGTAACGATCTTGCCCTTGCTTTAGCTGCTCATCCGATTAGAATTGAAGCGCCTATTCCGGGAGAGTCGCTTGTTGGCATTGAAGTCCCCAATAAAAAACAAGCGCTTGTCC
>Ga0210044_10002219_pt1 | contig 29112 bp, 21 predicted proteins | sample CryGey13umfilter_2_FD_183959 | JGI IMG/M metagenome (GOLD analysis project Ga0210044, IMG submission 183959) | Groundwater microbial communities from aquifer in Utah, USA - Crystal Geyser 4/9/14 3 um filter (SPAdes) (version 2) | ecosystem: Environmental > Aquatic > Deep subsurface >... | reverse complement strand
GCTGGGAAAAGTTGGCTCGCGAGTACGTGGACCAAGAGCGGTGATTTCCTCACGTTTTATATAGATCTGACTCTCGGTAAGAATGAGCACTGGAAATCCGACTACAAGTTCTTGGTATTGGAACGATAAAAGAGGGAAATATCCATTAGACGCTGACACTCTCCGTTCAGGGGAGTGTTTTTCGTTTGCGCGGCAGGTTTGAACGAGGTAGAATAGGGGATAGGTATATAACGAGTTACGTAACTAATTACGCATATGAAAAAGAGGGCAGTAGTCGATAAAAACACCAGGAAGCTGACGAAATTGGGTGGGAAGTCCATCGGATTGACCTTGCCTATCGAGCTCGTCCGGGAATTGGGCTGGCGGGAGAAGCAGAAAGTAGTGGTGAAGCGTGTCCGCGGCGGGGTGATAATCAAGGATTGGAAGAAATAAGATCAGATTGGTGGTAGAATAAAGATATGGCAATTTTTGATGAATTAAAATCTGTTGGTAAAGTTCTCCAGGAAGCTGGAAAAATTGAGCAGTATCAGCAGATTCTTGAGGTTCAAGAGAAGCTTCTAGTACAACAGAAGCGAATTTTTGATTTGGAGCATGAGAATGGTGAGCTAAAAAGTGAATTGAAACTTCAAAGCGAATTGGTTTTTGAGAAGAACGCTTATTGGATCATGAAGGACAATAAGAAAGATGGTCCATTTTGTACGAAATGTAAAGATAGCGAGGAAAAAATGATCCGGATGAGGGAGGGTGATTATATGTCTGGATGGGCATATTGTCCTGGTTGTAAACAGGTAACTCCTTGAATAGCTTATGAATCTATCAGACAATGAAAAACGAGATGTGATTAAGTATCTGGAGGCGGGGAAGCCGCTTCCGGAGAAGTATCGTTTTTTGCTTTTTGATGATGACAGAGAGGTTGAGCTACTTTGGAACGGCAAAACAAACGAGGTGACGAATGTCGTCTTGCCTTTTCAAACCATTGAGCAGATCGATGAGCCGAGAAGCGATGCCAAGTTCGGCAATCAAAATTCTCTTTTTGACACTTCGGGACGACAAATAACCGGATGGACGAATAAATTGATTTGGGGAGACAATAAACTCATTCTTTCCTCTCTCAAAAATGGACCGCTTCGCAAAGAAATAGAAGCGCAGGGCGGTTTGAAATTGATTTATATCGATCCGCCGTTTGATGTGGGTGCGGATTTTTCAATGGATATAAAAATTGGAGACGGCGAGGATGAAGAAAGCTTTACCAAAAAGCCGTCAGTGATAGAAGAAATTGCCTATCGTGATACTTGGGGCAAGGGCGCGGATAGCTTTATCGCGATGATCTATGAGCGGTTAAAGTTGATGCACGATTTACTTGCAGTAGATGGGAGTATTTATGTGCATTGCGATTACCGAGTTTCTTCTTTTCTAAAAATGGTTTTAGATGAAGTTTTTGGAAAGGAAAATTTTAGGAATGAAATTATTTGGTCTTACGGTGCAGGCGGTAATCCAAAGGAGTTTTATCCTCGGAAGCATGATTCAATTTTTTTCTTTTCAAAAACAGAGAATTCAATTTTTAACACCAATGGGTCAATAATGCGTGTTCCTTATGACGAATCCACATTACAAACTCACTATAAAAAAACTGATGATACTGGCAGAAGGTTTCGTGTACAAGTAGTGAACGGAAGGGAATATAAAACATATGCTGATGAAGGTAAGTTAGTCACTGATGTATGGACTGATGTAGGCGCTCAAAATGCAACCTCTCCAATTTCCGGAGAATATACAGGATATCCTACTCAAAAAGCTGAAAAGTTATTAGAAAGAATTATTCACTCTTCAACAAATGAGGGCGATCTTGTCGCAGACTTTTTTTGCGGGTCAGGGACAACTCTTGCTGTTGCTGAAAAACTTGGCAGAAAGTGGATTGGTTCTGATTTAGGAAAATTTGGTATCCATACTTCAAGAAAAAGAATGATTGGAGTACAGAGATCATTGAAAAAGGAAAGTAAGAATTTCAGAGCTTTTGAAATTTTAAATGTCGGGAGATATGAAAGAGAAAATTTCCTAGCGACGAATAATGATTTGCGAGCAGAAGAAAAATCAAAACAAGCCGAAAGAAAAGAAAAAGAATTCGTGAAGCTTATCATCTCGGCTTATAAAGCTGAACCAGTCGAGTCTTTCATCAATATCATCGCCAAGAAGCGGGACAGGCTCGTGGCAGTCGGACCTATTAATACTCCTGTTTCATCCCAACTCGTGCAAGATATCGTGAAAGAGTGCAAAGAGAAAGGAATCACAAAAGTTGATGTTTTGGGCTTTGACTATGAAATGGGGCTTGATTTTGGAGAGTATCAGGATCAGGGTATCGATATCGCCTTTCGGATCATCCCGAGAGAGGTGTTCGATAAAAAGGCGGTAGAAAAAGGACAGGTGAAGTTTTATGATGTGGCTTTTATAGAAGCGAAGCCGATCATCAAGGGCAGAGGAAATAACAAAGAGCTCGCTATCGAACTTACTGATTTTTCCGTCTTTTACAATCAGGATGATTCTGGTGAGATAGCAGAGACGCTCCGTCCGGGTGGTGCCAAAGTGGTCGTGGAAAACGGGCAGGTAATAAAAATCTCCAAAGATAAAAAGACCGAGGAAGTGACCAGAGAAATTTTAACGAAAAAATGGAGCGATTGGATAGACTATTGGGCGGTGGATTTTGATTTTGCGGATAGAAAAGAGATAATCAAAGTGGTTGAGGACGGTGAGGAAAAAGAAGTTTGGACTGGCGACTATATTTTTGACAACGAATGGCAGAGTTTCCGCACGAAAAAGAACAGGAATCTCGAGCTGACTTCGGTAGCGAAAGAAGTCTCCAAAGGCACATACAAAGTCGCCATCAAAGTGGTCGATATTTTCGGGAATGATACGACAAAGGTAATTGAAGTTAAGATATAAATATGGCTAGAATCAACTTCAATCAAATATTTGATAGGAATCCTACGACGGGAGCAATTGCTCCACGTGCGCGCGTTCGCGTCGGAGGAGTTACTTTTGGCCCAGGAGTTACTTTTGGCCCAGGAGTTTTGTTTAGCGGAGTGGATCTGTCTCGCTTTGTGGAAAATGATTTCGAAGTCGATGTTGAGGGGGATCTGTTCATTATTAAAGGAATTTATACCAATAATCCAGGACAGGTATGAAAAAACAAGAACTACAAATTCAATTTCCTGACCCGATTGAAGAAATTCATAAAAAACTCGATAGGTTTTTTTGGGTACTCTTTTCTGTCGGGTTTGTTTTTGTGGTAACGCTTATAGTCATGACGATTACGCTATTGGTTGATTCATTCCACTTTAACTCAGCAACTTATAAAGAGTATTCAGAAAAAACTGCATCAGTTGAAATTATGCAAAAAACAAACGAAGTTTTATTGAAACAAATTCAAGATTTATCAGAACAGAATAAGAAAAATCAAGAAATGATTATTGAACAACAGAAAGCGATCCAGCAGCTTCTGAAAAAATAGTTATATGGCATCCAACAAAAATTTTCTAAAAGATATACAAAAAATAAAAGCAAAATGTGAGTTATCATTATGACTATAAGGAAATAGCAGTAAAAATATAGGTATTATGAATGATCAGGAAATAGTAAAAATTTTTCTAGATACTCAAGAGTGGCAGACTTTTGAATGCAAACGAGTCGCCATTGAGCCGGCGAAACTTTTGGAGACAGTTGTTGCTTTTGCAAACACGGAAGGTGGCTACATCGTCGTGGGCTTGGAGGATCCGACAAAAGCGCAAGGTGAGAAGCGCTTACTAGGAATCAGCGAGAAACTGGATAATATTTCAGAATTTTTGAAGCTTATTGAAAAAGAAATTGAACCGCCGCTTAATCTTTGGGGGAAATTTGAACTTGATATAACCAATGTGAATGGACAGCCGGATAAGTTGTTCGTAGTGAGTGTAAAAAAGAGCAATGACGTCCACTCACTGAAACGAGGCGATACTTTCGTGAGAAAAGGCAGCCAGAATGTAAAGATTGGCTCTACGGAGATAATGCGCCTTAAATACGAGAAGGGCGCCATAAAATTTGAAAGCGAAAAGTCGGGCATCACTACTCTTGAAGATTTGGATATGGGCTTACTGAATGTGTATAAGAAAGATACCTCAAGCGCAGGATTGGATGATTGGCAATTTTTGAAAGATAATGGCTTGGCGGTTGGCAATGACGGAAAATATGAACTGACAAAAGCCGGGGTACTTTTATTCGGCAAGAACCCTTCTGTTGCCTTGAAAAGCAAGTGCGGTATCAAGGTTTCTCACTATTACGGAACAAAACCGAGTTATACTGGGAAGCCGAATTTCGTTACCCGTCCGTTTACGATTGAAGGGCCACTGCTCCAGCAAATCGAGCAGGCGATTGAGTATTTCAGGAATATTATAAAGAATTCACCACCAAAACTTAGCGGCGCGTCTTTTTATCCGACATTTTTGGTTCCGGAGTGGGCTTTCCAAGAAGCGATCACGAACGCAGTGATACACAGGAATTATTTTGTACAGGATGATATTCAGGTAAGGTTTTTTGATGATCGTGTCGAAGTTGAAAGCCCTGGAACTTATCCGGGTCATATAACTATTGGAAATATCAGGGTCGAGCGGTTTGCCCGCAATCCTTTAATCCTACGAACACTGAATCGTTTTCAAACACCGCCAAACCTTGATATCGGTGAAGGGGTTGATCGTATGTTTCGGGCTATGAAAGAGAAAAATTTGTATGAGCCACTTTTCTTTCCACCGACTATGCGACCAAACTCTGTGTTGTTGGTTTTGCTTAATTTTCAAAAAGTTGAGTATTGGGATACCGTCAGTAAGTATTTGGATGAGAATTATAGGGTTACAAACAAAGAAGCAAGAAGTATCACAAGCATTACTGATACAATAAAGATGTCGAGGCAATTGAAGCAGTGGGTTGCTAAGGGTCTTCTTGAAAAGGTCGATTCCAAGTTCAAGGGAGGAGTTTATTACAAAAAAGTCGGCATTACCATACCAAAAAAACTGGATCGTGCATTTGCAGGAGGGGTTGAAAATGGGAAGTAAAATGTATGTTTTATCTCTCAAATACGGCACTTTCTGGCACATACCATTTGCAAGTTTAGTAGTCCCAGTGGGGTATGTAGTAAATTCATCGTCATTTGTGTAAAGAGCGTAAAAAAACATTTATTTAAGCCGAATAACTATGTAGTGGGCATGTATTAAATAGAAAATTGTATTTACCAGTGGTAAAGGTAAATAACAGAATAGACCGCACCGTATAAGCATTTTAAGCTGATTTATTTACTTGTTATGGCGCTTCATAAAGATTTCCCCAAAGACCCATACGCGATACTTGACCCGAGTGTTCGGTGGTTTCCGGCTGATGAAGATTTGCGCGAAAAAGGGTATGATAAGCTTTTGCCTCCTCTGGTTGCTGATTTGCGCAAGCAGGTCAAAGCGTGGCGAGATGAAAACTACAAAGGAGCGAGCGATACCTCTAAAGCACTTCTGAATTGGTGGTTTAAGGAAGAACATATTTTGTATGATCAGCAGGGCGTAGCATTTCGTTTCCAGTACTACTTTGCACAACGGGAAGCGCTGGAGACTGTTGTATGGCTCTATGAAGTGGCAAAGGTAAAAGATAAATATGATCTCATCCGTTACAATTCTACGGGAGTGCTGAGCCCGCAGATGTTTACCGAAGACTGGCTGCGCTTTGTGATCAAGATGGCAACGGGTGCCGGCAAGACGAAAGTGATGAGTCTCATGATTGCGTGGGCGTATTTCCATAAAAAATATGAGGCGGATTCAAATTTGGCAAAGAATTTTCTTTTGATAACCCCGAACGTTATCGTTTTTGAGAGAATAAAAAACGATTTCGAGGGGTTGAAGATATTTTTTAGCGACCCGGTTCTGCCGGACAACGGATATCAGGGACAGAATTGGCAGGATGATTTCCAGATGACACTTCACTTGCAGGATGATTTGCGCAATGTCTCTGATACGGGAAATATATTTTTGACCAACATCCACAGGGTATTTGAAGGCGATGTGAGAGAAGCCAGTTTTGATGATGAGGATACTTCCGCATACTTCCTTGGGCATAAGCCCGTGACCAAAACAAATGATTCCACGGTTGATTTGGGAATGATCGTACGGGATATTGATGAGCTGATTGTGATCAACGACGAGGCGCACCATATTCATGATGAAAAGTTGGCATGGTTCAAGTCCATTCTGGATATTGATAATCGATTGAAGCAAAAGGGGACAGGCCTTGCTTTGCAGCTTGACGTCACAGCGACGCCCAAGAAAAATGATGGATCGATTTTTGTGCAGACCATTTCTGATTATCCATTGGTTGAAGCTATCCATCAGAGAATCGTAAAAAATCCTGTCGTGCCGGATGCGGCGAGTCGCGGGAAATTGAAAGAAAATCAAAGCCCATTATTCAGTGAAAAATACAGAGATTATATCAATCTGGGTATTGAAGAGTGGCGCAAGACATATGAGGCACTGAAACCGATGGGCAAAAAATCCATTCTTTTCATCATGACCGATGATACGAAGAATTGTGATGAAGTTGCCGAATACATCGAAACAAGTTTCGCGGATCTGAAGGGTGCGGTTTTGACTATTCATACAAATAAGAGCGGAGAAATTTCGGAAAGCGTTACTGGCAAGAATAAAGAAGAGCTGGATAAACTGAGAAAACAAGCGAACGATATTGATAGTTGGGAGAGTCCGTTCAAGGTGATCATATCGGTTTTGATGCTCAAGGAAGGCTGGGATGTAAAAAATGTAACGACGATTGTCGGACTGAGGCCGTACGCTGCAGATTCAAAGATTCTCCCAGAGCAAACATTAGGTAGAGGTTTGCGAAGAATGTTTTTTGGTAGAGAAGATGTCGAAGAATATGTCAGTGTCATAGGTACGCCGGCATTTATGGATTTCGTTGAATCAATAAATGGCGAGGGGGTGATCCTGGAAAAGAAAGCGATGGGAGATGGCGCAAAACCGATTGCGCCGATGGTTATCGAGGTGGATAAAGATAATCCAAAAAAAGATATCGAAAAATTGGATATTGAGATTCCCGTAATGTCTCCGAGGATTCAGAGGGAATATAAGAATCTCGCGGAGTTAGATGTTGCTCGTTTTGGCAATGCGAAAGTTTCAGTAAAAACTTTTTCTGAGGAAGAAAAAAGAGAGATCGTCTTCAAGGATGTTGTTGATGAAAAAATACATCATACCACAATACTTTCAGGCGATATTGAGCCAGATTTTCAGAGTGTTGTCGGTTTTTTCGCGCAAGCGGTGATGAGGGAACTGCGACTGTTCGGTTGTTATGATATTCTGTTCGGGAAAGTTAAAGAATTTGTGCAGAGCCAGATGTTCGATCAGCCGGTGGATTTATCTGATCTGAATACTTTGAGAAATTTATCAGAGCCTGAATATACACGTCTTATCAAGGAATCATTCAAAAAAGCTATCAATGAATTGACGGTACAGGATAAGGGTGATACTGAGATCAAGAATTATATCAAAATCAGTGAAGCGAGGCCGTTTGTGGTGAATGATAAGTCATATCTCATTCCCACAAAATCAGTCTTCAATAAAGTGGTCGGAGATAGCGATTTTGAGCTGGAGTTTGCGGATTTTCTTGAGAGATGCGACGATGTCGTTTCTTACGCGAAAAACTTTCAAAATAAAGAGGCGAGCGCTCTCCGGATTGAATATAAGAATGCAGAAGGTTTTATTGCGACTTACTATCCGGATTTCTTTGTAAAGCAAGATGATAAGAAGGTGTATATAGTAGAGACAAAGGGAAGAGAGGAGGAAGATGACAAGCTGAAATTTGAGCGATTACAAAAATGGTGTGAGGATGTGAATAGCAGACAAACTAAAATGGTATATAAAGCTCTGTATATAAAACAGGAGGAATGGAAGAAAGACAGGCTGAAAAATTTTGATGAGGTGGTGCGGGTGTTTGGGAAATAAAAGTATCCTCGTCGAGAAAAAAAGATTGGATGATTTTACGACAGTTACGTAACCGGTTACGTAACTCCGGAAACGGGAGAAAGACGTTCTTCCAACGCTTGGATCGGCGGAGATTTTCTGTTTTGAAGGGGATATCTTTTTTGTGTTATACTGAAACCATTAAGATGAAATTTTTATATTGAAATATGGGGCGGAAAAAAAAGGTACCAGCAGAGCCGGAAGATGATGGTTTCAAATTCGAAGATATATTGCATAGCGATGCGAAGAGAAGCATCGTGGCGGTTTTTTTGTTCGCCTTGTCGCTCTTATTTCTTTTGGCTTACTTCAACACGGCCGGTGTGCTCGGGGAATGGTTGGACACAGGGCTTGGGACGCTTTTTGGTTGGGGGAAATGGCTGTTTCCACTCTTGCTTATCATCGCCGGTATCCTTTTTTTGAAACGGCGGACGACGACGCTTGCCGATGCAGTGAGATTTATCGGGCTGGCTTTTGCTTTTTTTTCAGTGCTAGGACTCTTTCATCTATATAGCGGAGAAGGAACGAAAGAATTTCTCCAGATAGCTCGTTCCGGACAGGGTGGTGGATATATCGGGTTTTGTTTTGCGTATATACTCGCGAACTTCACCGGCAAAGTGGCCGGCACCATCATTCTTATCGCACTCTTCGCTATCGGGATCATAGCGTCGTTCAATGTTTCACTCATCCATTCTTTCGAACAGTTGCAAGGAAAACTGCGTCCTAAGGAAAAAGAAGCAAGCAGTCTCGATGAAGAAGAGACTGTCACTCCGATAATCACAGAAGAAAAAATTGATACGATTCCTACGGAAAAAGGAGTGAGCGAGACTCCTCCTTTTGGAGAGAATACGGATCTGGTGGCTAACAATATCCGTCATATAGAATTTAAAGAAGATGATGGTGCGTCCGAAAATAATGCGAATGAGGATGATACTGTTTTGGTGCCGGCATTCGTCCGTCCGAAGAAAGTGCAGCATCGACGCGGGCACGTACAGCGGGAATTGCCATCGGTGGATCTGCTCGAGTCGACTATGGGTCAGGCAGTGGGAGGCGATACGGAACAGAAGAAACATATCATCCAGAGTACGTTGAAATATTTCGGTATAGAAGTGGAACCAGGAGAGGCGTTGGTCGGTCCGACGGTGACACGGTATACTTTCTCTCCGGCTTTCGGAGTGAAGCTCTCACGCATCACAGCGCTTTCGGACAATCTCGCACTGGCTCTTTCCGCAAAGTCTATCCGCATCGAAGCGCCTATTCCTGGTCAAGCTCTCATCGGTATCGAGGTGCCGAATAATACTGTCGCTACCGTACGCCTGAAAGCGATCATTGAAAGCGAAGATTTTCGCGAACGAAAGTCTGATCTGATGCTGGTTCTTGGTCAGGATGTCGCCGGAAAACATATATTGGCCGATCTTCGCAAGATGCCACACCTCCTCATCGCTGGACGAACCGGGTCAGGGAAGAGTGTGTGTATCAATACATTTCTCATATCTCTTCTCTATCAGAATTCTCCCGAGGATCTCAAACTCATCCTGGTTGATCCGAAACGCGTGGAACTGTCCATATACAAGGGTATTCCACACTTGCAAACAGATGTGATCGTGGATATGAAGAAAGTAGTGAATGCTCTCCGTTGGGCTGTCGGCGAGATGGAACACCGTTATAAGGTTTTAGAAGAAGTCCATGCGAGAGATATCGTCGCTTATCGTGAACGGGCGCTCTTGGGTGAACACAAGACAGTGATCGATGCGGAAACAGGCAAAGTCGTCAAAGAGCCATTCCTGAATCTTCCATACTTCGTTATCGTCATCGATGAAATGGCTGATCTGATGTCGATGCATGGGAAAGAAGTGGAAGCGCTCATCAATCGTCTGGCTGCCAAATCGCGTGCTATCGGTATTCATCTTTTGCTTGCGACACAACGTCCGGAAGTGACGGTCATCACGGGTCTTATCAAATCGAATATCCCGACTCGCATCGCATTTCAATTGAAATCGCAGATCGATTCGCGTACCATTCTTGCGGCCGGAGGGGCGGAAAAACTTTTGGGGAATGGAGATATGCTGTATTCTCCATCCGAAGGAACGGAGATGAGACGTATCCAAGGGGCGTTCGTTTCAGATGATGAGGTGAAACGTGTCACCACTTTTTGGCGTAATCAGAAGGAAAATTTCGGAGAAGAAGGGATAGGAGGAGAACTCGATCTAGATGATAAGACAGTCGATATCACCGAAGCGATGGATGAACTGGATAATGGATCGAAAGAGGATGCTCTGTATGAACAAGCAAAAGAAATGACCATACGTACAGGACGCGCATCAACTACTTCGTTTCAGACGGCTTTCAGCGTCGGTTATCCGCGTGCCGCACGATTGATGCACCTTTTGGAAGAGAACGGTGTCGTCGGTATGATAGGAGGGAAGAAGACCGTGCTTATGAATGAAGGGAAGGTCATACCTGCTTCGGCGGAGGATGAGAAAGAACAATACGGCGATAATCCTCTCGCAGATCAGAGTGACCGTGACAAGTGGCAACTCTAAAGAAGCTTTTAGCTTCTTTAGCTTCACGAGCTTTTTAGAAAAGATAAGAAAATTATAAAGCTAACGCAGCTTATGAAGCTAGCGAAGCTAACAGGCTGCTTTTATGAAAGATGGATTTACACGAAAAAAAGTCGAATCGCTTACGCTCGGTGAGAAATTGAAAAAACTCCGTGGGGATTTCCGTATGAGCCTATCTGAGATTTCTAAAGCGACGAGGATTCAGGTAAAATATTTGGAGTATCTCGAGAACGGTGAATACCATAAATTACCGGCGGATGTGTATGTCCGTGGATTCTTACGGAGCTACGCACACTATCTCAATATCGATGAACAGGCATTCATCAATCTCTATGAGAGAGAGCGGCATATCCAGGTGAATCTCAATCAAGAAACAGAGAAGAAGACTTTCAACGTGAAAAACTTGAGTATCTCTTCATTCGTGATAACACCACGCTCGATCGTCGTCGTGATGATTTTCCTCTTGGTGGGTGGAGCATTCTTCTATCTTTTTCGTGAATTTCAGGCATTTGCCGGAGCACCACGGCTGATCATCCTGAGTCCAGCGGAGAGAACGACAATCATAGAGACGAATGAGATAATCGTGCAGGGAAAGACGGATAAAGGCGCGCGTGTCTCTATCAATAATCAGTCGGTTTTTGTCGGGAGCGCCGGAGAATTCTCTGATAAGCTCACCTTACAGTCAGGACTGAATACGGTCACTATCGTTGCTATTAATCGTTTTGATAAGGAAAAATCAGAGACGCTCTCTATCGAAGCTCATTATACGCCAGAGACGGCGGATGCGGGGAGGGATGGAGCTAAAACGAAAATCGCAGAGACGTTTCATACCGATGTTTCTGTCCACGATTCCCCGGCCAAGGTTACCATAGAAGCGGACGGGACGATCGTTTTCAGCGGTATTCTGAAAGTAGGAGAATCACAGACGGCAGAGGCAAAGGACGCTATAAGAATTATTTCAGAAAATCCGGCGAAAACATTCATACGTTTCAACGGAGCATCGGAAGAATTACCTCTGGGAGACGGGCAGACATCCAAAGCGGGTGTCGTGTTCCTCTCGACAGGACGGCAGGAGTAGACAGATATTTTTGTGTATGCTAGTATGTAAGTAGAGTAAACAATCGGAAAGAGCTGAGAAATATAATCGTAATAATAATATAATTTTCTTATGGCCAAGGAGAAACAAACAAGAGGAGAAGAGAAGAGCAAGATCAATATGGTTCTCGATACCATTCAGGAGAAGTTCGGCGAAGGGATGATGATGAAGCTCGGCGATGTCCGCAAGGTGGATGTCGAAGCCATCCCGACTGGTTCGGTATCGCTTGATATTGCTCTTGGTATCGGTGGTGTGCCACGAGGACGCGTGGTGGAGATTTATGGTCCGGAATCATCCGGCAAGACGACTTTGTCGCTTCATATTATCGCCAATGCACAGAAGGCTGGCGGTATTGCGGCTTTCGTCGATGCGGAACATGCTCTCGATCCGGAATATGCCAAACGTATCGGTGTGAATATCAATGATCTGCTCATCTCGCAACCGGATAATGGTGAACAGGCGCTCGATATCGTTGAGACACTCGTCCGTTCCGATATGGTGGATGTTATCGTGGTAGACTCTGTGGCAGCGCTGGTACCAAAAGCAGAAATCGAGGGTGAAATGGGGGATTCACATATGGGTCGTCAAGCCCGTCTGATGTCGCAGGCTTTGCGAAAATTGACTGCCATCATCGCGCGTTCCAATGTTGTGGTCATCTTCATCAACCAGATCCGTATGAAAATCGGAGTGGTATTCGGCAATCCGGAAACGACGACCGGTGGGCAGGCTCTCAAGTTCTATTCTTCCGTTCGTATCGAAGTGCGTCGTAGTGCCCAGATCAAACGTGGTGAAGAAGTGGTCGGCAACCGCGTCAAGGCCAAGGTGGTGAAGAACAAAGTGGCCGCTCCATTCCGTACGGCGGAATTCGATATTATGTACAACGAAGGTATTTCATTCGGAGGCGATCTCTTGGATGCAGGCGTGTTCTACGGAGCCGTCAAGAAATCCGGTAATTCATATCTCTTCGGTGAAGTGAGACTCGGTGTCGGGCGTGAAACTGCCAAGACTTTCCTCAAAGAAAATCAGAGGGTCGGCAAGGAAATCGAAAAAGCCATTCTCAAACAAGCCAAAGAAGGAAAAATTGAAGCGAAGGCTGAAGTTGAAGAATAGGTGTGATATTTTTTAGCATCCAAACATTTTATCACAAGCAACCTTCCCGGGAGCCGTTCGTTCACCCAGCGGTGAACTTCTCTTATGAAGTTTTTTCGATCCGTCGATGCGATGGCACCGTGCTCGAAAAAAACTTCAACTCTCCCAGGAAGATTCTTGTGAAAAATGCTTTCTTACAGAAAATCTGAAAGCAAGTATGCTATAATATATTCGTATGTCCAAAATGACACGAATAACGGTTTTTGTTTCTCTCAGCGTATTCTTTTTCGCTCTTTTCTTCGTCGTGCCTGCACGGAATAATGTCGTTTCTGCTCAATCAGATGCGGAAGATTTGGAAAATGATATCAGCAGACTTGAGAAGAAAATAAAAGATGCGAGCAAGAAAAAAGATGTTTTACAGCAAAATCTGAATCAGATCAATACATCGCTCACCTCTACTCAGCAGATCATTCAGAGGACGCAGGTGCTTCTCAATGAATCAATACAGACAATCGGTCAAAAAGAGCAAGAAATAGCCAATCTCGAACAACAACTCACGCTCGAAAAAGAAGTGCTCAAGGGATTGATTCGGGAGCTGTACGCAGTGAGCGACATCCCTCTGCCTGAAATAATATTGGCAGGAAATAACGTGCTCGGTCTTTTCCAGGAGAATGATAACTTGCTTTCGACACAGGAAAAAATGCAGGGAGTGATTGGAGATATCAATGATATGCGGAACAAGGTAGCCGGTGAAAAGGGGACATTGGAAGATATGAAGAAAGACCAGGAACTTCTGCTTGTACTCAAGAATAAGCAGAAGCAGAATTTGATCGTGGATCAGATCGATGTACGGGATGACTTGGAAGATCAGCAGGCGACCATTTCGGAGTTGAACCATAAACTCGCGGAATTACGCAAAGATTTGTCTGATTTCTTGGGCGAAAGTATCACGGCGAAAGATATACAGGATGCTGCCAAAATCGCGAGCAATGCGACAGGTGTTCGTAAGGATTTCATCTTGGGAGAATTGGTAGTAGAAACGAATTTGGGAAGATTCACTGGCGGTTGCAAATATAAGGATACGAGGATGCACAGTTATGATATCCCCATATTCAAGGCGATTATGAAATCACTGGGATATGGTTTGAACGATAAGAAAGTATCGTGTGCTCCGAAGAGCGGAGGGTACGGAGGGGCTATGGGAGTCGCGCAATTCATTCCGAGCACCTGGAGTGGTTGGCAATCGAAAATAGCGTCGAAGACCGGGCACAACCCGCCAGATCCTTGGAGTATTACGGATGGTGTAATGGGAATGGCTTTGAAATTGGCAGCAGGGGGTGCGACGAGCAAAGGCGGGGAGAAGGTCGCTTCGATGATCTATTATTGCGGAACATCGAAACCAAAAGAGACGTACAAAGGGAGAGTGGCGGCGTGCAAGAATTATGCCGTCAGAGTTCAATATTGGGCCAATAATTATGAAAGCAAGCTGTAAAGGTTGATTTTCGTAACGTATGGAAACAACGACAAAAAGAGAAGAAGTGGTCTGTATCGTGGATGATAACGATGATATCCGCGATATTTATAGCACGAAATTCCGGCGTGAAGGATTTTCTGTTGTGACAGCCAAGGATGGAGAAGAGGCGCTTGTGGTGATACGGAAAGAACGACCGGATGTCATCCTTCTTGATATTCAAATGCCGGTTCTCGACGGACTGGGTGTTCTTAAGGTACTCAAGAGTAATGTCAATCTCGCAAAAATCCCAGTCGTTTTGCTCAGCAATGTCGATAATGAAGAAATGTTTCAACAGGTGAGCGAACTCGGCGGAGCGCAGTATTATCTCGTGAAATCGCTCACTGATCCGCAGAAAGTAGTCGATGTCACTTTGGATGCGTTGGTAGGGAGATAGACTGTAAAAGAAAAACAGATTCAGCAGAGTCTGTTTTTTTGTGGTTGCTGTATTTTATTATGATTGAGAAACCTTGCTTCCGAATCTTGGGTGTCTTGAAGAAAAGCGATTTTTCGGGTAGAGTAAGAAGGTACTCTCTCATTTTTTTACGACCACTATGAAAAAATTGTACAATCCGAAGACAATAGAGAAGAAATGGCAGAAGGTTTGGATGAAACAAGGTGTATCAAAAAAAGCTTTAAATAAAGGAAAATTATATATCCTGGATATGTTTCCGTACCCATCAGGGGATGGACTCCACGTCGGACACGTCGAGAATTTCACTGCGACCGATATCTATGCTCGTTTCAAACGATTCTTGGGCTATGACGTTCTCCGTCCGATGGGATGGGATGCTTTCGGTTTGCCAGCCGAGAATTTTGCCATTAAGACAGGTATTCATCCAAAACTGAAAACACTTGAGTCAATCAAGAATTTCAAACGGCAAATGAAATCAGTCGGACTTCTGTATGATTGGGATCGAGAAATCAACACTTCGAGTCCCGAGTATTATAAATGGACGCAGTGGATGTTTTTGTTTTTGTATACAAACGGATTGGCTTACAAGAAGAAAGCCAAGGTGAATTGGTGCGAAGCTTGTCATACGGTGCTCGCCAACGAACAGGTGATCGATGGCAAATGCGATCGTTCCGGGGATATCGTCATCCAAAAAGATCTCGAGCAGTGGTTTTTCAAGATTACGGATTTCGTCGAACCGACGAAAAGAGAAGATGGCACAAAAATTTCCGGACTTCTTTCGGGGTTGGAGAAAATCGATTGGCCGGAGTCGACCAAGGCAGCTCAACGGCATTGGATCGGGCGTTCAGAGGGTGCGGAAGTGGTATTTTATATCACTGATACTGAAGAGGAAGTCAGAGTATTTACTACGCGACTGGATACTATTTATGGTTGTACGTACATAGTGATCGCTCCTGAACATCCGCTCGTACGTACGCTCGAATCACGGATGAAGAATGCTCAGGCGGTAAAAAAATATATCGCTGTCACGAAAAAGAAAACCGATCTGGAACGCACGGAATTGAACAAGGAAAAAACCGGCATCTGTCTGCAGGGTGTCGAAGTGGTGCATCCGTTCACCGGAGAGCGTCTGCCGGTCTATGTGGCGGATTATGTCCTCGGCACGTACGGTACAGGAGCGGTGATGGGCGTCCCGGCCCACGATGAACGCGATTTTATTTTTGCCAAGAAATATCAGCTTGAGATTCTGGAGGTGATACAGGGAAAAGAGGCGAATCACAAAGAAAAACCGTATACCGAAGATGGCACACTCATAGCATCAAAGGAATTCACAGGGCTTCATTCGGAGGAGGCGCGAGAAAAAATGTTAGTATGGTTACAAAAAGAAAAACTGGGGAGGAAAGTGGTGAATTATCGTCTGCGCGATTGGCTCATTTCCCGTCAACGGTATTGGGGTGCTCCAATTCCTATCATTTATTGTGATGATTGCGGGGTAGTGCCGGTACCGGAAAAAGACTTGCCAGTGAAACTGCCGGCGGATGTGGATTTCCGGCCGACCGGGGAATCACCACTCGTCCGTTCCAAGAGTTTTCACAATGTGAAGTGTCCCAAGTGCGGAAAGAAAGCGCGTCGAGAGAGTGATACGATGGATACATTCGTCTGTTCGAGTTGGTATTATATGCGTTTCGCTGATCCACACAACATAAAAACATTCGCTTCCAAAAAAGCCTTGGCCACGTATCTTCCAGTGGATTTCTATATTGGTGGTTCTGAACATACCGTCCTTCATCTTCTGTATGCACGTTTCTTCACCAAGGCACTGATGAAGTATGGCTACCTCGAATTCGATGAACCATTTCAGAAATTGCGTCATCAAGGGATGATTTTGGCACAGGATGGGCAGAAGATGTCCAAGTCTAAGGGGAATGTGGTCAATCCTGACCAGATGGTGGCGGAATTTGGAGCCGACAGTTTGCGTCTCTATGAAATGTTTATGGGACCGTTCGAAGATATGAAGGCCTGGAATACGGGGAGTATCATCGGGGTGCGTCGGTTTCTGGAAAAGGTGTGGCGGTTGGGGCAGAGAGCAGATAACAAACAACAAAAAACGAAGAACGTATCGCTTGAATCTTTACTGCATCGCACTATCAAGAAAGTGACTGAGGATTTGGAAGAATTGAAATTCAACACTGCTATCAGTTCGCTGATGATTCTGATGAATGAAATGGAAAAATCTGATCATATATCACGTATCACCTATCAGACATCTCTCGTCCTCCTTTCTCCGCTTGCTCCGCATATTGCAGAAGAATTGTGGTCGCAATTAGGTGAGAAGAAATCTATATTTTTTGCACAGTGGCCGAAGTGGGATACGAAAAAGATTGCCGAGGAATCATCTATAATTGTGGTACAAATCAACGGAAAAGTCCGCGCGACATTCCAGATGGCGACAGGAAGCTCCGAAGCAGAAGTGAAAAAAGTGGCGCTCGCAGATGCGAATGTGCAAGCATATACAGAGGGCAAAGCAATTCGCAAAATTATTTATATCAAAGACAAGATTTTGAGTTTAGTTATTGGTGACTAGAACGATTCATGAAAAAGACTTCATTTTTTCTTCCGTGTCCGCAGTCGAATATGTCGTACCTTAGCGTCGATAAACATCACTGTCCTGCTCTAAGAGTCGAAACAACTCCGAGCGTCACGCTCTGTTTTTAGCGACGCTTTCAGTAGACATATGACCGACAATCGGACAAAGGAAGGAAAATAAATGTTTTTGTAACAAGAATCTAAAGAGAAAAAAATCCTATGAAAATATTCCTGGATTTCGATGATCTCCTTTTTGATACGAATGCATTTTTTGTTAGTTTGCAATATATTTTTGAAGAATTTGGAATTTCGAAAGAAATATCATTGAAATCATATCAGGAAATAAAAGCTGAGTTTCCAAGAGGGGGTTGGTGCTATTCTTTCGGGAGGCATATCGAAAAACTGAAACAATATGTTGCTTTTGATGAGGAAGATTTACGGAAGAGATTGATGATGTTTATTACTGATACAGAAAGATTTTTATTTTCTGATGTGGAGAATTTTCTTTCGTCTCTAAAAAAGAATGGTCATACTTTATGTATTCTCTCCTTTGGCGATAGACAGTTTCAGTTAGCTAAAATAGCAGGAGCGGGCATCTCGCACTTTATAGAACGAAACATCATAACAGATAAAGATAAAGCAGTTGCTCTTCAGGGCGAAATCAATGATAATGAAGAAGGGATATGATTCTTTGATGATAGGGCACATTTTTTAGAAAGTGTGAAACGAGTTTTTCCAAAAATAAATACAGTGCTCGTGAAACGGAAAGAAGGGCGATACCAAGATGAACCAACGGATCTTTGCGATTATGTTGTGAGTGATCTGAATGAAGGCGAAAAATTATTTCTAAAAAATCTTTAATTAAATTATTGTTTTAACTCACTACTTTTAACTCTCATTCTATGTGTGGAATCGTAGGGTATGTGGGCAAAAAGTCAGCAAAGGATTTTCTTGTAGAAGGACTGAAGCGTCTCGAATATCGTGGCTATGATTCTGCAGGTATTGCCGTGATGCAGGAAGTCAAAGGTACACAGAAAATACAGACGGTGCGTGCTGTCGGAAAAGTCATCAATTTGGAAAATAAATTAAGTGAGCATATGAGTGGGTGTATCGGTATTGCTCATACCAGATGGGCGACACACGGCAAGCCATCAGAGAAAAATGCTCATCCGCATATCGATTGTCAGGGGACGGTGGCGGTAGTACACAACGGCATCATCGAAAATTACCGCGAGCTTCAGGAAATGCTGATGAAAAAAGGGCATACATTTCGTTCGGAAACAGATACCGAAGTGATTGCCCATCTTATCGAGGAGGAAATGTCTGCGTCGGAAAAAACGGAGCATATTTTCGAAGAGGCTTTTGTGAAGGCACTGAAGCAATTGCGGGGGGCGTATGGCATTGTCGCTCTTTCTATCAGTGATCCTGAGATGATACTCATGGCACGGAAGAGTAGTCCACTGGTTCTTGGTATTGGAAATGGTGAGATGTTTATTGCGTCGGATATTTCTGCGATGATAGGGGACGTGAAACGTGTTGTGTATCTTGATGATGGAGAAATCGCTCTAGTAAAAAAAGAGAGTTACAGAGTAAAGACACTTTCAAATTGTATGAAAGAAAAAGAAGAGCTCGTTCTTGAATGGGACAAATCAGTAGCGGAAAAAGGAGGCTTCGCTCACTTTATGCAAAAAGAGATATTTGATCAGCCGAGAAGTTTTGCTGATGCACTACGCGGACGACTCATACTCGAGGACGGTATGGCACGCCTCGGTGGACTGCGGGCAGTAGAGAAAAGATTGCGGTCTATCAACCGTATTATCATTGTTTCTTGCGGAACATCCTATCACTCGGCGCTCGTAGGGGAATATATGCTCGAAGAATACGCGGGGATTCAGACAGAAGTGGAAATGGCATCAGAATTTCGGTATCGCAAACCACTGCTTGATAAGAAAACAGTGGTCATTGCCATTTCGCAATCAGGAGAAACAGCCGATACACTTGCTGCTATTCGTGAAGCCAAAGAAAAAGGAGCACTCACGCTCGGCATCGTGAATGTCGTAGGTTCGACCATTGCGCGGGAAACGGATGCTGGCATCTATTGTCATGCAGGTCCAGAGATATCAGTGGCTTCGACCAAGGCCTTTACCTCACAGCTTGCTATTTTGGTTCTTCTGACGTTGTATCTAGGTCGTCAGAGAGGATTGTCGCTCGTGATGGGTAAACGTATTGCAAAGGAACTTCTCGCTATTCCAAAACATATCGAAACTGTTCTGAAACAGATGGAAACTATCAAAAAATTGGCGAAGAAATATGGAAAGCAACAGCACTATATGTATCTCGGACGCAAATATAATTTTCCGAATGCCCTCGAAGGGGCGCTCAAGATAAAAGAAATAGGTTACGTACCAGCTCAAGGGTATCCGACAGGAGAAATGAAACACGGTCCCATTGCTCTCATTGATTCGTCCACTGTTTCGCTGATGATTATTCCGAAAGATAGCGTGTATGAGAAAAATATGAGTGGGATGGAAGAAATTCTTGCACGCAGTGGGAAGATCATCGTGATTGCTACGGTGGGTGATACTGCGATTCAGAAAAAAACAAAAGATGTTATTTTTATTCCAAAAACCCTCGAGATGCTGACTCCGCTTCTTGCGGTTATTCCATTGCAACTTTTTGCGTATTTTGTCGCGGTTGAAAGAGGATACGACATTGATAAACCGAGAAATCTGGCAAAAAGTGTTACTGTAGAATAAAATATGATACTTTCCTCGTGAAACCGTTGTTGTTTCGCTGGGGGTTGATAAGCCACGCAATCTGGCGAGGTCAGTAACAGTCGAGTAATCTTTTAGTGAAAATATTCTGAGAGATTTTCCTTTATCCACGCATCCCTTCTCATCTAGTCGGCGTTGTAAAATGATGTTATAATAAGTCCATTCTCTTTTTTAATATTATAGAAATGCGTACCAGTATCACCGACTACCTCACCTTGGATAGGCCACTCATCATCTTCGACCTTGAAACGACCGGACTGGTGACAGGAGAAGACAAAATCATCGAAATCGCCTACGAAAAAATAATGCCATCAGGAGAAATCGTGGCCTATTGTGAGCGCATTAATCCGGGGAAACCGATTCCAGAAGTGGCGAGCAGTATCAATGGTATCTATGATCAGGATGTCGCCGATGCGCCGAGTTTCGCTAAACTTTCTTATGAATTGTGGAGCGTGTTCGAAGGTGCGGATGTCGGCGGGTTCAATATTACAGGATTTGACCTTTCTTTTCTGAAAAGTGAGTTTGCGGGAGTGGGGAAGAATTTCGATTTCACATCGAAGAAGATCATTGATGCGAAAATTCTTTATCACAAGATGGAACTGCGTGATATGTTTGCTCCACGCAATCTCTCGGCAGCCTATAGATTGTACTGTAACAAAGATCATATCACAGCACATACAGGTGCTGGCGATGTGCGGGCGACCGTGGAGATTCTTGAGAAACAACTGGAAAAATATCCGGAATTCCGTAATTGGGAGTATCTCGCAGAACTGCATAATAACAAAAAATTATTGGAATCAGTCAAAACAGAACACGCACCCGTAGTCACTGAAGCATCACTTGGAACATTATTTTAAGAGTATTTTCATCGTATGGATTTTTTGCACGCTATTATACTTGGCATCGTCGAAGGGGTAACGGAATTTCTCCCTGTCTCTTCGACGGGGCATATGATTCTTGTTTCAGAGCTTTTGCACATCCCTGATACAGAATTTTTGAAGACGTTCGAAATCACTATTCAACTTGGCGCGATTCTGGCTGTCGTCGTTTTGTATTGGAGGAAACTTCTGCTGGATTGGGAAATGATGAAGCGTATCGTGGTAGCACTGCTCCCGGCGCTCGGTGTCGGTTTCCTTTTTTATTCTTTGATCCGAAGACTTCTCGGTTCGGGGATGACGGTGGTTGTTGCATTATTTATCGGCGGTATTCTCATCATTCTTTTCGAACTTTTGAGAAAGGAAAAAGAAGACGCCCTCGAAGACTTGTCAGCACTCTCATACCAGAAAGCTTTTTTTATTGGCTTATTTCAAGCCATTTCAGTCATTCCAGGCGTCTCTCGGTCGGGAGCGACTATTCTCGGTGGGATGTTCCTCGGTATGAAAAGGAAGGCTATCGTCGAATTTTCATTCTTGCTCGCTGTGCCGACGATGGTCGCTGCCACGACACTCGATATGATAAAAAACACTGCTCTTTTCGAAGGAGTAAATACTTTGTTCTTCCTTACCGGTTTCTTCGTTTCTTTTTTGGTGGCTATCTTTGCTATCAAGTTTCTTTTACGTTTTGTAGAGACGCACACATTCATACTGTTCGGCGTGTATCGGATGGTTGTCGCGCTTTTGTTTTTTCTTTTTGTGATTTAGCGCGTACCCTGTATTGATAAAAATTATGGCACTTCTGTACGGAAAATCGATAGCCGACAGGATCATTTCTGAAACGAAGAAACGAGTCGAGGTTTCTGGTATCATTCCAGGACTGGCAGTCATCCTCGTGGGGGATGATGCTTCGTCACGATTGTATGTGAGCTTGAAAGAGAAGTCGGCAGAGAATGTCGGTATTCGTTTCGAGAAGCTTCTGTTTTCCGCTGAAACGGAGGAGGCTGAAGTGATGAATCGTATTGATGATCTGAACCAGCGTGATGATATCCACGGTATCATCGTACAGTTGCCGTTGCCGGACGGTTTGAATACGGATGAAATTATCGCGCGTATCGATCCGCGCAAAGATACGGATGGATTTCATACGGAAACGCTTAGGCGTTTTCTCGCTGGAGACAGAGATGCTTGTCCTGTGTTCCCTCGTGCGGTGATTGAATTGCTCCATACTGCCGGTGGCTATCGAATCGGAGAAAAAGGGCTTGTCATAGCCAATTCTCAATTGTTAGGAGAAGTGATGACACAGGCGCTGACACTCGAAGGTTTGCAAGCTGAATATATGTTGAGCGGAGAGTCTCGGGAAAATATCGCTTTCAAAACGAGAGAAGCTCGTGTGATCGTGACCGCTTGCGGTATCGCAGGTTTCATCACTGGAGATATGATTGCAGAAAATGCGGTGATCATCGATGGTGGGATCAGTCATATCGATGGTAAGATTGTGGGGGATGCCGACAGAGCAACGGTAGAGCATAAAGCGAAATTCCTCTCTCCGGTATCAGGAGGTGTAGGACCCGTCACTGTCGCGACACTGCTCGCCCGTGTCACTGATGCAGCACTGAAAACATTCATAAATAAAAAAAATATCAAGGTCTGACCCTGATATTTTAGAGTAATTATTTTGTGGGCGAGGAGAGACTTGAACTCTCACGCTGTTGCCAGCATTGGATTTTGAGTCCAACGTGTCTACCATTCCACCACTCGCCCATTTTCCATCTCGTATATTCATTTGTTTCGTTTCTTGCTTCCCCCTGCTTGTCATACCTACGGCAGATAAATCGGCAGGCAGGATTCCATCACCTGGCATTTTTCTTTCCATTGAGCCAAAGAACATAGGTATAGGATAGGAAATTGATAATCATTTGTCAATGGACTATAATGGGAGGAAGCGAGCAATCGAACAGTTAATAACAAGAAGTTTGAATTTTTTGATTGTGGTTTTTTGTTCGTTGCTCACTGTTTTCCGTTGACTGTATATATGGCCAAGATTATCGGTTTTGTCAATCAAAAGGGTGGGGTCGGGAAAACGACTTCCACTATTAATGTTGCCCGTTATTTGGCTGAAGCAGGGAAGAAAGTCCTGTTGGTCGATCTCGATCCGCAAGGCAATGCTTCATCGGGTCTTGGCATTGATGCTCGAAGTCTCGAAAAAAATCTCTACCACGTGATGATTCTCGGCAATCCTCCGCAGGAAATCATCCTGCGTACGGAGACAGAGGGACTCCACATCATTCCGGCGGCGCAGGATTTAGCCGGAGCAGAGATCGAGATGGTACATATCGAAAATCGTGAATTCCGTCTATACAATGTCCTTCGCCAGGTGCGATCGTATTATGATTATATTCTGATTGATAGTCCGCCGTCTCTCGGACTCCTCACCATCAATGGTTTGGTCGCGTGCGATGAAGTGGTTATTCCTGTCCAAACAGAGTACTATGCATTGGAGGGACTCTCACAACTTCTCGGTACGATAGAATTGGTACGCGAACACTTACAGCCGAATCTGAAAATTATGGGAGCACTTTTGACATTGTATGATAGGCGTAATCGTCTGGCACGACAGGTCATTTCCGAAGTGCGGGCACATTTTCCCGGACCGGTATTCGAAAGCGTTGTACCTCGTTCCGTACGTCTCGCTGAAGCACCGAGTTTCGGTAAGTCAATTCTTGACTTTGATGCTTTTTCCAAAGGAGCGCGTGCTTACAAAGGAGTGGTGCGAGAAATATTGGCATGGGAAGAAGAGGAGAAAAAATTAAAAGTTTTGTAAAGAAAAATTATGGCACAACAGTATGGTCTTGGACGAGGGCTCGCTTCTCTCATACCGCCGAGAAAAAAAACCGAGGAGGAAACAAATGTTTCACCTTTTCATAATGTCATCACACCGCATACGGGAGGAGCTTCTGTTTCGCAGGGTTCTGTCACGGTACTCACTCCCCAAACGACACTACCTCTCAGTACAATGATGGAAATTCCTCTCGAAAAAATAGTACCCAATCCGCAACAACCGCGTCTCCATTTCGATGAAACAAAACTGGCGGAATTAGCAGAATCCATCAAAGAACACGGAATTTTACAGCCACTTATCGTGACAATGGAAGGGGATCATTATGAAATCATCGCAGGAGAGCGTCGTCTCCAAGCGGCCAAACGCATCGGCCTTCACACTGTTCCTGTCATCGTGCGCAAGGCCAACGAACAGGAAAAATTGGAATTGGCCATCATCGAAAATATCCAGCGTCATGATCTCAATCCGATTGAAGAAGCCAAAGCCTATCTGCGATTGCAGGATGAGTTCGGTCTGCAACAGGAATCCGTGGCGAAAAAAATGGGCAAGAGTCGGAGCGCCGTGACGAACACTCTTCGTCTCCTCCATCTCCCTATAGAAATCCAGCGCGCCGTGGCTCTGGGCACGATAAGTGAGGGGCATGCTAAAGCACTTTTGGCTATCGAAAATCCTGAAAAACAACGAGCCGTGTTTGACATTATCATCAAGGAAGAATTAACCGTCAGAGAGACAGAAGTGAGAGTGCGAAGCATCTCTGTGAAACCGCACATCAGAAGCACTGCTTTGCTCAATCCGGAATTGCTCGCACGCACTGAACATCTGACACAGCTTCTCGGCACGAAAGTAAAAATTTCTCCATCAGGAAAAGGCGGAAAAGTGGTCATTGAATATTATTCTCCAGAAGATTTGGATGGTCTCTTCCGTCGCTTGGAACAGTGATTTTTTTGTCTGAACAGGCCGATTATATGCGGTGACTGAGTACAGTATGTATTCAGTTTTCTTTTTTTTTGGAGAGATTTCGGAGCACTATTTGGAATGTTTTCTGTCTCCTTAGAGAGAGAAAAAAATCACCCATTTTTTTCTCTTGACTTTTCGTTTTTTTCTCCCTTTCGAAAAAGCTTTTTTTATGGTATATTTATGCTAATCTCAGAAGAAAAATATATTTACATTTTGTTCGGAAAGAGTTGAAATAAATGTATGCCTGAAGAAGAAAAATTCGACGCTTTCACTCCTGAAAATAATCAAGGAATTCTCAGAAAAATCAGTCGAAAAAATAAATGGATTATTCTTTCGCTCATCCTCATTCTTTTGTCTCTTGGGGGATATTTTTTGTCTCAACGGATAACTCGTCAGAATCTAGGGGAAACGGTGGTGCCTAGAGAGAGCGTCTCTCCTCAATCGGGAAAAACCGCCACTCCGCAAACGACAGACACACCGGACATTCAGTCGGTACTGCTTTTCGGTGATGCCAATTATCAGAGTGAAAATTTCCGAGTGGGAGATATCGCCATCGGAGGAGAAGCTGAATTTCTTCTCACGGAAGACACGCCTGATCCGCTCTCTATCAGCGATATTCGCGGTGAAACGTTCACAGAAAAGAACAAGCCGGAAGTGAAATTGGTACTGAATTGGAAAACGAACAAGTTGGCGAAATCTGATATCGAATATTCCAAAGGCCTTGGTCAAGCTAAAAAAACCATAAGCGAAGAAGATTATTCGCTCAGTCACAGTCTCATTGTTCCCGGTCTGGATCAGGCTTCGACGTACATCTACACCATCGTTTCGCGCGATAGATTCGGCAATGAAATGACGAGCGATCAGCACGCTGTTTATACGGGTTCAAAAACGGTCTCTCTGTTTGATTTGATAGCGGGTGCGGTAGGGGATGTTTTTGGCTGGGCTATCAAGAAATAGTATTGTTTGACAAATGAAAAGTGTGCTATAATTATTAGGGAGCAATCGGGTGAAAACTTGTTTTCATTCAGGGTGATTGGTGCAATTTCAAGTACCGTTCAGTACTTATAATTTGGGTGTCATTTCAGATTGAAATTACATGTCGTTTTATGTAAAAAATAAAAATCGAAAAACAGCACATACTTCCCTCATTTTCGCTTTTGCGATAGGGATGATCATATCAGGGTGGTTTCATCTACGACCAGTTTTTGCGCAGACGATAAACGCATCTATCAATCGAATAAGCCTTTCCGCGTCACTTTTTGGAAGCGATAATCGTATCGTGACGAATGGTACCTACGAAGTACGTTTTGGAATATACAATAAAAATCGTGAAATTTCCGATGCATACCCATCCAATACCGATGCAGGGAGCCGTCTCTGGGAAGAAACACAGACCGTTACAGTAAAAAATGGTATCTTCCGTGTATTTTTGGGATCAGTGACAGCATTTCCGAGTACGCTCAATTTTGAAAACGGTGATTATTATGTCGGTATGCGGATTGGTACCGATTCCGAAATGGTACCACGTAAACAATTGGGTGCGGTGCCGAATGCTATCAATTCCCAATTCCTTCAAGGAAAAAGTATCGGGACGAGACAAGGAGAAATTCCACTCCTCGGTAAGAGTGGAAAAATCAATATCAAGAATTTGCCCACGGGAACATCGAGCAATCAGCTTGTTTTGGGAAATGATTCCCGTCTGACGCCGGATAGCAATTCTCATATCCAAAATACCGATACCGGTACGACTTCCGAAGTCTTCACTCTTGGCACAGACAAATCTTTTGCCTCGACAAATTTTTCTCTGAATGTTGCCAGTGCGACGAATACGCCGGCACTTCGTTTCAACGCGACGACACAGACGTGGCAGCTTTCGAATGATGGTTCTTTGTTTAGCGATATCTCTTCCGGTTCGATCGGAGCATTTCTGCCACTCGCTGGCGGGACTATGACAGGCGATATCATTTTCGCGGGTTCGCAGACGTTCACCAATCTTATCAATCTCGGTGCGGATACGGTAGGCAACTATGTCGCGACCATCACTGCGGGAAACGGTATCACAGGATCTTCATCAACCGAAGGAGGGACACCGACGCTTGCTGTCAACCTCCTCACATCTGCCGATGGAGTCGGGGCGACGTCTTCGAATTCTGGTCTTGAATTCGCCGGCGCTTCATCGAATCAACTCGCTCTCATTCAGGGCTGTGCGAATGGCCAAGGAATTTCTTATAACACAACGACTGATGTGTGGGAATGTGCGAGTTTTTCGGCTGGACTTGGCGGTACCGGAACAGCAGGGTATGCAACCTATTGGAGCGGAGTGAGTTCTCTTGGGAGTGAGGCGCAACTTGCTCCTTCACGGGGAGGTACTGGCGTAGATGGAGCCACAGCTGGGAGTGGGACACTCCTCATCGGTACTGGTACGGGCTATGCTCTGGCCACCCTGACCCAAGGATCCGGTATGACCATCACCAATGGATCAGGCACCATTACGGTTGCTACCTCCGCACCGACATCCGTTGTCAATGACACCAACGTCACCGGTTCCATCGCTACCAATGCCCTCACACTTGGCTGGACCGGAACACTTTCTGTTACCCGGGGAGGCACGGGAGTGGGGACGTTTGGTGGTGTCAATACGATTCTTTACACCACGAGTGCTGATACACTTTCTTCCATCATTACTGCCAACTCCGGAGTCTTGGTCACGAATAGTTCAGGTGTTCCATCGATCAGTGTCGACCTCCCAACAGGTGTGACTATCGGTGGAAGTTATGTGTACAGGAATGGAGGAACTGATGTGACACTTGCTGACGGCGGTACAGGCGCTTCACTCGTTGATCCGAATGCTGATAGGATTTTCTTCTGGGATGATTCAGCCGGATCGACTGCTTTTCTTACTCCTGCTTCCAATCTTGCCATTACCAACACTACTTTTGATCTTGCTTCCAGTATCCAACTCGGTGCCAACGGAACCAGCGGATCATTGACTCTCTTCTCCGAGCAAGGCTTGACTGATTTCACAACTGTGTTTCAACCAGGCACTCAGACTCAGAACATCACTTACACTTTACCGCCGGATGATGGAGCTGCCACGTATGTTTTGATAACTGATGGAGCAGGGAACCTTTCTTGGGGGAGCGTATCAGGTGGAGCAGGCGGTATGGCATCATTTTCAGCAGCCGGTGATACGGGATCGCAGACTATCACTGATGGGAATACACTGACCATCGCAGGCGGTACCAATATTACGAGTATCGCTTCTGCCACGGATACAGTAACACTGAATCTTGATGCCAGTATCCAACTCGGTGCCAACGGAACCAGCGGATCATTGACTCTCTTCTCCGAGCAAGGCTTGACTGATTTCACAACTGTGTTTCAACCAGGCACTCAGACTCAGAACATCACTTACACTTTACCGCCGGATGATGGAGCTGCCGATCAGGCATTGGTTTCAGATGGAAGCGGAGGACTTACGTGGCAGACGTTGAGCGGAGTAGGTGGTGTCGGAGATATCACATCAGTCGGAGATGTGACCAATGGCGCGGCTTTTGATGGAACACAAGGCACACAGCTTATATTCAATGATGTCGATGGTGATGGAACATTAACAATCGCAAATCTCACCGCTACCCGCACCTACACTTTCCCGGATGCATCCGGTACGGTTCTCCTTACGGGAAGCGACCTCCTGACGCTGGCCGGTACTTCCGGTTCCAGCCAGACCATTGTGCAAGGCGACACCATTACCATCGCCGCCGGCACGGGCATCACCACCACCGGGGGAGCGACGGATACCGTGACCATTGCCTCTACCCTCGGAACGAGTGTCGATCTCACGACAGAAGTGACGGGTACCCTCCCTGTCGGTAACGGCGGTACCGGAGCCACTACCTTCACCACGAACGGCGTCCTCTACGGCAATACTGCGAGCGCCATCCAGGTCACGGCTGCCGGTACGTCTGCTCAATTCCTGGTGGCTGGTGCCACGGGTATTCCTGCCTTCGTCACGATGAGTAGCGATGCCACAATCAGCAACACTGGTGTCCTCACCATCTCTGCCGATGCCGTCGCCCTCACCACCGATACCACCGGCAACTATGTCGCCACTATCACGAATGGAAACGGTATCACCGGCTCTTCCTCAAGTGAAGGAGGGACACCGACTATCGCCTTAGGAGCTCTCACTGCTGACTGGAATCAGACCGGTGCGTTCAACATCGCTCTCAACAATGTCGGAGCCGGACTGAAGATACTGGAAAACGGTGCCACACCGACACTCTTTGGTATCTTCGATGTGGCCGATCTCACCACGACCGACAAGACATACACTTTCCCGGATGCATCCGGTACGGTTCTCCTTACGGGAAGCGACCTCCT